>Ga0182016_10004653_pt1 | contig 15102 bp, 11 predicted proteins | sample 712S2MmetaG_FD_120491 | JGI IMG/M metagenome (GOLD analysis project Ga0182016, IMG submission 120491) | Permafrost microbial communities from Stordalen Mire, Sweden - 712S2M metaG | ecosystem: Environmental > Terrestrial > Soil > Wetlands > Permafrost | place: Sweden: Stordalen | collected...
GGCTGACATGGAAAAGGGTCCACAGACCCTGGCGGATGTGACCAAAACTCTCGCCTTAGTCACAAAGATTGCCAACACTGGACAGCATTCCCAAGCGCACACGCGTTTTTCCGCAGCCTGCTAAGGATCCAAACCATGCCAGGTATCGTTGGCCTTATCACCAAAATGCCGCGAGAGCGAGCCGAACAAGAACTGCTGCGCATGGTCGAGGCCATGCGTCATGAGTCTTTCTATGTAACCGGCACCTGGATCGATGGGCTGGCAGGAGTCTATGTCGGGTGGGTGGCACGGAAAAACTCCTTCTCCGAAGCCATGCCGGTTCGAAACGAACGCGCGGATGCGGTATTGGTTTTTGCCGGAGAGGAATTCCCCGAGCCCGGCATCGTAGGCCGTTTGCGGGAGCGAGGGCATGAGCTAGATGCAGATGGGCCGTCCTACCTCATCCATCTCTACGAGGACGACCCGATAGCTTTTCCATCGGGACTCAACGGAAGATTCCAAGGGCTGCTAACGGATCAGGCACGTGCAACGGCGACGCTCTTCAACGATCGGTACGGTATGCACCGGATCTATTACCACGAAGCGAAGGAAGCCTTCTACTTCTCTGCGGAAGCAAAGGCCATCCTGGCGGTTCGCCCCGAACTCCGGGTGATGGACCGCCGGAGCTTGGGCGAGTTCGTTGCTTGTGGCTGTGTGTTAGAAAACCGGACACTTTTCCCTGCCATCCATGTCCTACCAGGTGGAGCAAATTGGCGTTTCCGGCACGGTGCGCTCGAATGTCGAAGCAGCTACTTTCAACCGAAGGAGTGGGAAGACCTGCCCCCGTTAATGGCGGAGGAGTATTACAACGAACTGCGGCTTGTACTTGAGCGGAACCTTGGGCGGTACTTTGGAGGACGGGAACTGGTTGGCATGTCCTTGACGGGAGGACTCGATACTCGCATGATCATGGCATGGCACAAGGCACCGCCCCAGTCGCTTCCTTGCTATACGTATGGGGGCATGTACCGTGAGTGTCAGGACGTGCTTCGAGCGCGAAAGGTGGCCAACATCTGCGAGCAGCCGCACCATGTGATCACGACGGGCGAAGAGTTCCTTTCACGATTTCGCGAATATGCTGAGCGCAGCATTTATCTGACTGACGGATGCGTTGATCTAAGCCGTTCCCCGGATTTGTATGTTAGCGAGAAGGCGCGCAGCGTCGCGCCAATTAAGATTGTCGGAACCTATGGCAGCGAGATCATCCGACAAGCTGTGATGTTCAAACCAGTGTTGCCGATGGCCGGGCTGTTTCGCCGTGAGTTTGTCACTTACGTGCAACAGGCATGGCCGGTATATTCCAAACTGCTCCGCGAGCACCCTGTTACATTTGCTGCTTTCCGGCAATCTCCTTGGCAGCACTTCGGAGTTTTGGCACTGGAGAATACTCAACTCGGAGTGCGGTCGCCCTACCTTGACAACGACTTCGTTCGAACTGTTTTCCGGGCTCCCAGAACAGAATGCAAGAGCAACGGCGATAGCCACAGCAGGCGCCAGATCAATGATGTTCGCCTGCGGCTGATCAGAGATGGCAATCCGGCACTGGCGCGCCTTCTGACCGACCGCGGAGTGGGCCGAGGTTTCTCTGCGCTCATTCTGGGGAGCCTGCTGGAATTTACGTTCAAGGCGGAATATGCCTACGACTATGGAATGCCGCAATGGCTCTCTCGCACAGATCATCTGTTTTCAGCTTTTCATTTCGAGCGCTTGTTCTTGGGCAGGCACAAGTTGTTCCATTTCAGGATATGGTACCGGGACGCTCTGTCCCCTTATGTTCGGGAGATGTTGCTCGATGATCGGACGCTGTCCCGACCATATATTGAGCGGAAGGGCTTGGAAGCTGTGGTGAAAGGACACCTGAATGACGGGCGGAACTACACCAGCGAGATTCACAAAGTCCTAACTCTGGAATTAATACACCGTTTGTTTGTTGACCCGAGATGATTCGATACCTTCATATGACTCCACCGGCGTAGCAGCGACATGCCCCCTTTAGTTGCCACCTTCATTTTCGCCTTGGCTGTACTAGCGCTTTTTGCTCTTGACCGCGATCAGGAACTCCACACCTCAGCTGCGTTATGGCTGCCAGTCATCTTCATATGGATTGTCGGGTCCCGTCCGGTTACAGCATGGATGGGAATGGACCAATCAGTCGCGAATGCCGGCCAGATGGTCGAAGGTAGTCCTATTGACCGTCTTTTTTTTCAAGTTCTGCTGGGCGCAGCGATCCTAGTCCTCATCCGCCGAGGCCGGCGGACCACGTCCGCCCTGAAAGCCAACTGGGCCATTCTGCTCTACTTCTCCTTTTGTCTGTTGAGCATCCTATGGTCGGATTTCCCTGATGTCTCTTTCAAGCGCTGGATCAAATCGATAGGCGATTTGGCAATGGTCCTGATCGTCGTGACTGATCGCCAGCCGATGGCGGCGCTTCGTCGGCTTTTTTCTCGCACGGCTTTTATCATGCTGCCCGCCTCGATTCTGTTGATCAAGTATTACGGCAACCTAGGCCGCGCGTTTGACCCTTATGGTTGGATGGAACTGACGGGAGTGGCGACCAACAAGAACTCTTTGGGCGTGGTGACTTTCGTTCTCTTGTTGGGTGTAGTTTGGCGCATTCTCTCACTCGTGCGATCTAAGCGTCAGCCGAACCGGAGCCGTCACTTGCTGGCTCAGGGGAGCTTGCTCGTCGCGGGATTGGTGCTCTTGAAGATGGCGGGCTCAGCCACCTCAAGCGCCAGTTTCGTATTAGGCAGCGGGTTGATGATCGCGACTGGCCTACCTGTGATCGGGCGCCGTCCTGTCTTCGTGCACGCAGTCGTGCTGTTCATCGTATTCACAGCAGTGTTTGGGATGCTGGCTGGCGCCGACGCTGCCCTGGTCCATGCTATGGGCCGGAACACGGACTTTACCGGACGCACCGAGATCTGGAAAGCCGTCCTTCCAATGGCGCCAAACCCGATCGTGGGTGCCGGGTTCGAAAGCTTCTGGCTGGGAAAACGTCTGGAAAAGATGTGGAGCCTTTTCCCAGTTTTCCAACCGAACGAGGCTCACAACGGTTACATCGAGGTGTACCTTAACTTGGGATGGGTCGGAGTAGGCCTGATCGGACTCCTTCTCATTAACGGCTACTTTCGCGCGGTTGCCGCCTTTCGCCGCGATCGCGGGATAGGCGGCCTGATGTTGGCCTTCGTTGCGACGGCTGCAGTCTATAGTGTTACCGAGGCTGGTTTCAGAATGCTCGATCCGATCTGGATTTTTCTGCTTATGGCGGTCGTCGCAACCGGCGGGGTTACGTCCGTTGCCGGAAGCAGGGCCCAGAGGTCTGCTCGGGTGCCCATTAACCGCGCTGGAGTGCGGAAACGTAGGGACATGGTCACTCTCGTCCCATCGAGGAGGAACAGTTGATACCTTTCGAGTCCGATGGCACCTTTCGTGCTGACACCAAGACACATGGCGTCCGCCGAGCCGCAGTGCGGGGGGCCGGGGTAACAATTCTTGCCTCGGGATTGTCTTTCGCTGTGCAAATGGGGGCCACCGTAACTCTGGCGCGGTTGCTTATGCCCGCCGATTTTGGCGTAGTGACCATGGTCACCACTTTTAGCCTTCTGCTCAGCAGTTTTGGCCTCAATGGCTTCACCGAGGTTATCCTGCAACGCGAAGACGTCACGCATTACTTGGCGAGCAATCTCTTTTGGATTAATCTCGGCGCTGGAGCTGTTTTGACCATTGTGTTCGCTGCGCTAGGGCATCCTCTCGCCCATTTCTACCACGATCCACTGGTGGCGCAGGTCGTGCGAGGGATGTCGTTGACCATTCTGGTCGCCAGCTTCTCGGTGATTCACCTGGCTCTTCTCAACCGCGCCACGCGCTTTACTGCCGTTTCGGCCAACGTCGTCGTTGCTCGCGTAGTTTGCGTTATAGTCTCCATCGCTCTGGCGCTTGGGGGCTGGGGCTATTGGGCGCTGGTCGCGGGCAATCTCGCACTGCAACTTAGCACCGCCGTTGGTGCCTGGCTCATGTGCCGCTGGATTCCCGGTCGGCCCCGCAGCGTCCCCGGCACCGGGGTATGCCTTAGATTTGCCGTCCACGTTTACGCACGCTTTAGCTTCAATTATTTCTCGGGTAATACCGACAATCTACTGGTGGGCTGGCGCTTTGGCGCTGGGTCACTCGGGCTTTACAAGAAGGCTTTCGATCTCTTTTTCATTCCCGTTTGCCAGCTCTTGTCCCCGATGTCTGCGGTTGCCATCACGACACTCAGCCGGTTCAACAACAATCGCGCGCAATACCAGCGCTACTTTTTATCAGGCCTGTCGGTCCTGGCCCTGTTGGGCATGGGCATTGGCGCTGATTTTACACTGATCGGGGGAGATCTGATTCGCTTGATCCTCGGCCCTAACTGGGGGGAGAGCGGACGTATCTTTGCTTTTTTCGGCCCCGGTATCGGTGTCATGCTGCTGTACAACACACACGGTTGGATTCATCTCTCGATCGGTCGTCCCGACCGCTGGTTCCGCTGGGCTGTAATTGAGTTTCTCTGTACCGCAGGCCTTTTCCTTATTATGCTACCTTGGGGACCGCGCGGAATCGCATTGGCCTGGGCGGTTTCGTTTTTCGTTCTCATGTTTCCCGCTTTTTGGTACGCTGGAAAGCCCATCGGTTTTGGTGTTGCCCCAATACTCGCTGTGGTTTGGAAATTTTTTGTGGCTTCCGTGGCTGCCGGCGGCAGCACTGCCTGGCTCATTCACTTCGCACCCAGGTTGGCGGCGGCGCCCGGCGCTCTGGCCTCTTTCGAGCGGCTCATCTCGGTTTCGACGATCTTTTTTAGTCTTTATCTTGTGGGAGTCGCGGTGCTCCACCGTGGCATTGAGCCTCTTCGGCAAGCCGCAAGCCTTGTGCATGACTTGCGGCCCCAGCGCACAGCTTCGGTGGAAATGGAAGGAATACGGCCCGACGCGGCACTTCCGGCGGCTTCTGACAACATACGAGACTTGGCAGAGGTGAAGTAGAACAGCGCACTGCAATTAGCCAGAAGTTAGCGATTCTGGCGCTAACCGGATGCCACGCAGGGCTGCGGGAAGTCGCTTGGGTACCCGAAGCCCGAATCGTAAAGCGGAGGTAGATTAATTGGCAGAGGAGGCAATTCAACGGTCAGATGCTGGCGGAAGTTCAACCGTAGCGTCCAATGTCCCCAAACGGCTCGGCCGCGACGCATATGATATCGCCGCTCCACCCGTCCGCTCCACCACACCGATAGAACCGGAGGTGGCATTGCTCACAGGCTGCCAGGACCGGCCTTATGCATTCGGTTTGTCGATGGCTCTGGTCGCAAAGAGAATATGTCTGGATGTCATTGGCAGCGATGCCGTGGACAGCCCCGAACTGCATACAACCAGCAAACTGCATTTTCTGAACCTGCAAAGTACTCCACGCCCGGGGGCCAGTTTTGCAAAGAAGGCATGGAGTGTTCTGGTCTATTATGCGCGACTCATCCAATATGCGGCGTTGGCCAAGCCGAAGATATTTCACATCTTGTGGAACAATAAGTTCGAGTACTTCGATCGAACTGTATTACTGCTCTACTACAAACTGCAGGGGAAGAAGATAGTACTCACCGCGCACAATGTGAATCAATCTAAGCGAGACTCAAGAGACTCACTCCTTAATCGCCTTACATTGAGAATTCAGTATCGACTGGCCAACCACATTTTCGTGCACACGCAAAAGATGAAAAGTGAACTCATACTGGATTTCGGTGTTCGAGAACGAGCGGTTACCGTTATCCCATTCGGGATTAATAATTCTCTTCCGCGAACCGACCTATCTCCCGCACAGGCGAGGCAGAGGCTCGGCATTGGGTGCGGTGAAAGGGCGATTCTTTTTTTGGGCAGAATTAGGCCGTACAAGGGGCTGGAAGATCTACTGACCGCTTTCCAGTTGTTGAAGCTCAGTGATTCGAATTACAGACTGATCATCGCCGGAGAGCAAAAGAAAGGAAGCGAAGATTACTTGAAGGGGATTCGCCAGAGGATCGAACGCGAGTTTGATCCCAAATGGATAATCCTAGAAACTCGATATATTCCGGACCAGGAGATGGAGCTATATCTCAAGGCGGCGGACGTTCTCGTACTCCCATACAAAGAGATTTTCCAGAGCGGCGTGCTCTTCTTGGGATACAGTTTTGGATTGCCGGTGGTAGCGACTGACGTAGGATCCTTCCGGGAAGAAATAATCGAAGGCCAGACCGGATTCCTAAGTAAGCAGAATGATCCTCCCGATTTGGCTAAGACTCTCGAGGCCTATTTCGAGAGTGACCTCTACGTCGAATTGCCGCGGCGACGGCAGCAGATACAAGACTATGCTAACCGACGATATTCGTGGGAGGTGGTAGGCGAAACCACGCGCAAGGTCTACGAAGAACTTCTGGGCAGGCCCTCTTGAAGCCCCTGGTATCAATTCTCATCCCCGCCTTCAACGCCGAGGATTGGATTCGCGACACTCTGCACTCGGCGCTGGCGCAGACCTGGGGGAGAATAGAGATCATCGTGGTGGACGATGGCTCGACCGACAGCACCCTGGCCGTGGCGCGGCAGTTTGCATCGGATTCCGTGCGCGTGGTCACGCAGCAGAATCAAGGCGCGGCGGCGGCCCGAAACACCGCGTTCTCCCACGCCCGCGGAGATTACATGCAGTGGCTGGATGCCGACGATCTGCTGGCTCCCGACAAGATTGAAAGGCAGATGGAGGCACTGGGAGGGGACCGAAGCCGCCGCACCCTGCTCTGTTCCGAATGGGGGCGGTTCCTGTATCGCACGGATCGGGCGAAGTTTGTGCCGACCGGGTTATGGCGCGATCTGACTCCGGCGGAATGGCTGGTGCGCCGGATGGGCGAGAACCTCTACATGCAAACCGCCACCTGGCTGGTGAGCCGCGATCTGACCGAAGCCGCCGGTCCCTGGAACACGGAGTTATTGAGCGACGACGATCAGGAATACTTCTGCCGGGTTCTGTTGGCGAGCGATGGGGTGCGCTTCGCTCCCGGGGCGAAGGTGTACTATCGCGCGTCCGGTTACGGCAGCCTGAGCTATATCGGGACTTCGGAAAAAAAACGCGAAGCGCACTGGCGCTCCATCCAACTGCACATCGGGTATCTGCGATCGCTCGACGACAGCGCGCGGGCGCGAGCGGCGTGCGTGAGGTTTCTGCAGGACCGGATGGTCGTTTTCTATCCGGAACAGATGGAGATTTTCCGCCAGGCGGAGGAACTGGCAACGAGCCTGGGAGGACATCTGGAAGTGCCACGCCTGTCGTGGAAGTACTCCTGGATCAAGGCGTTGTTTGGCTGGCGTCTGGCCCGACACGCGCAATGGTCGCTGCCGAAGCTGCGCTGGTCGCTGGTGAGATTCTGGGACAAGGCGCTTTACCGCACCGAGGGTCCTAGACATGCGGCCGATCTCAGGATATAAAGCTGTTGCTTCTTGGGCTCTACTCCAGTCTCATCCCGGATGGCCAATGGCCAAAGGATCAATGCTCGTAGGTGATTTGATCGCCTAGGGTGTACTTCCGAGTCTGGCAAGGAGTGCCTATCTTGGCTAAACTTGCTTTACGAGGTGAAAGTTTGCCCTCGGAGGCTGATTCAATGAGACGCGAATGGTCGCTTCTGTCCCCCCTTATCTCAATCTTGTTTGCTTTTTCTGCATTCTCATATGCACAACAACTCTCGTCGGGCATAATTGATCCAAGTCGGGCGATTGATTGGTCGAGCGCAGGCATCCCCGGGGGTCTGCCGGATTCTGGGTGGACTCAGTGTGGCTCGACGATTGCGCCGTACTCGGGCAGTTCGACGGCGATCAACAAGGCGATTGCTGCGTGCGGCGTGAATCAATACGTCTCTCTAGGTTCTGGGACGTTCAATTTATCTAGCGGCATCGACTTCAACCACAAAAGCAATGTAGCAATCAGAGGACAAGGCGCCGATTCTACGTTACTTGTGTTCACGGGAGCAGGAGCGGGTGGATACAACTCGGTGGTGGCGATGGAAGGTTCTCTGAACGGGGTTGGGTACGAGCAGAACGTCTGCAACTGGACCGGCGGATATTCAAAAGGGTCCACAACCGTTACACTCGGAAACTGCGGGAGCACGACGCCTGCGGTAGGCAGCTTATCCAATTTGCAGGTTGGGAGTATTCTCGTTCTCGATCAACTTGATAACTCCTACGATACCGGAGCAATCTGGAATTGCTATCAGAGTTTTGCGAGCAATCCGAATAATCTGGGTGCATGTTCCAGCGGTCCGAATGATGGCAACGGCGGCTTCGCCCGCACGGACGGTACTTGCACCTCTTCGCCCACGAACTGCCACCGCTCTCAGCAACAGGTAGTCGTGGTCACTGGAATTTCAGGTTCCAGCATCACGATTTCCCCTGGAATTTACATGCCAAATTGGAGTAGTGGGCAACTTCCGCAGGCATGGTTTGCAAACACGACTGTGAAACAGGATGGAGTCGAAAACCTCTCGATTGATAACACGAATGACACCGCCCAGTCTCCCGGAAACGGGCACAATATCAGCATAGTTGAATGCTATCAATGTTGGGTTTCGGGAGTGCGCAGCATCTATGCCGAACGAAGTCACATTGCGCTTTGGATTACTTCCCATGATGTTGTGCAAAGTAGTTACTTTTACCAGAATTTGAATCACGCCACAGTCAGCTATGGCGTCGAAATGGCGATCGCATCAGACAATCTCATCGTGAACAACATCGTCCAACAAAGTACGGACAGTTCGCCGTCCTGTACGGGAGGTTGTGAAGGTAATGTTGTCGCTTACAATTTCGACATCAACAGCGTTTACACCTCACCTGGTTGGATGCAGCCTACTTTTTACCAGCACTCATCCGGGGACGCTCTCAACCTATGGGAAGGCAATATCGGACCTGGTTACAATGCCGATCCAACGCACGGGACGCACCACTTCGAGACTTTGTTTCGCAACTATTTTGCAGGCTGGCAGATGAGCTGTGACCAGGCTACCTGCTCAAGTCAAACTGCTGGCATTTTGCTCGCCGCGGGATCCCGCTACCTCAACATTGTTGGCAACGTTCTCGGACAATCTGGTTACCATACGGCATACCAGTGCTTGGCCAGTCCTACGTGCAACCCCGGGAACCCAAATGCCAGTTCAGTGTACGCTCTAGGCCACACCGGAGGAGTCGGGGCACAGCAAACGGGAGTGTCTGGCTACTGCTTGTCACCCGCCTGCACCAGTCGCGGTGATTATGACCCGCAAGTGTCCGCATATCTGATGCGCTGGGGGAACTACGATCCGGTCACAGGCACGGTTCGTTGGTGCGGAGGTCCTTCTGACACGGGGTGGTCAACGACGTGTGCCAGCATCTCAGAGATTCCCGCAGGGTTGGCGTCATACGCAAATCCGCTACCGAGCTACGGGGACACAGGGGCTGGTCAGTCGAAAATGCCACCATCGTTCTACTACAGCAACAAGCCAAACTGGTGGCAGGGCGAGCCTTGGCCGCCCATAGGCCCGGATGTGAGTAGCGGAAACATCGGAATCTGCTCTGGAGGAGCATATAAAGGGGCCTACACAACGCAGCCTTCAGCATGTACCGGGGGAAGTATGATAGCCGCAGCGGAAGGCCACGCCAGCAGCACTCCGGCGCTGGATTGCTATGTCAACGCGATGGGCGGCCCGCCGGACGGATCGGGAGGCGTATTGACGTTCAACGCCTCCAATTGCTATGGCTCTTCCGGGGGCACGCCGCCCGCGCCGCCGACGGGGCTTACGGTGGTTGTGCACTGACACTGAGGGCAGTGATGGTTGCGGCAAGCGATTGACCGGCTTGGCAGACGTCCTCTTTTTTTGCGGCACGATTCTTGGGGGACGACGGGATCCAACGGAGTAGCCCTGACATTTTCAGGAGCGGGAGCGCCGGGGATCTGAAATCCAGGGCGACTGGGGCGTTCCCACGATCGTTGGTTCCCACAATCGTTGGTTCCCACAATCATTGGTTCATTCTTCGCGCATTCCTGGTCATTCTGATTTCAATTTGATCACAGCAGAACGGTTCACGACCCGGTAGCTTGCGATCATAGGTCGCTGGCCGCCGAGGAGCCTTGGTGCCGTCATGGTACAAAGTGCCGGTCGCCACGAAGCAATCAACATCTTTATATTTTTCCATCTATATTTCCATCGACAGGATGCTCATCGACATGCCAGCGAAAAAAACTGCGTTTGTAACCGGAGCCGAGGGATTCATCGGGTCGCATCTGGTGAGATTTCTGCAGGCCAAGAAGTGGCGGGTGATCGGCGGAAGCCGCGTATTGGAGGCCCAGTCGGTGCCGGCCTTGCCCAACGTCGAATTCGTGCCATGCGATTTGACCGACGGGCCGCGCGTGGAGGAAGTTTTCCAGAAATACGAACCGACGCACGTCTTCCACCTCGGAGCGCAGAGCCTGCCCACGGTTTCCTGGGCCGATCCGGTGGGAACTTTTCAGTCAAACATTATGGGGTCGCTGCACGTGTTCGAAGCGATTCGTCACATGAAGCGGCGTCCCGTGATCGTCTCGGCTTGTTCGAGCGCGGAATACGGGCATGTGCCGGCATCGGCGATTCCGGTCAAGGAAGAACAGGCCCTGCAACCGCTGCACCCCTATGGCATCAGCAAGGTATGCCTGGATCTGCTGGCGCGCGAATACTTTCTGGATTACAAGATTCCGGCGGTGAACCTGCGGCTTTTCAACACCACGGGTCCGGGAAAAACCAGCGACGCGCCCTCCGATTTTGTGCGGCAGTTGGCCCGCATTAAAAAAGGGCTGCAGCCTCCGGTGATCGAAGTTGGCAATTTGAAGCCGCGCCGCGCTTTTCTCGATGTCAATGACACGGTCCGCGGATTTTATCTGGCAGCCTTGAAGGGGCACCGGGGTGAGGCCTATAACCTTTGCGCGGCCAAAACCCACGAGATTGGGGAGTTGTTGCGGATGGCGATCCGTCTGTCCGGTTTGAAGGTGGAGATTCGGGCTGCGGCGAGTCTGATGCGGCCGTCGGACGAAAAAATCATTTTCGGCAGCACGAAAAAAATCCGGCAGCATACGGGGTGGAAACCGATATTTTCGATCCAGCAGACGCTGCAGTCCATGCTGGAATACTGGGATCGTGTGCTGTAGAGCGTCCCATGGCGCAGGGTGCGGAACGGAAAACCTTTCTGATCGTGACGCCAGAACGACATGGAAGTTCGATGCCAGACATGAAAGCTCTTTTGCTGGTTGGCGGCCTGGGGACGCGCCTGCGTTCGGTGGTGCCGTCGCAACCGAAAGCTCTGGCCTCGATTGGCGAGAGATCTTTCCTTGAATTGCTGGTTCGCCAGTTGCAAGCGCAGGGCATTCACCAACTGGTGATGTCGACCGGTTATCTGGCGGACCAGATTGAAAGCAGATTTGGCGACGGCCGGAACTGGGAGGTTTCGATTGAGTACTCCAGGGAAGAAACGCCGCTCGGCACCGGAGGCGCAATCAAACTAGCGCAGCGTTATCTTCAAGGTGCCCCCGAATTTCTGGTGCTGAATGGAGACTCGTTTCTCGAAATCAATTTTGCCGGCTTGCTGGCCTTTCATGGCGAGCACAAGGGTGCGGTCGCATCTTTGGCGGTTCTTCATGTAGAAGATGCCAGCCGCTATGGAACCGTGCGCGTGGACGCAAGCAACCGGGTGACGGGATTTGTGGAAAAGACGGGGAGCAACGCGCCCGGACTGGTGAATGCCGGGGTTTACGTTTTCAGCCGGGAAGTCTGGCAATATCTTCCGGAAGGGCCCGCCAGTCTCGAGAAAGACGTGTTTCCCCGACTGCTCGATCCCGGCGTGTACGCGCAGGAACAGCATGGAATCTTCATCGATATTGGGACGCCCGCCGACTATGCGCGCGCCCAGGAACTGCTTCGGCTCTGTTGACGACCTAAGGATCAGAATCTGGATGGTGGATACTGAGGGCCGACAGGCTGTCGGAAGCGTTGCCTGGCTGGCACGCGAGCGGCGTTCGACAAAAGTTCAAACAAAGTTCAAACAAAAGTTCAGTAAGGGGAGTGAATGACGAATCCTGCCGATTTTGAAAGTCGCGTGACCCGCTCCATTCAGGCGTCCATCGCGGTGAAGGAGTTGCTGCTGCACGACCGGGAAGTCGTATCCCTCGTCGCTAAAGTGAGCCAGTTGATGGTTGAGGCCTTCCGCGGCGGCAACAAGGTGATATTGTTTGGCAACGGCGGAAGCGCTGCCGACGCGCAGCATATCGCGGCGGAATTTGTTGGACGCTTCGCCTTCGATCGTCCCGCTCTGCCGGCTCTGGCGCTCAATGTCAACACTTCCTGTGTTACCGCCATCGGCAACGACTATGGCTTCGATCGGGTCTTCGCGCGCCAACTGGAAGCCCTGGCGCACGCCGGGGACGTAGCCGTCGGTTTCTCGACCAGCGGCAAGTCGGCGAACGTAATCCAAGCCATGGCGACGGCCAGGAAGATCGGGCTGCACACGGTGGGCATGACCGGTTCCAGCGGAAAAGCGTTGCAGGCTGCGGTCGACTATTGCATCTGCGCGCCCTCCACCGAAACTCCCCGGATCCAGGAATGTCATATCCTGATCGGGCACATCATTTCAGAATTGGTGGAGCAGACGATATTTCATGAAGAAGGCCGCCTTTCTCGACCGTGACGGAGTCATCAACCGCAAGGCCCCAGCAGGCGAATATGTTACGCGGTGGGAGGAGATGGAGTTTCTTCCCGGCACGCGTGAAGCGGTTCGCTTGCTCCGGCGGGCTGGCTTTCTGGTGGTCGTGGTCAGCAACCAGCGCTGCGTGGCCAAGGGATTGATCACGGCCAGCGCATTGGAGTCGATGCACGAACGGATGCGCCGCGAGTTTGCGGCGGCAGGCGCGATCATTGATGCCATTTATTACTGTCCCCACGAGAACGCGCCGCCGTGCGGCTGCCGCAAGCCTCAGCCCGGGATGCTCTTGCAGGCTGCCCGGGATCATGATATCGACCTGGCGGCGTCCTGGATGATTGGCGATTCGGGCCGCGATGTGGGGGCGGGCCGGGCGGCGGGATGCCACACCGCTCTAGTGACAGGGAATGACGATCGCAGTCACCGAGCGGCAGAGGCCGGCGCGGATCTGGTGGCATCCTCGCTGCTCGATGCGACCCATCAGATTCTGCAAGTCGAGGCGGCTCTGCCGTCGGTGACGCGATCGGTGTCCAGGTAATCGATGTCCTGTAGTCGAGGCCGAGGTAGAGGTAGCGGAATCATTGCACTGTAAAGTCCCCGGCTCCGCCGAAGGAAATTTGCTCACATCTTCAGGGAAGGTTTTGAAATCATGATCATCACCAGCACGCCGCTGCGAATCTCGTTTTTTGGAGGCGGCACCGACTATCCCGTCTGGTTCCGCGAGCACGGAGGCGCGGTATTGTCGACGGCCATCGACAAGTGTTGCTACATCACCTGCCGCTGGTTGCCGCCGTTCTTCGAATACCACAGCCGCGTTTCCTATTCGAAGGTCGAGAATGTTGCCAAAAACGACAAGATCCAGCATCCGTCGGTGCGCGCCTGCTTGCAGCATCTCGGGATTGAAGACGGCATCGAGATTCACCACGTTGCCGATTTGCCGGCGCGGGTGGGACTGGGCACGAGTTCGGCATTTACGGTGGGACTGTTGCACGGTCTCCACGCGCTGAAGAATGAGATGCGCGACAAGCATGCGCTCGCCACCGAGGCGATTTATGTAGAGCAGGAACTGCTTCAGGAAGCGGTGGGCGCGCAAGACCAGGTCAGCGCCGCCTATGGCGGATTCAACCGCATCAATTTCCACAGTGATGGCTCCATTGAAGTCAAGCGGATGATGACGTCACCGGCCCGCTTGGCGGAACTGGAACAGCATCTGGCGCTCTACTTTACGGGTTTTTCCCGCACTGCTTCGGAAGTTGCGCAGGAGCAGCTGAAAATGACGCCGCACAAGACGCGCGAGTTGGAGACTATGTTCCAGCTGGTGGGTGAGGCGGAGTCGATTATTGCGAATCCCAACCGTCCGCTGGCTGATTTTGGACGTCTGCTCGACCAGAGCTGGCAGATCAAGCGGACTCTAACCGGCAAGATCTCCAACGCCAGTATCGATGAAATCTACCAGGCGGGCATGGGGGCTGGAGCTCTGGGAGGGAAGTTGCTCGGTGCGGGCGGCGGCGGCTTCATGTTGTTTTTTGTGCCGCCGGAACGGCGCCAGGCGCTGCGCGAACGCCTTCAGAAACTGCTGTGCGTACCGTTTTCTTTTTCCAGTAAAGGCAGCGAAGTGGTGGTCTATGAGCCCGAGGAGGCTTATGACAAGTCGCTGAGCGCGGAGCGTTCTTTGGTGTACGCGGGGCGTGCTCCGGAACCCACGCCCTGGTAGGTGTTTTCGGCTCGGATCGGCCGGTTGCCGATGCGAACCTTGCCGGGTGCGACCTCCCGGCGCCAAGAAGACTTATGATCGGTGGTAGCTGAAGGGTCCAGACGGGAGTCGGTTCAACTCATGCCCACGCCGCGCCATCGAGTTCTCATGATCCTCGAGAATTGCAGCTATCAGCGCGATGCCCGGGTCAGCAAAGAAGCCCGGGCCCTGACTGAAAATGGATACGTGGTATCGGTGATCAGTCCCGAAGCGGGCCGATGGCCGCACCGGATGCAGATCGACGGGGTGACGATTTACGGCTTTCCTTCTCTCACGGTCTTTCATGGAACCTTCGGCTATCTACTGGAATATGCCTACGCCACACTCGCCATTGCGATCCTCACGGCATATGTATGGCTGACGCGGGGTTTTGACATTGTTCATATCGCGAATCCGCCGGACTGCATCGTGCCGGTCACCGCGATTTACAAGATCGCCGGGAAACGAATTGTTTACGACCAGCACGATCTGAGCCCGGAACTCTATGTTGCTCGATTTTCTCGCTCGAGTGCGGTGCTTCTAAGATTACAGCTATGGTTAGAGTTGCTCTCTTACAAACTTGCCGACCATGTGATCGTTACC
>Ga0182016_10004654_pt1 | contig 15100 bp, 11 predicted proteins | sample 712S2MmetaG_FD_120491 | JGI IMG/M metagenome (GOLD analysis project Ga0182016, IMG submission 120491) | Permafrost microbial communities from Stordalen Mire, Sweden - 712S2M metaG | ecosystem: Environmental > Terrestrial > Soil > Wetlands > Permafrost | place: Sweden: Stordalen | collected...
GGCCGCAAACGTCCATCCAACGAGGATTCTTTCGGGTTTTCCGTGGAGCACGGAATCTACCTGGTCTGTGACGGCATGGGCGGCGCTGCGGCGGGAGAAGTCGCCAGTTCAATTGCGGTGGATGAAATGCTTCGGCTCCTCCACAGCCGCGCAGGACGCGATGATTTGGCTTCGCAAATGCCGAAGTTAGCCGAGGACGCGATCTGCGCAACCAATGAAGCGATATTCTCCCGCTCGCAGCGCAATGTGAAACTCAGCGGTATGGGCACCACGCTGGTTGGACTGCTGGTGGAGGACCGCCGCGTCTGGGTGCTCAACGTGGGGGACAGCCGATGCTATCGGATGCGCGACCGGCGCCTTGAGCAGATTACGCACGACCACTCCCTGGTGGAGGAGCAGGTTCGCCTGGGCCGCATGACCCGCTCGGAAGCTGTGCGCTCGCCCCTTCGCAACGTGATTACGCGCGCGCTCGGCACGCAAAGCCGGGTGACGCCCGATGTTCTCGAATTGGAAGTTGAGGCGGGCGACCTTTTTCTGCTCTGCTCAGATGGGTTGACTCGCGAGTTGAGCGACCCGCTGATCGAGTCGTTCCTGGGGACCGGTCTGCCTCTTGAATCCCGATGCGCTCGCCTGGTGGAAGCAGCTAAAAAGGCTGGTGGGAACGACAACATCACCTGCATCCTGGTGAGCGCGAGTGCAGACAAGTACGAGTAGCCAATTCGCAGTTGGCGCGGTGCATATGGACTCTTTTCAAGGTTGACACTGAACGTCGGCGGAAGTATGTTTGGAAGTTCCATGTAAACGTTAACTTTTTGGCGCGAGCGGTACTGTTCAGGGAGCAACAATGATTAACGCAGATCGAATTGCCACCCCCATCGAACCATCTTCCATTCCGCAACGGACAGTTCACACCGGAGCGAAAATGCCGGCGGTTGGCCTGGGAACTTTCGGGTCCGATCATGTATCTCCAGCTCAGGTTGCCGAAGCTGTTCTCGGCGCGGCTGCGGTTGGTTACAGGCACTTCGATTGCGCCTCGGTCTATGGGAATGAGGCAGCAGTCGGCGCGTCGTTCGAGGAGATTATTCAGGGCGGGATCAAGCGCGAGGAGCTTTGGGTTACCTCCAAGCTGTGGAACGACAAGCACGGAGAGGACGATGTGATTGCATCTTGCCGCAAATCACTTGCCGATCTCCGTTTGGAGTATCTCGATCTTTACCTCGTGCATTGGCCATTTCCGAACTTCCATCCGCCGGGTTGCGATGTAACTTCGCGCCACGCCGATGCCAAGCCTTACATCCACGAAAGCTTCATGAAGACCTGGCGCAAGATGGAAGAACTGGTGGACATGGGCCTGGTGCGCCATATAGGCACTTCCAATATGACCATCCCAAAACTGAAGCTGGTGCTGCGGGATGCGCGCATCAAGCCCGCGGTGAACGAGATGGAGTTGCATCCGCATTTTCAGCAGCCGGAGCTTTTCAAGTTTGTTGTCGATCAGGGCATTCAAGCTATCGGCTATTGCCCCATAGGGTCGCCGGGCCGCCCGGAACGCGATCGTACGCCAGAGGATACAGCGCCGACGGAGGACCCTGTCATCCTGAGGATTGCCGAACGCCATCGGATTCATCCGGCCGTGGTGTGCATCAAGTGGGCGGTGCAGCGTGGGCAGACGCCGATTCCGTTTTCCGTCAACAATTGCCGAGCGAATCTAGCTGGTGCGGTCGGCGATCCGCTGAGTGAAGAAGAGATGCAGGAGATTGCCGGTATCGATCGCAACTGCCGCTTGATCAAAGGACAGGTGTTTCTTTGGAAAGATGGCCAAACCTGGGAAGATCTCTGGGATGTGGACGGAGAGATCACACCGCCGTAGCAAAGGGGAGCAAATAAATGCAACAAACGATGACTGCGGCATATCTGCCTGGAGATTCAACTGTAGAGTTGCGCACTGTACCTGTTCCGTCTCCAGGCCACGGAGAAGTTTTGTTGCGAATGAAGGCGTCGACCATATGCGGGTCCGATATTCGCTGTATCTATCACGAGCACCTTGGCAAAGGCCCGGAGGGCTACCAGGGAGTGATTGCCGGGCACGAGCCTTGCGGACAAATTGTTGAGGCCGGTGTGGGATGCCGCCGTTTCAAGAGTGGCGATCGGGTGATTGTGTATCACATCTCGGGGTGCGGGGTTTGTAACGATTGCAGGCGCGGCTACATGATTTCATGTACGAGTGAAAAATATCGCCGCGCTTATGGGTGGCAGCGTGACGGTGGAATGGCCGAGTACATGATCGCAGAGGAGAAGGATCTGATTGCGCTTCCCGATGAGCTTTCCTTTGCCGATGGGGCGCAGGTGGCCTGCGGGTTCGGCACCGTCTATGAAGGGCTCACAAAAATTGGAATCGATGGGAATCATGCGGTGTTGATCACTGGATTGGGTCCGGTGGGGCTGGCTACGGGTGCGCTTTGCCGCAAACTTGGCGCGAACAAAATCATTGGCATCGATGTGGTTCCCGAACGAATGAAGATTGCGATGGATCTTGGGGTCTGCGATGCGGTGCTCGGTTCTGGCGCGGACAATGTTGCGCAGGTAAAAGAACTCACGGGCGGCTTTGGCGTGGAGCGCGCGGTGGACTGTTCAGCGCATCCGGCGGCGCGCGCGACTGCTATTCGCGCTACTCGCAAGTGGGGAAAGATCGCGTTCCTCGGCGAAGGTGGAAGCGTGGAAATCAATCCTTCGCCGGACATGATCCACGATCAGAAAACGTTGTATGGTTCTTGGGTAACTTCGACATGGCTGATGGAAGAACTGGTGGAGCGGTTGGTGCGTTGGAATTTGCATCCGGCGGATATCATCACGCATCGGTTTGCGCTTGCGCAGTCCGGAGAGGCCTATGCGTTGATGGCTTCCGGTAAGTGTGGGAAGGTTGCTGTGTGCGCGGATGAAGAGCTGGTCTAGAACTGGAACGAGGAGAAGCCGATGAGCGACCTTACACCTTCAGGCATTGCCGATTGGGAACACCAACTCGCCGTTCGCCTCCCGCAGTTTGGGCATCGCAACTGGATCGTAGTCGCCGATGCGGCTTATCCGGCGCAGTCCAGTCCCGGTGTCAAAACAATTGTTGCGGGCGCGAACCAGGTTCATGTTTTGCGAAAGGTTCTCGATGCGTTCGCGGCGACCAAACACATTCGCGCGAATGTCTATCTGGACTACGAACTGCATTTCGTTCCCAAAGAGGATGCGCCTGGCGTCGAGCAATACAAGCAGGAACTGGATGCACTGCTTGCGAACTCGGCGGTTTTTCGGCTGCCGCATGAGCAGATTATTCAAAAGCTCGATCAATCGGCGCGGGTGTTCAAGATTCTGATTATCAAGACAGAATTGCTGATTCCGTATACTTCGGTTTTCTTTGAGCTTGACTGCGGGTATTGGAATGCAGAAGCGGAAGAGCGGCTTCGCGACGCGACTATGGAAGCGCATGCAAGATCGAGCGAGGCGCACGGCAAGGCGAGATAAATTCGCTGGTTTGTATTTCTGGGCAGATTGCACCGTGAAAGGAAGAACGATTCAATGGCAATGAATAGGCGCAAGTTAATTCAAATGATGGGCGGTGCATGTTCCGCTCTTGCTCTCCCAAGGTTTGCGAGAACCCAGGCGGCGCAGGGAGCGGTCTTTCTTCCCACACGTAAATCGTTGGAGGGATATCAGATTCCGGATTGGTTTCGCGACGCGAAGTTTGGCATCTGGTCCCACTGGGGGCCACAGTCAGCCGTCGAATACGGCGACTGGTACGCACGAAATGTTTACCAACAGGGCACGCGGCAATATCTCTATCATGTGGAGACCTACGGACATCCATCGAAGGTTGGTTACAAGGATGTGGTGGATAACTGGAAGGCCGCGAAATGGGATCCAGACCACCTGATGAGTCTCTATAAGAAGGCTGGCGCAAAGTACTTTTTCAGCATGGGAGTACACCACGATAACTTTGACCTGTGGGATTCCAAGTACACGCGGTGGAACTCGGTAAATATGGGCCCAAAGAAGGATATCGTGGGCATATGGCAGAAGGCCGCGCAGAAGCAGGGCCTGCGCTTCGGAGTTAGCGAGCACCTATGGATCAGTTACAAGTGGTGGGCTCCGAGTCACACCTCGGATAAGACCGGTCCGCTTGCGGGAGTCCTCTACGATGGCGTCGATCCACAATACGCCGACCTCTATCATGATGCGGATTGCGCTCGCTTCGGCGACAAACTCGATTGGAACGATGATGGCATTCCCGATTCATGGAAGCGCCATTACGTAGATCGCATGACGGATCTCATCGACAAGTATCACCCAGACTTGCTTTATACGGATGGCCATTTGCCCTTTGAAGATTATGGATTGAGAGTGGTGTCACATCTCTATAACGCGAGTGCGCAACTGAATGGCGGGCAGGCTCAGAGCGTCTACACGAGCAAGGATGGGACCGATTGCACGATCGGAACCTGTCTCTTGGATCATGAGCGCGGGGTATCCGATGGGATTGCAAAGAATCCGTGGCAGACTGACACTTGCATTGGCCAGTGGCATTACAACCGCGGAGAGAAATACAAGTCAGCCAAGAAGGTGATCGACCTGCTCACCGACATCGTAAGCAAAAATGGCAACCTGCTATTGAATTTCCCGCTGCCAAATTCCGGGGAACTGGATTTTGAAGAGATGACTGTGCTGGATGGGATCACCGCGTGGATGACGGTGAACAGCGAGGGGATCTACGGTTCGCGGCCGTGGAAGATCTACGGGGAGGGGCCGTCGACGAAGGTCAAGATCGAGGAGGGGAATTTCAACGAAGACAAACAGAAAGACCTGACGGCCGAAGACATTCGATTCACGGCGAAAGGCAGCACGCTTTATGCATTCGTGATGGGCTGGCCGGACAAAGCAGCCGTTGTGAATGCGCTTGGCTTGACTAGCCCGCAGGCTCCCGGCAAGGTTCGCAATGTGGAACTGCTCGGATACAAGGGCGAAGTGAAATGGAAACAGGACGAGAGCGCATTGCGAGTTGAAATGCCGGCGGAGAAATTCTCAGATGTTGGCGTCACATTGAAGGTTGCGCTGGGGTAGTGAGGCGTCCCTGGAGTTTGCAGCAAAAAGTCCTAAGTGCATACGGAGAGCCCCGTTCGACTCCCCATGAACAGGCCGGTTGAGGGTTGAAGCTTCCCACCCATTGTGCAAAGAACGCACAATGGATGGGGCACCCAGCTTTTGTGGCGGATCCGGCGCGGAGGTCATTACCCGGAACAGCAGCGGTTCCTCCGCAAGTGTGGAGTACGCTGGGCCGGTTCTGGCCATGCTGGTTTTGCACAACCGGTGCCTGTCCGAGGTTCATCAACACCATGTACGATGAACATGGATCAATCATGAAAGAAACAAAAAACCTATCCCCGGAAATTCTTCTTTATATCGCACAAACGCTGAACCTTCCATTGCGTGGAATTGTCGCTGTAATCGAATTGCTCGATGACGGCGGAACTGTGCCTTTCATTGCGCGTTATCGTAAGGAACAAACAGGCAACCTGGACGAGGTTCAGATTCTGGATATTTCGGAAAAGCTTGCCTACTTCCGCGATCTCGCCGAACGACGCGAAACGATCCTCGCTTCCATTGCGGAACAGGGCAAGCTGACAGATGAGCTGAAGGCGCGCATTGAAGCGACTCTGGACAAGAACGAACTCGAAGACCTTTATCTTCCTTACAAGCCGAAGCGTCGCACCAAGGCTACGATCGCGCGTGAGAAGGGTCTTGAGCCACTGGCGCAGTATCTATGGACGCAACAGAATTCGGCTGATCCCCTGGAAAGTTTTGCAGCCACTTTTGTAAATGCAGAATTGGGCGTGGCGACAGTGGATGAGGCACTCGAAGGGGCACGGCACATTGTTGCGGAATGGATCAGCGAAGATGCCGATCTGCGCAAGGCGCTGCGTCAGCTTGTGTTCGATGAAGGCGTAGTGGTGAGCCGCAAAGCGATGGATGCGGTGGACGAGCAGGACAAGTTCAAGATGTACTACGACTACAAGGAGCCGGTGAAGACGATCCCTTCGCATCGCATGCTGGCTATCCGGCGCGGCGAAGGCGAGAATGTTCTCTACTTCCTGATTGAAGTCGAAACGGAGCGTGCGATTGCAATCATGCAGCGCCATGTACTGCGCCAGAGCGGCGATTGGACTCGTCAGCTTGAAGTCGCAATCGACGATGCCTGGAAGCGGCTGCTGAATTCCTCTATTCAAGGAGAAATTCGCCTGGAGTTGAAGAAACGCTCGGACACGGAGGCGATCAAAGTATTCCGCGATAACCTCTACAACCTGCTGCTCGCGCCGCCTGCCGGACCGATCTCGGTTTTGGGAATCGATCCGGGCTTGCGCACGGGTTGCAAAATCGCTGTAGTGGATCAGACTGGAAAACTTCTGGCACACGATGTGCTCTACCTGCACACATCGAAGCATGGCAACGCAGAGGCCGTACCAAAGCTCGAGGCTTTGCTGCGACAGCATAATGTGCGCGCCATCGCCATTGGCAACGGGACTGCTTCCCGCGAGACCGATGCGTTTGTGCGCGATTTTCTCCGCGAGAAGGGAATTCAGAATATCTTTTCGGTGACGGTTAGTGAATCGGGCGCAAGCGTTTACTCGGCTTCTGCCATTGCGCGGCAGGAGTTTCCCGATCTCGACCTCACTGTGCGCGGCGCGATCTCCATTGCACGGCGGTTGCAAGACCCGCTCTCCGAATTGGTGAAAGTCGATCCGAAATCGATTGGCGTGGGCCAGTATCAGCACGATGTGGATCAGCGGCAATTGCAGGAGTCGCTGGAGACTGTAATCGAAAGCTGTGTCAACAAAGTGGGCGTGGATCTCAACACATCTTCATGGACGCTTCTACGATTTGTCGCCGGTATCACCGAGCGAACGGCTTTGAACATCGTCAGCCATCGCAACGAGAAGGGCAGCTTTCGCTCGCGCACGCAGGTGCTCGAGGTGCCAGGGATCGGCCCCAAAACGTTTGAGCAGGCCGCTGGGTTTCTACGCATTCGAAATGGTGACAGCCCGCTGGATATGACGGCGGTTCATCCGGAGTCGTACCCCGTGGTTGAGCAGATCGCTGGGCTGCTCGATGCGTCTGTCGAACAGATCATTCAGAGACCGGAGTTGCTTGAGCAAGTGGACCGCAGCAAGCTTTCCGCGGGTGCATTTACTGTCAACGATATTCTCGCCGAATTGCGCAAGCCAGGCCGCGACCCTCGCGATACATTTGTAGCGCCCAGCTTTCGCGAAGAGGTGAGGGAACTGGCCGATGTGCAGGCGGGAATGGTGCTCGAGGGCGTTGTTACCAACGTGACCAAGTTCGGAGCGTTTGTCGATATCGGTGTTCACCAGGACGGACTCGTCCACATAAGCGAGCTTTCCAATCGCTTTATCAAGGAGCCGTCGGAGGCCGTCAAAACAGGGCAGATTGTGAAGGTGAAAGTGCTCAGCGTGGATGCGAAAGCAAAGCGCATCGCTCTCTCCATCAAGCAACTGACCGCACCGGCACCGCGGCCCGCATCCAAGCCGGCACCCGCTCCGCCGAAACCGCAGCCAACCATGGACGAGAAGCTGGCGGCGCTTTCGATGAAGTGGAAGGCGCGCTGAATCTCAATTGGAGTGCTGCGACCTAAAGCGCGTATTCGCGAATCTTGGAGTAAAGAGAGCTTCTGTGGATGCCGAGGCGCTTGGCGGCGCGAATGACATTTCCACCCTCTGCTTCCAGAGTCTCGATGATCGTGCGTCGTTCAATTTCCTTGAGGGTGAGGTTGCTGAATGCTGCCTGTGGAGCGGGCTCTGGGCGTGTCGGGGTTTCGAACTCGAGTCCTGTTATGTGGATCACGCCGTCGTCTGACAATAGGGCGGCCCGCTCCAGCACGTTCCTTAGTTCGCGAATATTTCCCGGCCATGAATAGTGTTGCAAAGCTATCCGGGCATTGTCTGAGATGCGCAACCCGTCGCGCTTCATATCGCTGCCCAATTGTTCCAACAGCCTGTCTGTGATGATCGGAAGGTCATCGAGGCGTTCGCGCAGCGGAGGAATGCGCAGGCGCAAAGTGCTGATGCGGAAATATAGATCGCTGCGAAATTGCCCGTCCTCCGCGAGCTTCTTCAAATCGCGGTGAGTCGCCGCAATAATCTGCACATCGGTGGTGCGCTCAATAACGTCGCCAAGGCGATAAAAGCGCTTCTCTTCCACCACCTTGAGGATTTTCGGTTGAACCTGGGGGTCCATGTCGCCAATCTCGTCGAGGAATAATGTGCCGTGATTTGCCGCTTCAAGGAAGCCGAGCTTGTTGCTGACCGCGCCTGTAAATGCGCCTTTCTGATGACCGAATAACTCCGATTCGAATAGCTCACGGGAAAGGCCTGCACAATTCAAATCTACGAATGCGTCATTGGAGCGCGGACTGTTTTTGTGCAGCCAGCGCGCCAACACTCCCTTGCCCGTGCCGGTTTCTCCCTGGATGAGGACCGTGATGTTAGCCTCCGCCGCTCGCTTGGCAGACCTTCTTAATTCCTGAATTGCGGCGCTCTCGCCAAGGAAGGGGTCGCGGCTATAGCGCTCCCGCTCAAGCTTGCTTGCCACGTCTTTTTGCTGGTAGCGGACATTCTCCAGAGAACGTCGCATCATCGCAATCAGAAACCCGAGATCGACAGGCTTGGGAATGAACTGCTCGGCTCCGTTTTTGACCGCTTGCACGGCGAGATCGATGCTTGCGTACCCGGTAAGGACGATAACCGGGATGCGAACATCGCGCGCCTTCAGCCATGCCAGCAGGTCAAATGCGGTGCCGTCGCGCAATTGGTAATCCGACAGAATGAGGTTCGGCGGCGATTTTTGGACCTCAGCGAAGGACTTGGCGAGGCCATCGGCACGAATGATCTCAAATCCCTCAATGCTCAACCCATCCGCCAGGAAATCCTGTATCAGAGGGTCGTCTTCGACGATCAGAATTCTCTTGCTCATCCCACACCCGTTTCAATTTCGCGCCGGCATTCCCTCTACGCCGTTCTGAATCTTCAGCATACAGATCATTCCGCTGGACTTGTTGAGAATTCCGACAAATCTTGTCGAGAATCTAGACGAAGCGCACTTCGTGTGCCTGCGCCGATTGTTGAGTAGATCCGACAAAATCTTTAGTTTCAATTGCTTAGTATCGGAGATCGCATTAAGGCAAGAAGTGGCGTTCAGATTGCCATATAGGAGGGCCTGAGAGTCCATCCAACCCTTCAGACGAAAGGGAGAACTCCAATCGAGTCATGGAAACTCCTGGCGCCAAGGGTTGAGGCAATTGCTTCAACGGAAAGGCGCCGTCGTTAAGGGGCATGGGAATATGGCGTGTTTCACCCGATCGAACAAGATCATCCTGGCTGATTCCCAGGCCGTGCTTCGCGACTGTATGGCGAAGTCACTGGCAGTTGCCGAGGATATGCGCATTATTGCTAGCTGCGCCGATCTTGATCGGATGTACAGGGCAATCGCGGACTTTCCGGACTCCATTGTCTTGTTTGCCGCCTCGCTTCAGCCTGACCTGACCCGACTGCAGATCCTGCTGGAGACCACCGGAAGTCGCGGTGTTGTGATTGTGGAAGATAGCGACACGGCAGAGTCATACCTTGAACTGGGCTTTAGCGGCGTTGTTTTCAGGGGTGATAACGGCTCGACGCTGGTGGACTGTGTTCATCGTGTTGCGGTAGGAGATTTCTGGATTCCCGCGCAACTTATGCGACCGGAGCCCGCAGAGGAAATTATTGCGGGAACCCAGGTTCGCGACAGGCTCACCCCCAATGAAATGCGGCTACTGTCCAGGGTCTCAATAGGGCTATGCATGCGCTTGAGGGTCGGTGTTGGCGAGACGATGAGGCCATTTGGATCCGTCTGATCTCGCGCATGTTTCTCGTTGATGTGGGGCAGACCGAGGGTGCTCTTCTCCTTCCTTCCGGTGCGATTTATTCTTTCGTGCATTTCAAAGTGCTGAAACGGAATCTGCACGACGATCCCGGTCAGCCCATCGGAGCTGGCTATTGAAGGATGCCAAAACTGCCTCAAACAAACTCAAGCGATGGCTTCAGCTTCTTATCGCGACCATAAGAAACGTGCGACTTATCTACGTCTAGAATCTCGACAAAGCTTGTCGCGATCCTGAACATCGTGACTTGAATCAACTAAAAAATATCTAAAGTTGTAGTTACTTAAAGCGAGTATTTTCAACTAGTTAAAGCAAACTCTCCCCTCTCTCCGAGGTTGGCATTGGGATTGCCATATAGGTTGCCGTGAAGCGTTTCGCAAAATCGGCGGCGCAATGGCAGGAAACGAAAATGTCAACTAAAGTCTCATGCTTCCAGCGCTCAATTCAGTGCTTTGGATGCTTTTGCCTCCTATCCGCTGCGCTGTTGAGCGGTTGCGGAGCGATGCATGTTACAGGAAGCGGCCTTGGTACCACAGAGACCGTCAGCTCAGCCCCAACCATCACCGCTCAGCCCGCCAATGCGACGGTGAACATCGGCCAGTCCGCTACCTTTTCGGTGACGGCGACGGGTTCTGGGACGCTTAGCTACCAATGGCAACAAAACTCGGTAAACATTGCGGGAGCTACTCTTCCCACCTATACAACTCCAGCCGTAACCGCTGCCGAAAGTGGAACGACATTCGATGTTGTTGTGTCGAATGCAGAAGGAAGCACCACAAGCGATGCCAGTTCTATAAGCACCTCAAGCAATCCGGCGACACTCACCGTTGTCTCGGTTACACTGCCTGCGCTTAGCACGCAACCCGTGAGCGCGTCCGTAACGGTTGGTGAATCTGCTACGTTCACGGTTACTGCGACCGGCGGTTCGAATCTCGGCTATCAATGGCAGCAGAACTCGGTGAACATACCGGGTGCGACGTCGCCCAGTTACACAACGCCTGCGGCTACAGCGGCTGAGAGCGGATCGACCTTCGACGTGGTTGTCTCCGATTCCGCGGGCAGCATCACGAGCGACCTCGCAACTCTCAGCGTGTCGACGCCTGTTCAGGCCCAGCCAAGTTACTATGTCGCAACCAACGGCAGCGATAATGCGGATGGTTCCGAGTCCAGCCCGTTTGCAACGCTGCAACGCGCTCAACTCGCGATGCAGCAGTCTTCAATCAAGATAACTCAGATGAATGCCGGAACTTACTATCTCACCACCCCACTTACTCTCACGTCTCTCGACAAGGGTGAAACATGGGAGGCTGTACCCGGTGCGACCGTAGTATTGAGCGGCGGCCAGGTGCTGACTGGATGGGGCAGCGAAGGCAACGGGATTTATTCAACCAGTGCGCCAAAGCCAGTAGGCCTCGACCTTGAAATTGCAGGGGTACGCCAGTTGCCTGCCGCGCGAGGTTACGACCCGCAACGGCCTTTTATCTCCGGCTGGCGAGTGTTGCCGCCGACCCAGGCCCAGAACTTCGGAGTTACTTTTGCAGTGCAGCCAGGCGACCTCACACCATCCGTCAAACCCGGCGCAGTGGTCCAGGTGGTTGACTTTCTGCGCTACACCGACCAGTTCACAACCCTGGTAAGTGTAGATGCGGCGAACAACACCATTACGGTGGCCGATCAATTCAATACCGGAACCAGCACCGCGGGAATCAGCGGCAGCTGGCGCATACTCAACGACCCCGACGATCTCGGAGCTTCAGGCGAGTTTGCTTACGATGCCTCAGCTTCGAAGGTCTATGTTCAGCCGGCGAGTCCGGATAGTTTGTCTTCCGACACGGTGGTAGCGGCGCAATTAAGCACATTGATTGCGCTAAACAATGTTTCCGGCGTCACCATTAAGGGACTTACTTTTTCCGATACAACTTCGGATAGGGTCCCCTACTCCGGCGCCTTCTACGATACGGTAGCCACCATCATGGGCACAGGCCTCAATAACAGCACGATTAGCGGGAACACTTTCGTGAATGCGGGGAACGGGATCGCATTGAGCGGCTCGTCCAATAACACGATTAGCGGCAACGGCTTCGAGCAGATGGGTGGATCGGGGATCTTCCTCACCGCAAAAAGCAATCACAACAATGTCACAACCAATACCATGAACGGCCTGGGCAAGATCAATGTAGGGTCGACCGGAATTCACGTTGAGAACAGCGCTAACAACCTGGTCGACAGCAATATCATCGATGGATCGGGCCGGTGGGGCGTGGACTTGTACCCATCCGACAGCGTATCCCTGGTTGGAAATACAGTTTCAAATAACATTCTTCGTAACACCAGCCAGCAGACCAACGATACAGGCGCGATTTACTCATATGCAGGGACCAGCCCGAGTTATGTGGAGGAAAACACCACTATTACGGGGAACCGCATTGAGAATCTCGGCGGGCTGCTGCGAGACGCTTCGGGAAACTACAAGCTGGGACAGACGCAGGGCATCTATATGGATGACCAGGTCAGCATGGTGACGCTGACCAACAATGTTGCTGAGAGCAATGGCAATGGCATGTTCCTTTGCCACGGATGCAAGGGCAATACCGCCAGCAATAATGTTGTCATTTTGCAGGCGCCTGCGTATTACGATCGAGGCTCAAATGGTGTCACGTACTCGACAGGCGCCATGACTTACAACGGCACTACGCGGGTCGACCTGCTGCCTTCCTACTTCCCCTCGAGCCTTACAACGACCACTATCGTGGTACAACTGTCCGGGCAGGCTTCGGGAGGGACAAACGCAGCCTTCAATGTGCAGGCGGATGGTGTGATCATCGGCACCGGGACTGCCACGAGCACTATTTCCGACTATGTCTTTACCGCGCAACTGACGCCGCACCAGATCCATCGCATCGACATCGGATTGACTAATGGAGTTACAACCGGAACTCCGACAACCGCATTGCAAAACATGGAATTGTTTGTCAATAACACGGCGGTTGAGCTGGTTGCTCCGGAGGCTACCGGAAGTTATGGGGCCTATGGCTTCATCGCCGGGAATGACGCACTGAATGTAACTAACTTCTCCGCCATGCATAATATCGTTTACCGCAACGGCGGCTCTTCGCAGGACGTGTTGGATTGGACCGATTGGACGGATCCTTCCTATGTGGATCCAAACCCGGGAATCATTAATTCCAGCGTGCTTTTCCAAGGCGTCGCCAAGGCGGGAGATACAGTGTTTGGTGGCCAGGGGTCGGATGCGAATTCTGTACTGAGCGATCCGCAGTTCATTAACGCTCAGGCCGGCGATTACACGCTGCAACCCAATTCGCCCGCTCTCGCTGTTGGTTTCACCACGGCAGGCGTTCCGCTCGCGCCGTAAGAACTCTCAACTCCACGAGGAGTCTCTTGCAGTTGTCCGGGCCGGGGGCAGCCGGTTTGGGTCAATCGCTCTCCGGCTGGATGGGAGACTGCTCAGCCGACACGGCCTTTCGACGGAAGCAGTCGGCGCTGTGATCGTTGACAATGCCGGCAGCCTGCATCCATGCATAAACAATCACCGGCCCGACGAATTTAAATCCGCGCTTCTTGAGCACCTTCGAAATCTCTTCAGAGAGTGGAGATTTTGCAGGAAGCGGGCCGCTATTTAGGATGGGTTTTCCGCCTGCCAACGTCCAGATGAAACTGGCGAAGTCTTCGCCGTCGTTTTGCATGGCGAGATAGATGCGCGCCCCATTGATTGTCGCTTCGATCTTGGCTCTTGAGCGCACGATTCCTGGGTCTTCAAGCAATCGTAATACATCCTTTTCCGTAAATCGTGCTACCTTCCTCGGATCGAAGCCCTTAAATGCCTTGCGAAACGCCTCGCGCTTGCGCAAGATTGTGCTCCAAGACAGGCCGGCCTGAAATCCGTCCAGCATCAGCTTTTCCCATAGAGCGCGGCTGTCGAACTCGGGCACGCCCCACTCTTCGTCGTGATAGGCCTGCATCCCAGGATCGCTTCCAGCCCACGAGCAGCGTTGCACCTGTTTTGTTTTGGACGACGTCACAAACCCTCCCGGCCAGAAAATTTGAAGCTAAGCTAAAATCGTTGACTGTTTCTGCATGGCACGATTTCAAAGTCCTTTGCCGATACGAAATTCTCGCACGACTTCGGCCGGATCGCGATGCTGTCCATCGATCGCTTCATTCATTGCGCGCATGTTGTCCGCGGTTATTTTGCCGGCAAGTGCGTTGAGTGCAATCTGGATCTGCGGCCAGTGTTGCAATGCTTCCGCGCGCACCAGAGGAACAGCCTGGTAGGGCGGGAAATAATGCTTGTCATCTTCGAGTGCAGTGAGTCCGAATGCCTGAATGGGCCCGTCGGTGGAGTTGGCGGCGATCATGTCAACCTGGTGGGCATTCAGGGCGCGATAGAGAAGCCCAAGATCCATGGTGCGGGGCGGAGCGGAAAATGCCAGCCCGTATGCGGTGGTCAATCCGGGCAGTCCATCTGGCCGTTGTTCAAACTCGTAGCCAGCCCCGAGGCGCCAGCGGGGAGTGAATTGCGCGGCCTGGCTGAGTGTTGTCAGGTGCAACCTCCGTGCATCCTCGCCACGAACGACCATTGCGAAGGTGTTCTCAAATCCGAGCGGGGGCGCGACAACGATGTTGTATTGCGAAGCATAAAGCCGACGCACGGTGTCGAGGACGCGTTGAGTATCTCGGTCAACGGGCTGCTTCAGAACAGCAGTCAAGGCTGTGCCGGTGTATTCGACATAGGCGTCGATTCGACCAGAGACAAGAGCCTGGTGGCAGATATAACTTCCGGCGAGATAGAAGCGGCGCTCGACTTTGAGATTGGACTTGGCCTCAATCTCCTGGGCCAGAAGCTCACCGAGAACCACCTGCTCGGTGAAGTTCTTGGCACCGATTACCGGATGATCGGGTCGGGGTGGAGCACAGCCCACAAGCAGAGCGAATACTGCACATACAAACGCGGAGAGGGTGCGGATGCGGACTTCGCGTTTCATTTCGATGGAACTTTCAAGCGGCGTTCGAGCAGCCCAAGTGCGGCATCGGCTGCCAACGCCAGCAACGCCGCTGGGACCGCGCCGGCGAGCACGAGCCGGTTGTCCACAGAGGCCACGCCGCGGAAGA
>Ga0182016_10004656_pt1 | contig 15091 bp, 16 predicted proteins | sample 712S2MmetaG_FD_120491 | JGI IMG/M metagenome (GOLD analysis project Ga0182016, IMG submission 120491) | Permafrost microbial communities from Stordalen Mire, Sweden - 712S2M metaG | ecosystem: Environmental > Terrestrial > Soil > Wetlands > Permafrost | place: Sweden: Stordalen | collected...
GGCTTGATGCGGCCGCCGGTGACGGCGCTCATGGCGTCCTCTTCGCGATCGAAAACGCGCGCCGGGCCGCGGTGTTGCATGCGCTCGTGGCCGGCGAGCTTGATGACGCAGCCATCCGGCGCCAGCGATCCGCGCAGAATGGCCATGCCTCCGCGCGGCTTGAGGGGCTTGGCCAACGGGCGCACGACTTCCTGTCCCGGAGTTTCGCGCGCATCGGCGGCTTCCGCGGCGAAGGTGCGACCGGTGCAGGTCAGTGCGGAGCCATCCACGTAGCCGCCCTCGACCAGGCGCTGCGCGATCACGCCCATGCCGCCGGCCTTATCCACATCGACAGCAACGAAGCGTCCGCCGGGTTTCAGATCCACCAGCACGGGAGTGCGGCGGCAGACCTCCTGGAAATCGTCAATGGCCAGCGGGATACCCGCTTCGCGCGCCATGGCCAGCAGGTGCAGCACGGCGTTGGTGGAGCCGCCGGTGGCCGCCACGCCGGCGATGGCGTTGGCGAAAGCCGTGCGCGTGGCGATCTGGCGCGGCCGGCGGTTGTGGCGCACGGCGTCCATGACGATCTCGCCGCAGCGGAAACTCACATCGTTTTTACGCGCGTCCACCTGAGGGACCGCGGCGGTGCCCATGGGAGAGAGTCCGATCAGTTCCAGCACGGTGGCCATGGTATTGGCGGTGAACTGGCCGCCGCACGCGCCCGCGCCGGGGCAGGCGTGGTTCTCGATCTCCAGCAATTCCTGGTCGCTCATGCGGCCGGCGGCGTTGGCGCCCACGGCTTCGAAGACATCCTGAATGGTGATGTCGCGGCCGTTGTGGCGTCCGGGCAGAATCGATCCGCCGTAGAGGATGACGCTGGGCACGTTGAGCCGCAGCAGCGCCATGGCCGCGCCGGGGATGGTCTTGTCGCAAGCCACCAGCGCCACGATGCCGTCGAACATGTGGCCGCGGGCCACCAGTTCGATGGAATCGGCAATGACTTCGCGGCTGACCAGCGAGGCCTTCATGCCTTCGGTGCCCATGGTGACGCCATCGCTGATGGCGATGGTGTTGAACTCCATCGGCGTGCCGCCGGCTGCGCGAATGCCTTCCTTTACCTTGACGGCCAGCTCGCGCAAGTTGTAGTTGCACGGCATGGTTTCGATCCAGGTGTTGGCGACTCCGATGATGGGCTTGGCAAGGTCGGCATCGGTGAACCCGATGCCTTTCAGCATGGCGCGCGCGGGCGCGCGGTCACGGCCTTGGGTGATGGTATAGCTGTCGAGGGGCATGTTTGGTTTAGGCTGGAGGCCTGTTCTTTAGCTTAGCGGATTCGGCGCGGGACGCGCTCTGGGTGAGCGGGCTGCGGGCAGAATGCCTGGCAGAGTGCCCGCCCCACAAAACTGGTCAAGCGGCGGGGGGGACCGGGGCGCGTTCGGCGCCGGGCGTGGAGGCGTTGGTTCACGTCATCGGGCGAGAAGGCATCCGGATCCCATTCTTCGCCGACCCGAGATTGCGGACCTAGTTTCTTCGGGGCAGCTATCACCTTGGAACCAGCGACTACGTGGCACGACCAGGACAGGACGTGAAGTCGAATGATCGACTTGAAGCCGAATACGCAAGAGCCAGCATCGCCCGTCTGGCAAGGCATCACCCACCGCTCTCCCACACAACCACGCCGTAAACACGGGTCGGTGTGCGAGTTGATTATTGCAACGGCTCGGACCGGAAGCATGCATCAGGGGCAAACGTCGCTGTATTGGTTCAGGCACACTCTGTGTTGATGCTGGTAGCCTGTAGCGGCGTTATGATGGGCGTGGATGGAGCCTTCTGCCCGGGCCGTCGTCGCACTTAACTTTTCTCCCAAAAGCTCTGCGGACGGAGAGATTCTAGCAATTTACCTACTTGCTCGGACCAAGGTGTTTCATGCCTTGTCAACTACCAGCTCGGCTGTCTCTCGATGGCAAACTAAAAGGTCTAATAACATAGGATAGCGGTAGCGTAATCGCCGCGCACCCCGTTGGCCTTGGCGCTCGTCAAACCGATACCCGCAGAGTGCTGCAAGTGCTCCGTTTTCTTTTGCTGGTGTTTGGGCTGTGTTCCACGGCCACACAACTTTAGGCTCATAACAATCGTCCAGGCCGGTACGTACTGGGATTGTTTGAAAGATTACCGCATCCGCAATACTGAATTCATGAACCTATTGATTTCGGCCAGCATCGTTGGTGTATGGGGCGCTGCCCTCATTGCCGTTAGACACTTGACAAGCGACCGGAATCAGAAAAAGCACCAGGACCGGTTCAACGTGTTGCGTGAGCGACTTCAGAATCCGTGGAGCTAAGGCGCTCAAGGAAGGCGAGAGTTTCAAATCGCCCGAGTCGTTACCCGGTGATTGCTCAATACCGGCCAGTTCCATCTCGCCTTTGGCGGTCAGCGTCTCCTCGAACCGGCCAAGAATCCTAAGCACACACCGACACCAACAGCGAACACCAGCGCCCGACTCGAACAAATCGGGATAAACCGGGTCTGCGACTGAGTGATCTCCACCACGCCCAACGGCTTCGCAACGAGTCCACCACCGCCGCCTGCGCCGTGCTGCCAGTTGTTTCCCTTGCCGCCCGAACTGCCGCCAAATCCGCACCGAATTGTGGCAACGGGCAGAATCGTTTTGCCACTGACGGACACGGGTTCACCATAAACAATCTTTGCGCCTGCGTGCTCGATTATGGACTTGAAGACTTCTGCGAATTGCGTTTTGTTTCCCGCCGCAAGTGGCGGTTCCATCGTTTCCGGCATACAACCAGCGTAGCGAATTTGAGCGATGGCGGTCTGTAGAGGGCTACCCTTTCTGCCCAAACAGCCGTGCGGACCCCGAATACGCCACGAGAGGAGAGACCTGGAAGTCGATCAGACCGGCCCGCATCGACAGCAGTTCAGCCAATCGCTGTCCACCTTTTCCTCATCAAACAAACCCAAGCTCTCGGCGGAATTGGCAGTGTAGTTTCAAAATGGCTGGATACGAGCGACAGGATCTCGAAATACGGTTCGACAGCGTTCACGATCTCTCTGGCAGTCCGCCGTGGTGGGCCGTCGCCGACACGTTCTTCATCCGCATTCCCGATCAGACTGAGCCACAAGCCGTCGTCTTCTAAGTGCCGGTGGACCTGTTCGGCAAACTTTGTTCGGTCCTCGTCGGAGTCAAAGACATGAAAACAGCCCCGGTCAAAGGCCAACCCGAGTGGCGCTGCTTCGACGTGGCTCCTGAGGAAGTCCAGGACGACGAACGTGCATGTAGCTTTGGCCGTTGCGGCCTTTTCTTCCGCTTTCTCTATCGCAATGTCGGATGCATCCACCCCGACGACATCGAATCCGTGTTGCGCGAGCCAGATTGCGTTGTCGCCAGTGCCGCAGCCGACCTCCAATGCCCGACAGGGAGCGATGGGAAGGGTGGTCACTGTCTGAACGAGGTTAAAGTCCGGTTTGCCGATGTCCCAAGGTGCGAAGCCTTCTTTATATGCTTGCCGGAAATGATCTTCGACGCTCATAACAATGTCTCTTGCCCTTGGTTCAGCCTCATCAAACTGGACGGATACCGCCGCCGTGGATCGGCCTTTTTCCCGACTTCTGCCACGATGATAGCACCCGGCAACCTGGAAGACGGCAACCGGATCGGCGTACAGTCACCCGTGGATTCCAGGCACGCCGCATAGGGACAGTGACCGAAGCCAATGCTGTTTTTGTTGAGTGACAACACCGGCTGTCTGATTCTGTGTGAATATAGGAATGGGAAGGAACCATGCCAGTATCGAAACTGAATAGCACCATAATTGAAGCAGCCATAGTGGGATTCGAGCACCAAAAGACCCAGATCGACAATCAGATCGCTGAACTTCGTGCCATGCTGTCCGGTGGCCCCGCAGAGACCGCTACCACGCCGGAACCCGCAAAACCACAGCGGTGGAAGAGGAGTCTTGCAGTTCGCCGAAAAATGGCTTTGGCCCAAAAACACAGGTGGGCAACGATCAAGGGCGAGTCTGAACCGGCAGCGCAAGCCCCGGCACAAGCGCCGAAGCCAAAGCGGAAGCTCTCAGCGGCAGCAAAGGCGAAGCTCGCGGCTAATCTCAAGAAAGCCAGAGCCGCCAAAGCAGCAAAGGCGAAATCGGCGTCGGCAAAGAAGTAGACGGGACCGGCCAGGAAGAAAGCGGCCCCCAAGAAAACGGTAAGGGCATCAGCGGCAAAGGCTTCGAAGAAGAGTGCGCCAGCCAAGAAAGCTGCGGTGAAGAAGGCGACGGCCAAGGTCACGGCTCCCGCACAGGCCCCAACGGAAGCCTTCATTCTGCAGCGCTGTTTGGCGTAATGTTGACCGGACAGAGCAAGTTTATGCTGGTGGTATCTGCACATGACCAAAGTAACCATCGAGATTGACTCCAGGTGGGTGAAGATCGTTCGCTCCCCGTTGTATTGGATTGTGGCTGCGTTGCAAGGCGTCTCAATCAGCTTCGCCCCGTTGTTTCTGTACTGGAGCGGCAAGGGGATGTTCCCTCACGGATCTGACTGGCTTATCGTGCCGTCGTGCTTCGCAGTCATTCTCCTGGTCGGGTTCTTCTATATGCTGCTCGGTAGCGCAGTCATTGGCGAATTGAGGAAGAAAAACCTCTCGGCCTAATGCCGATGTATCGCAACCGTGAACGCTTCGACCATCATACTCAACCCCACCAGGCGAGTTCAGGGCGCTGCCTCAATCGTGTTACCCTGAGCTTCAGAGGCACTGCCATGATGACCAAAACCATTCGTTCGCAATTCGTTCACGATGTTGGCGAAATGGTCGAGGGCTTCGTCATCCTGGAGAAGCACACGGTCATTCCACCAACCCCGCCTGCACGACGGCATGGAGTCTACGACTACCTCGTGGAAGTGCCGCCGATGCCGATGAAAGGCACTTCGGGCCGGAAGACGGTTCCAGAACGTGGGTCCTTCACTCGTTCCACACCTGATGAAAGGGCTGGCGTCGTTCGGCGGGTGCCTTCACGATGAGAACGGCCTGGGCTAACTATTAGACATGACCGTTCACGAGAAATTCGTTGAGGATATGCGTGTTGCCGGAATCCACACCGAAGCCTACTGTGGTCGATTCTTTTGGCAAGGTCCTGCCGCTCGTTCCCATGAACAAAATGGGCCAACACTTTTAGACATCATCAAAGAAACCGCAGTGCCTCTTCAGTGGGATAGGCTGGATTTCAATTACGTGGTGTACCCCGTTGGTAAAGCTAAGGCTGCATGGAACGGTAAAGTGGCCGACTCAGAAGACGAAGAAGGTGAACCGGACGGGTACAACGACGGCTACGCTGCCAAAACCCCAAAAGACGATGACGATGACGAAGAAGACTGATTACAGGGCAATACGCCGATAGCGATCAGGCGGCGAGTGCTATACTCCCGTCATGACCCTCAAGAATGCGGCGTTTTTCGCCTTGATCGGCATGGCGCTTATAACCATTCTGCTGGCGGTGGTGTTCATCCGTGACGTATCGGCCCTCCTTGCTGGTGCGATTGCTGCGATAACGGTGTTGACATCGTTCATTCATTTGCTGGCAAGCCTCAGTGTAGCCGTGTTTTTCTACGTGTTCTATAAGGCGCAATCCTGAATCGCCGGAACGCTGGCTGAAGGCGGTTGTCGATTGGACGAGCCGGGAGTTTATCGGGTGGAACATGGGATGTCTGCGCCGAAATGTTATACTTCAGTGGTCCAAGAACCGCCACAACCAGGAGTAGTCATGAAAGCAAATAAGGCTCTGAAGCGGCTTACCCACGCTGAGGATTTGGTCTCGGATGTGCTGGAGCGGTATTCAGCGGATGCGCTAGAAATCCGCCAGCAGCTTCTCGATGCGAAGGCTTCGGTCGGGCGGGCGAAGGACGCTGTGAAATTGCAGGCATGCTCCGAGAAGACGAGTGCCCGGAAGAAGGCCGCTACCAAGGCGGCGGCGAAAGTGCCACGGGCGAAGGCGGGAAAGAAATACGGCCCGACAAAACAGGACCACGAAGAGTAAAAGGTCCGCAGGCAACCGCTCCTCGAGCACGATGGCGTGTTCCCACGAGTCGCCCATATCGTAGGTGTAGACGAAGTTCGGTCTCACGCGGAGCAAGACTTCATCGAGCCGCAGTTTGCTGTCGTCGATTGTCCGGGGCACGTTGTAGAATACCGGAACACGTGCAAGTGGGAGTTGTCCCAACCCATGGCGATTTGAAGCACGTTGTGGAGCGCGGCCAGTGTGTATACCCGCGGGCCACCAGCAGGCGGCGCTAGATTTCCGGGTCCATAACGATGCTACACTCCGGAAATGAGGCTGTGCGCAGGCCGGCTGGCGACCGCGCTGCTGTGCACCTTGGCCGCGCTCCCCGCCGTGGGCAGCGAAGGGCCGCGCTGGCTGAAAATCCAATCCCCGAACTTCGAGTTGTTCACCACCGCCGGTGAGCGGAACGGACGCGAGGTGGCGCGGCATTTCGAGCAAGTGCGCGCCTTCTTCCGGGAGGCCATGGGACTGGGCTTGAAATCCGGTCCGCCGGTGCGCATCGTGGTCTTCCGCTCGGATAAAGAGTTCGCGCCCTACGCCCCAAACGACTTCGCCGCGGCCTTCTATTTGGGCGCGGAAGATCGCGATTACGTCGTCATGAAGAGCGGATCGAGTGAGTTCTTTCCCGTGGCGGTGCACGAGTACATACACCTGTTGGTGAAACACTCCGGAATCGCGGCGCCGGTGTGGTTCAACGAAGGACTCGCCGAGCTTTACTCCAACCTGAAACCGCTGGCCGGGAAGATAGAGGTGGGCGACATCATCATGGCGCACTTCATCCTGCTGCAGGAATCGAAGTGGATCGACTTAGCAACGCTGTTGGCCGTCGAGCACGACTCCCCTTTGTATAACGAGAAGACCCATGCCGGGCTGTTCTACGCGGAGAGTTGGGCGCTGGTGCACATGTTATACCTGGGCACGGATTACCGTCCCAAGTTACCCATGCTGCTCGAAGGTATCAAGAGCGGCGCCGGCATGATGGACACGTTCCAGAAGGCGTATGGCAAGCCGGTGGCGCAGGTGCAGAACGATCTTGTATCGTACATGCGCGGGACGCGCTTCAATGCGTCGCTGTTCAACACCAAGCTGGCCAAGGAGGTGGATGCGCCGGAAGTCAGCGACTCGAGCCCGCTCGAAGCTGGCCTGGTACTGGCGGAGATCCTGGCGAATGCGCGGGAGAAGGCCGCCGAGGCGCGCGAATTGTACGGCCGGCTGGGGCGCGAGAACCCGAGAGACTGGCAGGTGGAGCAGGGCCTGGCGCGTCTCAGCTTGCGGGAGGGAAAGCGCCCGGAGGCTCTGACGCATTACGCGCGCGCGGCCGGACTGGGCAGCACCAACGCCAGAATGTATCTGGATTATGGACGGTTGTTGCGGGTCCAGGACCAGCGCGCCGAGGCTGTGGCGGTGCTGAAGCGCGCCACCGAGATCGACCCGGACGACCGGGAAGCGCGCCTGGAACTCGGCTATGCGTACGTGCTGGCGGACAAGCACGCCGAGGCGCTGGCGCAGTTCCAATTGGTGAAGCGCGTGACCGAGGAGCAGGCGTTCGGGTTCTTCCACGCGATGGCATACGCATACTACCGCCTGGACCGGAAAGCGGAGGCCAAGGCCGCCGCTACGACTTGCCGGAAATACGCCAAGAGCACGGAAGAAATCGATCGGCTGGACCAACTGGTGGATGCGTTGAACTACGTGCCGCACGTGCCGGTGATGAGCGAGGATCGTTCCCGCAGCGGTGAGTCCGATCCGCCGCCACCCAAGCTGCGGCGGCGCGAGGCGCTGGCGGTAGCCGAGGGCACGCTGAAGCAAATCGATTGCATGGGCGGAAAGATCCGCATGCGCATCGGGGTGGGCGCGGAGGCCATGTCGTTCGCGCTCCTGGATCCGGGTTCCATCACGACCAAGGACCATGCGGCCATGGAATTCACGTGCGGGCCCCAGAGGCCGCGGCGGATCAGAATCGAATACGAGGCGAAAGAGGGAGCCATGCCGGGAACGGTCGGAGTGATCCGTTCGATCGAGTTCCCGGAGTGAAGAAGCGGGGGTAGTCCGGCTCTGGCCGCCTAAAAAGGCGTCCCCAGAGGGGACCCCAGGCCAAGATTGGCCGCCCTCCAAGGCGATGCCGCGCGGTTACTGCGGCGTGTTGGGCATCGCGGCCGCCTGGCGCGCGTCCTCTTCCGCGCCTTTTGTGTCTCCGATGGTCCGCCGCGCCTCTGCCCGTTTTTCGTATTGCCAGCGGCTCGGGCCTAAGTCCATGGCGGCGGTGTAATCCGCGATAGCGTGCGCCCAGTCCCTTAGCGCCACGTATGCCTGGGCCCGGTTTTCGTAAGCGTTGCGATAATCCGGAACGAGTTGGATGGCTTTGGTCAGATCCGGAAGGGCCTTCTCCGGATGCCCCAATTCCAGATTGGCCCAGCCGCGGTTGTTGAAGTAGTTGCCCGAGGGGAGTTGACTCATTTCGATGGCGCGATCGTAATCGTCCAGGGCCCGCTCCCGCTGCCCGGATTGCGAGTATGCCAGACCCCGGCCGTCATACCAGCCCGGGCGGGACGGGTCGAGCCGGATGGCTTCATCGTAGTCGTGGATGGCCTCCTCGTACTTCCTCAGTCGAACGAACGCACTTGCCCGGGCGTGGAAGGCTAAGGCCCAATCCGGCCTCAGAGCGATGGCTTTGTCATACATGCCGATGGCGTCTTCGACATGGTTGGTCTGGGCCAGATGGGCTCCGCGGCGGTAGGCCTCTTCAGCGGTGCGCGGTTCGCTTGGGGCGCTTTGCAGCGGCGCCGTCAACGAGAAGGCTACCTCGACATTCATCTCTTCGGCGATGGGCTGCCCCTCGCGCATGGCCGGCTCGAACTTCCAGCCTTGGACCGCTTCGATGGCCTTCTGATCCAGCCCATGTCCCAACGGGCGGACCACTTGCATGCCAGACGGAGTCCCTTGCGGGGAGACAGTCAGGTGGAGCGCGACCGCGCCGGAGAGGTGCGCATCCCGCGCCTCCGCCGTATACTCCGGGGCGCGCTTGGAAATTACGTGGGCATGCGCCACGGGGAAGGCGTGGCGGGTATCTTCCAGATCTTCGCGCAGAGCCTTCTCGATGCCCTGTCTATAGCCTTTCTTGTACGAACGAATCACGCCGTTCTTGTCGAGGATCACGACGCTAGGCAAAGCGTTGGCGCCATAATCCTGCTGTACGCGGCTCTGGGCCGCCAGCAGGATCGGATAGGTGATTTTCTGCTCCTGGAGGAACTTTCGCACGATTTCCCGATCTTCGCCGAGGTCGATGCCAAAAATCGCAATGTCTTTCTCCTTGCGATAGACCTTTTCGATGGCTGGCATCTCGGCGCGGCATGGGCCGCACCAGGTAGCCCAGAACTCCAGCAGGACCACCTTTCCTCGCAGGCTGGAAAGCTGCACTTCGCGATCGTCGAGGTCGCGCAGCTTGAAGTCCGCCGCAGGCTTGTTGATAAGATCCGCGCTTTTCACCGCCTGTCCGGAGTTCTTAGGGCGCGAAGGGTCGAAGCGCTCGACCTGCTGGGCGTCGGCCGGCGGCTCGAATCTGAACAGGTCCTCCGCCACAGGCTGGTCCACCTCCAGGGAGGTGACCGATACCGTGGTCGTAATATCGGATGGCCCCGGCGCGGTTCCGACGTGGTCGTAATGCTCGTGCAGCACGCGCTTGAGAATCAGGTATGTCTTCTTGTCCACCCAGAATTGGGCCCAGCGCGCGGCTCCCGGCCCGCCCCGCGTGCCACGATACTGGATTTCGACCACGTAACAGGCATGCGGAGTGCCGGCAACTGTAACTTCGTCGTCCGCGGACAACGTGGCCGCATTGCTGTCGGACGCGTCCGGGAATAAGGGCACGCCGTCGGCCGCCATGGAAAACGCTTTCTCGACCGTGGGATCGCCCGCCGAATTTATGTATTGCTTCAAGGGCTCGTTGTACGTCCAGGTGTTTTCACCGCTGGAGACGATCGTAAGTCCCACCGATCCGCGCGGCTCCAGGCGAAACTTGCCGGAGCGGTCCCAGGCCATGAGCAGCGAGGTGCGGGTGACGGTCTCGTGCTCGGGAGCCTGTATGCGACGCTCCTTTGCCAGTTGGAACTGGTAGCTCTTCAGGTTGGCATACGCCTGGCGGATCTGCTGGATAACGGCTGGCGCTCCGGGCGAATCGGCTAGGGCCGTACCTACAACTGCAGCGATCGAGAGGGCGGTGACAAGTCTCCGCATAGGTTACATTGTGACGCGATTCTGGCCTGGTGTCACCAGGCCGACCCAGGCGGGGTGCGCGACGGGAAAGTGGAAGCTGGCGCGAGATCTCTGCATAAACTGAAGGGCGGCCAGAGCCGGCTGAAAGCCGGCTGCGGGCATGATTGCCCGCCCCACAATGCTTCACCAGCGGATGTCGGCGCCGTAGGGCTCCAGCAACGCGTCGCAACTCAGCAGCGGCATTTTCTCTTCCAGGCTCTGCGCCACCAGCAGCCGGTCGAAGGGATCCCGATGGTGAAGCGGCAACGATTCCAGGCGCAGCACGTGCGCTGCTTCAATCGCAAGCAGTTGGGCGCCCAGTGCGGCTATATGCCGGGGCAAATAGCGCGAGGGCGGTTCGGGAAGCGGCAGCTTGCCTATCTGCACTTTGGTGATAATCTCCCAGAGGCTGGCTACGCTCAGAAACAGATCGGCCGTGCGAAGAATCTTGCGAGCCTGCGGCGTCAGGCGACGGTCGTCCGTGATGGCCCAGAGGAAGGCGTGCGTATCCAGCAGAATTCTTAACGCCAGAACGAGTCCTCAATTTCCGGCGGCAGCGGAGAATTGAAGTCGTCGGGGGTTTGGAATTCCCGGGCGGCGGATCCCAGCCGCCGCTCTCCGGACTTAGATTCCATGGGGGCCAACCGGGCAACCGGCTTTCCGGCCCGCGCCAGGATGATCTCTTCGCCCAATTCTACGCGCACCAGCAACCGCGAGAGATTGGTCTTGGCTTCGTGGATGTTGATCTTGACTGGCATCATTTTTAGTATAGACTAAGGAGGTTAGCTAAGTCAAGTCGGCTAGGGCCAGCGCGAACGCATCGAACGACCGGCGATCGAACAGCACGAAGACGGCTTCCTGGACGGCGCATTCCGCGCGTTCCAGTTGCCGAGCCACCTCGCCCACGGCGATGGCGGCCGCCTCGGGCAACGGATATCCGTACACGCCCGTGCTAATCGCAGGAAAAGCGATCGAGCGCGCGCCTTGTTCTTCGGCCAGATCGAAGCACTTCCGGTAGCAGGAGGCCAGCAATTCCGGCTCCCCATGTCGGCCATCGCGGTAGACCGGGCCCACGGCGTGAAAAACGTAGCGCGCCGGCAACGCGCCCGCCCCGGTCGACACCGCGCTGCCCGTGGGGCACCGCCCGATGCGCGCCCGGATCTGGTCCAACTCCGCCATGAGGGAAGGGCCGCCCGCACGATGGATGGCGCCGTCCACGCCGCCGCCGCCCGCCAGCGCGGAATTCGCGGCGTTCACGATGGCGTCCGCCGCCACACGGGTGATGTCGCCGGTCGAGAGCTTCAGCGTTTTTCCGGTACGCGCGGTCCACTGCATCGCATGCCCTGCTGCTATTATCTTCCTATATGGCCGGGTATGAGCCAGGCGATCGTCCCACGATCCTGAGCAAACAATTTCTGCTGACCTTCGGCATCGGATTGGTCGTAATCCTGATTGCCGTCCTCGGCATTTTCTATCTCCAGCGCGGCGCGCATGTCGAGCTGAAGGGCGCCATCCTGAAGGTGCGCACCATGGGGGTGGACGACAACAGCTCCCTGGCGGTGGTCGATTTCCGTTTCGCGAACCCGTCCGATGTTCCCTTTGTCGTGCGCACCGTGGACGTATCGGCCACCGGAGCCGATGGGCAGAACTATACCAGCACGCCGGTGCCCGAGGTGGATGCCAAACGGATCTTCGAGTATTACCCCATTCTCGGACAGAAGTTCAACGCCTCGCTGCTCACCCGCGACAAGATTCCAGGGCAGCACTCCGAAGACCGCATGATCGTGGCGCGCTTCGAAGTACCCATCGTCAAGCTGGACGCGCGCACCAATCTGAAAATCCGTATTGAGGACGTCGATGGCCCCGTGTCCGAATTGGCTGAGAAATAGCCTGTTGGCGGGCTGGGCGCTGGCGCTGCCGGCGCTGGCACTGGAGGTCCCCAACGGAACCCAATTGCAGGTTCGCCTGAAGACCAAGATCGCCTCCAATACTTCCAAACCGGACGACCCAGTGGAGACCATGGTCATCGCGCCAGTGATGGTGAATGGCACGCTTGCCATACCAGCGGGCGTCACGCTGCGAGGCGTGGTCACGGGGGCCAGCGCCGCCACCGACCCAACGGTGCGCGCCACGCTGGCGCTGGATTTCCGGGAACTCGAGATGGGCGGCCGCCGCATACGGGTACACACGCTGTTGACCGCCGTGGAGAACGCGCGCGAGAGCGTCAACGATAAGGGCGAGATCCAAGGCATACTCGCGAATGAAACGCTTTCCGCGCGCATGGACTCGGGCATCGATAAAGTTACGGAGAAGTATTCCGGCCTCGGCGGCTTTCTGAGCGCCGCCAAGAAAGCCGTGTTTAAAGAGACGGAGGGCGATATCAGTTACGATTCCGGCGTGGAGATGGACCTGAAGCTCACTGCCGCGCTGACTCTGACCGGTGCGCCGCCGCCCGGGCCCGATGCCGCGCTGCAGCCGGTCGCCGATCCGCTGGCGCTGATCGGTCTGGTGAATCGGCAGCCCTTCCAGAGCCGCGCGCAGAAGCCACCCAAGGAATCGGATATTACGACTTTGATGTTCATCGGCAGCCAGGAGCAGGTGCAGGGAGCATTTGCCGGCGCCGGTTGGAGCCAGGCATCCAAGCTCGGCGAGAAATCCAAATTGGAGACCTTGCGCGCCATCGCCGAGGACAGAGGATACAGCGAGGCTCCGGTTTCCATTCTGTACCTGGATGGGCGTCCGCCGGATATGGTCTTCGAGAAGCTGAACAACACCTTCTCCCAGCGCCATCACCTGCGCATCTGGCTGCGGCCCGATCCATACCGGGGCCAGCCGGTGTGGGTTTGCGCTGCCACGCACGACACCGGCATCGACTTCTCAGCCAAGGACCGCACGTTCATTCACAAGATCGATTCGCAGATCGATCTGGAGCGCTCGAAGGTGGTCAACGATTTGCTGTTGACCGGCAAGGTGCAGTCGCTGTTGATGGTGGATCGTCCGAATGTGCCGCGAAACGGGCAGAATGCAACGGGCGACAATTTGACTACGGACGGCAAGATGGCGGTGCTGATTCTGCGGTAAAACCGCCCTGCCGGCCTTCGGCCGGTGGACCGGCGAGGCGCCGGTCCGCAGGCGGGGCGCCTGCCCCACTGTTTCGCTCAGGCCCGCAGCAACTTGTGAAACACGGCGTTGCGGGGAGAGTTGGTTTCCACATGGTCTGCGCCCGCCGCCGTGAGCACGCAATCGGAGTTGTCTCCGATTATCAGGAAGCCGCTGTCTCTGAGATACCAGACCGCGAATGCAATGTATTCGCGTGGAAACGACATCAGCCGTTCCAGGTCCAGCAACGAAAGGCCCGGATGCTCCATGTCGGCCCGCCGCCGGTTATACAGCAGGCACAAGATACCCAGCCTGCGGTTCTGCTCGCCTTCGATCCCGTCCACGAACTCCTTCAGCTCGAAGGTCGGCAGCGGCTGGCATTCACCGACGCGCCGGGCGGCATCGTAGGCGGCGCGTTTTTCCGGGTCCGAAAGTATATCGTAGGCATCGTTCAGCAGCAGGAACCGCTCGGAATCGCCGCTCTGGGGGTTGTCCGGGTGGAAGCGAGCGGCCATGATGCGATAGACGCGGCGGATGGTTTCCAGCTCGGCGTTCGGGCTGACCTGCAGCACCTCGTAATAATCGACGGAGTCCACCAGCGGCAGGCGTACCGTTCGCTTGGTTTCTTCCGAAAACTCGAGCCCCACCACGTACGCCGAACCGCGCCGCGTGCAGTTGCGAACCGTCGCCTTGCCGCTGAGCTCGTGGCGCTCCGCCTGCAAACTGACCGGCACGCCCGGGTGCATCTCTTCGCTGGACTCGATGCGCAGGCCGGACTTGGAAACATTCAAGCCCCGGACCCTGAGGGAGCGGCTCTGGCCGCGGGCGTCTTCCCAGGCCACTGCAAACATGGCATTGGTGAATCGCCGCTGTTCTTTCCTCTTTTCGGACATTCCGCAAGGCTCCTCTTACTGGATACCGTGGTGGGGACCGCCAAGGCAAGTTAGCGAAGGTACTGCCGGTAATAGTGCTATAGGTTGTTAACTCACGGTTGACGAAAGTTAATTGGAGTCACCGCCCCGTCCAACACGGCGCGCGCTTCTCCAGAAACGCCGAGATGCCCTCTTGCGCGTCCGCGGCCAGTGAATTCATGGACATGACTTCCTTGGCGTAGGCGTAAGCTTTGGGCTGGTCGAGGTCGATCTGCGTATAGTATGCCTGCTTGCCCAGCGATACCGTCAGGGTGCTGGCCTCCGCGATGCGCGCCGCCAGTTTTCGCGTTTCAGTCTGCAGTTCGGCCGCCGGCGCCACGCGGTTGACCAGGCCCCAGTCCGCCGCGGTGGCCGCGTCCACCATCTCGCCGGTCAGCAGCATTTGGAGCGCGCGTTTGCGTCCCACGGCGCGGCTCAAGGCCACCATGGGGGTGGTGCAGAACAGGCCGATGCGCACGCCGGGCGTGGCGAAGGCCGCCTGGTCCGACGCGATGGCCAGGTCGCAGGTGGCCACCAACTGGCACCCCGCGGCGGTAGCGATGCCTTGCACCTCCGCGATGACCGGTTGCGGAATGGCCTGGATCTTCATCATCAGCTCGCTGCACACGTCGAAGAGCCGCCGGTATTCGTTGATATCGCGGCCCACCATCTCGGAGAGATCGTGGCCGGAACAAAAGACCTTGCCCGCGGCCGCCAGAATGATCGCACGAATGGCGCGGTCGCGCCGGATGGCATCCAGGAAATCGATCAGTTCCAGCA
>Ga0182016_10004657_pt1 | contig 15090 bp, 9 predicted proteins | sample 712S2MmetaG_FD_120491 | JGI IMG/M metagenome (GOLD analysis project Ga0182016, IMG submission 120491) | Permafrost microbial communities from Stordalen Mire, Sweden - 712S2M metaG | ecosystem: Environmental > Terrestrial > Soil > Wetlands > Permafrost | place: Sweden: Stordalen | collected...
CAAAAAAGCCGCCTCGGCCTGGACGGCGTTGGCGGCTCAAACCCGCTCCAGATGCGGTCAGGAGAGGATTTTGGCGCGGAGGAAACCCGCTTTAATTGGCTTGGGGCGGTAAACTCGGGCTAGTGCAATCTGATTTGAACCATCCCGGGTCGCGAACGAATCGGAATCAGATGCCGAGTCGTGAGGCAGCGTTCTGGTGGAAGATTCTTGAATGTGCTCCTACGATCGACCCATCCGGTAGATTTCGTGCTTGACGGCCATGTCCTCAAGCGTTGTCAAAGGCGACGAGAGGAACCACCCAATCCGATTCACCGAATCATCGATTTACATTGCAGCCTCTAGTGAAATGTCCTATCTTGATTGCACACGATCCCAAGTTTGTTTCTGCTTTCTCATAGCCCCGTTCACTCAGACCGTCGTGGGAGGCGCAATGATATTCGGAAGACAAATCGCGGCGGCCAAGCTGGCTTTTGCCGATACGCAAATCGATCCTCAATTCTCTTCCGTCGCTTCCCTTATTCGCCAATCAGGAGGTATCTCCGGGGCCAAGGGATTCTCGGGCAAGAAGACACTCGACAAAGCCCAGATTGCCGCATCCATTCGCTCGCATGATCCGAGCCTCGATCCGGTATCCGTCGATCGAGCTGCTGCACAGCTTGCCGGCAAGCTTGAAGGAGAAAAGGCGCGTGTCGAGTTAGGGATGAAGGTCATTGTCTCCCTGTTTTGCCTGGCGGCGGGAATCTACTTCCTGGTTACCTCCTCTGGAAACCCGGATCTGACCAAATGGGCCAGCGGACTCATTGGCACGGTAGTCGGTTACTGGCTGGCATAGACCGATGGCACCCGGCGTCGAGACCGAGAAACCCTACTTCGGGAGATCGATCACTGACCTTGTCGCCTTTTTTTTCGTCCTGGCTGCAGCCTCGTTTGCGATCATCGCGATCCCGGTTCAGGATCTGCACACGAAGCTTTCGGCCGACCCATGGGTGCGGGTCGAGCATCTTTGCGGCGCGCTCCTTCTGCCCGCGGCGCTCATTCTCTACGCGGCAAGCACCTACGTGTGGCGCGCGAGGCAAAGACGGCTGGCAAGAGGAATTTCGACCCTTGTGCCGCAAGCAGGAATTTCGGATCTCTTCTCCCCCGAGACGCAGAACCTCCTCGACTCCTGCAACATTGAATGCCGCCTGTCGGGCCCAATCGACACGCAAGACCCCGATCCAACCGAGCAGCTGACCGCACCGGAGATCGTTCTCCCCGGTATCAAAAGGCCCATCCTGGTGCTGCCCAGCCGCGCACTTGCGCGGCTCAAGGGGAATCCGGATGCGCTCAAGGCGGTCATCCTCCATGAGGTCGGTCATGTGGTTTCAAGGGATAGCCGCCGGCTGGACGACACCAAGCGCGCCATCTCGATTTTCATCTGGCTGGTTGCGCTCTTTTCGATTGCCTCGATCGGCGCTTCCTACCATATTGACAGCCAAAATGGTGACCGGTTCACGGCGTTTCTGTCCGACCTTGAGGGCAAGAGCCTGCTCATCGTCGCCACGCTTCAGATTGCCCTGTTCGCCGTTATGCGCACGTTGCTCGATCCTCTTCGCGAAAAAATTGCCGACAATTTTGTGATCGCGCGGATGGGAAGCGGTGCGGGATTGGCCGCCGCGGAGGGGATGTTGGCGGGCCGAGGGGAGATTGCAGGGCCAATCCGGGGTGACGTCAGGAAGCCGAGGCTCGAATGGTTTGTCCTGTTCGGCGCCTTGACCGGGATTGCGATGACCAACCTGGGCGGGTTCCTTTCCTATATTGCCACGGACGTTGCCGCAGGCCGCAACGCTGCTATCGCCCAAAACTCAGCAGACGTTCTTTACACTTACCTGCCGGTCGCGATCTGCGCCTGGATGCTCATGAAAGTTGTCAGCGAAGAGCGGAGTTTTTCGTTTCCCCAATTCCTTTGGATGTCACTTCTGTTCGGGCTCGGCTCCTGGATGGGCTATTTCGTCGACCACCTGATCCCCGTTGCGCTGGTGGCCCGAGTTCCCGAGCAATATTCGAACGTGATCCGCGACGACGTGGGCGCGGTGGCCTTTGAAGGGGTGACATCGGTTCTCTCCGATAACGTCGAAAAAGCGCTCTACGGATTTCTGATTGCCTTCGCCCTCTGCATCCTCGTAGCTGGGAGATGGCGCAAACTAATGCTTGCCCTTCTGATCGGCGCATACGCTGTTTTCGATTTTCAGGCCCGGGTGCACGCTCGTTCGATGCTCCGGTTCACCGAGTACGATCTCTATGCCTGGTCGGTGCTCTTGCTCGGGGCGATCGCCTTGGTCTTTCTCCGCCGCCACTCGTTCGAGGCGCGGCCGAGAGTCTACGCTGGCTGCGTTCTCGTTGTTCTCGTCTGGGCGTCCCTGCGTCTCGGGGGATACAAAGAGGTCGCGCTCCGAACCACATTGGCGACGACAGCCGGGACCGAAAGCTTCGACGCGGGCAAATGGTCGGAAGCGAAACAGTTGTTTCTCGCGGCTCATAAGAGTTCGAGACGCGGCCCCGTTCCCATGGTTTGGCTGGGAGATGTCGAGGACAAGCTGAATAACGCAAAGGGCGCCGCCGACTGGTACGACCAGGCACTCGCGGTGAGGGGATGGTCGTCCTGGAACGAACGAGTCTACGCGCTCGGCCACTCCGCTGATGAGCACGCCGACCTGGGCTCGAAGACTGACATTGAGATCGCCCGCGGCCGTTTGACGCAGGTCCTTGAAATGCGCCGTGAAAATGGCCGGCTCGGAAAGAAGGACGTAGCCTTCGCCCTGGGAGTGTACAGCTACCTGATTGCCGCCCACGGGTCAAACGACGAACTGCCGCTCTCTCTCTTATTCCTGGCCGAATCGTGCAGCACCTTCCCCGATAACCATTTTTACGAAGGGTTCTCAAAAGACCCAGATATCGCGCGATTGGATCTGACAAACGGCCCCAGAGCCATTCCCCAGGATGCCACCGCTGTGCTCGGCGATCATCTGCCCTCCTATGCCGAAGATCTATGGCAGATCATGAAAGCCCACTGGAGCCTTCCACAGCAAATGGCGTTTGCAAGAATGCTCGCGTACAGCGCGGCCCACTCGTGATCGAAGTTGGGTTTGCGTCATGGCTGCTTGCATTCGAGCCATGCGCGGCGCGGAAGCATCTGGCAAAGGCTGGAACGGAGGCGATGTGAAGACGCAGATTCTCATGCGGGTGTGGCAGCAAGCGGAAGAATGGCTGGCCGACGCCTACCAACGCGAAGCGGTCTTTTGCTCGGTCCGCGCCAGCTCACAATCGGAAGTCCTCGATCGGCTCAAGACCGAGACCGAACGTGCGGTTGTGGCTCTGGCGCAGCCCTGGATTAGAAGCTGGCAGGGGATGGACCGCGCCCCCAACTGCCCTGAATCCAGGATCAAGCTCCCCGTCGATCTCCGGTATTGCAAACTGGTGGATGAGAAATGCCCCCTTCAGGGCCAGGTTTTTGTGGACGAACCGTCGCTATTCTTCGAAGGCTGCCTGGCTCCTCCCAAGAAAAAGCAGCAGATCTTCGACACCGTGGCAAAGGGGAAATACACGGGCTTCCATCATGTGCCCGGCCGGTACTTATGCACGGGCTGCGAAGACGATGGAAGAAAGGGCGCCTTTCCTTACCACTATCCGTGGGAACTTACTCTTCTCCAGACTTACTACCCCATCGCCGAGGGCGACTGGCCCAAACTCCGGCGAAAGCTCGTCATGAAAGGAATCAACCTGACTTCTGCTTCGAATGCCCAATGCGCGCCTCACGCAATTGAGCTCGCAACCAGAGTCGATCCGTGTCTTGGCGCGGAGCTCGCGATCCTCGAGTTCGACATTTTTAGGCCCCGACGGCCCGAGTCTTGAAGTTTGAGCCAATGAAGTGAAAGGCGGAATCACCATTCTCAGGCCAGACGGCGCGCAGCCGAGCCTTGATCTCTTCCGGCATTCGATGGGAACGAGGCCCTTAAAAAAGGTATCTCTGCTACAAACCGACGGCGGTCCCAGACACGTTTGCCTTGTTCATGAGCTGGTAGTGATTTGGTACAGAGGAAATCTAGTGAGTTAAATCAGCGCATCAACCTTCTTCATCCACGACGGAGGATCTGTCGTGATATTCATGCCATTCTTTTGATAAAAGTCCTCCAGCCGCTTGCGTGCCGGTTTACCACGTTCCAATCCGAGGAAACGAACTGCATTCAAAGCGAAGAACCGGTCGGAATAAGATCTGCCCTCATGTGGCAAATCGGCATCAACTTGGCGGAGCGCATTTTCAGAAATGGTGAGGCAGTCCTCTGAATGGGTTTCCAAGAGAAACATGAGCCAGTCGGTCCCGTACATTAAACGGTCAGACAAATCCGCAGCATGACCGATGTGCTGTGGGTCCGGGTATTGGGCCTTCAAGTAACGCTCAAGCAGCGGGGCATAGCCCGTGGGGTTCTGCAATATTCCCTCAGGGTAGGAGAAATCACCATAGACGTACTGATTGTCAGTATCGGGACCGGAGAGGGTAGAAAAAATATTGTCGACAGGGTCGCCACTTCCCGTGGCGTCATCAGAATGACCTAGGTTGAGGCGCAGGTTGGGATACTGCTCCGCGACGGTCGCCCATGCTCCGAGAGCAAAGATGTTAAAACTCGTGGACGGTCCCTGGCTGGGGTCTGCGTGTGTGGTGATTGGCACACCATTTTGTTCCGCCCATGCATATAGCTCACCCAGCTTAATATCCAACCACTCGCCGAAGTTCTTCTTCTGGCCAGAGATCGTAATTGGCTGACTCATCCAATCCGGCAGCCAATCCACGCTCCACGTGCCGACCGGCAGAGCTTGGTTGCCGATCGGGAGGAAGCCCATCACGGGATACAGCTTCACGCCGATGCATCCGCGCTCCATCACTGCCTTCTTAATCTCGTCGAAGGTGAAGTGAGAATCCCTACCTGTTTCCGGCGTGAAGCCCGCATCGATGGCTACCTGCCGCATCGGATCGAACGGGACCATGGCATGCACGCGGCCGTGTGAGTAAATGCTCAGACGCTCCATGACACTCACCTGGTCCTGAAAAGGCGTCTTTGTAGCGCTTCCTTTCGAAAGAGGCCAGTCATAATCCACCATGTTACTGACGACCAGGTCGATGCTGCGTCCATGATAATCGACGGGGTTATACGTGGCCAGGTAATCCTCGAGGTTGATATAACGGTAGTTGAAACCCTTGTTGAGGAACTTCAAGAGGTCTAAGACATCGTCAAGGTTGATAGTTGCGCTGCCCAGGTTGGGAATGCTCTGCCGTCGGCGAATGTAGTCAGTGGTCGATTCAGCATCCAGCAGGTGCCCGATGGCGTCGATATACTGCGCATGGACATTGCCGGTCATCCCATTGGCGCGGCGTGTCTTCGCAGCGGAGGTCTGATACTCCTTGTAAACCGTCGAACGGCGCGCCTCCTTCAGGAAGTCGCGAAAGCTCTTTTCACGGTGTTGTTGGGTGCGGACGACGCGGCCCGCAGCGTTCTTGCATGCAGACAGGTAACTCAGTTCCTGGTACTCCTGGCGACCTGTCGGCGCGAAGGTCCAGGTGAGCGCCTCGATCAGCGCTCCCGCAATCTCCTTCAGCTCTTGCGGGTAAGGAAGATTCGCATTGCGGCTGATGAACGCGCGTACCTGGAGGTCAGTCCCATTGAAAAAGTGTGCGTGAATGTCAATGGCAAAGTTGCCGTTGACAGGCGGGGCCAGCGGCGGTGCAGTAGAACATATATTCAGCGGCGAGAGTTTGATCCGGCAACAGCCCGCCAAGAGAAGGGACATGCCGGCGCTGCCGCCGCCGATGAGCAATTTCCGTCGCGAGAAATCCATTTCACGGGCAGCGCATTCTTGCGCACTCCTTTCACCATTTCTAAGACTCATAAAGCATGCGGAGTTGCATGAGCGCCTCAGCGATAAGCTCGGATATAGCGCCGGACTCGATGCTCAGGCAGCGCCTCTGACAGTCTTCATTCTTACCAGCGCGCTACTGACGCAAGACCGTGGATGTTGCGCCGCCCGCGGTGATAACCATTTGCAGCAGTCCAGTACCATCCTTTGCAACCTGCGCCACAATCTGGTTTTGCTCATCAGATGCAGTAATCACCCAAACCGGAGTCGCCGCCGCAATTCCTCCCGCCGCCGCCCAATTAAAGGTTCCGGCAGCGATCGAAACGGTAACGGGGGTCTCGCGGGCCCAGTTTTGTGCAGCCGTTGGGCTTACGATGCCGATGCGCCCAAACTTCCCGCTCAGCGCTGCGGAGATTGTCCCGTGAGCCCAACGATAGATCCAGAACTCATCGAAGTCCGTGGCCACAGCGACCGCCAGCGGTACTGAATACTGATCGCTAGCTTGGCCATCAAAGCCCAGTGAAGCTGAGGCGTTGCCGGGCGAGGTAACGAAGTCGACTGCTTCACGCAGCGTGGTCGTTCCATTTATGTTGGCGTAATTGCTCGTCAGTGGATGGAACGAAGCATCGTCGTAGTTGGCAAAAGCGTCGGTCAGTTTATTGCCGTTCACGTCCGTGACGGTATGGCGTAGCTGCCACGTATGCCCCGTGTGCGAAAAAGTGATCACTCCCTCTCCGATCACATTGATTTGCGCCGACTGCACCGTGATCGCATAGTTCTGCTTCTGTCCATCGGTCCACACAGGGGTGGGTGGTACTACCTCGGGCGCAAAATCCGCATATCCATAGACCGGCAATACCGGCGCAGCAGGATATGGTACCGGGGGTTCAGGTTGGGGAACAGGAAGCGGGTTCACAGGCTGCGGAGCAGGAGGTACAGGTAGTCCCTGCGGCTGGAACCACAGGTCGGCTTCAAGATCAGCATCACGGCCGTTGGCCACGATTACAACCTGGCCGCTTTCGACCGAGGTCCCTAGCATCTTGTAAATCGACGCCTGATCATAGCTCAGAAGGTTGAACGCGGGCGTCTGAAAGAATTGGATCACGATCCTTCCGATCGTATTGAGGATTCCTGTCAGAAAAGTTGATGCCCAGAAATCGAGCACACTGCCGACAAGATATCCGGCGACCTGCGCAATCACATTGATCGTCCCGCAGACTATCCACCCCAGAATCGGGATGTTACAAAAGCTGCTCCCTACCAATTGATTCACCGCATTGTTCGCGGCGGCCTGGAAGGCGTTGGCGAGGTAATTCCGGTAATTAGTGACCACAAGTGCATACCAGTCATCGAAAAAGTGCACATCAGGAGTGATGCGCAACTTGATCTGTGCATTTGGGACGGCAGGATACTGGTCGACCTGCAGTGTAGCCAGCACACTGCCGGCATATTGCGTCAGCGGATCAATAGGAATTGGCACGTCAAATCCGAAGGTTCCTCCTAGGATTGGGATGGGGACCTGGACATGAAGATTCATCATGCCTGAAAGATGCACAGCGACCGGTATCTTCGTCGCACCGGGAGTCAGCTGGAAATCGATCTCCGGAATGACTAGGCTGCTGGTCAGGTGGAGCGTTGTCCCACTATTTCCTAGTTCCAGCGGAACGGGCACTGGCAGGAAAGCCCCGATGAGCCTTTGCATACCGCTGGTGGAGATGCCCACTCGCAGATCTACGGGCTGGGCTGGGGCGAGCGGAAACGCCAACGGCGTTCCAAGATCCTGGCCAACGTCAATATAGAGCGCCTTGTTACGAATATAAATTCCGTCAACCGGCAGCGCTCCAAGTGTTCCGAATCCCGCTATCTGGTCGAGTCGTGGAACGGGAAACTGGATCACCGCCTTTTCCAGTGCTACTTGTAGATAGAGTTGCGAAAGATATTGGACGATGGCAACAAACGTGCGACCAAGAGTTCCATCGTCTACCGGGGCTGGGGCTCCAGCGGCGGGCGATGCCGGCGCGATGACCAAAGCAGGCTGCTCGCCACGAATGTCCGTCAAGTCAAACATGAGAACGGAAACCTGCGCATTGCCGTTCGAAAGCTGAACAGTGGCCTGCGACTGAAACGTGACTCCGATCTTCGTGATCGTTCCAAAGATACTGTCGGTGAGGCTGAAATCAATATCGCCCTGCAGCAGAAACGAGTCTTGTGGGAGGCTGGGCAGCGCGGCCACCGGATACAGGCTGATCGAGAATGGACTATGAGCTACGGCATACACCGTCAGCACGTGTGCGGGCGATGCCTGTGGACCTGGATCGGCGGCCTTGACGATGATATCCGTTGAGTAACTGAAAAGCTCGGGCCGCGCCGTCCAAAGCCCGGCGCTCACCAGATTGAAACCGGATTCATCAAGAGCTACTCCAAATTGGTAGTGATACGTCACGCTAGTATTTGACATGCGATCCTCACTTATCCTTTCGGATGAAAAGCAGCGAAACAAATGGCGGAATGCTGGTCGCCGGCCCGGTCTCCACCTTTTCCCCGTTGCCCGATGTCCCACTAGTGCTTGCAACGTGAGTGTGAGCGGCGACGGCCATCGTTGGGCCATTGCCGCTAGCAACCTGGATACCTGTGTCGTCCTGCGGAGCGCTCAACTCGATGTGGTGGTTCATGATCACGAAATGCGTATGGGTCGCCGCTCCATAGGTGGAGCCCGCGGCATTTACTGAGGAAGCACCGGCAAGAAACCGATCTTGAACCACATTCCCATTCCAAGTCGTCCAAAGTGACCAACCCAATGGCGCCGACTTTCCCGCATAAGGTAGGAGCCCGCCCTCGGGCATCTTCCTTGCAGCAGGAGTTGCCATGATAAAGCGGATCGCAAGCGTCGGAGGCCGCGGGGGAATTGCGTCCAATTCTGTCAGACCCTGCCAAGCCGCAGGCTCGGTCGCCGTATGATGATGCGAAAGCGAGCTTACAGAAAATCCGCTCTGAGGTCCTGGCATTCCGCCAAAGAAGCCATGGTTGGTCCCAATATTCGGATCGGTAATAGCTACCGACCAAGTATGGCTATGGGTCGCATCATGACGCGGATCGTTCTCCCCGATAGGTGTATCCGAGCGCTGACCCGTACGCAGAACAATGTACATGTCGTCAAGTTTTGGTGTGCCGTTGCTTCCATCGCACAAGTTCCACCCCGGCGGAACTGCAGAACCTGTGTAGGCGATAATGACGCCCGAGTGCACATGACGAAGTGAGTGTCTAAGGATGTAAGCCAGCAATTCAATCGACGGCGGGACTGTAGTGGCATCGCCGGTTACGGTAGTCGACTGTGTCTGGCTCTGGATTAGGTGAACATGGGTGGCGCTCGCTCCCTGGCTCTGCAGACCAAGTGGCTGTTGTGTGCTAGCCGCTGGCCCGGAGGTCACCGTATGCTGATGCTCAAACGGATGGTGATGCGTAGCATCGCCACCGATTTCAGCGTCAGTCTTGTTCCCTTGCGCATCCGGAGTATTCACTCGCAGCAGGTGGTGATCCCACGCGACCGGAATCGAATGCAAGTTCGGGGCAAACCGCGTGTCCGGCGTCGAGGCAAGCAGAACCAGTCCCTTGCGCGGCAGCGCACATCCCGTCATCACCAGAAGGAGCAAACCGGTGGCGGCGCTTCGAAACCACGTCCCTACCGCAGGGCGCAAAACCTGGACCACTTCTGACGGTATTCGATTCCCCATGACTATCTCCCTCAGATATTTGAAACGAGACGCTCCCAACTAGGTTGTAACTCTCAATGAGGACACTGAATGAGGACACTGCGACCAGAAACACGACCGTTCACGAAGCAAAGAAAGAGGAAGCGGGCAGCTTTACCCAGTAGGGGATTCGGCCGGAATCAGAGAAGATCGTGTAAGCCCTATCTTCCGGAACTTATCAAAAGTCAAGTTAAAAGTTTTGTGCGTTCGGTGTTGGTTTGCTTGGAGTTATCGAATCAACTATGGCTTCGGTGTCGGACCCGTCCCTGTCTGAGTTGCCGGTGGTGCAAACAAAACCCCAAATGCATTTCCGAGTTGATTCGCCAAGTAAGGAGCGAACATTGTGGCTCCGCCAAAAAGAAAAGTCAAAACGCTCTTAGAATCAATTGTCTTGTCGGGCTGAAAGAAGTGATCCCAGATGAACATGTATCCGAAACCGAGGAACAAAACCAAAATTACGGACAGTCCAAGTAGGGCGATTAGCCGGCTACTGCTTGCAACCATGATCGGCTTCTGTCCTGCCGGCAACGGGTTTGGTTGGTTGCCTGCTTCCTCTGAAAGTGCATCTCCGAGAGACCAACCGGGAGCATGCCGCAATCCGGCTGCCAAAGCAATGAATAAAAATCCTAGTAACCCGGTGATCAGTCCGATCATTATCCAGAATGTCCAAAAGGTTTGTGTCCCGTTCATTGAAGAAGTCTCCTTCATTCTTAGTGCGTGAGGTTAATACCCTAAAGAATATTTTTCTCCGATTCCCAAGCGAGACGAGCGATTTGATTTCACGAAGCAACCCGGAAACGCACGCGCACCCAAGTCAACTTCAGTTTCAATACCGCAGCCCTTGTTTTTCCTAATTTCTGATTGATGAAAGCTAAATTCGACGGGCAATCGTGGGCACATAAGGCAATTGGCGAAAAATTGAAAAATCAATGAAGAAATTCCTTCAGTGACGCCTCCGTCTGGGCGACAACTCGAACCCGGAATAGGGTCAAAGCTACTCGTGCTGCGTGCCATCGAAAATGGCTCTCATTTTGCGTTTTGGGACTTCGGCAAGGTTCAACCGGGGATCAAGGCCTTGCGGGAAAGTGGCACCAACCCTAGCTCAGAATCCCCAGATGTGTCAAATGCTTCCGTAGCACCTGCTGTGTAGCACATGATCTCTCGCCAGATGAGCGGACACTTCCCAAAATGCCGGACCGGCTCGCGAATCTGCGCCCAAAAGCGTTTTCGGCTACGGCTTCGGCTCCGACGGCGTCTTCCGGGATATCGACGGCGGGGTCATTAATCCGGTGTTGTGGACCAAATCGGTAACCGGATGGGAACACCTGCAACCACACCGACCAGATCTTGCGTCCCTTCAACCTGTTCTGTGTAACCACCGCTGATCGGAAACGTAAAACTTGTCGATTGCCGCTGGCTTGCAAAGTTCACCACGACCAAACTGAAGATATTCCGTTTTGCCGGGAGAATGCCGACAGACTCTTTGAATTGAATTTCCCGTAATCGTTGTAAAAGTTACGGATGCAGTTGCAACACGCGCCAGTGTGGTAGAGTTATTTGAATTTTCTCATTCCCTTACAGTCGGCCCTCTAAATAGGAGCCGATCCGCTCGTTCCTGGACCCTCAGTTTTTCTAATTGACCCACGAGCCCTGAGTCGCCGACTTCCGAGGAGGCTTCGTTGCCCACGCCCTTCAAGCGCATCGTCGTTTTAATGATGGAGAACCGTTCCTTCGACCACATGCTGGGCTACCTTAAATCCAGCTCCTATTCAATTGACGGTCTCAACGGAGATGAGACCAATCCTGCCGCCGACGGAGGAACTCCTATTCGCGTCAGCCCCAACGCCCGTAACACCAATGATCTGAACCCCGACCCGAACCACGAATTTCCCGACATCAACTGGCAGATATTCTCCAACGCCGAAGGCACGGACACCGGTCAAGAGAAGATGCAGGGCTTCGTCCAAAACTACGCCAGCGACAGCGGCAACGCCGCGCACGGCGCCGCCATCATGCGGTGCTTTCAAGCCGGCTCGCTGCCCATCCTCTCCACGCTCGCCCAGCAGTTCGCCGTTTGCGACAACTGGTTCTCCTCCGTCCCGGCCTCCACCATCCCCAATCGGCTTTTCGCCCACGCCGCCTCGTCCGGGGGATCCCTCACCCAGGACGCGATCAAAGCCCCGCTCACCGCCCACACCATCTTCGAAGACATCGACAAGGATCCCATCGATCTCAACACGACCTATCGCATTTACACCAGCCAGTCCACGATCCTGCTCGCCAACGGCTGGCTCATGCACAACCAAAACAAGTTCTTCGACATCGGGAACTTCGCCGACGACTGCAAGAACGACGACATCCCGCAGTACACCTTCATCGAGCCCATTTACGATGGTGTCAACGCCAACAGCCAACATCCCGACTTCGCTATCGACAAGGGCGAAATCCTCATCGGCCAGGTCTACAACGCCATCCGCAACAGCCCGCTCTGGATTGACACGCTCCTGCTTATCGTCTACGACGAACACGGCGGCCTCTTCGATCACGTCTTTCCGCCACAGCTACAGAACGACACCGGCCTACCCGACTTTCCCCCAACCACGGATTTCGGTTTCAAGTTCGACCGTCTCGGCGTCCGAGTTCCTGCAGTCTTCGTGTCCCCCTGGATTAAGCCCAGCACCATCCTCTCGCAACAGTTCGATCACTGCTCGATTGTCAAGACCGTCCGAGAGCTCTGCTGCAAATCCCAGACTCCCTTCAACTGGCGCGAAAGCAAGTCCGCCAGCTTCCTCGACATCTCCAACGTCGACGGCGTGATGCGAGGCGACAAGCCTGACCTTCCTCCAGTCGTCACCTCCGACGGCAACATACCCCTGCGGGGACGCAACCAGCTCCTCTCGGCCTCTGTCCGCGGCCTCCAGCAACCCCTGGCCGGTGTTCTCCCCTCGGTTTCCGCACTCGCAAAGACCACCCGCACCCCCAACCTCCGGCCTGTTATTCCACCCGCGCTGCGCAAGCCCACCGATCTCGTCACCCTAATGGCACAGGCCATGGAATACTCCCTCGCTCAACAAGGCGTAAGGCTTTCAAAGACCACCCACCAGATCTACTCAGCACAGGACGCCGATGCCTTCCTCAACGAGGCGCGCGAGGCCGTCGGGAAGTTGAGCCCGGCATGATCCCACGCCCACGCCTTACTCTGCTCGTCTTCTTCGTTTGCTCTTCATCGCTGGGCGCGCAGACCATCCGCGTTTCCTGTCCGCTGTTTCTCGACAACGCGAATCAACGCATCGCTTGCGTCGAAGCCCTCCTCTCCCAGGAGCACTATCATTTTACCCTTGCCTCACTGCCCACCTCCAACGGCTTCGGTCCGGGCATCGTCCTCACCCAGTCCTTCACCGGAACTACTAACGGCCAGGAGCTTGATCTCAGCGCCACGGGAGCGGTCACTACGAACAGCTCTTGGTTCGCCGGTGGTGACGCCACTTGGTCGCTCCCCTTCTTCAGCTTTGACGACTGCACCAAAAAGCAAAATACCGCGTCCAGACCGTGTACTGACGAACATAATCTCTCTTCGGCCGCTACCCTGAATTGGCACACGACAGCGCTTCACCTAAACGCTTCGCACCGCAGCGTTCGCACTCTCTACTTCTACGGCCCCGGATCGCGCTCGCCTGCAACCCCGTACACTTACGCCGAAGACGACACTTGGGGTGAGTTCGACGCCCGCATCCCCGTCGCACATGACCTCGTTCTGACCGGCGAATCACAGATCGAGGCCAGCACTCTTCCTCCGCCCAGCGCTGCCAACTCGGTCTTCCTCAATGTCCCCCCTAGCCAAACGCCGGGCGTCACCCAACAGCCGTTATACGTAAACAGCTCCGGTGGGCTCGATAGCCGCTTGGTTCGGCAATTCAACTCGCCCCTTCAGCGCTTGCCCGTCGGTGCGCCCCATCTTCAGCCTCTCGCTGAAATGGAGCTCGACAACAAGTTTTCCGTCCGGTTTCAACATCCCACCGATGGCTCAGCTTTTGCCTTCCGCCAGTTCCGGTTCGACGGCGACGAGCACTTCGATCTCCGTGGCATCCTCAAGAACGGTTTCGTTGCGGCCGATCATCCTTTCGCCTATCACTTCCTCTGCCAAGGCCAGAACAGACAGACTGACGTCTGTCATCTCATGATGTTCGACGTCAAAAGCCACCTGGTCCTCTCCAACACTTCGGGTGCCAACCAAGTCCCCTTCCATCTCCAGCCCACCCTCGGCGGCAACGACATCGACGGCAACGTCACCCTTCGTGGCTGGGACGACTACCGGTTTCGCGACCGCGACGCCGCGCTCCTTCAGTTCGAAGCCGATTACATAGTATGGGATCCGTTCGGCGTCTACGCCTTTTATGACGGCGGTGCGGTCGCTCCCAACCCAGGCGGCCTGGCTCTCTTGAACTTCCGCAATGATGGCGGCATCGGTGCGTTCGCTCGTGTGCAAGGCTCGATTGTCGCGCAAACCTACTATGCCTGGGGCCGCGGCAACGGTGGCCGCTGGGGTTTCAACTTCGCCAAGGTATTTTGATTACGGTGCGGAAGGGTTCCTCTATAGTGAATGGTCGACGAGGGAGGCTGCGTAGATGGTGTGCTCTTGTCGCAAAAGTAGTCTGAACGTTGGATAAAGGTCCTGAGATATCCGAACTGTTCATTCACCTTCCGCCAGGCAATAGCTGGCACAGTCCGACCGGCCCGCAAGCGCTCTGCATTTCTGATAAGCCGAGATTCGATTTGTTTGATTTCATCTGAGCTGGGCCAATAGCGAACCCAAGCTCAACTCATCCGCCAAGCTCTCGAGATTCCCGCTGATACTGCAAAACTCCTTGAGTGAACCAACCATTCCTGCTAACTCTATGATATTGTTAAATTTAAGTAGCCGCCGCAACCGCTTAGGCTGACGGCCCACCTCGATTTAACCCACGTACGGGCCGGAGCAATATAGATCACATTACGCCGCGCGGCGTCGGGATGTGGCGGAGTCAGAGTAGATCACCGCCAGATTATGGATACACGGACACTTGGGCTTCGAGGCGGTAACGGACCAGGTTCGTAGCCGTAGGGAGTTGTGTTATCCCCTGGACACCGGAGGCATGTGTGCGGTGGAACTGTATACGAGGGTGCGTAGGGTTGCCCCCGTCGAGGGCGACTACCGGCCGTAGCACGGGAGTACGAACTGACGCGGATTGCCACCGCACAAGATTCTCGGGGGGGCGGACCAAAGTCGGACCGGATCAGAGAGCACAAGCGCAAAACCCGCATGAATACTGGGGTTTAGGGATTATGAAGAAGGTCTGCAAAACCTTTATGCGTCGGTTCGATCCCGACCCGCGCCTCCAACTCTTTCAATAACTTAGAGCCCATTCGCAACAGAGGTTGCGAGGCCACTGTAGCGAGAATTGTAGCGGGTGGC
>Ga0182016_10004659_pt1 | contig 15088 bp, 18 predicted proteins | sample 712S2MmetaG_FD_120491 | JGI IMG/M metagenome (GOLD analysis project Ga0182016, IMG submission 120491) | Permafrost microbial communities from Stordalen Mire, Sweden - 712S2M metaG | ecosystem: Environmental > Terrestrial > Soil > Wetlands > Permafrost | place: Sweden: Stordalen | collected...
AAAGAGACGAGCCTGGCCGGATTGGCGTTGAACATCATCGAGTGCTGAAGAGAGAATTGCTTCGCACCCGCATGGATCAAGGACTTCAGCGATTCAATGAGCAGTATGCAACACAGCAAACGCAATCGAGAGGCACGATCATTTGCATTTTGCTTTCCGATTCGCGATCCGATCCGAAAAAATTGTTGACCATTTTTCCACTCTCATGACGTTTTTTTCTTGACACTGTTGCAGCGTGAATCTATACATTCATCAACTGCAGTTTATTAATTGCAGAACTCGATGCAAACCATCGAAAAGGGAGAATAGGCAAAATGGCAACGAAGAAAGCAGCCAAGAAGGCACCCGCGAAGAAGGCAGCCGCCAAGAAGGCACCCGCGAAGAAAGCCGCAAAGAAGAAGTAACTGCGGTTCAACCATCAACAAGGCAACACATGAGGGGGACGCTACAAAGCGTCCCCCTCAGTGTTTGTGGGCACAACACGGAAAGCAATCGGGACTAGACTGGATAGCGATGGGAACACGGAGAAGGGAACCGATTCCCCAACAACCATGACACGACGGCGCTGGATCGCAGAGAGATGGGATGAGGCGACGGCAACGCTTGAGGGCGCGCAGGCCGAGCACCTGGCCCGTGTGTTGCGCGCGCAACCGGGCGTTGAAGCCGATGTAGTGGCCGGGGGGCGGGTGTTTCATGCGGAGGTTGCGGCTGTTTCTGCGCATGAAGTTCGATTCAACCTGATTGCAGAGGTGGAGGCCGATCCCGCGCTGCCGGTGACGTTGGTAATGGCGGTGTACAAGTTCGACCGCATGGAGTGGGCCATTGAGAAGGCAACTGAGTTGGGTGTGGCCGCAATTGCCCCGGTGATCGCGCGTCGCTCGGAAAAACATTTGGCAGAGTCCGCTGAAAAGCGTGCAGAGCGGTGGCGGCGCATTGCGCATGAGGCTGCGCAACAGGCGCGTCGCTCGGATGTGCCGGTGATCCACGTCCCTGCTCCGCTGGCGAACTACGTGCGGGCCACACCGACGGCTACGCGCATCGTTCTGGCTGAGCAGGAGCGCTCCACCGCGCTGCGCCGCGCGGTGGAGACAGCGTTGACGCAAGCACAGGAAGAGATGCCGGCGTTTGAATTGGCGATCGGGCCTGAAGGCGGATGGGCACCGGAAGAAGAAGCGCTCTTCGATGCGAACGGCTGGCACGCTGTCTCGCTGGGGCCGCGGATTCTGCGCGCAGAGACGGCAGCCATCGCGGCACTGTCGGTTGTGGCTTCGTGCCTGGAATAGAACAACACACCCCACATCTCAAATGCGAGATGTGGGGGCATCCGGCATTACAGATGCGCGGCGTGCATGAGCAAGCCTGCCAGCGCTGCGCCCACGAGCGGCCCGATGATTGGAATCGGTGCATAGCTCCAGTTGGAGCTGCCCTTGCCTGGAATCGGCAATAGGAAATGCACAAGCCGCGGCCCAAGATCGCGGGCGGGATTGATTGCGTAGCCGGTTGTGCCGCCGAGCGAGAGGCCGATGGCCCACACCAGGCTGCCTATGAGCCACGGACCGAGCGCAGGGGCGGGTCCGGTGGCAGAGACGCCGTGCGATCCAACGGAGCCGGCAACGATGATGAGCACGGCCGTGCCGACGATCTCACTGATCAGATTGAGGAGTGGGCTGCGCACGGCGGCGTTGGTGGCGAAGACGCCGAGCTTGGCGGCAGGATTATCAGTCAGCTTCCAGTGAGGCCCATAGTGCAGCGCAATGATCGCGGCGCCGGCCATCGCGCCCAACAACTGCGCCGACCACATGCTGAGCAGGGTTGAGTAGTCGCCGCTATCGACAGCGACGGCGAGCGTTACGGCTGGATTGAGGTTGGCGCCGGAGCTGCCAAAGGCCTGCGCTACCAGCACTCCGCAAAGAACGGCCAAACCCCAGCCAGTGGCGATTACTATCCAGCCGGAATCTGCCGCGTAGGACTTGCGCAGGGTCACGCCCGCGTTCACGCCATTGCCCAGGACCAGCAATATTAGTGTTCCCATAAACTCGCCGAACCAAACAGAGTGCATATCTTCTTCCTCAAATAACTGTTGTGGGCTTCGTTCCCGAATGTTTTATTCGCCCGTTGAGATTTGCCGGCTTAGAGCCAGGTCCGGCGTTTGTAGTTCAGATAGGCTTCTCCGAATTTATCCTCCAGTACCTGCGCCTCCTTGTGGCTTCGATAAATTTGCAGAGGAATGAGAACTAGAACAGTCAGCAGAAACCATGGGTAATTGGCCCAGATGATTCCACCCGTAATCATGAGGGAGCTGAAGACATAGATGGGATTGCGAATGCGCGAGTAGATGCCGGTGGTGACCAGTGTTATCGCTTTGGGATTGACGCTGAAGGCGCGGCCCAATTGAACGCGGGAGAGCACGAGCAGAAGAAACGATGGGATAGCGATGCCAAGTCCGACGGCCCTCGTAGTCGTAAGGGGAAAGCGTTGGAGATTGAGGCCGAAGGCCACGGCGAGCGCGACGATCAATGCCAACGTGAAGTAATTCAGCTTCAAAGCGCGACCTCCATCGCTCGTTTGTTGCGGGTGCCTCCGTTGCGGCGGCATGCGGGGGCGGAAGCTGATACAAAGTAGCTTCGCTCGATTGCAGTCGCTGCGGGACACAAGCATTCTGCACTGCCAGACCCGTGGTCGCCAAGAGCGAGCCTGGAGAGCTGCAATACTGGACTTGAAGTAGGGCGCGCCGCCATGCAGACAAAGCAGGATCTTTACGACGAACTGGCCTTCTACACGCTGGCCCACCCAGACCCTCGGTTTATTCATCAGCATGTGGTTGACGCGTTTGCGGCACAGTATGCGGATGAGGAGACAAAGCCCATCGGAGTGGTGTTTGCGCTGGTGGGCCTGTTTCTCTATGTGGAGAAGCGCTTCACCGGCAAGCAGGTGCAGCGTGTGCACATGGACCTTGCGCGGCGGCGCAGAGAGTGGACACGGCCAGCGTTGCCGGACGAGCGCGGCCTAGTGGGGATTGAAGATGTGCTGGCGGCCGAACCAGGCGAGGCGCGAGACGCGATGATCCGGGTGTGGTGCGAGTCGGTGTGGGATGCGTGGGGACAGAGCCACACGTCGATCCGAGCGTTGTTGCAGGACGAGTTGGGGATCGGGTGAGCGCCGGCTTTTTGAGGGCATTGCGGTTTGGTGCTGTTCAGGGATTTCAGCGGTGGGTATGGTGGCGGGGTCCGTTTAAAATCGCGACATGAGAATCCACGTTCGCCTGGCACAGGTCACTGACCTGATCGAGCTCACACAGATGAGAGCCTTGCTGTGGCCGGATGGTTCCGTTGAGGAGCATAAGCAGGAGCTGTCTTCAGCGTTTGCCGGCGAGCCGGTGAGCACCCTTCCTGGTGCGACATTCGTGGCGGCGAGCGAGGACGGGGCGCAGGTGGGATTTCTTGAAGCTGGACTACGCTCTCATGCCGATGGCTGTGACCCTCTGCGGCCGGTTGGGTTTGTAGAAGGCTGGTTCGTTGATGAGGCGTATCGGGGCCGTGGCATTGGCAAGGAATTGCTTCGCGCCGCTGAGGACTGGGCTCGCTCGCAAGGATGCCGTGAGATGGCGTCCGACGCCCTGATCGACAACGAGACCTCAATCAATGCGCATACCGCGCTCGGCTTTAAAGTCGTCGATCGTTGCGTTCATTTCCGAAAAGAGCTGTAGAGCTCGAACTGGCTGCGTAGGTTTCCTAGGGGTCTTGAGGCACCGCGCTTGGCGGGGACTGCTGATACTGCTGCCAATGCGTCAGCAACTCCTGTACCACCACGTGGCCCACGCGATAGGCTGCCTCTAGCGAGGGCAGGTAAGCGCCGTACGCGCCTATGCGCTGGCGCGCCAGGCTTTCCGCTGCGGTCAGGTCTCGCGGCTGCTGGTCGAAGTTGCTCACCGTGCGCAGGACGAGAACACGATGCATGTCCATGCGTCCGGCGTCGGCCAGATAATGCATCGAGGCGAGCGTGCCTGTGTCTTCCATGGCCGTGGTGGCGAAGGTTCCCTTGCCGCCGGTGAAGTAGCTCAGCCACTGATCGGCCCATGCATCCAGCAGCTTGCCATGCCAATAGGTCGACGAAGAAACCTCATCGCCCATGGTCACGAACGGCGGCCGCTGCGCCGCTGCTCCATCGAATGCCGCGCGGATCTCCTTCAGGTGGTCGGTATCGTCAAGCTTCGTATCGCGCGTCAGGTTAAAGGCCCATCCCGCGAGGCCGGCATTCAATTCGAAGACCTGACCCGGCAGTGGCTCGACCGGCTGCTCGTAGGGTGTCTTGCGGCGTAGAGGGAGATAGCCGGTGGGCCAGTCGGTAGGCATCTCGCGCGAATCGATCTCGTAGCCAAGATCGCCGTCGACCACCCAGTGCGCCCACGCAGCCGAGCCGAGAGAGATGCGCTCGGGATTTCCACCGGCTATGCCGGCGACGATCCAGTAGGCGTGGCTGAAGTCGAAGCGCGGATCGAGGCCGACGGCCATGATGGTGGCGGCGGCGCTGGCAGTTCCCTGCCCTGTGAGCACCGCCATCTCTCCGTCGGCGTTCATGCGGGCAGCGTGGTAGGCGGGGAGTGAGTAGATGCGATCGAGGTGGTCGCGCTCGACCCAATACTGGAGCTCGCCGGGTTGATCGCCGGTGTCAGCGCCTACCTCGAACATCGCGACCACCACGACCTTCACGGAGATGGGGTGCGGCTTGGCGGTGGCCGCTATGGGAAAAATGAGCGGAAGGAAGGCGGCAAGGAATGCTGTCGCGCGCATCATCATGGTGCGATGGTATCGGAAAGGAGATAAAGACGAACCAAGAAACTTGACTGGAAGCAACACCTGCTTGGGTAATATCGTTATGCAGGACAGGACGCAACGGAGAAGTAAATGTTCAGAAAAGTGAATGCAATCCTCGGCGCGGCGCTCGTGGCCGTCCTGATGTCGCCAGCCATGGCCCAGCAGCCGGCCCCCCTCAAGGTTATCGGCTTCATGACCGACTTCGACGTTAAGGATGACGCAGTGGGCATTTGCAAGGCGGTGATGGACGGGGTTGCGCCGGGAGTGCGCATCATCGACATCACGCATCAGTCGGAGCCATACAACATCGCCATGGGCGCGCGCTTTCTGGCCGGGTCCGCGCCGTATTTTCCCAAGGACGCCGTCTTCGTGGTGGTGATCGATCCCGGCGTGGGCTCGACGAGGAAGGCCATCGTGGCGCGGTCGCGTGTGGGACAGATTTTTGTGCTGCCTGACAACGGACTGCTGACGCTGGTGCAGGATCGCGACGGCATTGTCGAGGCGCACGAGATTACCAACCCTGCATGGATGATTGGCACAGGAATCTCGTCGACGTTCCATGGGCGCGATATTTTTTCGCCGGCGGCGGCCCATGCGGCGCGCGGGGACGACATTGCGCAGGCTGGACCGGCGCTGGATGTGACAAAGCTGGTGCGGCTCGACCTGCACAACGCGACCATCGAAGCAAATGGCCTGCACGGCGAGGTGATTGGCACCGATGGCCCTTACGGCAACCTGGTGCTCAATGTTCCCGCCGAAACTTTCAAGCAACTCGGATACAAGCTCGGTGACGCTGTTCCAGTTACGCTGGACGGAAAGCAATATGCGTTTCCGTTTGTGAAGACTTTCAGCGATGTGCCAGTGGGCAAGGAACTCTTCTATATTGACTCGCGGGGACGGCTCTCGATTGGCATCAACCAGCGCAACTTCGCAGAGACTTACAAGGCGGGCGAGGGATCGACGCTGCTGATACCGAAGAAGGGCGAGAAGTAGTGCCCGCAGTGGCGCGAGAGCCACGATTTCCGGTGTGGGAAGGCGGCAAGCTGGAGGTCACAGCACAGAACGACGAGCCTTGAACGGAGGATTCGAGACCGAAGGAGAATGGATAGGGAGATATGCCGACCGTCTTTCGCGAACGTGGGTTTCGGTTCTTCTTTTACTCCAATGAGGGATCGCCGCGCGAGTCGATTCACATTCACGTTGAGAAGGATGACGTTGAGGCAAAAATCTGGCTGCACCCGGAAGTGAGTCTGGCTTACAATGATGGCTACAACGCTCGCGCGCTGCGCGAGTTGCAGGGAATAGTTGAGCAGAATCGGACCTTGATTGAGAGGGCATGGAATGAGTACTTCGGTTAGCGCGACGCAGGTGCGCCTGGACGAGGACAGCATGTGGGTTGAACTGAGCGATGGCCGCACGCTTGGTGTTCCGCTGGCCTGGTTCCCTCGCCTTCTGCACGCAACCGCCGAACAGCGGGCGCAGGTCAGGATCAGCCCGCGTGGCCTGCACTGGGATGCGCTGGACGAAGATGTTTCGATCGCGGGCCTGCTGACAGGGCTTGGTGACCAGACTGCTAAGAGCACGTTCGCGGCCTAGGAAGCATAGCGCACATGGCGATATGAGTTTCAAGTCGCTGCCACTTTCCGAGCTGCTCGATCGCCTTGAGCAATTCCACGGCTCTCAAGCTCCGTGTTGGCCGGTCGACCCGTATGAGTTCCTGGTTTGGTGGCACTGCGGGTATCCCGCCAGCGATGAAAGATGCGCTCGCGGGTGGCAGGCATTGAGAAACCAGATCGGCATTCGACCGGCTGAGTTGCTTGCGGCTCCCCAAACGAAATTGGCCGCATCCTTGAAGGCAGGAGGCATGGTGCCGGAAGTCCGGGCTATGCGGCTGCAACAGATTGCGCAGCGCGTGATGCAGGAGTTCGATGGAGATCTCAACGCGCTCTTTGCTGGCCGCATGCCCAAAGTGCGAGCGGATCTCAAGAAGTTCCCTGGGATCTCCGATCCGGGCGCAGACCGAATTCTCTTGTTTGGCCGCGTGTCGCCAGTAGCTGCTGTACCGTCCAATTGCCCACACGTCCTGGTGCGGATAATGCTTGGCCTGGAGCGCGAGAACTACTCCACCACATATCGTGAGGCGCAGGGTCTGATTGAGGATGCGGTTCCAGAACAGTTCTACGCTCGCCAACGCGGCTATCTTTTGCTGAAGGCGCACGGACAGACAATCTGCAAAGCAAAACCACGGTGCGACCAGTGTCCGGTGAGCGCAGCGTGCGCATACGCAGCTGGGACTGATCGCGGCGGAGTCCGCCGGGAAGGAGAATAGACATTATGGCGCTCCAATTCACCACATCTCACATTGAAGACTCCATCTCGGTGTTTCGCTACTACAAGAAGCTAGCCGAGCGGGCGATGGCGCAGGTGGCCGATGAACAGCTTTTCTCCGCGCTCGATGGCGAGGCAAACTCAATTGCGATCATCGTCAAGCACATGGCCGGCAACATGCGTTCACGCTGGACTGACTTCCTGACCACGGATGGCGAGAAGCCTAGCCGCGATCGCGACAGCGAGTTTGTTGACCCGGCTGCAACGCGCGAGGCGCTGCTGAGCGAGTGGGAGCACGGCTGGGCGATCATGCTCGGCGCTCTTGAGCCGCTGACCGACGCGGACCTGGCGCACGCGATCACCATTCGCGGCGAAGCGCACTCTGTGATGCAGGCCATCAACCGGCAACTGGCGCACTATCCCTATCACGTGGGGCAGATCGTATTGCTGGCCAAGCATTTTGCCAGCGATCACTGGCAGTCGCTGAGCGTTCCGCGCAACAAGTCGGCGGAGTTTAATCGCAGGGTCGCGGCGGGAGAAGTGAGCCAGCGTTAGTGAAACTCTCGCGTTGCGCGATGAAACGCGGGCACGGCAATATCAGGCGCAGCGCCATCGGGCACGAGACAAAATAAACATTCAAATGACAATCGATTGACACGATTGACCTCTTATTGGACTATGTTTTGTACAGGTCGAAGGGCCATCGAATCCTCCCCCCAGATTTTTATCCGATATCGATCAAACGTCGACCGGAAGGAGATTCCCCAATGCGAATTCGCGAACCGTTCATGCGTTCTTCAAGAGCAACAGGGTTCCTGTCAGCGGCAATCCTTGCGGTGGTTGCTGGATCTGCAGTAGCGGCGCAGGCCCAGGCCAACGCATTTCTGCCAGGCCCGCTTGCAGTGGTGTCGACCGTGCCCTCAAACGGCGATCAAAACCCCTACGGTGTGGTGTTTATTCCTGCAAGCTTCAATGTCGGCACCGGGCCGCTGAAGCACAGCGACATCCTGGTTTCGAACTTCAACAATAACCTCAACCTTCAGGGAACCGGGTCGACAATTGTGCGGCTCACCGCGCCGGGCATACAGACACTCTTCTATCAAGGCCCGTCAGGAATCGGACTGTCCACTGCTTTGGGAACCTTGCAGGAGGGATTCATCGTGGTTGGCAATGCGCCATCGGTTGACGGCACCGCCGCGACCGCCGGGCCTGGATCGCTGCTGGTAATCAGCAATCAAGGCAAGCTTTTGCAGACCATCACAGACCCCAACATTCAAAGTCCGTGGGACATGGCGCTTGTCGATCAGGGGACTACGGCAGTCGCCTATGTGACTAATGCTCTTACCGGAGACGTCAGCAGGCTTAACTTTAACGTGGGCGCAACCGGGTTGACGCTGACGAGCTCCAAAGTAATCGCTTCAGGCTATGTTCATCGCGGAGATCCGGTCACATTCTTTGTGGCACCAACCGGGCTGGTCTACGACGCGCCTTCCGGGAACCTCTATGTTGCATCGACCGGCGACAACGCGGTGTTTGTGATTCACAACGCAGCCACGTTGACTTCGAGCGTGGGGACCGGGAGCATTGTGTATCAGGACAATGTTCACCTGCATGGCGCGCTCGGATTGAGTGAAGCGCCGAATGGCCACTTGCTGGTGACGAATAACGACGGCATCAATGTCGACCCCACGCAGCCCAGCGAGATTGTTGAATTCACAAAGGGCGGCGAGTTTGTGAAAGAGCTTTCGGTGGATCCTGCGCTGGGTGGCTCTTTCGGGCTGGCAGTAAATACGGTTGGCGACGTGGCAACCTTTGCTTTCGTCGATGACAACACTGCATCGCTGACTGTGGAGACATTAATCCAATAAGTAAGATCGAGCCCCAACACAAAGGGCCATCTGCCGCGGCGAATGGCCCTTTGAATTGGGTGCAATTACTCTTCCCGTTACGGGGTTGGGTTGCGTGCCTCAGCCTTTTGCGCCAGCACCTGGTGTGCATGGTCTTCAAGAGCCTGCGCCTCAGGCATGTAGGTGAGCGCCTTCTGAATCATCGGATCCCAGTCCGCCAGCGTCCGAAGCCCCGTCAACTGGCCAAACTGGATGGTCACAATTTTGTCCTTGATACGCGCCTTCAGCCAGTCGTTCACGCCGGCGATGTCAGCGTCGGTGAAGTCGATGCTCTGGCTGGTGAGGTACTTCTTGAACTCGTCGATCACCGCGTTATCGACCTGGAAGTTCTTGTCCACTGTGTGGCTGGCGACATAAATCGGCGCAAAGTGGAAGAAGGCGTCCTTGTAAATCAGTACATCCTGGAAGTGATTGCTCTTGGGGCTTTCGATCTTTTCGTCGGGCGTAATTCCGCCGCCGCCATACACGGTGCGACGAGCGTCGGTCAGCTTAACTTCGCGGTTGGTGGTGTCGGCGGGTTGCGCGCCGGCGTGGTTGTAGTAGTAGTCGTAGAGCGAGACGCCCTCGTAGTTACGCTGGATGAGCCTGCCCGACGGGGTGTAGTAGTGATAGGTGGTCAGAGCCAACCCGGTATTTTCGCTTAGGTTGTAAACGGTCTGGACCAGGCCTTTGCCGAAGGTGGTCTCACCCACAATCAGCGCGCGGTCATGGTCCTGCAAGGCTCCAGAGACGATCTCCGCCGCCGAAGCGGTATTGTGATTCACCAACACCACGATGGGGAAGGTCTTGCCGTCATTGCCGTGGGTGGCCGTGTAGTTCTGATCGGGATAAGCGCGGCCACGCTGGGAGACGATGGTCTGTCCCTTGGCAAGCAGATGGTCGCATACATCGACTGCCTGGCTGAGCAGGCCGCCGGGATTACCGCGCAGGTCGATCAGCAGGCCCTTTGCGTTCTGGAAGCTGTCGATGGCGTCGATCATCTCCTGCGCCGTGGTTTCCTGAAACTGGGTCAGGTGGATGTAGCCGATGCCGGGACGGATCTCGTACTTGAGATCAACCGAGGGGTGGGGAATTTCATCGCGCACCAGGTCAAAAACCAGGGTCTGCGCCTTGGGCACTGCCTCGCGAATCATTGTTACCTGTACGTGCGTTCCCTTCGGTCCCTTGAGCTCCTTGGCGACCTGGTCGGAGGCCATGCCTTCGGTCGACTTGCCGTCGACGGCGGAGATTACGTCGCCCGGATGAATGCCGGCGCGGAACGAAGGCGTGCCTTCAAACGGATAGACCACGTAGACCTTGCCGCCCTGGATGGGCTGCTGAATGGTCATGCCCACGCCGTAGTAGCGGCCGTGCTGGTCTTCTCGCATCCGGGCATAGGCCTTGGGATCGTAGAAATTCGAGTGAGGATCGAGCACCCGCAGCATGCCTGGGATGGCGCCGTCGTAGATGGCAACGTCAGCCTTGTCGCCATCGATGGGCTCGGCGTAGTTCGCCTCAACCAGCGCATAAACATTGGTGAACGACTTCAAATTGTCGCGAAGCTGGCTCTCGTCAGCGGCAGACTGGGCCCCGACAACGCGTTGCAGGACGTTGCCCGCAACCGCCATGACGGAGAAGAAGATGACCAGAAAAAAAAGTGCGCGACGCGCGCGGGGAGTCATAAGCGAGAGAACCTCCAGACTGCATGTACGGCTGCCGCAAGGTGTACGGCATTCCAAACGGTCCCTTTAGATCCGATCCTGATCCAAAGCCGATCAGAAGCAGATACGTTGCAGGGGGCCGATCCCGCGATAAGAATTAACCTTGCCCGGTTGGCCCTATTAAGGGACCGGCAAGGCGCGGGAAATTGGAAAGCCGCTCTGCGTACTCCGACGAGAGCAGTGGTGAACCAAAGTATATCAATTTGACGTCTTCCCGAGCCAATCGGGTAGCCGGGGCGGCCCTGGCTAAGAATATGCAGGCGGCAGATTACTTTGCCCCGGCTGTCATTGGAGCAGCGACGAAAGCGTTTTGAAGAATACCGCGGGCGTGGCGATTCGCAATCCGGCTCGTAGCGCCACGCTGTGCGTGAAATGTTTTGTGTTATGGGTTAGGAGCCAGTCCGGCGTGGCCGCCATGGCGGAAAGCAAAACCGGCACATCGGACGCGTGGCGAATGAGATGCCTGTTCTCATCGACGAGTTCGGCGGCAGGGTAAGGGACCTGTTCTGGCTTGGTCAGCTCAATCAGGCGGCGGTAGTTCTCGATAAGCTCTTCGCTTCCCGCCAGGGAGAGACGCCCTGCATGCAGCAACAGATTCTCCTCGACCTCTTCGCGAACCGCCTCGGCAAGCACAAGCCGGCAGATTCTTGCCGCGCAGAGAGATAGCACCGCCTTATCCATCCCCCAAGGGGAGACTATCCCACCAGTCAGGACATTCGAGTCGAGGAAGAGCCTGAGTCTCCTGCTACCCGTCACCTATTACGATCTCCCTTAGATTTCCTAGGGGGCCGGGATGCCGCCCGGGCGCCTTTGCCATATCGCTGCTCGAAGATCCGCCTTCGGGTCGCAGGCAAGGTGGCCAGTACGGCTTCCGGTGTGATTCCGGCGTCGGTCAAAGCCGCACCGATCTGTGCGCACAGACGGTCGAAGCGCTGCTGCTCGGGAAGAAGCAACAGTCCATCGCCCATCCGCAGGACGCAAAATGGCGCCCCCGCGCCAAGTCCCAGATCTTCGCGGAACTGCTTGGGAACGGTCAGTTGACCTTTTTCGCCAATCTTGGTGGTGGCAAGATACTCCAGCAGAACGGGCTGATCGGCCATCGGAACACCTCAGTAGGAATATCCTACCATTGTGGGCGATCCTTCGGCTTGGGCATTTTCGAGTAACCGAGCCGGAAATTAAGTCTCGGGCGCGGCAAGGAAGGCCGCTCTTGGATGGTTGAGACCGGGAGCGAGGAGAGCCCCAGCGCTGCGCATCTGCCCGGTTGGCCTGCCCCGCCCGGACTGTTTGCTCGACCGCCTGTGGCGCACCGCCGCGGCCGAAGAGCAAAGGGAATCGAGGGTTGGGGTCGTTCCCCTGCTCTCCAGCCATTTACAATCACGTCTATGGACACAGGAGACCCTTTTGCCCCTGGCCAGACCTTCATGATGACTCATAGACCATTTCACATCTTCGCGGCGTTCGTGTTCGGCACGTTGCTGCTCGCAGTTTCAGCGCCGGCGCAGACTAAGCCCGCAGCGCCCGAAAGCCCTTACGGCGGTCTCACGGTCGAGGAAATTGTCGCCCGCGTCAACGACCAGATCATCTCCCGCTCAGATTACGACCGCTCGATGAAGGAGATGGACGACGATGCCAAGCAGCATGGCGCCACCATGCAGCAGATCTCCGAAGCCCACAAGGACCTTCTGCGCAACCTGATCGACCAGCAGCTTTGGCTTTCAAAAGCCAAAGAATTGGACATCAACGGCGAAACCGAGTTGGTGAAGCGGTTGGACGAGATCCGAAAGCAATACAACCTGGAAACCCTCGAAGACCTGGAAAAGGCCGCCAAGGAACAGGGAATCTCCTTTGAGGACTTCAAGGCGAACATTCGCAACCAGATCGTGACGCAGCAAGTGATGCGCGAGGAAGTCGGCCGCCGGGTGCAGTTCACCCAGGGCGAGGTCGAGCGCTACTACGAAGCCCATAAGCAGGAATTTGTGCTGCCTGAAAGCGTGAAACTGAGCGAGATTCTGGTTTCCACGGGCAACTCAGGCGGGTCGGACGATCCTGCAAAGCTTGCCGCGGCAAAGGCCAAGGCCGACGATATTGAAGCCAAGCTGCACGCTGGTGGAGACTTCACCCAGCTTGCCAAGACTTTCAGCGACGGAACTACCGCATCGGATGGTGGCGAACTTGGCGAATATAAGCGCGGAGCGCTTGCCAAGGTCCTCGAAGATGAGACTTTTGCGCTGAAGTCGGGCCAGTTCACAGAGCCGATCAGGACCCGACAGGGCTTTGTAATTCTCAAGGTCCAGCAGCACGTTCTGCCCGGCGCGCCTCCTTTGAAGGATGTTCGCGAGCAGGTGGAGGAGAGCTTCTACATGTCTCGCATGGAACCCGCCATGCGCTCCTACCTGACCGAGATGCGCGAGCAGGCCTACATCGACATCAAGCCTGGCTATGTTGACAGCGGCGCGAGCCCAAAAGAGATCAAGCCGGTCTACAGCGCCTACACACCTCCTACCGGCAAGAAGAAAAAGAAGGTTGAGCGGACCCGCTTCCGCGAGACCGCAGGCAATTTCCGCAATAAACAGGCAGGTTCGACGACAGCTTCAGCGCAAGCCGGTAGCACAGCAGCAACGACACCAGCCGCCAGCAGCAAGTCGAAGAACGGCGCAGTCGATACTGCCTCAATGAAGCCGGGCAAGAAGGAAAAGATCCGGTTCGGTCAGGCTCCAACCACTACGTTGCCTGCTGCCGGCAATACGCAAACTGAAGACGCTGGCGCAGTGCAAACGGCATCGGCCGCTCCGGAGCCTGTGAATCCACTGGATGCCGACAACCGCCCGACGGTGAAGACGCGATTCAGCGCGCACGCCAACGAACCGAAAAAGCCGAAGGTGCAAGGGCCGCAGCTTGATCCGTTGGCGCCAGCCTCAGCCGACGCAGCAGAGGTTGCAGACCGCCAGACGCAGGCTGCGCCGCTTGGACTCTCTGGCGACACTGCGACAAAGAAGAAGCCTTCGAAGACTACGACAACCGAAAAGAAGCGCCTTTCGAAGCAGCCGGAAAGCGAAAAGAAAGGCCAGCCCGAGATGACGCCGGTTCCGACGGTACCCGGTGCGCCTGCTCCGGCAACGGCGCCGCAATCAACTACGCCTCCGGCACCCGCGCCCGCGCCAACGCCTCAATCGTAACCAAGTCAAAGCATTCACCTGCCGGGCCTGGAATCTGATTCCAGGCCCGCTTGCTTTTTGGCAACCGCACCCGATTGCAGTAAGCTTCAGTCCAGCATGAAAGACATTTATATTTCCGACCTGGCGCAGTTCGACGAAGGCAAGACCTTCGACGGCTTTTTCCTTGTGCTGACTAAGCAGCAGCGAACGACGAAGAATGGCAAGCCGTATCTGAACCTGATTCTGGGCGATAAGACTGGCCAACTCGAAGCGCGCGTGTGGGAGCTTGGCGACCCGCGTATTGCCAAGGACTTTGACCGTGGAGATGTGGTGAAGGCGCGGGGCAGTGCCTCGCGATTTGAAGATCGGCTGCAAATGAAGGTGGATCAGCTTCGCGTGGCCCTCGCCGGCGAGACCGACCGCATGGACATGCTGCCCTCCACCACCTACGACGTGGCCGGGCTTTGGAAGCAGCTTGAAAGCTTTGTTGACAGCCTTGCGAATCCGCACCTGAAGCAGTTGCTCACCACCATGCTCGACGATCCAGCGCTGGCTGAGGCGTATCGCGAAGCGCCGGCGGCCAAGCAGCTCCATCACGCATGGCTCGGCGGCCTACTGGAGCGTGTTGTCAGCCTGCTTGGCTTGGCTGATCGGGTGACTCCGCACTACCCCATGCTCGATCGCGACCTGGTCATCACGGGCATCATTCTGCACGACATTGGCAAGGTGCGGGAGTTGAGCTGGGAGGTCGGCTTCGAGTACACCATCGAGGGCTCGCTGCTTGGCCACATCCAGATAGGCGTGGCGCTGACGGAGAAGACCATCGACAGCCTGCCGGATTTTCCGCCCCGCCTGAAGACTCTCGTCTTGCACATGATTTTGTCGCACCATGGCAAGCTCGAATTCGGCTCGCCCAAGCTGCCTATGATTCCCGAAGCTCTGGTGCTGAATTTTCTCGACGACCTCGACGCCAAGATGCAGGCCGTCGCTGGCGAGTTTGAGAAGTGTGTCCGCGAAGGCAAAGGCCCGGATGAGTTGACCAACAAGGTGTGGGCGCTCGATCAGCGGCAGTTGCTGAATACGAAGCGGTGGTTGGGGGGCGATGAGAAGGGCTAGAACTTCGAAGAATGGAGTCGTTCTTCAGCTCCAACGAATTCATACTGGGGTTGATTGAGGTCAAC
>Ga0182016_10004660_pt1 | contig 15086 bp, 8 predicted proteins | sample 712S2MmetaG_FD_120491 | JGI IMG/M metagenome (GOLD analysis project Ga0182016, IMG submission 120491) | Permafrost microbial communities from Stordalen Mire, Sweden - 712S2M metaG | ecosystem: Environmental > Terrestrial > Soil > Wetlands > Permafrost | place: Sweden: Stordalen | collected...
CGGCCCAGTCGGTTGCAATCTTGCCCGGCGCGACGGAAACTGAGACAAAGAGGATCGTACGTCTCAGGGGTTCCGCTTCCGGTTCAGACCCGCCAAAGATCATCGCTGGAAGCGGGACCCCGCCTCCTGATAAAAATACTACTGAAAGAAATATAACTTCTTACCTATAGGGCGTAGGGTGTGATCCGGGATATTGGCCGGTTATCTCCCTGCTGGCAACATTTGAGAATGGCAATGCGCAAAATGAGGCTTTCACGGCGAATCCAGGAGAGCTAATCCGGTCGCAGCACCGGCGTGGCGTTGTGGGTTGTGTTCAATTCCCGACACAGCAGGTCAATTGTGCGACGCCTTCCAACAGGAGATTCATCGCCAGAGTGTGAACGAATACGCCCACTTGGTCATCTGGGAATCTGTGGTGGTCTAGATGCAGTCGCTGGTGGATACCTGCCTGCGGAAGCCGGTTGTCCTTACCCCACAAATATAGATGGGTTATAGGGGTAAGAAGGTCGGAGCCGAGGAAGCTCGACTGCCTAGCAAGCACGCACACACACGGTCTCGGCAGAACAAGTTATCAAGAAGTAAATAAAAGTCATGAAATATCACAGAATATAGAATTCATGTTTTTTAACTTGCTTTATCGTATGGCTTGGACGAGAATGCTCGCCGAACTGCCCCCCACAGTTTCATAAGCTCCAGACCGCCAGATACTTGCGGCCAGGGGTTTTGATGTACCCGCTCCTGCTTTGCGTCACAGCATGCGGCAGGTCGCAGGCGGATTTCCGGGCCCGATCGCTGCCGGGGAGAAACCCAATGAGAGGTACTGCTTTCTCCGGTTCAACAGATGTTTGCAAGCCCTTGTGAGGAAATTATGATGCATCTCTCTTCCATCCACGATCTGTCGTTGGCTCTTTTGGTTGTTGCCGCCTCGGCCATGGCCGCGGTTTTCGCGAGTGTGCGTGCTTTCCACTCATCCTTTGCCGTATTCTGCCGTCAGGCTGCTTCGCCCCTGCGCCTGACCTCAGCCTTGCTGATCGTGATCGGCATGGCCTTCGGCGCGACGGCGTCGGCGCAAGAGGCGCGTCCATATCATCGCGCAGCCGACTCCAAGCCCGCGCAAGACGGCCAAGCCCAGACTGGGCCCAGTGGCATCATCTCCACGGTGGTGGGCGACGGCTTCGTCGGCGACGGCGGCAACGGCGGCTTGGCCACCAAGGCGCAGTTGATCAATCCGTGGGGCGTTGCCGTGGACTCTGCCGGCAATTTCTACATCGCCGATCCCGATGCCCAGGTGGTCCGCAAGGTCACCGTATCCACCGGCATCATCTCCATCTATGCCGGAACCGGATTCGGAGGCTATTCCGGCGACGGCGGCCTGCCGACTGCCGCGGATCTCGATCAACCCCAGGGCGTCGCCTTCGACGCTTACGACAATCTCTACATCGCCGATTACCGGAACAACGTGATCCGCAAGGTGGATGCGCAAACCGGCATCATCACCACCGTTGCCGGCAACGGAGTCGGCGCCGGCACAGCCGGGGGAGAAGACTACTGCGGCTATCTCACGGTTGGCGTCAAGGCCACCACAACGTCTCTCTGCGATCCGCAATCGGTGGCAGTGGATAGCGAGGGCAATCTCTATATCGTCCAGGGCAATCGAGTATTGAAGGTCACCGCCTCTACCGGCATCCTATCGGTCTTTGCCGGAACCGGAAGTTATGGCTATTCCGGGGATGGCGGACCGGCGGTGAACGCCGAACTGGATTATTCAGGGGGGCTGGCCGTGGACAACGCCGGCAACCTCTATATCGCTGACACAGACAACTGCGCCATTCGTAAAGTAACGGCTTCCACCGGCATTATCACCTCTCTGGTCGGAACTGTGAGCCCATCCGGTAGTTACGGCGTCTGCAACTATTCAAATCTTGGCGATGGCGGGCCTGCCTCCGCTGCGTCCATTCTTCAGCCGCAGGGGATTGCCGTGGATGGAACCGGCAATATTTTCGTGGCGGACCAGGGGCGCCATTCAATCCGGGTCATCGCCGCCAGCAACGCGAAGATCTATACGGTGGCGGGAAGTTACTACACCTACACCTCCGGCGGTACCATCTACACGGATGGCAATTACGGTTATTCCGGCGACGGCGGCCCGGCAATTGCCGCCGACCTTTCCTACCCAGCGGGAGTTGCGGTCGATCCATCCGGCAACCTCTACATTGCGGACCGAGACAACAGCGTCATCCGCGAGGTGAATCAGGCTACCGTGCTTCCCACGGAGTCGCCGGTCATCACTCCCCCTTCCGGCGCGATCGGCAACGACACCGAGGTGACCATCACCTCGCCGGTCAAGGGCGCAACCATCCACTACACCACCAACGGTTCTACACCTTCCACAAGTTCCGCCAAATATACGACGCCGTTCGAATTGAGCGTCTCGGCGACCGTCGAGGCATTCGCCACCATCTCCGGCAAGCCCAACACAGGCGCCGCGGTCGCGAATTATGTCTATCTCCCCGCGCCGACACTCAGTCCGGGAGGGAAGACCATCAACGGGCCCACGCAGATCACGATCAGCGATGCCAACACCCAGGCCAATGTCTGCTATACAACCAATGGGGGCGATCCCACTGCTGGCGGCGCGGGGGTGAGTTGCTGGTACCCCACCGCCACCATCACCGTTTCTTCTACCACGACGGTGAAGGCGGCTGCGGAATACTGCTACAACGGCTGTGTCTGGGGCCCGGTAGAAACGGCCACCTACACCTACGTGCCACAAGTCGCAACGCCGGTCTTTTCGCTGGCGCCTGGGCAATACTCCACGGCGCAGAACGTGACCATAACGGATAGCACGGCGGGCGCGACGATCTACTATGCCATCAACGCTGCCCCGAACGCTTCCTCGACAAAGTACACCCCGGGGGCCACGATAACGGTGAGCGCGACCGAGACTCTGGAAGCCATCGCCGAAGAGAGCGGCTACGCGAACAGCCCGGTGGCCTCGTCATTTTACATCATTGTCTCTTCCACGCACACGCTGAAGTCCATCGCCGTGACCCCGGCGAGCGGCGTGCTCCAGGTTGGTTCGACCCTGCAGTTCAACGCTGTGGGAACTTATAGCGACAGCAGCACGGAGAACTTGAACAGCTTGGTGACATGGACCTCCTCGAAGAAAGCCATTGCCACCATCGGCGCGTCCGGCGTGGCCACCGCTGTGGCCACAGGCAGTACGTCCATCTCCGCCAGCCTGAGTGGGGTAACCAGCAACTCGGCGAGCCTGGTGGTTGGCCCGGTAACACCTCTGGCTTACAAAGCGCCCACTGAGCCGGTAGGCACCGCAAGCCCGACACAGACGGCAACCGTCTGGATACCGAACGGCTTCACTCTGGGCTCCATCTCCGTAGTAACCCAGGGCGCAACCGGCCTCGACTTCAACTTCGTCTCCGGCGGAACCTGCGCGGTGGGAACCGCCTACACCGCGGCCCAGACTTGCACTGTGAACTACACCTTCAAGCCCAAGGCTCCGGGTACGCGAATGGGCGCCATCAACCTGTATGACAAGACGTCGCCTACGCCGGTTCTGCAGGCGACAACCTACCTCGACGGCACGGGCACCGGACCGCTAGCGGGATTTCATCCGGGCAGGCAGTTGAATTTGCCGACTCCCGAAGTAAGCTGCCAGAGTGCTGTGGCCGTGGATGCCGGCGGTGACGTCTATGTCGCCGATCCGTGCAATGATATCGTGTACAAGGAGACACTGTCGGCTGGCAGCTATAGCCAGAGCACGGTGGCAAGCGGCTCGATCAGTCCCAGGGGAATTGCGGTCGATGGCAGCGGCAACGTCTATATCGCAGATTCTCAGAATCAACAAATCCTTAAGGAGAGCCCTTCAGCGGGCGGATATCTCCAATCGGTTTTCGCGGACTCTTTGACGAACGGGCCCTTGACTGTTGAAGGGCTTGCCGCTGACGGGAGCGGCAACGTCTATATCGGCAATGCAGCGAACGCCGAGGTTTATAAGGAGACTTTGACAGCGAACGGTTACACGCAGAGCACGGTCGCGACTTCCGCATTCTGCCCGGAAGGGGTTGCTGTCGATGGCAACGGCAACGTCTACGTCGCAGCCGAGTGCGGCAACCAGGTGTTGAAAGCGACGCCGTCCGGGTCGGGCTACACCCAGAGCGCGATCGCCAGCGGGTTGAATCAGCCTTATGGGGTCGCCGTGGATGCAAGCGGCAACCTATACGTCGGGGAATACAACAATGGCAATAGCCTAGTTGTGAAAGAGTCGCCCTCCGCTAGTGGCTATGTCCAGAGTTCGATTGCTGGCGGACTCTATGAAGTTGAGGGCTTAGCGCTTGACGGCAGCGGCAATCTCTATATCGCGGCCTGGGCCAATGGACAGGTAATGAAGCTCGACCTTTCCGATCCACCAAGCCTGAGCTTCGCCACCACTCCTCCAGGCTTCACAAGCGCTGACAGCCCGCAAACCATCACCCTCTGGAACGATGGAAATGCCCCGCTGACCCTCCCCATCCCAGCCAGCGGGAACAACCCCAGCATCTCCGCAAACTTCACGCTCAACAGCAGCGGGGCGTCTTCCTGCCCGCTTGTGGCCCACACTGCTGCGAAGGCAGGAACGCTGGCAGCAGGCGCTTCCTGTATTTTGCCCATCGGCTTTGCCCCAACAACGAAAGGCTCCCTCAGCGGCTCGCTGGTGTTCACCGACAACAACCTTAACGGAACAAACGTGTCCCAGTCCCTCTCGCTCAGCGGTGTTTCGCTCACGTTGAATTCCATCGCTATCAATGCAGCAGATCCCGCTGTCCAGATTGGTTTCACGGATCAGTTCACGGCCATTGCAACGTTTAGCGACGGAAGCACAGAGAACATCACCGCGGTAGCCACGTGGAAGTCTTCGGAGACAACCATTGCATCGATCGATACCTCTGGTGTGGCAACTGGTTTGGTCGCTGGAAGTTCAAGCATCAGCGCAAACTGGGGCGGTGCAACCAGCAACACGGTCGCACTCACTGTGAGCGCCGATGTCCCGACTGCCTACAAGGCTCCGACCGAGCCGGTGGGGACGGCAAGCGCAATTCAGACGGCAACGATCTGGATTCCGAACGGTTTCACGTTGGGTTCCATTGCCGTAGTCACGCAAGGGGCAGCAAACCTCGACTTCAACATCGCCACCGGCGGCAGTTGCACGGTTGGGACCGCCTATGCTGCAGGTCAAACCTGCACTGCCAACTACACCTTCAAGCCCAAGGCCCCCGGAACAAGGCTGGGCGCAATCAACCTCTACGACAAGACATCGCCTACGCCGGTTCTGCACGCGACGGTCTTTCTCACCGGCGCAGGCTCGGGGCCTCTGGTGAATTTCTTGCCCGGAACCCAAGGCGTCGTTGCTAACAATGCAAACAACGGGTTGTACTATCCCGAAGGCGTTGCAGTGGATGCGAGCGGTAACGTCTATATTGCCGACACCAACGGTTCCCAGGTGTTTAAAGAGACGCTTTCGGCGGGCAGCTACACCCAAAGCGTTATCGCAAACTATGCAACTAACGGTCTGGAATTTCCCCGAAGCGTCACGGTGGATGGCAGCGGGAATGTCTATATTGCCGATTCTAGCAATGACCGGGTGTTGAAGGAAACACTTTCGACGGGCGTTTACGCCCAAACCATTATCGCGAACGCTGCAATCAACGGCCTGAATTATGCAGGAGGCGTCGCGGTGGATGGCAGCGGCAACGTCTATATTGCCGATACCTACAACTCCCGGGTGTTGAAGGAGACGCTTTCGGCTGGTGGCTACACTCAGAGCGTTGTCGCAAACAATGCCAACAACGGCCTGGAATATCCCGGAGGCGTCGCAGTGGACGGGAGCGGCAACGTCTATATTGCCGATACCGATAATAGTCGCTTGCTGAAAGAGACGCTGTCTGCGAGCAGTTACACCCAGAGCGTTGTCGCAAACTCTGCAACCAACGGCCTGAGTTATCCCGAAGGCGTTGCGGTGGATGGCAGCGGCAACGTCTATATTGCCGATACCGATAATGGTCGCTTGCTGAAAGAGACGCTGTCTGCGAGCAGTTACACCCAGAGCGTTGTCGCAAACTCTGCAACCAACGGCCTGAGTTATCCCTATGTGGTCGCAGTGGATGGCAGCGGCAACGTCTATATTGCCGATACCGATAATGACCGGGTGTTGAAAGAGGACTTCGCCAATCCGCCAAGCTTGACCTTCGCCACCACGGTTGTCGGCTCAACCAGCACCGGCAGCCCACGGACCATCACCCTCTGGAACGATGGAAATGCGGCGTTGACCTTCCCGATCCCAACCAGCGGGAACAACCCCAGCATCTCAACCAACTTCACTCTGAACAGCAGCGGCGCATCGGCCTGCCCGCTTGTCGCTCACACCGCGACCAAGGCTGGCACGCTGGCCTCCGGAGCCAACTGCTCGCTACCTGTTAGTTTCACTCCAGCAGTAGCCGGCACTATCTCCGGTTCGCTCCTGTTGACCGACAACAACCTGAACGTCGGGAACGCCACCCAGATGATCGCGCTCGGAGGGACGGGTCTAATCGGCACGACAACGAAGCTCTCCTCTTCGCTGAACCCCTCTATCGTCGGCCAATCCGTGACCATCAAGGCGACCGCGTCCGCAGCGAGCGGCACCGCGACCCCGACGGGCACAGTGCAGTTCAGCGTAGACGGGACCGCAGCGGGCTCGCCGGTGACGTTGAGCAGCGGCACGGCCACCTACGCCACGAGCGCGTTGACCGCGGGCACGCACAGTATCACCGCCGTCTACACGCCCACAACAGGGAGCAGCTTTGCCACCAGCAGCGCCGCGGCATTGAGCCAGGTTGTCAACAAGGCCACGTGAGCCATTACTTGGGCAACCCCGGCAGCCATCACCCACGGCCTGGCGCTCAGTACGACACAACTCCACGCCACCGTGAAGGATGCGGCTGGTCAAGTGCACCGGGAAGGCAAGATCGGATCGACCCGGCGCGAGTTGGATGCTTGGATCATGACGTTACCGCAACTGCGGATGATCGCTATGGAAGCGACGATCTTGACGGGATGGATTTACCATCGTCTGCTTCCACATGCGGAGAAGGTGAAGGTCGCGCAGCGGCTTTGTTGCCTCCACTGCTGCTCCGATTGCTACCCGGAGGAGCGAACCAGTTCCCGGGTGGGATTTACACCCACTGTGGACCAGCGCCTTTCATGGCGCACAGCAATTGCCGGTTCGCCGGAATGCTATTGCCGTTTACGAGGTCGCAAACAGGTCGGAACTGGGTGAACGAACGGTTGTGCAACAGACCGCAATTGGCAACACATTTGAGCAATGCAGATCGGTTACACCAGAGTCCCCACGGGCGACCCAGAGAGACGGAGGTTGGAAACGCGGTTTGTCTTTCAACGTCAACCGAGGATCAAGCGCAGCCTTAAGAGCGGACACTTGCCGAACTTATGAGGACCTATCCGACTACAATCAACTGACCTCACAAAGTTCGATCCCATTCGCTTTTCCGAGATTGCCAGAGTACTTTTTCTCAGTCCCGTTGTTCCAATGCTCAAATACCCCGAGGCTGCGGCATCGGATGCCATCGCGCTCAGGGTCGTAGAACGTCTTCGAAGGCGGATCATGCGCCAGAGCGGCTTCGCGCAAATAATTGTCGGCGTTTGCAATATCCACGAGATCGGGCCACTCCGAAGTTAGAAAATCGAAGCCGACGGAATCGACCGCCACGCCGTCGAGCGACATGAAGATACTGCTCGGCCAGGCATCGTTGAACGGCGCCATCTTCCACTTGTGACTGGGCGGAGGATCCGCATTCTCGTTTCCATAGAGCCCGTCGATGAGAAACAGCATGGTTTTGTCGCCGAGATCCTTATGACCCAAAAAATCCACGATTGCGGCATAACTTGCCGAGCCATCGCGGTTGTGGGGAAAACCATCGTGCGCATTTTTGTGCCAGTCGGGATTGATACTCGTTGCCCCGAAGAGATTCTTCGCACAGAGCGTCACACCTGAGCTGACATGTCCCTTCAATAAGGCCGCATCGATCAGGTAGGCAGCCTCGGTCACGGTGGTATCAAGTCCCGAGGCATTGCGGCTTGTAATCGAATAGGGGATCGCATTGGGCTTGAACTCGGCCTTCAATCGTCCGTTGCCGCCGATATGGTCGACGAACACGACGCCGGGAAACTCACCGTGAATCTTGTCATAGAGATTGCCGGGAATAAACCGGCTGGAATCGAAGACGGTGATCGACGATTGCGGTACTTTACTCGGACCGGTCAACTGCCTGACGAGCGAAAGAAGCACATGAGGTGACGAGTTGAGACGGTCGATCGTGCCATGGTCCGTCGTATTGTTGAGGTTCGCCTTGATGGCGATCTTCTCGCCGGCCTTGTATCCCGAGTTGCCGCGACCATGATTGCGATTGAAATAGTGAAAGATGGCGCTCCACGCCTGGGCATCGCTCTTTTGATTTGTAAGACCGCGGATGGAGCGGGAAACCATGCGGTCGATCGCAGCCTGGTTGTTGTTGGCGTCCGCCCACCAGGAACCCGTCCCATCCCAGGTCACTGCCGCCGGATCGTGTGCCCAGGTGACTCGGCCGGGAACCACGCCGCGGGGAACACCCAGCGGGGAAAGCGTACTTCCGAATAATGAAGAACCCATGCTGCTGGCAGCTGCAATAGAAAGGGCGAATTGTCGGCGCGTCATTTCCATTTTGACTAACTCCTCCGCGTACAAGCGCAGGTGCTTACCCACTCAGTTTTCTGAAAGGAAGATGCTGGATTTACTCGTGGAAAACAGTGCGACCGTGGGTGTTGGCGTCAAGAACGGCGAAGCGCGGCTACCTTGACCTGACCGGCAAATTGTACCAGTGAAGAGCCACACTTGCGACGGATAAAATGACGCGCAAGTTGCGGTCTCTGATCAAGTTCAATTTGAGAAACTGCACGTGCGTGTATCCCAGGATAATTCGATAGAGCCGGGCTTCAGGATGCCGAGCGCGTCTCAGTTGTGGCGTGTGCTTGGTCTAGAGCCGTCCTTTCCAAGTCAAATGGCGATGCCAGGCCTCAATTTACGCGTTGAACCCATTTTAGGCGGCGATCGAGTCAGTCTTGGAAAACGCCGCACCATCCAAGGATTCGCTGCGAACGAGCACTTCGGGAAAACTGGCGCGATGTCGACTTAGCAGATTGGAAGACCTGCCGAACGCATTTCAGGCCAGTGAAGGCTGGCTTACGGGTCGCGGTAATCCCGGCGATTCATCTCGCGCACCGCATCTTCGTGTCCTTGCTCCGCGGCCATGCGGATCCAGTATCGGTACTGGATATAGTCCTGCTCGACGCCGAGCCCGACGTCGTAAAGGGAGCCAAGCTGGAACTGAGCCCTGGCGTTGCCCTGCTCCGCGGCCCGGCGATACCACAGGGCGGCCTGGGTATAGCTGCGCGGCATGCTTTGCCCAAGGTAACAGAGGTCTGCCAGCCTCAGCTGTGCGTCAACCATGCCCTGCACGGCGGCTAGCCGAAACCAGTGGGCCGCCTCGGCTTCGCTTCGCGTAACCCCTTCGCCTTTTTGATACAGCAGACCAAGGTTGTACTGCGCCCAGGCCAGGTTCGCGTCTGCGGCGCGCTGGCACCATTCAAATGCACCGGCAAAGTCGTCTGCGCTGTAACACCTGAAGCTCAGGTTGGCCTGCGCATACACGTGGCCCTGGTCCGCGGCCATGCGCTCCCAGCGTGCAGCGTGCGCGTCGTCCTGCGCCACGCCCTTGCCTTCGTCATACATGGTGCTCAGAATGTACTGCGATTCGGCATGGCCCTGCTCGGCCGCCACGCGGAAGCCTTCAGCGGCCTGGGCAAACTGGCCTGCGTTGAAGTCTGCCACAGCCCTCTGGTAATCCGGGTTCGACGACGAATTGGCAGCATCGCGCCGGCCGCGCGCAAAAATGCTCGAGCGGCCCGAGTAGAGCGACAACGCCCCGCTTGTAGGGATATGCTGCAGTCCAACTTGAGCTTTATCTTCCATGCGCGCTCACCTGCCGCTCCGTAAACTCCAACCGGTATTGAGCGTCGGCAATCCGCGCGCGAAGGCTCGTGGCCAGTTCGTCAAGCAGGTCGCGGTCTTGGCGCGCTGCCGTCTCGGCGTCCGCAAAGAGTTGGCCAATCTCGCTGCCCAGCAGCGTCTCCTGTTCGCGATGGAGCGCTGCAATGTCCCGCTCTGCATGTTGAATCTGCCGCGTCACACGTTTGATCGTCAGGGCGTCGCTTTCGCCGGCCGCGGCGCTGATCTCCAGGTGATCGTCCAGCAGCCGTTGCAGTGTCTCAGCGTCGCCGCGGCTATAGGCCTCGTTGGCGCGCATCATCAGCAGGGTAAAGTGGTTCTGTTCGGCCTCGTCGCTGGCAAAGTCAGGATGGATGCGCCGCGCCAGCTCGCGGAACAGCGTCTTGAGACTCGGCGGCGGATCAAACTCTTCCGGCTCCTCGTCGGCGCCGAAAGCGGCATCGTGCGTCTCCTGCGCACGCTGGCGTGCCTCCTGGGCGCGCCGCCGCGCAGAGTCCGAGTCATACAGATCCACTTCCCGCTCCGTAATGCGCGCATTGATCTCGTCCAGTTCCGCATACAGAACGCCGACCCGGTGGAGATACCTCCCCTCAAACGCCTTCAACAGCGAGCGAACCTGCGCAACCTCCGCTTCCCGCTCGGCAAGCGCCGCGCGAACGGCAGCAAGCCGTTGGCGCATTTCGATCAGAACTGCGGCGTCGGGACTCTGCTGAAGGATGATTTTGGCTGGCATGCTGCTTGGGTAAGGACAGCTCTTAGTCTATCTGACCTTGGAATCAATCGATGACCCGTCTGACTTCAACCAGGAAATCGAACCCGATCGGAGTGCCAGCAAACCGGTCAGCCTTCATCCAATGAGAGGGCCGTTCGCCATCCGAAAGATGACGCGATGCCGACTTTCCATTACAAATCCAACTTCTACGTATGGAGAGACTATACTTCTCTCGAAACCATACAGCACAAGGAACGATGACTACGCCCGTCAACATACCGGACGACAACGAACTCAAGCTCGGCTACGCGAGTGCTCTGAGGGACTACCGTAAGACCGTCGCGGCCGTAATAGAGCTTCACGCGAAGAGCCGGCACCTTCCGATGCAGGGCGTAGCCCACCTATCTCGATTGATGTTTGCGCGACTGATGCTGCTTAGCGGCAACCTTTTACGGTTGTGTCCTGACGCCGAAAACGAGGGGTTGTGGGACTTCTCTTCAATCGCCCTGCTCAGTCGGAGCCTGTTTGAAGCGATCTTATTCTTTCGCTACTTCATCGACGAAACGGGCTTGGAGGAGATGCGGGCAAGGTTGCATGTCCTCCATCTCTACGACAACAATGAACGGGTCCGGCTCTTCAAGAAACTTGGGAAAAATGATGAAGCCGCTAGATTTCAAGAAGCGGTTCAGCACTACCGTGAGCTGTTGAAGGGAAACCTCTTCTTCGAAGGCTTAGATGTCAAACGCCAAAAGGAATTACTGAACGCATCTCGCGCCTCCCTATTTACCCTTAGCGAGATGAGCGACAAATACGCCAATGATGAATCTACATGGGTAATTCATCAGCTCTTGTCCCACTACACGCATTCACACCCTTTGTCATTCATCAGAAACGATGAAAGCCGGAGAGACGGGATGGCAAATCGGCTCGATTGGATGTACATCCCCGGCATCCTCCGTTGGCTCATCCAGCTTCTCGAGAACGCAGCTAAAGGTTATGGCGCACTGCGCATTGGCTTGCAGGGCGACTCTCCATGCGACGTACGTCATCAAATAACTATTGCCAGTGCCCAAGAAGGTGCCCAGGACGTTCATGACCTCGGGCAATCTCCGACCGAGTCGAACTGAGAGTCATGCCTGGCCAGCCCCCCGGTAGCCAGTCCCCGGTAGTAACCTCAAGGTAAACTATGAGCGACGTTGACAACTCCCCGATTCCCAGTGCAGACGAGCACTACTGGACCGTGCTCCCCAAGTACATTGCTGCGATTGACAATGGGGTTGCCCTCACCCGCAGGATTGCTGGACAGCCAGCAGAATCCCGTCAATACTGGGCTTCAGTATTATTCGTTCGTCTGTGCTCTGCGGGGATAAGCGTACTTCATCTGTGTCCCGGAAGCCGAGTGAATACAGCCGGGACATACTGGGACTTTAGTGCGCAAGCTCCGCTTATTCGCAGTCTCGTTCAAACCGGATTAATGCTGTTCTATCTGGGCACGGAGGTCGTGGAGAAGGATGAATCCCAAGCCCGACTGCTCATCATGCAGTTGCGGGATTGCACGGAACGCTTGCACTTTTTCCGGAACGCAGGTGCCAGCAGGGAAAAAATCTTAGGCTTTGAGGCGTCTGCCGACGACATTCGTACCAGACTTTCATCGAACCAATATTTCGCGCGCTCACCTGCCCGTGTGCAGAAGAGCCTCAGGAAAGGTAACACAGAGAGCATTCTAACCCAGGATCAGATTCTTGACCGGATGGGCATACTCGATCGGGCGGGGCGCGCTTTTCTCGGTTTTATCTCATCTCATGCCGACGTGTCCCCCCTCGCCTACTATCGCACCGGGGAGAGCAACCGGGGCAGGGGAGAAGAGAACGACATCGATAAACACTACATTGCTACCGCAGTCGACCTGGCTTGCGACTTCATACTCCGGGCTAACGCCGACATGGGTGCTCTCTTTCCGGAAGCTATGGCCGTAGAATCCCAGAAAGTAGCAGCCGAGGTCGGAAGCGAACGTTTCAGGCACGCCTTCGAGTTCATAAAGCGGGGCAAGGGGCTCTCGTAGATGAGTTCACTGCTGGCGACGGCCCTGAAAGCCCAATGCTTTGTTCCGACTGTTTTCATGACGTTGGCTTGCGCTTGAGCGCAGAGCGCATCGGCCAAAGAGACATGTCCAAGTGCCCGAACTGTGGCTCTCAACTTGGCATGAAATTAGGCAGAAGGCCTGTCGCACTCCTCGCGCGTGAGTTCTTCGTATCGGGAACCATAGAGAGAGGGAGATATGGCGGTTCACCTGCTGTGCAATTCAATAGGCACCAACCAACATCCATCGACGTAATGCCCTGGCTCCAACCCGACCTTCAACTAATTGGTAGAACTCTCGGAGTAGGTTTCTTCCACTACGGCCCCCCGCTATGGACGCTTGGGGAAGTGGAGCCCCTTAAGGCGCTTCAGGAAAAGAGCCTGCGGGCGGACGTTATATCGCGCGTCCTCGCCGAATATCCAGAGCGCATTCTCGGTAGCGATGAGTGGTTTTATCGCCTCCGAAAAGCTCCAGCGCGCCCAGGCGATTTTGATCGGTACGACCCTCCGCCAGATGAAAAGCTTGGGCAAGGTCGCTTTGACACAGCCGAATTGCCGATTCTCTATGGTTCGCAGGATCTTGAAGTATGTATCCACGAGTGTCGCGTCGCCGCCGAGGACGAGATGTATATCGCAACACTTGTGCCTCAAACGACGCTCAAACTCCTCAACTTGTCTGAACCGCTGCGAGAAGAACATGTCACTGACTTCGAAAGCCTCGACATGGCGCTTCATATGCTGTTTCTCGCGGGTCGTCACTCATATGAAATAAGCCGGGAGATCGCTAGCTCCGCCCAAAAATGCGGTTTTGACGGACTCGTATATCCCTCCTACTTCACATTGCTTCGTACTGGGGGAGTTGCGTTCGAAACGGTATACGGCTCGTCGTATCGCAGAATCCCGGGATTGCATGAAAAGATACGCAAGAATACAATTTCGAATCTCGCCCTATTTGGTAGACCCATTGCTGACGGATTGGTGAAGGTGCAGTGCATCAACAAGGTGATTCTCAATAAGGTTGAATACATGCTTCGCTTCGGTCCCTTGATCCCCCGCGATACCGGCTCGAATTACTACGACCCGACGGATCTGGATGCTGTTCGCAAGAAACATATGGACCGATTTCGGGAGAAATGGAATCAGGGTTGAGGATTTCACGGACGGGGCGGCGGATTCGGGAGATGCTCGATCAAATTACTCCCGAAATACGCCGCAGGGTCAAGAATCAATGTTGCAACTGGATCGTCACAAAACCGGAACAACCACCGAGCGATGTGAACGAACGGTCATGCAACAGACCGGCGATTGGCGACAGATTTGAGCAATGAATAACGAGTACGCCAGAGTCACGATAGAGGACCACGACACCACGTGCCTAGGGGGGCGGCGCTCAAGGCCGCTGGTTTCGAACGCGCTGCGCCAGAGGTATGCGGGGCATTGCTCAACTACCTAATACCCGCTAATCCAACGAGAAACGACAAATCGCACTCGGATCGGCGCCTTCTGTTTTGCCGCCGATGCGAGCTTGGCACTTTTGACGGGTACATCGATGGTTCCGGCTTTGCCTGCGCTCCCGTCGTAAACGCCGGTTGAAACACGGCCTTCAATGACTCTGGAAAATCACCGAAAGACCCCTACCGTTAGAAAGTGGCGGTTCTTACACCGCCCGGCCGCTAATCAGGCGATGGCTTCGATTCCGTGAATGGACGCCAATGTGAGCAGCTTTGCTGCGGGTCCGCTCGGAATTTTCTCGCCGCGTTCCCACTTACTGACAACGCCAACCGCGACGTTCAAATGAGCGGCAAAAACGGCCTGGCTTACGTCGGCTTTGGAGCGGATACGTCGGATTGCGGCCGGAGTCAGCATCTTGACCGGAGTAAGAAGGTTACGGTCAAAATTCTGCATCGTCTTTTTGTCGATCAGTCCGAGACGCTACTCGGTCCGCTCACCGTTGGCCCTCAACTCTCCAAAGACCACTCTAACCGACCGGGTCGGGCCATTTGCACCAGAGCCGGTTGAATGGGTTGGTGCACAAAGAGAGCACGATTGCCGAAATCTCTAGATTTTACGAATACTTGATTTTGCAGGTAACTCTTTTATTTTTTAATGGTCGGGGCGGAGGGATTCGAACCCCCGACCCTCTGCTCCCAAAGCAGATTCGATCGTTTGTGGAAACCTGTTGAAACTGCGTGAAAATAA
>Ga0182016_10004664_pt1 | contig 15074 bp, 14 predicted proteins | sample 712S2MmetaG_FD_120491 | JGI IMG/M metagenome (GOLD analysis project Ga0182016, IMG submission 120491) | Permafrost microbial communities from Stordalen Mire, Sweden - 712S2M metaG | ecosystem: Environmental > Terrestrial > Soil > Wetlands > Permafrost | place: Sweden: Stordalen | collected...
AGGGTTGTCACCCTGAGGGGCCGTTGGCGCAGTCTGGTAGCGCACTTGCATGACACGCAAGGGGTCGCAGGTTCAAGTCCTGCACGGCCCACTAACAAAATACCTGGTGAGAGGCAGTGACCTGCGACCACTTCTAACCAAAAACACGCCTCGAGCGACCGTTGTCAGCAGTTGTGTCAGCAACGAGAAAACGGGGCATTGTGGCAAGTTCTAGAGGTAACGGCGAAGGATCAATTTATCAGCGGTCGTCCGACAAACGGTGGCTCGGCGTGGTGACAATCGGGCGCGACAGCGATGGACGAGTAGTTCGCAAGACGGTTTCGGCGAAGACCCGGGCCGAGGTGGTTGGCAAACTGAAGAAGCTCCAGCGACAACTCGACGACGGACTGCCCGCTCCCGACATGAAAATGACGGTGGCTCAGTTGCTGAATCAGTGGCACGACGACGTCCTGAGACACCAAGTCGCCCCGAGCGCCGCGCTGAGCTATTGGACGATCGCGAGGCATCACATCATTCCGATCTTGGGCAGTAAGAGAATTGTGAACCTCACAACAGTCGACGTCGACCGGCTGCTGTCATTGAAGATGGACAGCGGACTTTCCGTGTCCACGGTCCAACGGATTCGTGGTGTCTTGGGACAGGCCATCGATCAAGGCATTCGATGGGGATGCGTCAACAGGAATGTGGCACGACTCTCAAGGTCGCCCAAGCAACAACGACGTGAGGGCCGGACGCTCACCTACGAGCAGGCGCGTGCACTTTTGAAGGAACTCGAAGGGCATCGCCACGAGGCGTTGTATTCCCTGATGCTCTCCACAGGTCTACGTCGGGGCGAAGCCTTAGGACTGAAGTGGCAAGACTTTGACGAGGCGGCACGAGTCGTTTCCGTGCGTCGACAGCTCAAGCGCGAAGGCGGATCTCTCGTAACGGCCGATACAAAGACGGCGAGGAGTCGGCGCTCAGTGAATCTCCCTCGAGGCCTAATGAATTTACTCGTGGAGCACCGTAGGCGGCAGGGGGAGGAGCGAATCGTTATGGACGAACTCTGGACTGACACGGGCTTCATCTTTACGACGAATTTTGGTACGCCAGTCGATCCTAGAAACCTCAATCGAGATTTCGCAATAATCTGCCAGCATGCTGGATTGGATCACTGGCATCCGCATGAACTTCGCCATTCTGCGGCGAGCTTGATGCTCGCAAGTGGCGTCAAATTGCAAGTGGTTAGCGAAGTCCTCGGACATGCATCCATACGAATGACAGCTGACGTATACGGACACATCCTTGCGCCGGACCGTGAAGCTGCCGCCGACGCCATGGACCGAGCACTATGGAATGGGGCCTGAGTCAGGTTGCGACCACTTCAACTATGTCACTAAGCCGCAAGGGTCCGTTAGATCCTCATAAGCCTCTAGCTGCTGGCATCAGGTAATTCGGTGCAATATTTTCTAACTCTGTTTAGCTGTCGCTCATTGCAGAACAGGAGTTCTGCGACATTACTTTCCGGCACTACCCCGGTATTAGTCGCTCTTCTTAGTGATTTAGTACCGCAGATGCTAATGGGCGGAGTAGTACGAGTTGTATTACCTGATCAACGGACTGTTCTGGTTGACGTGGGCTTCGTCGAGGAGTCAACGTAGCTCCGGGGGACATGTTGTCTCCGGGAAAGGACATGAAGATGCAAAGTATTTCCAGCAGGCCAAGGAATGTCAATTGGGAGCCACGACTTCGTCCGGGCGAAGTAATTATGGCCAGCGTGGTGAACGGCATTGAGAACCGTCATGCATTGGGTAAGTTCCGACCATGCGTGATCCTTGAAGCGCCACAATTCGGCTGTTTGACAGTAGTTGGCCTGACGTCAAAGGGGTATACCAAGAAGGGTGGGAGTCGAATGCAACTGACCGATAACCAAGAGTGGGGACTTCGTGGCCAGAGTTTTGTTTATGGCAGACGTTTGACAAGGTTGGCGCGAATCGATGTAGAAAAGCACCTTGGTTGGTTATCAAATAAAGATGCATTGGGACTAGCGAGTTGGTTCCACCTTGCAGCAAGCTGGATGGCAATCAATGAAGGGTTGGTGGAGTGATGCCGATTCGAGAGCATCGTTTCACAAGCGATGGTGATGCCGACGAAGTCCTGGTTCTTCTGGACAATCCCGACATCAAAAAGAACTACGGAAAGACCCGTGGTCTATGGATCTTGTTTGTCGAAGGGGAAGCACGTGAAGAATTACTGGAAGGTCTGCGACGTGACGTGAAGTCAGGAGCATTGGTGAACGTCGGGGTGTCTGAGTCACTCGATCAGAATGACATCTCGAATCGTTTTATTTTTGCCCAGGAAGAAGGTCATTTGATTAGAGAACAGTTCTCTAAGCGATTGCATCACTTTGAATTAATGGGCTTTGACGGCAGTTGGATATACCTCGATAGTGGCTCATCGCGGGATAAGTCGGATCGTCGAGTACTGGCTGGCAAGAGTCCACGCGGTACCGCAAACGAGAAAGTTTGGCGAGACGGTGTTGAATCCGAGTGGAAGGCTGTCCCTTTCCGTTTGAGGCAAAACGGCGGTCGTTGGTTGACTGAATTTGATTGAAGGCGATGTGGAAGGCTGTGGATTGTGGTGCGATCACGGAATGCATTTATGAGCTCTGAGGCGTAATTTGAGCATGCGAAAATACGACCCACTGATGTCTTACCTAGAGTCACAACATGACCAGATTATGCTCTTGAGATTCGAAGCAATTGAATCGATAATTGGCCAGAAACTTCCACGATCAGCGTATCAACATAGGGCATGGTGGTCGAATGAGACTGAAGTCACTCATGTACAGGCAAGATCATGGCTTGACTCGGGGTGGCGTGTCGCAAGTGTAGACATCAGTCAAGAGTTGGTTCAGTTTGCACGGTGTCAATAGGTGTCTGAATGCGTCCGTTCAATTGCAAGGCAGTGCCGGGCATGAAGACTTGTAGTGCGCGATGATGATTTTTCTCGATTCTGGAGCCCTTTTCGGGCCCTCCCTTCATGATCTTTCTACTCGACAACTTCTGAATCTTTGCAAAGACAAACGAGTTGAGGTGCATGTCTCGGAGGTAGTTATTCGAGAGCTCGAGCGACAATATCGTGAGGGCGTCGTCGGAGCTTCGGATGCCGTGACTTCGAAGATGGACCGCTTCCATTCTTTGGATCCGACTGTTGAGATTTCAACTGACTTTGAAGGTCTCAGGGCCGCCGCCGATTCAGCGGCAGATGGATTTCTGGCACGCACTGCGTCGTACTTTCATGATCACGGCGTCATCATTGATTCTGTGCCAGTCATCACTGTAAGTGAACTGCTCCGGAGAGATCTTGCAAATAATCCACCGTTTAGAGATGGAAAGGGAATGCGTGATGCAATCATTTGGTCAAGCATGCTGGAAGTCTGCAAGAGCAACATGCTTGGTGACGATGTTGTATTCGTAACGACTGACGCTGAAGATTATTTCAAGAATGGCGACTTGAATCCTGTCCTTCGGAGGGAATTCGACGAGGCGTTACCGGACTGCTCCATTTCTGTCTCAAGAAGCGTGAATGACGTTCTTCGACTAATACCGGAAGATTCGGACGATTTTGCTCGCTTTGTTTCTTTATATGAGTCCGAGCCAAGTGTTCGCGAGAACATTCAAACGTCGATGCTCGATCTCTATCAATCTTTGAAGAATCAGGTCTCTGTATTTTTGTCGGATGCGAATTCGGCGGCGTATCTCGGAGAAATCAGACAGATCGGAGAAATCAGAATTGACTCCGTGTACCACATGGCCCGTAATCGGAGCTTCGTAGGTGTTAGAGCAGAGGTGATTACAAATGTGTCGGCTTCAACCGTTTTCGGTCAGGACACTGAAGCAGTGGAGTTCCTCTTCAATGATGATCAACCGCCACTCCTTGTTACGTCGACGATGCGCAATCGAATCCTAAGATTGACCGTCGTTGGCGAGTGGAGTTGGGACGAAGGAAGAATCGGACAACTTGAGGCAGTATCGATCAGTTATCAAGACGAATAGCACCGACGAAGCCTTTCCGTTTATATTTGGGCATTCTATGAGGTGCTTCCTTTGCGTTACTTGAAGATAACTAAGGGCCTTTTTGGTAGAACATAACATTCTTCAGTGAATTGTGCTGTGCGCTCGCTACCCTTCATCGTCGTCAGGTAGCTCACCTTCAGCCAGGTCGTCGAGCCTTTCCAGAGCTTCATCGGCGTCATTTCCCTTTAAGTACGCTGAGAGAATGTCCGCTCTACGTCGTAGAGCTCGCCCGTCGTTGGTTGACTGGACGAACGCGTTGTACTCCCGTAAGCGAGCGTTTGCAAGACGGTTATATTTCAGATCATCCTCTCCTATTCCAGAAACGGAATGTCGTAGTTGTTCAAATTCGAGCAGTCGTTCCCGCTCGATGACTTGCGAAGGGTCTGAATCGCGAAAAACGATGTAGTACACGACGACGGTGCCGATTGAAGCAAGGAGTGGGTCGTTGTCTTCGAACACTGAAGCCATGACGTTGAGAACTTCAACAGCGTGGCGCTGATAAGAAGTCATCTTTTCTGCGGATATTCGCCTCGGATTGGATCGAGTCGCGACAAATAAGTCATATAAGGTGTTCGCCTTAGTGTCTAGGATCCGCCCGTTCCTGTCAAGTTGGTGCTCGATTGCTAGGAACTTGGCGGCGAGTTCTCGGTACTTGTATCTTGCGTTTTTGATGGGAGATCGGTCGACGAGGAGTACGTGCGTTGCCAGTTCGTTGGCGGCATCGCGAGTCGGCCCGAGGAGCGCGTTTCGCTTCTCAGCTGAGTTGAGCGAGGTTGCAGCATTGAGCCGCTGAAACATCTCTTCAATTAAGTCACCGCTGTCCGTCGTCACGGCGACAATCGGCAACTGATAATCAAAGAAGCGCCTCGCCAGCTTGGGATATTTGATCTCTAATTGCTTGAGTGACATTCCTTTTGCGTTGACGTCCCTGTCCTCGAAAAAGAGGAAGTCTTCTGGAAGGGAGACGTTTCCGTCAAGAAATCCGATGATTGCCTCGAGTCTCTGCTTTCCGTCTATGACGGCGTACTGGTAAGCGAGGCCCTTCGGCGTTAATCGCCTACCCGCAGCCCTTTCGAAATAGAGCTTTGGGATGTCCAGTCCGTTGATAATTGAGTCAATGAAAGTGCTACTGGTGTCCGGCTTCCATATTCCGCCCTCACGTTGGTAAGGCGGATCTAATTCAACAACAGGAATCATTCGCTGGAACCTAGAGACGTCAATGTCGGAAAGTAGCTTTGTTTGAATTTTCATGAAACGCTCCGCCCCAGTAGGGATTTGATTCGAGTCGCGATGCGGTCAAGGTCCCGATAAATGGATGCCTCGTTGAAGCCAAGGGAATCGAGTTGTTCACGAAGTTCCCGTTTCGAGTTTCCCGGGACAACAAATGACTCAAGCGACGAGGACTCTCGGAGTTCCTTGGCCTCCGCCGGCCCACTTGGGGCTTGAGCAACAGTGAAGGTTCCGGTTTGAAATCGGATTCGATCGAAGAGAAGCGGTGCTACGACAGCCCTCGGCTTCCATCTGGCTGAGGCATCTCCTCCCGGAAGGAAATCCTTTAGTTTCGAATCGGCGTCCGTGAGCAGTCGAGGGTGACCGCCATCACTATCACCGGCCTCTCTGTTGAGCGCCGTGGGATTGAGTACAAAGAATTCTCCGTCGCTCTCGACTTCGTCATCGAGGAATTCTCGCCCAACTTCGCAAGCGAAAAAAAGAGCGACGAGCGGATTCGGTGACCAATCGAGAAGTCGAGTTGGTAGTTGGTGATGTTGAGCAAACGTGATCCATCCCCAGCCATCGAATGCGTACGGAAGGCCGGTAACGGCAGCTTCCTGTCGGAACCGTGCCAGCATGGCCTGTTCGTTGGTGCGATGATTCTCGTCGCGGAATACGGACGCCTCTAGGAGCCAGGTGTAATCACGATGACCGCGGTACCACAGTTCCCGTCTATCTCCAGTCATTGGCTGCAGAATTGAAAGGAGATCTTGAACGCTTGCAATCTCCGGTCGCGCCACTTCTGTGCTCAGAGTGTAATCATCCACCATGTTCGTCAAATTACTATCATTCGAGATTGCAATCCGATTGCAAGCAGGACCGTTGGGCGGCAATGAATGAAACAGTAACGATCTTCGCTTTATATGGCATTCCGATTTCGATTGCCCTGGACCTTGATTTCGCAGATTCGGATTGGCTAGAGAGACATTGCGTCGTTGTTTCCTACGCCTTAGACCGTTGTGAACTTTCGGTGGGCATGTTCACTGCCTGTGGCGTTCTCTTCGAGGTGGTGGATGCGCGCATAGTGAATGAAGGCGACGAGAAACACAAAATGGCGGTGAGATCAACTATCAGGTCCATCGAATTAGCGCTCCACGAATTCGAATCAAAGTAAGCGTGCATTGGGCACGACTTGTTCTTTGCTATCGCGTTGCGCATAGCACGCGTGACTATGTCAGAAACTCACTCTGAATGAATGAATCTGTATCTGATCGTTCGCGCAACGGACATTTGGTCAGATCGCAAGCATGCCTCAGATTTGCGGTGTCATTTTCCATATACAGGACTAAAGCGACGAAACAGCCGTCAACGAGCCCAAGCTCCAAGACATATTCTCTAAGAGTCGAGATGGCCGCCGAACTGGAACTCCTTCGAACTGATAGGAGCCCCCGAAGATCAAGCAGTTCAAATGTGCGAGCCGATGGAGCATTGCGAAGTCCGAGACGCCATGACAACCAACGACCCACGCCGATTGCGCTACCTCGAAGCATTTCAAAATTCACCTCGAGCTTTACTGCAATTACGCGGTGATTCGGAGACTCTGCCATGTTGCTCGGCATCTTCGGCTCATTGTCTTCGATTGTGATTGCGCCTCTTTCAACCAAATCAAACTTGCCGCTACGCAATATTCCAATGCGGTTGTCCGAAAGTGTCTGACTGAATCTCCAAGCACTGACTGGATAAATACGTTTGGCCCGCGACAGCATGTCGTCAAGCGTCATTGGTCCGCCATCGCGAAGAACTGCAACAATGACGTCCGTCGCACTCGTGTAAATCAACGCTGCCTCATCAGGTCGCCATTCTTTCAGTGCCCACGTGGAATCGGGTCGAAGCAACACAAATCTCGAATCACGACGCATAGCTTCTCGAGCAGTATTTACCGCGACTCCAATTGCGCCTGCAATATCACTTGCTGGTCGAGGATCTCCTTGGACTTTAAGCCAGAGAAAGCAAGTGTCGCGAGTGGCGTTCTGTTTTCGAATCCAACCTAAGTCCTCTATTCTCAGTAGACCCGAGCTGTCAGATTCTAAAATCTTCGTCACTGAATTCGACAATCCGAGCGCAGACAAATGTAAGGATGCGTCGGAATGATAGAGCGGTGTTCGTGCACAGAACTTGTCAACGTTTGAGCGAAATTTCCTCGCGTCTAATATCCAAGTATCACTTAGCTCGACTCCGAAGTAATTCGCTCTGCTGAGTCCCAGAGATTGGAACACTGCGAAACGAGCCTCGGGAGTTTGGGAATGAATCAACTCATCAATTTCAATACCTTCAACCGAACATCTCGCCCCAAAAGTGCTCTGCAAATTGTGGCGAAGTGTGGGCCAGTATGCATCGAGCAGCGTCGTAATTAAATTCGTCGCCTTCAGCTGAATTTGCCGCACGCGTTCCCTTGTAAGCCCTCCCACTTGTCGAGCGACTTCGACCAAGGTCTGACCCTCATTTCGAAGTGCCACTACCCGTCTCTCGCGGTCATTCAAGCTGCTCCAGACACGTTCCGCGTCAGCAATCGCACGCGTACAACCAGGTGTTGTCACTTAACTCGTCACAGTGTCAAATGGAGGATTGTTACGTTGCACCGTGCGGCGATTCGCATATTTCTCTGACGGACGTTTGCCGGAACGGGTTTCGTAAAGGAGTCAACGATGGCTATAGTCCATGGAAGTGGGTTGCCATCTGCGTTCGCCTGGAGGGCGCCCCATAGAAGATGCTTCAGATCCTTTTGAGGACCCCACGCGAACGTCACTCCTACTCCGCCTTTGAAAGCGTCAACCCGCAAGGGCTTCGTGCGCAAACTTTCTGTGTCAACGACCCAGCCGCTTCCGAGGCCCATCACGACCAATCTGGTTGGTCCATCTCGGTCGAATGGAATCATTCCCGAGTAGCGCCCGGTCCCTGCTCGGGCGCGGGCCCACTCCTTCATCGGGCCGTCCTTGATCCATGATCGGGCTTGACTCTCCGACATATATCGCCTCAAAATTCCACCAACTTGAGGATCCGAAACCCACTCTTCATAGTGAGTACTTCGCTTCCTAGGTGATAGGTCGTCCCAACCAAGAATGAGAGCGTCAGCGAAGAGCTTCTCAACGATTGAACTCTCCACTTCCGGTCCGATGTTCATGTCAGACCAATCCGTTGGACCACGGAAACTGAAGCCGTACTTCGTCGGCGGACGTTTCAAGACTTGCTGCATCTTGTATCCAGTAATCGAGAAGCGATCCTGCTGTCTCATCGCTGAATTCGATGCGAGAACCGCCTGGCAAATCCAATTCTTCAACATCCCCACGCCGCATTGCGCCGAGCGAACGCTTCAAATCCAGAGTCGCCGCGACTCGGCGAACGTCTGTCACGAAATCCAACACCCGAAGGCTCTCTTTACCTTCACTAAGCCGAAGTCCCCTGCCCAACTGCTGAACAAAGATTCGTCTGCTATGCGTGACCCTTAAGAACCCAATTAAATTCACGTCCGGGACATCGACCCCCTCATTGAATACATCGACACATGTGATGACAGGTACTCTGCCAAGGCGAAATGCATTTAGGAGAATTTGACGTCTCTGTCTGCTCATGCCACTGTGCAAATACGCCGCTCGCTGCCAAACGTCGTCCGCTCTTGAAAGCTCGTCGGCCATTCGCTCGGCGTGCTCAATAGTTTGGCAGAAGAGGATTGCCCGAGGCTCCCTTGTTTGCTTCCAGGCTTCACGCAACCGATCGATAATCTCGTCATCTCGCTGCGGAATGAAGAGTTTGCTGTTGAGATCCTTCAAGGAAAATCCATGGGCACTTCTAGAGTGAACAAAATCCCAATCCACATTGTCGACGTAGAGCCGATAGTCGACCTTCGTGAGGTAGCCCTGAGCCATGCCTTCCGCGATGCTCATTGTGAATGACGGTCGCCCAAATCGCGTAGCGATGTCAAACTTGTCGCCCCTCCATGGTGTGGCGGTAACCCCAAAGATCTTCGCTTCGCTTGCGAGATCCAACAATCTTGCGTACATCCCTGACTCTCCGACATGGTGAGTCTCATCGACCATGATTAGACCGGGTCGCCATCCCGATTCCACGATTCCGAGCACTGAGTCGATTGTCGCTACCGTGACGCCACCAAGATGGAGTGGTTTATCGTCTCCCGTGAGAAGTTGAGTTTGTATAAATTTCGGTAGGTGCGGCCACAGCGCTCGTTCCAGTTGCTCCACGAGGTCCTTCATGTGAGCGACGACGAGAACTTCGGCATCGGGTTTGGAAGTCAGATGGCGTCGAATAATTTCGCCACCTACGACGGTCTTTCCGAGCCCGGTAGCAAGCACTAACAGTGCCTTACCGTGGTCAGATAAATCGCGATCAATGGCGTCCGCCGCTGCGATCTGATAGGGACGAAGTTTGTATCGAATGGGAACTTCTGTCGGCATTCGATTCCAGATCTCAGTGAGCGTGGTCCCATGCCAGAGGTCGATTCTGATTCCAGCCCGTGATAGCGCGTCAAGTCGTCGTTGACCGGGGCCATTCAAAGTACCGTTCGTTGCGAGCACAGCATGATCTGCTCCATAGGTCGTGCGTGCACGTTCTGCGTCATCCACTCCAGACACGTCGATCGATCCTCGAAGTGACCATTTGCATTGGATTACCCATTGCTCACGACTCCGAACGGCCAGAAGATCGGCGCCTCCGTCATTGGCACCGTCAATCACTCTGACGTCGACAAAGCCAAGATGCCAAAGTGCTCGTTCTACGGCGTGTGTCAGTCCATCGGGTCCACGGTCTAATAGATACTCCGGCTCTAGAAAATTGGTCACGAATCGGGTGCCAACTCGTCAATAAGTAAGTGCACGCTCAAACGTGTTCTTTGGAGGTTGAGGGTTCCCGGAGTGGTCTGGAAACTGAGCAACGTTGCGATGTCGTTTAAATATCCGACAACTCGAGCGAGGCTCAGTCGACGAGAAGAAGGCGAAGAAAGACTCGCGAAGAGGCCACCGAAGACATGGCCGTCCATGAAGGCTTCAGGCCACTCTTCAAGAAGCTTCACGAGGAAAAGAGGTGGCACATAGAGGAGGAACGATCCGTCTTTTCCGAGGTCGAGGGTTGATCCACCGTCGGCGATGACGCTGTTTTCCATATAGTCCGTCTCGTCAGGCGTTAGATGCTGGAGAGCTCTCTGGGGGTTGAGATTCACCTGATTCGCCATTCTTTGACGCAACTCTGTAAGAAGTTCCCGAGCTTCACCTTCAATTACATTGCTGTCAACAGCTGTATCCGGTAGGCAAACTGTTTGTAATCGAGAGACGATTTGTGAAGTGGTCAATGAGGATGCGCTTGTCTTCAATTTGAGGAATGAAGCGACCTCAATAAGGAGATAGACGCTTATATCCGCTCCGAACTTTCGAAAGGCTGGATGATTTAGATCAACTATGCAGGTCGCGGTGCCCCCGGGTCCGGGCGATAGCCAGACAGGTGTGTCCTGACCTGTTGAATCGAGCACCGAACCTTCTACAACAGCAATGGCGGACACCTTGACGTTGCCGAGTTCCGGAAGGCCATAATCTCTCGTTAGGTCGGGAAGAGGAGTGCCCATATCTCGATAGCGCGTGAGTCGCTCGTCGACGGTTTCGATTTTCTGTGGGGCTTTGGACGCTTGTTCCGCTTCTGAACCGGAGTCGATCGTTGTTGCGCCAAGCGCCGCTAACACCACGGCCTCGTCCGGATCTTCGGGGTTCGCGCCTGTGGCCCTCCCAAGCTTTTCTTGATTCACGCGTTCCTCGTGACTCAAGACAGCATCAAACCAAATTTTATCGGTCTGATATTCAGGTCTGCCTGCCCAGAATTCTCGGGCCCATCTGCGCGTGTCGTCATGGATTGGACCTTTACCGTCACCAGGAATAAGGCATCGAAGGCCCGCCGAATTCCTTCGGAAACCCTTGAAAAGTAGGCCAACATAGCTTGTGTTTTCGGGGTATCCGGCGCTCTTCGCTCGCTCGGGCCTAAGGGGACCAATTCCACGGAGGTATTCGACTGCTGCCTTCCAACCGCGATCTCCGTATTCAAAAGCATTTTTCTGATAAGTGACTGGAACGTGATCTAGGTGAATTTCTCCGATGATGCGCCCCCCTTGCGAAAGCTCAACGGGGTATTCAACTTCAATGCTCGCGAGCGGATCATTGGGATTACTCCATTCGAAGAGTCGCTTATCGAACTGAAGAATCTTCCTTCCGTTGCGAAGAAAATCGATACCAAAATCTCTCTTGTCCAGGTGTCTCTGAATTCCTAGCCAACCGTGAATTCTCCGTTCTCGTCGTTGTAGGTCAACGGATCCGCATTGGTCACAAACACTTTTCCCGAGATCTTGCCAATTGCCACACTGCATGCATGCCTCAGCAGGTTGATATACCTGATCAATTTCGAAGTACGCAGGAATTTTTTCCGGATTTGGTCCCCCACCGTAAGTGACGTAACGTTCTTCTCCCCAGCGGCATGCTCGGCGCGGCAGGACACGGACTCCTTGAACCCAAAGTTCAAACGGGCGCTTGTCAAGGATCCAGCCATAGATCCGTCCAAGAGTATTTCTTAGGTTGTCTGCGTTTCGCCCGAGCCAATCTGCGTGATTAGCTTTCAAGTTCGAAACAATCACACGTGTACCGTGTTCGCTCAGGTCAGACTTAGGTAGCGTGACGTCTGGAGCTTCAAAGTCAGCGCCCAACGTATCGAAGTCAATTTCAACTCCTATCCATTCCGGATCACCGTCTCGCGTCGTCAAGACCGTGGTCTTGGCTCCGAGCCGAGCTGTGCTGACGTTGAAGCCCATGCCGAACAGACCAAGTTTGTCGAATCTGTCATTATTTGAAATGCCTGCCTTAACCGCTTGCTGGAGTTGTTCGCGTGACATTCCTCTTCCTGTATCGCTAACGCAGACTTCGGCCCCGTTGAGGTCCGCGCTCGCATCGGGAAGACTCACGCTCACTTTGAAACCACCAGGCCATGGGTTGGATTGTGCTTCGATTTCAGAGAAGTCATCGAAAGAGTTGTCTATGAGTTCCGCGATGCATTGCCACTCAGCAAATTCGATTTCCCCCAACATCCTGAGCATCCGAGGAGACGGATTTATGTTCACGATTTCTACCTTTCAAATTCCATCGAACGATTGAATCTGTTGCGGGTAAGAGCTATGCGATCCGTATGGCTATTCACTTCAGCATTCTCAATGGTTCGAGTCAATCGCAAGGCCCACAGCCCGGGCAATGACTTGTCCAAGTTTTACGGGAACTGCGTTACCAAGTTGACGTACTTGGGCGCCCCGACTTCCTTGCAACCGCCACTCGTCGGGAAATGTCATCAAACGAGCTACTTCTCTCACGGTTAAGTATCGAATACGGCCATTGTCTAGACGGATAACGGTCTCGCCACCGGGCACTCCATGTACACCCGCCTTTATAGTTTTTGATGGACGATCCAAAACATTTGCCGTATGGCCTCGATATTCACGAGCTCCGGGCCATCCAACATGATGAATCAATCCGGGAGACTCTCGATTCTTGAGCGGACTTGGTAAATCCCTAATTGCGTCACGAATGGTTTGCCAAGGTAGTAGGTCCGTATCATCGTGCGTCCACTGAGCGCGTTTCTTCCGTCGAAGACCGTGGCGATCGTAGTACTCGCCATTTTGCTGTTGCGTTCCGAGTGCTGTCGCACTGTGAGTAGGTTTTGGGAACGTCCAATTTACTGCGACATCTTGCCTAAATCCGACGAGAATCACGCGATGACGCACTTGAGGCACACCAAAATCGGCGGCGTTCACAAGTTGAAAGTCGATGTCATAACGTTCGCTTGGCCCACCCGGAGTCGCGAGCGTCTTTATCAGACGTTTGTCATGATCTTGCCAGGACTCACCCTCGACTCTCTGCTCAAAGGGAACAGAAAGGGAATGAAGTATGTAATGCCAATAGGGAGCAAATGATGGACGAAGGAGCCCTTTAACGTTCTCCGCGATTATCGCGATTGGCCTGGTCTCTCGAACGCACCTCAGGAACTCGGGCCAAAAGTTGCGTTCATCAAGGTGACCCTGGTGCGCACCTCCGAGGCTAAATGGCTGACATGGAACGCCTCCGGCTACGACGTCAATAAGGCCAGCAAAAGGAGTGAAATCGATGCTCTCGACTCGTCCGGCGAGAAGGGGCCATGGGTCTGACAAGACGGCCGGAGGAGTGTCTTCGAACTTGTAAGCGATCGCCGTGTTCGCTAAGAGTGTTTTACATGCTGTCGGATCGATCTCGTTAAGTAAAAGGTGCAAAAATCCCGCTTCGTGCATTGCCATCGCGAGACCACCTCCGCCCGAAAAGAGTTCGATGCTTGTTCCGGCGATTGGATTGGCCCCCTGTTGTGAAGATGTCACAATCTGACGTCCGGTGGTCGCGAATTCGGAGATTCTGCCAAGTCAGCTCCGCCCCTCACCATCTACTCGAACATACTTGAGAGCAGCGACATCGGACGCCATGCGAACGGCATCGGAGTTCGGATTCCTCTTGAGAACGTATAGAAGAGTTGCGTAAAACTGGTGTTACAGAGTCTCCGTTACTCGCCCTGACCGGGCGTCGGGCGCGTAGCGCCCGGCAGCCCGAAGGTCTCAAGGGTTCGATCTGAAAATCCATCAACGTCTCTCAACGTCCAAGCATGACATTTCTTGGAAACGAGACAAAGTTGTTGTCCCCAAACGGCATCTGAAAGTGGCTTCTTAGGTAGAGGACGAAGATTTCGCCCTCTGAAAAGGAGCAGAAATGCGTTTACCAATTGACACGGTGGCGGTCCAATTCATGTCGGCGGGTCCTGCTGAGCCGGTTCTGGATTTCGAGACGAAGGCACCGAGACTGGACGGCAACGGGCAGCCGCTGTACAGCGTGCATTTGTTCGCAATCTCGCCGGACAGCTACGACACCTTGACGGTCAAGGTGGCCAGCGAGCCAAAGGGCATCGGGAACTTCACGCCGGTAAAGGTGACGAACCTGATTGCGTCGACCTGGGATATCGGGGGCAACCACGGTGTCTCATTCAAGGCCGACAAGATCGAACTCGCGAAGGTGACGGTCAACTGATGGCTTGGCTCCTAATCGGCTTGGTGCTCGTGACGGTGGCTTTCTGGGCTATCGGCTGGGCGCTTGCGCATTACGGCATCTTGCTCCTCATGGCCACTGCATTGTGTGGGTGGTACTTCCTAAGGTCCGATCGCCGTGGTTAGGGCCACGCCAACTTCAGCGAATCGCTTCCCCCGGATGGCTTCGGTCATCTGGGGGTGGCGTCTCGAGATGTCGTTGTGGTGTGGTGGGTTCCTAATCTTGCGAGCCGCGCTGGCGTTTGGATTGTTGGGTCTCCTTCTTGTCAGCGCTCTCGTCGGCGCGACGTGGTGGCAGCTTCCCGAAGTCCACACGAGTCTGAACAGTTCACTACACGAGGCTCGAGATCATCGTCGAATCTTGAAGTCATTTCGTCGTTGTCAGATCGTTGGCCGATATGGGTACACGCCGCGTATCCAAAAAACCGCTGACTCACCGATTGGTCGGCGCTATCTCCTCGCGCTACCGACCGGTCTCCACTTCGCCGAACTCGAAACTCGTGTTGGAGAACTTGCGGCCGATCTGCGGGCTCGTGAGGTCCGATTTGTCGCCCTACCCCAAAGCGCCGGCTACGTGGAATTGGTCGTCGTTCGTCGCGAGTCATTCAGTCGTGAGCCGACGGTTTCACCACTTTGCTACGGATGGCGAT
>Ga0182016_10004667_pt1 | contig 15071 bp, 17 predicted proteins | sample 712S2MmetaG_FD_120491 | JGI IMG/M metagenome (GOLD analysis project Ga0182016, IMG submission 120491) | Permafrost microbial communities from Stordalen Mire, Sweden - 712S2M metaG | ecosystem: Environmental > Terrestrial > Soil > Wetlands > Permafrost | place: Sweden: Stordalen | collected...
CATGTTGCGTATTTTGTCCAAGACGGCAATCATCGCTTGGCGTCCGACCTCTATCGGGCCGAGGTGCTCGGGCAGCAAGTCTTCACCTCGGTCGAGGTTTCGGGCGACATCGCGTACGCCAAATCGCTCGGTCTTTGGCCGCGCCGAGCCCGCAAAGCGCAAGTTAAACGTCGTGTCTTATCGGCATAGGCCGTTAGAAATCGGTTTAACGTTTCGATTAAAAACCCCTCAATCTTGTGTGAGGGGATTCGTTGGCTGAAGTTGCCGAGTTGAGGGTCGCGGTATTAGCGATGAGTGGGCTGAAACTCTCTGTGGTGATGATGCCCGTGGCCCCTGAAGCGGGCGTGGCCGGCGTGTTTCACTCGACGTGTTTCAAGCCTCTTAAGAAGCTGCGCTTGCTGCTTCAGGGTGAGTGCTGAAAACACCGCGGTGCGTAGGCGCACGTTTTGATCGATTCGTGCCGCATCATCTGCCTTGACCGCGGCAACGAGCTCTGGATAATTGCTCGCCAAGGGCGAGGTGGTGGCGAGCGCATGACGATGGTCGCGAACTTGTTGAATCAACGCGCGCCCCTCGGTGTGCCGTGTCTTAATCGCCGCTCGTATTTGAGTCATCTGCGCCGGTGTGAGATGCAGACCCTTAAGCAATCGCCAGTGCAGCGCGTGAGCGTGAAGGCCGTGGTGCTCACGGCCGAACTTTGAATGTACCCCGTTGCGGCAATGATGGTGGCTCGGTGAAACTTGCATCCGCTCGGTAACGGCCGGAGCGTGCGCGAGAGTGAGCGTGGAATAGGCCGAGAGCGTGCAAAACGCGACAGCCAGGTAGACGAATGTTTTCATGGGAATCTTTAAGCCTCGAGGGGTCGGGCGATATTGCTCGGCCTCGTTAATCATCAAGACTTATAGCCAAATTCTTGTGTCGAGCGCCGGTCGATAAAGGTCACGACGATCACAAGGTCGAAGCCTTTGATGAGGGAGGCGAAATCACTCGGGAAGTGGGGTGCTCGGCGCCGCATGGGGGAAGAATATTGCCGCCAATCACAGGGTTAAGAGACGCTGGCGGAGCCGCTGGAGTTCAGGGATTGCCTATACGTCGAAGGACATAAGCCCCCAAGGTCCTTGGGACTCGATTGAAATTCACGCTCTTATGCTAACGAGAAATTAATGACTCCCAGTCAATTTGATCTGACCGTCTGGACTGTCCATCACTTACCAAAGTGGGCAAAGACAGCCAAGCACACTCCAACGCTCCTACCGGCGCTACATCTCGCAATCAATTATCGGGCGAAGTTACGCACAGGAGGCTGCGAACCCTCCAACGCCTGCGTCGTACTTCGCATGGTGCGAAATCGCGGCGAGCCCTTGCTTGATTACATGAAGGATTGCGTCGTGCGCTATGCCCGGGTTCAGCCCGAGCGTGCCCACACCTATCGTCGATGGGTGCGACGGGCGGAGCGCCGCTTGGCCCTCGCAGTGACTTAAAAAGGCCGGAACCGCCGATGCCTCTATTCAGCCTCGTAAGTAACCCACTTACGAGGTCTTTTTGTAGCTGCCAGCCCCCATGAGGGAGCCCGCTGTGTAAGCCCGGTAAAGCACTTTAAGCCCGCTATCTAGCTCCCGGGTGGGTGGCTATACCTGATAGGTCAATCACATTGGAAAACCCTATGAAAAATAGAACTTTGGTCATCTCGGTTATCGAGCATACAACCGCCCCGTACGGCGAATTGCCGCCCTACTTGCCTCGACACTTCGGCTCCTGCAACGCCGAGCGCATGCTCGAGAGCTGGGGAGAACTCACCGGGCCCGCGCTCGAGAGTATTATTGCAACCATCAGCCGGGCAGACCGCAGTTCGCCCCGCGCGGTCCAGGTTCTGCACATTGAGGACGGGATCGCGATCGCGGAAGAAGTTTTCGTTCTTGCGGAAACCGAAGTCGCCGTGCGCTACGTGAGACGCGGCATCAAAGAACTGACCAATCGGTACGCGACAGGGCAATGAACCGCGCTTGAATTCAACGGAGTAGCCACGCTGCTCCGTTTTTCTACAGGGAGAGCTTTCCGCGCACACGCGGAGCTGGGTGACAGGCCCCCTGGCGGGAGAGCGGCCCCCGCACGAGACAAACGCGCTTGCTATATTCTTTTTACAGGTCATAAATTTCACAGAACAGAAAGGAAAGAAGCGTCATGCCTCTAAATAACTCTACGGCCCCCAACACGCCAAGCGTAGGCGCGCCTCGATTCACGACGCTTTCAGCCCACGCAAGGCTACGGCTCAAAGAGCGCGTAGGTGCGAAGGAGAAGGCAATCCTCGGCACGCTTAACCGGGGCGAGTACGTAGCAATCGGCATTGCGCCGGGTGGAAGTGAAGAGCACTTGCTGTTTTATCGCGAACACAAGGCTGCCAGCATGGTCGCTGTCAGAGATTTCAGATCGCTGGAAGTCATCACATTCCTGACCTTGCCCATGCAGGAAACACGCTTTGCACTGCCCGAGGGAGCTCTGGAGCGAAGTCGCACCTTGGCCCAAACGGCCCCCAAGGTGATGCAACGCCTCGTTGAACTGCTGGGTGAAGACGGCATATCAACGTACTTGCGTTCCCTCGGGAGCGTGCCTGCAGCACTGTACGACTGCAATCCTTGGCACTACATAAAGCAATCAGGCGGGGATGCGTCGATTGATGAGTTGGCGCGAGTGCGCGGAATTGATCCGAGGCTCATCTTTCGGCTCATCGTCAAATTCAAGGGGGCGCCGCCGGCTAAAGTTGATCGAGACCTTGAGGCGGTCCGTGCTTGGGCGGCAGCGAAGAGGTTGTCGCTTTCGGGCACCAACCTGCAAGAGTAACCTACATTAATCCACGACCTGCATATTGCAGGTCGTTATTTTTGTTCCGCCTCGCTTAAGACCGTTTCAGTTTTTTGGGGGTCCGCGCCCTCGTTCACTCAATCCTCTTCGAGCTGCACCCAGAGCCAGCGATTACGCAAAACGCCCTTCTCCTTCATTTGAATCGCCATGGTCGATTGAGCGCGAATCCACTCGAGCAACTTTGTTTCGATTCGAAGCTTATCGACGGCTGCTCGCCAGAACATCTCATCGAGTCCTAGCAACACTTTGGTGGCGGTGGAACTCAACAAGCTCTCCGGTACCGAGGCGGGAGATTGGGTCGCGCCCCAAAAGGCAAGACCGAATTTCCGCCCCTCGCGGCATACCGTGCCGATGATCCCTTCGCCGTCATCGTTGTCGGCTCCGGAGGTATAGGTGCCCAACTCATCGAGCACAACGACCTCCACGACATCATTGCACTCGCCGCGCTCGACGGCCTTGGTGAAAATGTCCTGAAGCGAGAAGAGCACCAGCATCTTCTTCTCCTCCTGCGACAGCGCATTGAGCTTGTAGCGCCATACGGGCTTCGCGGGGTCAAAGGGCGCAGGAACTGACTTAAAAATGCCTGTGCGCGTCAGATTGTTCAACCGGTCCACGACCGACTTGAGCACGTCGGGGGAATCGTATTTGATGAGATTGTCGAGTTCATGGCCCGTTTGCAGGCTGTCGGCATACCGAGAGAATGCATCCACGGCAAACTTACGCGCAAGCTCCAAGAGCTCGCGCGACTCGACATCGATGCCTTCGTTCGCCGACCAAGCCTGGTCGCGCACGGCACGCAGGAGCTTCTTTTGGTACCCTTGGGCCTTCTTATTCAGGTCCATCAGTGCCAAGACGGCCTTTTGATCGGAGCCCAAAAACTTTTCCAAGTGCACGCGCTGCGCGTAGGCAAGTAAATCCGAGACCGTCGGATAGGTGCGAGGCTTGGAGGCGGGTTTCCACTTCGTCACTTCCCCGCGGTATTTCTCGGTGTGAATCCACCAGAGCTTCTTATCCGCGTCCCATCGTGCCCCGAAAGCTTTGGCTTCATCCTTTTCCGCAATCGGTACGGTCAGGTAGAGACGATTGTCGAGGCCACCTCCCGCGAGACGGGTCTGGATGCCATTCATGCCCCAAGTCGCCGGATTGCCGATGTCGAAACCAAATTCTCGATAAAGGTCAATCATGAGATTCGAGAGCACCGCCTCTTGCTTGACGCCTAGCGCCGTGACGGAGGCCTGATTGATGGTGCGTAAGAACGTGACCATGCATTTGCGCACGCCGCCAAAATGGGGGTCTGGGTTGACGCGAAGTGGGTTCAAGCCAAAGGGCGCGGACTCCGAGAACTGCACCTCGCTCGCCCCTGCGATATCGAGGTCCCCGTGGACATCGAAGACATGAAAGCGAACTTTCGCCGAACCCATGCTCTTGACTGCGCGGCGAATCATTTTACGAATGGTGTGGCTCTTGCCGACGCCGGAGGAGCCCACAATCAGCATGTGTCCGTTGATGAGGTTTTGGGTGTTCCAAAACACAGGCGAGTCACGACCGCTTTTGGCTTCGAAGAAGTTCTGACCAATCTGTATTTTCATTGTTTTGAAACGAGGCAATCGCGCATAAAACAGGCTCTCGCGCAGAGAGGGCGAAAGTCGGTATAGACACCTATTTTCTTATCCAACCCAAGCTTGGACCGCCCTTGGCGACGCTTCAAAGGAGGGCGCGCTCGCTGCGCCGGACGGGCCCACCCGTCTGCACGCAAAGTCGCGTTCGTTTAAGTCGCCGTCGTGGTGGCTTCCCTTAAGGAAATGCGGCAGCCAAACGAGGGCCTTCCGGGCGATGCTCTGTACACCCGGGAAGGTGCGCGCACGAAGTAAGACCCATCGGGTCAGGTCATCGAAGCAGGCGTCGTCGCATCGCAGCACACATGAGGCATTCGGGAAGGCAGGCGAGGGGCCATCGGCAAAGAGGGATAGTTTCAACGTACGCCATAAGCAAAGAGCTCCGACTCCAGTGAGACTTTGTGTATAGCCGCGTGCTCTTTAGCTCTGTGCCGCCCTCGAACAGGAGCGCTTGCGTTGAAATGCATTCAGATGGGGTGGGCGCTCGATTTGTTTCGCTGGTCATTTGCTTCATCATCGAGGCGAATCGCTTCGGCCAAGATGACGAGCGCCGTGCGGGTATAGGGGCTGCGACCACCGCCGGTCGTTGGCATCCGAAATCGCAGGGGCTCCGGCCCGTCGGTGGCGACCCACGCATCCCCGTCCTCACCAATGACAATGCTCAAACGGCCCTCGAACGTACCCGCGTGATCATCGTGCAGACGAACGTAGCGCCTGTTCGGCTGAAGATGCGTCGGCCAAAAATAGGCCTCCAACAATTGGCGAATCTGCGCCGAGCGAAGATCGGGCTCCATGGGCAAAGGGAAGCTTTCTTCTTCCTGATCAAAATTCGCCGGCGTCTCGCCGGGGATGAGCGGGCGCTTATCGTTCCTGTGCCATCCGGGCTTTGGGCGCTGCGGTCCTCGCCCGATGGGTTTTTGTTCGAACTCGCCGCTTGGGCGATGAATGCTTGATGAGCTTGCCCGCGCTCTCGGTCAGGGTGGGCTTATCGCAGGCCGCCCGCATCCGGCGTAGCGAGCGCTTCAGGGAAGGCAAGTCTTCCGCGAGTACCGGAACGGCTTCCGTGCTCCAGCTGTGCGGGGTCTTCACATTGCCTCGACGGTAGTGACACTCGTGTACGGCGAAGTAAACCTCGCCCTCCTGGGTGAGATGCGCGAGTATGCGGTAATTCCAGGTCATCACCCGCATAGCGAGCGGGGGCCGAACAGATGGCCGTTGCGCAACGCAACCCGCGGATTTTCCTTGAGGATACGTTTTTGCGATGAGGCCGCTAGTATATACCCGGAGCCCTGCTTATGCTACTATCAGTAGTGTGTCATCTGTACGACGGAAGCAAATCCATGCCCTCGCTTGCCTTGCCTGAATGTCAGTCCCTGACCCCAGACCTCATCCAGCGCATCGCGCTTGCGCTCGCGCGTTACGGCGATACTGCCGCTTACCCTGATTTGGCCGCACCCTCCGCGCGATTCGGCGAAGGAAGCGATGCGCTCGAGCGATTTATGAAGGACGGTCGAGACCTGGCAGAGGAGGTCCGCGCGCAGTATCGAGCAGGCCACACCGACGCCGTGCCGGAGCTCCTGCACCGGTTACATGCGACGTTACAGCATTATGGCAACCTGGCAACCTACCAAGCGCCGCGCGTGGGCGGCGTTGTCGCCGGTTGCCCCCGCGGGCCGCGCCCGCAGGCCAAGAGTCTCGCGTTCGATGCGCGAGTCATGAGTCGATCGTTGCGCGAATCGGTCTACGGCGCACTGCTTACGCCCCCAGGCGGGATGTGAGCCGCTCTCGTGACCCTCTCTAAAGCTCGGCGAGCCCTAATCCTTGAGGAGTATCAGGACAGCGACGGCTACTGCTTTACATTGAAGCCGGGCTATTGGGTTTCGGGGGACTGTCACGGTATCACCGAGAACAGCCGGAGCGAGGCGTATGCCAAGTTGTCGCAGGTCGTCCCCTGCTCCTGCGCCCAGTGTCTGCTGGAGATCGCCCGTGCTGCGCCTTGTACCTGTATGCGTGAGAAGCCCCCCGATCAGTGGCACTCGAGTTCTTGTGCAAGGCGCGTTCAGCTCGCAGCGGATCCCCAGTAAGGGCTGCGCACCGAAGAAGTCCGCTTAGGGACCCGACGGTCTTGCCACGGCAGCGGGACGCGCCACCGCAGGCACCAGCCTCGCAAGTCCTATCACCCCGCCGACGAGTATGGAAGTGAGCACCACGAGGGTGAGCGCGGTGCGTAAATCCCATTTGCGCACACTCTGTGGTCCATCGAGTCCATCGGCGCCGGCCGCTTTCTTCGAGGGACCCGGCGCGCGCTTGAAAGCGAGGACTTTGGAGGGCGGGATAGGACTTGGCACAGCGGGAGGCTCTCGAGGTGGGGGTTAACTGGTCGGGGACTGGCGCAGTGCGCGTCTATCTTCAAAGAAGCTCCACGCGCAGCGCAGAAGCCCGATGAGAATCGCCGCCACCGAGGTGCAAATCATCAGCGCTTGATAGCTCTTCGGCACCGAATAGTACAGCATTGCGCATAGACCGATTGTCACCGGCAGACTCCAGCAAGTGCGATAGGTATTGGCGTACGGATTGGGAAGCCCTGGCATGGTAAACCAATGAAGCCACCAGGATTTAGCCGCAGAGGTTCGTCGGCGGGTAAAAAAAGGGGCTACGCCCCTCGCCGCTATACCGGGACTCAATCTGGCAAAAGGACCTCCGATATGCGTATCAGTTTCAAGGTGGCAACGAACCTTTGGTGGAGCTATGTCTGGCGCCACGTGCTCTACTGCGCGAGCCTCGGGCTGCTGACAGGCGTTGCAATCAGTGCCTGGGGCGTGAGTCAGATCGTTCACTCGCCCGCGCAGTTACTCGCCACGACCTCCGGACACGTGGCGGCACTCCCGGGACTCTCTGCATTGGACGCTCCCACCCTCCTCGGCTGCTACGGTGCACTGGCGCTGGCGGGCCTGCTGTTTGGCATCCTCGCCATGAAGCAGGCGGTGGTCAAACACCTGCGCGATGTCGTCGCCTCGGTGAATGCCAATCGGGCCAAGGAGTAGCACGTAGGCCTTGAGCGCGCCCGCGCAGGCGCGCTGTTGGGAGCCATCGAACCGCGGCTTGGCTTGGCTGCGGCAGGCCGAGTATGGCCTTTAAAACAGCGGGCTTTCGTGGTCCGCTCACCGCTCTTTAATGCTATACTATGGGACCGTTGTGCGACTCTCTCGGTATTTTTAACTACCGCAGATTGGGCACTTTTGAACAACCATCGATAGGAATTCCGGATGCGATCAACGAGGGGCACCTGCTCGAAATCAAAGGACAGGGGCTGGATTAACGCGGCCCAGGCACTCCCTTCGCCCCTCATCCGTTGGCCCGCAGCGCGGGATTAGGCGCTCATGCGAGAAAATACGCATCGCCCGATAGAGCCGTTGGTTATAGGAAGGATGACGGATATTCCTCCCTTCCTCCTCGTGGCGCCCCCCACCGCGCCCGCGCGCTCCGTAGGGCCGGCTTTAAACTTCGCATCGCACATTCCCCTCTCGGCCGCGCAAGGGGCGGCCGTTCGGGCGGCGAACGGGAGGGATCCTGTGGTCTTCGTTACGGGACGAGCTGGGACCGGAAAAAGCACGATCATCTCGCACCTGCGAATGCTCCCAAACGTGGTGGTGTGCGCGCCGACGGGAATCGCGGCTCTTAACTGCCGAGGCGTTACTTTGCATTCGCTCTTCAAAATACCGCCCAAATTTCTGGATCCCAATCACCCGCAACTAAAGTCCACCCAAGGACTCAATCGCATCGGAACCTTGGTGATTGATGAGATCTCCATGGTGCGCGCCGACGTGCTCGACTATGTCAGCATGAGCCTGCAATACAATCGTAACAACTCCGCCCCGTTTGGCGGAGTGAAGGTCATCTTCGTGGGCGATTGCCGCCAACTGCCGCCGGTGGTGACCGAGCAAGAGCGCGAGGCGATGCAAACCCGCTACCCGAGCCCCTGGTGGTTCGATGCTCGCTGCTTGAAGGAGTTTCCGCTCTCGGTCATTCAACTGACGCAGATTCACCGCCAACAGGACCCGGAGTTGATCGAGCTTCTAGACACGGTGCGCCAGGGGTCAATCAAGCCCTCGATGTTGAGTCGGCTCAACACCCAGTGCTTTCGAGGCTTCGTGGCTCCCGAGAATGCGCTCATCCTCACCGCACGGCGCAAAGACGCGCACAACGTGAATCAGATGAAACTCGATGCTATTGAGGGTGCGAACCGCGTGTACGAGGCGCGCACGACGGGCGCGTTCAGTGAGGATTCGGAGATGAATGTGCCCTCCCCGCCGCGTCTTGAATTAAAGGTCGGAGCGCGCGTACTGGTCACCAAGGGTCACGGAACCCTGGTCAACGGCACTCTCGGGGTCGTGACCCAGTTGGGTGACCGGTCGGTGACTATCCGAGCCGACGGGGCGGCCGGGGAGGAGACCTTGACCGAGGCGAGCTGGGAGAAACACCGTTACATCTTAAAGGGGGACCAGTTTGTGCCCGAGGTCATCGGCACCTACAAGCAGATTCCGTTGACGCACGGCTGGGCCATCACCATTCACAAGGCGCAAGGGCTCACCTTGGATTCGGTGTGTGTGGATCTCGGAAGCGGCGCCTTTGCGTCAGGACAGGCTTACGTGGCGCTCTCAAGGACCCGCAGCATGGAGTCCTTGAGCACCCGACGACCCTTCAATCGCGGGGATTTCATCACGGACGCGCGCGTCAATGACTTTCACGAGCGTCACGCGGTCCGTTGAGAGCTTGGGGTGAGCAAGCGCCATGCCCTTTTGGGGGCTGCGCCGCTGCGACTAGGGTTTTTGCCGCAAGGCTTTGCGGGAAAATAAACTTAAAGCTTCTTTTAAGCGCACCGGGGTTCCGGCGTACAATGCGTCCCGCTCGCCTCCTTGAGCATCACGGAGCTTCCCGCAATGGGCGCATCAGCTGGCATCGATGCCCGAATTGATCGCTATTTCGCGGATATTGTTCGAATCGAGGCTTTCGCAAGCACCCTCTGGCACGATGCGACGGGCACCGCGAGTCTGCGCTATCTGGTGTTTCGGCCCGAATCGCATTCATCGGCGAGCGGCACGGAGGTGTGGACCGTATTCTACTCCCCCGGCACCGCAGGTTGCGTTATCGCCATCGTCGCGAAGCCGCCTTTCCAACGAGAATCTGACCCCGCGTTGGTACAGGTAGAAGGCGCGGCCGAGCGGCGGGCGGCCTTGGACCATTTGCGCCGTATCATCGCCAAGGTCAAAGCTGGCGAAAAATTTGACGGCGTGATCGGCGTGCAGGTCGATCGCTCGACGACGAGCCCCGTGTCAAAAGCCGTCGCCGCGGCCAAGGAGCGCATGTACTCGGTTAGCGACACCCGAAATGCCGAGCTTGAGCAGTTCTTATTGGAATTTGTGGCGCACGAGACGCTCTTCGATGCTGCTGTGGGGCCGATCGTACACACACCGAAACCGGGTGGTAGTCACGATACCGTGAGCGAGGCATCGGAAGATGAGGATGAAATCTTCGTCGCCTTTCACATGCTCGCGCTCGATATTCTCTCGGGTATCCCCCAACCACAGGACCCTACCGCCGTCATTGCGGCTGCGGACGTGTATGCCCTGTATGAAATGCTCGATGAACCCACGGTTCTCTTGGCCGCCCGCTGGTTTGAGAATGGCCAGGTATGCGCGCTCGCGTTTGGAGGCGGGTTTGAGTTTCGCAAGCAAGCACCCGCGCGGTGGAAAGCCCTGGTCGAGCCTTTTATGCGGGATTTTCTGGGCGGCGCGCTTGCGGGGGTACGACCACTTGAGGCCGATGAGGGTTTTGCCCGGCTCTCGGCCGCGCTCCGTGAGTACGCTCGTCCGGGGAAGGAGTTTCACGGTCCGACCATCCCCTTGATGGGCGAACCGAGTCCGGTCACGCGGGCGAGGCTTCGGCTGCTCGAGGCACTGATGATGAATGAGTCGGTTCGTTTCGTGTCGGAAGGGGAGAGCCTGCCCGCGCGGGAATTCGATGAGGAGGAGGCTCGATTTGGAGTTTTGGTGGAGGCAGTCCTGTGTTCTTCTCCGCCCATGCTGTGGACCCGTGACCTGGAGCGCACCCGAGCGGCGCGGCTCGAAGTGCTGGTCACGCCGGCCTATCCCGGCATCACGGTGCTCGTTCAGATTGGGCAGAACGATGAGGACGGCGCGGTGCTGGCGTATGTGAATCCGATGAATGATTCCGAGCATGAGAAGGTGCTCGCGCTCGTCAAGAAATTGGCGCGCGATCGCGCCATCGGCTCTAACGCGCCGAAACCACTCTCTAGATCGACGGTCTGGCGGCGCCTGCGGGGCGCTCGGGCTTGGGATCGAGTGCGCGATACGTGGGATGAGATCGGGAGGGGGAGGCTCGAGGGGTGCGTGCATCAAGTGCGGTCGGAGGAGGAGCCGAGGGCGGCCCCCGCCCCGCCCGAGGCAATACCGCAGCTTGGGTCCGAGTTACCAGAACCGATTTCCACACTCTCACCGGAGGAGCGGCATCAGCGGACGTTGCTCACGAGCGAGTATTGCCTCCTCAACACGGGGCCCTGCATGCGCGCCTTTGTACGCGGGGTGTTTCCGGTGCCGATCAAGGCGGTGGATTCGGACTTCGCTCTTGGGGTGTGGGTGGAAGTCACTGAGGCGACGTTAGCCTGCATCATCCCGGATGCGTTGAGGGTAAAGCGCCCCGCAATGCGGTCCCCGCGCGGTGCCACGGCGCTAACAGGGGTGATCGCGAGCACGGTGCCGGGCGCGGATATTCGCGACGTGGCGGTTGAGATCCGTGTGCATCGTGACCCGAGCAAGCGACCCTCCTTTCATGTCTGCGATCGAGCGCATCCTTTGCACGTGGTGCAGGCGGAGGGAATTGATTTGGCCCGCGCGCGCGAAAACGGTTGGCTCGCTTCTTGACCACCCGCCGTCTGGACAGCTCCCGAGCTATGCAAGCTTTCCGACGGGAATCCACTTTGGGCGCGGCCACACTCAAAATTTCTCGGTCATGCCGCGATGCGCTCATAAGAAAACGCACCGAAGAGCGTCAAATTCAAAGACTTGATTGGTCCATGCGCGGCATCGCATCGGCACGGCGATGTAGCCGAATCAAAGAAACGCCGACCGGGTGAGGGTCGGCGAGAAGGAATGATGAAAATAGATTACATCTTGAAAACATTCGGGCGGTTCTTCTCGAACCATCCGTAAGTCTCCGTCGTAATCCGATTGGCCCAAAACCGCACATCTTTGGCGGTTTGTGCCGTGACCTGTTGGTTTCCATCATACTTGAACGAATGGCGAAAACGGCGCATCACATTCAGCATTTCGGTCGCCTGCGGCAGCCTCAAGATATCCACCATGGTCAGCAGCACCTCTTCGTGATGCCCCGGCACCTGCTTGGTTGCGACTCGTTGAGTGGCTTCGGCGAGCGCGAGCGCGCATCCGAGAGTGGCATCGTAAGCTGCATCTACGCAACGAGCGATACTTAACCCCGCAAGGCCCGCGTCCTGCAACGCGGCTTGCCCATTGGCGAGCAGATTCTTGATCCTCTGTACGTTGACCGGTCGATTATGATTTACGTCAGCCACGGTGGGACTCCTTTCAAATCTATGCGGGTGCTCACAAGACTCAAGGCAATCGAATCCCCTTGCGCGAGGTTCGCTTCGAACTCCTGGGTGCTGTAGATCTGTGGATTGACTTCGCGACCAATCGAATCACTCAATGCGCTGAACGCCTTGAGTACCTCGGTACGCGTCTCATCGGTGCTCTCAAGCACCAACACATCGATGTCACTGTCCTTATGGGTCGTGCCGGTCGCAAAGGAGCCGAACACACAAGCGTATTGCACGCTCTTCAACTTCTTCATTGCACGCACGAGCTGCGCCACAATGTCGCTGTCTTGCCGCAGGAACAGGAACAGATACTTGAGCCTCGGGTCCTCATGCGGCGCGCGATATCGCGGCCCCTCCTCGGTTTGCTCCTTGATAATCAGCTGCCCCGCCACGAGGGCGAGAAGCAGCCGATGCACGGTACCCGCGCCTACGCCGGTATGGCGCGCGAGCGCACGCTCGGAAAAGGCCTTGCCGGGCTCCGCGACGACATACAGCCATCGGATCAACTTGGCCCGTACTTCGCTACCAAGTAGCGCTTCAGATAGTGGGATCATGACAGGTTTTGTCCTTTATATTCAATAGTTTGATAGATCCGTGCGTGCTGTACGAATACAGCATATGCTGTAATTATACAGCACTTGCTGCAAATTTACAGCAGACGTGGATCGAGATTTATCGGTGTCCTGGAGAGTCTAGGAACGGTGACCCGCGGCAGTTGAGGCGAAATTCCAGAAAACCCTCGTGGGGGGATGCCAATGCCGCAAGGCACCCTGGTGCGTGTTCCCCTTAAAAAGTGCCCTCCTCGGAGTGAGGCGCAGGGTTGGCGCCGCCCGGTTGAGCGCTGCCTGGCGCCCTGTTTTGCCATAGGCACGCTCGCGCCATTCGGGCGCCAACGGCGCTGCTTGTCGAATCGGGGTATAAAGTGGCAGATGGGCTCGATGTGGCCTCCCTCTGCTGCGTCGTCCCGGTATCCCTAACGCGAGCTTCCCGCATGACTAGACCTCCAACCCCCACTGCACTTGAAGCAGCAATCAACGCTACCCGACGCAGCTTCGGCAATGATGGAGCGGCCTCGCTTGCCGAGACGAGGGTCATCTCGGCGGTTCTTCTAGAGATGCTTGTCGAGGTACGCTTAATCCGAGAAGCGCTGCAAGCCCGCGCCCCCCTGGCTACGCCGGTCATCACCCCGCCGAAGAAGTTCGAACGACGGATGTAGTCCCCCCGACAGCGGTGAGGTCGCGGACCCTCCTCGGCGGACCCTCCTCGGCGGACCCAGGGCGGCGCCGCTCGCCCGATTCTGCTCAATCCAGCGAGGCATTGAAGGTCAGGGGCCTCGATGCTTGGGGGAAAGGCCCCAGGAACAACCTGGGAGCCCCGTGGAAGGGCTCAGCGCGGTTCAGTCGCCGAGGGCCTGCGAGGGGACGCGACGTGGTGGCGGCAGCGCACAACAAGAATAGGGCCGTTCGGAAGGCCATCATCTCAACGGCGCCCGAGCCTTCTACTAGTGCTTTTTATGCTACTATGGGTAAGCTTGATTCCTATCACTTCGTTAACCTGTCTTGCACATGAGCCTCTGCATGCCTCTCTCATCCTCTCCCGACACTCTCGTTCCGGCCTACGACGGCCGCACTTGCGCATGTCACAAGCAACCCGGCATCTCACACATCGTGGCTTGCTGTCACCCACCCGCAACAGCGCCGGCAACCTTCGGCGGTGAGCCCGCTCGGGATCGACCGCTCCCGCTCCATCCGGGGTTTGCCGCCTTCCAAGCACCCTCCCCCCAGGTACAGGCGCACACACGCGGACTGCTCGCGCGCCATGCGGGCGCCATCGCTGCGGTTGTTAGAAAGGCTCCGCGCTTGCGGGAGGATACAGAGGCTAGCATCCGTGCAATTAAGTCACCGGCACTTCGCGCCTTCGCGGCACGCGCCGGCGGTACGCACCTGAGCGTTTGTCCCGCGCCAGACTCGACTCGATGCAATCGCGCTTGTAGTTTCTATCCGCACTGTCGCTGCGAAGATGAGGCGAGTTGTCGTGGCCAATAATCCCTTGAGACGGTATAACAAAATCCGGCTTGAGATCGCGGCGGTCCAGGAGCAAGTGCAAAATCCGCTGCTGTCGGATAGCGAGAAGCGATATCTTATCGACCGCTGCTCGGCGATTACGGGAGAACTTGGTGAGATTGCTGTTGAGCAACTGAACCGAGGCGAATCGTGTATGAGCGAAAGTGCCAATCGAACGGAGGCCCCCGACGCGCGCGGCTTTGCGTGCTGCGGAGGAGTGCTTTTGCATACTTTCGCCTGCCCGGGCCGCCCGACCGCGGCATCGACGGGGGGCCTGAATCATCGGGGACCTCCCGGCGAAGCGTGTGACGAGGAAACCGGCTCACACTCTTTGGAGACACCCTTTCTTCCAAACCCCTCGCGATAAGTCCGCCGCGCGTGCCCGGTGCAGACCCCTCAACAGTCAGAGCCGGGGCTGGTACTCGCGAAATGCCGCCTTGAACTTTACTGTCGGAAGCAAATCCGTGCCCTTGAGCTTGAACCGCTTGAAGAGATACCCCTCGGAGCTCGTGGCCAAATAGGCGTTGATTTCATCGGTCACGACGCCTTTGGCGTAACCCAGTTGGCGCATCGCCCTTTGCATGCGCTCGCGTAGACGCTTCGGCAGCGCGCGCACCAGCCGGGTGGCCACAGCGCGATACTTGGGATTCAGAAAGAATATCGCGTGAGCGAGCTCGTGATCCAGGGTTCCGTTGTCATCCTCCAGCGTCGCGATCACATAGAAGGGTTGCCCGGCAGGAAGTGCCTTATCGAGGCAGGCAATAAATTTCTTCTCGTAAGAGGTCGGCACGGCATTTAAGCGGCGCCACTCCTCGAAGGTCGTGCTGGGAAAGTTAAATCCACGCCAGGAATGGAAGTAGCTAATCTTCCCGCCGTCAGTGAGGAACTGCTCGACGAAGG
>Ga0182016_10004669_pt1 | contig 15068 bp, 13 predicted proteins | sample 712S2MmetaG_FD_120491 | JGI IMG/M metagenome (GOLD analysis project Ga0182016, IMG submission 120491) | Permafrost microbial communities from Stordalen Mire, Sweden - 712S2M metaG | ecosystem: Environmental > Terrestrial > Soil > Wetlands > Permafrost | place: Sweden: Stordalen | collected...
ATACGACGTGGACGCGGTCGCAGCGGAGAACATTCTCGAACGAAGGTCCGACACGGAGATCGGGCGTTACACGAACTATAAAAAAGTTCGTGCTATACTTGAGGAGAGATTCCGTACTGTATCGCCAAGCGATACCACGGCCGAGACTGCCCGGCCAGGACTTCAGTTGGGGCGTGAGACCACAAGACGTCGTCAACGAAGAGCGAGAAAACGAGAAGTGTGCTCACACATTTGAGTACATTTCAAGTAGCAGTAAAAGGGACATCGGACAAGGCCTTGCGTAATTCGCGCCGAGCCCTTCCATTGGCACCGATCTGTCCTGAATGCAACAAAGACGACTTCACTCACGATGCTAATGGCCGACGTCAACTCGGTCGCCATCGCTTTTTCGATCACGGCATCCGAGGATCATCACCAGTCGCTCGTGCCAAAATCCGCGCCCACAAACCCCCAACTCAACAGACAAACTTACAAACACCTAGCGTCACCGTGCTCGAAAACGAAATACGTCCTATCCCTCGCGTTCGCGTCCTTCCTTATGAGTATATGGGATATAAAATTGACGGACAACCACAAACGACTCCAAATCCAAATACGAACGCCGACTATTATCGTGCTATGGATGTTGCAACCAGAACCATAGTAATCAAATGGTACTGGGCAACCGTCGAAGATGAAGGCTCTGTTCTTATTGATATTGGTCCATTGCTTTGTCAATGTTGTAATCACGTCCACTGATATAGTGATCTCGCTTGGCAGGGACAGCAAGGGCTCATCATTTGCTTGCAGTGTTGGCATGGCGCGCCCACGGTATGTCCTCCAGAATAACAAACAATCGTTCGGGCGCCCAAGCGCAAGCCAACATCTAAAACCCCTAGCAAAAAGTAGTAGACACTTTTCAGGCGCTCACGCGCTCCGATCGTACTGTCGCGGGACGGCTGGTTCTCACGAACCGTCCCGCGACGATTAGGATGCAACGGGGAACCCCTTACCCGGGATTACAGTGTGTCCATCCGAACGAAAGCAGACCATTTATGGCGACAACTACTTGGTGCGAGACGTGCAAACAATTAGAAACGATACCCGATGGCTGGCTTGCGCCAAAAACAATGACTGATGGAGAATGGCATGCCTGGCCAGAACTTCCCATCCCAGTAAACGAAATTTCGGCTTCTGAAGCCAGAACGCTAAGAGCAATCAGCCAAGAAGCTATCCACCAATATACTGCCGGCTGGTGCAACGCTTTCGCCTTAGCTTTGCACGAACGCACCGGTTGGCCGATACACATCTTTCAAGAAGAACGTTTTGATATTGGCGATGAAGATGACGACTACGACGATGACGGCGTCCTCTGTTTGCATCATGCCTGGTGTACACGCCCTGACGGAAAACTGGTCGACATTCGCGGAGTTCTCGACAATCCTTCAGAAATGCTTCTGCAAGAAGTCTATGAGCAAACCAATATCCGGCTTATTATTGTCGAAATCAATTCCGAATATCGTGAAGATGTTTTCAACGAAGCATACCACAACGCAATGAAAATCATCGACGAAAATCCTGCGTTTTTTGGCATCGACTCTAGCGCAACATCATGCCGAAATTCTTGCTGTGACCTTATTTCTCAAGGAACCTAAAACCCGATCAACTCAGTGAGTGTACTTGCGAGCCGAATTGTGATCGTCAGAAACATCCAGCCGTGGTGACAAGCCCTCACCGGCACGATCCCCAATTAGATAGAGAGGACGAGATTTTATTTCATCATAAATACGTCCGACATACTCGCCAAGAATGCCAATACCAATCAATTGGACTCCACCCAGAAACAGAATCGCAAAAATCGTCGAAGTATATCCCGGCCCGTTATAGTGCAAGAATTTTAGAACAAGTACAACGAGCGCATAGATAAAAGCCAATCCACTCGTAGCAAAACCCATGTACGAAGCAAAACGCAATGGAATCTCGCTGAACGCGGTAATTCCATCGATGGCAAATTTGAGCATCTTCGAAAACGGATACTTCGTTTCGCCTGAAAAACGCGCATCCCGATCGTATTCTACACCAATTTGATTGTATCCAACCCAGCTAACAAGTCCCCGAATAAACCGATGCCGCTCGCGAGATTGGCAGAGTGCATCAACCACGCGCCGGCTCATTAGCCGAAAATCACCGGTATCGACAGGAATCGAAACATTCGTCAGCTTCCGAACGATTCGGTAAAACAGCGCCGCACTAACAACCTTAAAGCGACTCTCGCCGCTACGGCGTCGCCGTGTTGCGTATACCACATCGTAGCCAGCACGATATCGCTCCAAAAACTGTGCAATCAATTCGGGCGGATCTTGCAGATCGCCATCCATAAGCACGACAGCGTCGCCACGCGACGCATCCAGGCCCGCTGTCGCTGCAATTTGATGTCCAAAATTTCGAGATAATGAAATTACTCGAAGATGTTGATCTTCTTGCGCCGCTATCAGCAGCTTCTCGCGAGTCCCATCCTTGCTACCATCATCGACACAAATAATCTCATAATTGCTGGGTGGTACCGGCAAGCCTGCAACAACCACCCTTACTCGACGCAGCAGCTCGTCGATGTTTCCCGCTTCGTTAAACAAAGGGATAACGATACTAAGCGTAGCCGCCGACTCGCGACTTAGTACAAGCGTAGGTACGAGCAATGGCGGAGTATCCATAATCTGCACGTTATCCTCGATCTCCCACGAAGCCTTGCGAAGTCATCAGACCAACCCAGAATGCATCACTGTTGGCAACCACCGACCGTCGTCGATCCCGCCGAACATGGAGGCGCACTTGGGAGAATAACAATCGGCGGACCGGGGGGCGGGACGGTGGGTACAACGATAGGTGGCACCGGAACAACTGGGTTTTTCTGCACGATCGGCGCCGTCACAACGCTAGGCACCAGCCCATGCCCCGTCCCTCCGGAAAAATATGATGCCACGCCCGGGAATAGAAGCCCCAAGAAGGGCAACGCACTACCCTTCGCAACAGATCCCTGCGTCGCTACTGTAGGCACCACTGGTGGCGCATTAAAAGTGACTTCGGTCGCAGAAACGACAGAAGCAGAAGCGACGGGAGCGGGCACGACGGGAGCGGGCACGACCGTCAATTCTGGCCGTTTAGCCTCATACCAGACCGAATGAACGTTTTTTGGTTGCTTCTGCGCTACAACAGCGCGATGCATTGCAATTTTGGGTGCATGATTCATCGATAAATTGCCGCACAGCTTTGGAATCAGAACACTCGTGCCGTCGGCAAGCCGCACCTCCCAACCCATCGTCCCGGAGGGCACAAGCACGTTATGTAAAGCATACACACGTCCATTCCCATGATGGACAGCTGCCATGGCATCGATATGCCGTGGCAAACGCACATAAATAGCACCACCGTCTAGAAGTGCCTCCCGAAAGTCCGCATATTCTTGGGTTGTCAACCCGATCTTCGCGGCTGCCTCCGTATAAGATGACGCCCGATCTTGCGTCACTGCATACACATCGGCTATGCGCACCGGTTCCGCCGGACTCATCCGATCAACATACAAGTTTACGGCAACTGACATCGTACCATCCTCGTAAGCGAGGGCCATCAAACCAGCCCAAGCATCATAATCAGAATAGCCACTCACGAGTCACAAATCGCCTCGCGATAGCCCCCATTTCGAGAGCCTTTTAGCCTCATTGCCCACATCCTGGTCTCTATGAATTATATCCGTACCAATTTGTCGACGTATCTCAGACATCAAATGTAGTAAGGACCTTTTGCCCAACAATGTGGGACTAATACGCCTAGACGAGCTTCTGTATTCAGCGACACCTAATTTGAACATTAGGGTATGAGCGATGAGACTTTTCCCGCCAACCCCGACCGCACTAGGTCGATCATATTGACTTTCGCAGCAACCACGACGATCGCAACCGCTTTGATAAGTATAAACCAAGACCGTGAGGGATATAACAAGAGGGATTTAATGCAAAAAACTCAAGACCGTGCCGGCAACCTCAATCCGTCTCTGCACACTCCGTCTTTCCTACCTTAGTCCTCAAAATCTCACGCAAAAGTATAATCTCTGGTGATAAAAGCAGGCGGAAAATCGACAAAAACGTCCTCAATTCTAGGTATTTATTACGTTTTTCGCCCTTTTTCGCCCTAATTTGCTTCCCTCAATTGTTTCAAAAACTATAGGATAGGGACAACACACGAACACAATATTTTCTCCCTACACGCCCTCTTACCAAGGATGCCTCACATGCCTACCGCAATCGTAGCCAAGCCACTCACCGACACCCCGGCCAGTCGAGAAACGCAATACGTTCCCCTCAACCCAACACTCGTCAACAACATTTCCCAACAAATTATCAATCAAACCGAATGGCTCGACTCCGAGATTAATCGGCTCGCGGGTGCCGGTAACACCGTCGCTCAAATCGCCACGCTCCTGACAGGGTCGATCGCCTGCGATATTATCACGGGCATTCAATACCGTATCCTCCTTGCAGTAACTTCGGCTGGATCTCAGCCTCCTATTCTCCGCAAGTCGTCTGTCACGACACTGCCAACAGTCCGCTTTGACTCAATGGCCCCGAGTACCCGGAAACCTCAGCAAGCGGCCTTAAACCTCGCTCCGAAGTCCGCTCTAGCGGTTCCGGCAAAGGATATTCGAGCACTTTTGGTTCAAATCATGGAAGAGAACCAGCTTACGGAGCTCCAACTCAAAAAGCACGACACAATCATTCACCAAGCTTTTAATGCCATTCCCCAACTGGCGGAACTGCCGCGCCACGAACGCAACCGCAAGATTATCGATGCCTGCGCCGGACGCAAGCGTGGACCTGTAATCGGCAACTCTGGTTCAGGCCGCTTCATCTATATCGCCTAGTTGGACAATCACTTCAGGCCAAACACGACCCATTGACGATTCGCCGCGGCACACCCGGCGAGTCGTCTCTCCGGCCAATAGATTAAAAGCCCAAATAAGAAAACCCAGTAACCTAAAGGGGGTTCTGTGTGACTCTTGCGAATAACCCGCCATCGCTCGACGACCATCCAGGAGAAGATGAATACGTGGCCATGACTGCAAACACACCAGACAAAATCAAGGTGACGCAAACCGCTTACGATCTCGCGATGAAGCTGTTCGCCGCCGAAGCCAATAAGAAACCAGTGCCGGTCACCAAGGATATGCTGGCATCGAAGCTTTCTGAGTTAACAGACAAAAAGAAAAAGATCGCGCTCCGGCAAGGACAATCTCCTGGCCGATATGGAAAGCCTGGAACGGTTCGACTCATCGTCGCAAAAGACGCCATTGAGCCGATTCCTAACCGGGCGCCTCGACGACGCACCAGCAGCGCCAATGTGGTTAGAGAAGAAACGGCTGACACACGCCTCTTCACTCTCTCAATCGCCGCACTCGAAGGATTCGTTCAAGAGTACCGCCAGAAGGAGGCTCCTCTTCGCGTTGAGCGGACCAGGTCTGTGGAAACATCAATTGCCCAACTTCAAAGCCATTTGAGCACAGCCAAAGGCGACGACTTCCGCAATACGATCGCAATGGCGAATCGAGAACTCAAAAAGCTCGACGAAATCGACCACGAAGTCGCAGCTGCCGTTCTCGCGGAGATGAATCCTGGCCCCGGTTCACCATTGTATCCGATTTGGAAGGCAATGCGCGGGGGAACGTAGCCAAGTCTGCCATAAACGTAGCAACAACGAAACGAACTATATCCTCTCTACAGTAATGCCGCAGCCGCAAGACCACTTACTGGCCCACTGATCAAGTATCCCTGGATGGCGTCGCAGCGGAGACGCTCTAGCGCAATGCGTTGCTGGAGCGTCTCAACCCCTTCGGCAATCACCTTGAGCTTGAGATCATGTGCCAGTGAAATAATAGCCCCAACAATAACGGAGTCCACAAGACCTGACTGGCCATCTGCACTAACAAAAGAGCGGTCAATCTTCACGCGCGTTATAGGCAATCGACGCAAATAGGACAGAGACGAATAGCCAGTCCCAAAATCATCCAGATGAATTCCCATTCCCAAATTGCGAAGTTCTTCAAGCACCATGATGGATCGATCAGGATCCTCCATAATCGCGCTTTCTGTAACCTCCAAGGCAATCTCCGACGGATCCACAGCGGTCTCAGCAAGCGTCCTCTTGACCATTGCCACAAACCCTGGATCAACCAACTGCCGAGCCGACACATTGACACTCATCTGCAGATTGCGAGATGTTGCAGCCCGAAACCGCTTGAGTTCTAAGCAAGCTGATTTTAAGGCCCATGCGCCTATTTCGACAATCAGCCCAGATTGTTCTGCTGCAACCACCATATCGAACGTTGAATGCTGCGCAGCAAGCCCGTCAAAGCGCAAAAGCGCCTCAAATCCTTCAACTTCGGTATAACGAGTAGACAACGCAGCAATCGGTTGATAGACAAAACTGAAATCGCGACGTTCTACCGATCGCATCAAGACTTGATGAATATTGATGTGATTAACAACCTCCTCGCGAACCGATTGTTCGAAGAAGGAAAAGCAATTGCGTCCGCGCCGTTTTGAACTATACATCCCGATTCCGGCATCCCGCATAACGTCGCTAGCGCGACAGTAACGATCATCCACAACAACCACGCCGATACTCGCCGTCACAAATCGTTCTGCCCCCGCTAACCGCCAAGGTGTCGCGAAAATTCGCATAATTCGTTCAGCAAACACCGTAGCACTTGCTTCGTTGTCAATTCCATCGATAATGATCATAAACTCATCGCCACTCATACGCGCGACTAAGTCTCCAAAACGAACAATCCCTTTGAGACGTGATGCAATCATGAGCAGCAATTCATCCCCAACCTGATGCCCGAGCGCCTCATTGACTTGCTTAAAATTATCGATATCGATAGAAAACACAACAAAAGTGTCTCGTGGCCGAACCGAACTCAGAATGAGCTGCTTTTCTAAGAGCATGATAAAGTGTTTACGATTTGGGAGGTCAGTCAGAATATCATACGTCGCCGCATATTCCAACTTTTGCTCAGCGGTTGTCCGTAAATTGCTCTCGACCGACAACTTCACTTCTAACCGTAGGGCTGATTCGCGAACTTCGGCAAGCTCTCTTAGCCCCACCATCATCTCTCGCTCGCCTACCCGACGCGACGCTCGAACCATGTCAAGATGGATTACCGTCGCACGATGCTCAATCAGCGTCATGGCGGATCTCGCTGCGATCTTCAATGCATCGATCTGTTCCAAACTAATATCCCGAGCTACCACATCTGCGACGAATACAGCGCCGATAACCTGGCCATTCGGAGCCACAATCGGCATTCCCGCATAGAATCGGACAAACGGACTACCTACGACCAAGGGGCTGTCCATAAAACGGCGGTCCCGGGACGCGTCGGGCACAATCAACGGACGATCCGAGGAAACTGCGACATGAGAACAAAATGAAACAGCCCGCAGCGTTTCACTGACTTTAAGACCTACCGAGGATTTAAACCACTGACGATTCGCATCAAGCAGGGTCACTCCGGCAATAGGCGTTCGAAAAACCGACGCCAACAATCCGGTCAATGCGTCAAAATCCGCATCTGGCGCCGTGTCGAGAATTTCGTAGCGACGCAATGCGGACAACCGATCTAATTCGCTAATCGGGACGACGGCAGGGATCATTGACGGGTTCCTTCGCGGATTAAGAACAAACAGAGGGTCTGAGTACTAGCTTAACCACTATACCCGCTCCGAGAGCCGGTAGGGAAACATCTTGAGGCGAATAGGGAGACTTTCTTGCGGAGAACAAAAACCCTCGTCGAATCAAAGAAATTTGTCCCTCAAAGTCTCCTCTAATAGTGGGGGGAGACCGATCCCGTGTCGAATATTCTCTGAGCCACCCGCCCGAAAGGAACCAAGCCTTCACATGCGGCCTAGTAATTCGACAAAATCGTTCAGCGCCTTTCCCGTCTACCTATTTTGTACGATCTATCGCCAAATACGTCCGCTCAGTACGTCGATATTCGGCTCTTATTCTCCTCTTTATTATTCAACTTCGTTTCCGCCTCATTTTTCCGCCAAAAAACACGCCATTTGCGGCATAAAGATATCCTGATATTTCGTTCGCACGGCAATCATTTGGTTTCCGCTGCGATGTCGTATTTGATACAATTCATATAGCACCAATCCCAGATTAGTGAGACCCCTCTTGAGCCTATTAACACCTGGTTCCAACATCTTTAATCTCGCCATTGAAGAACATATGCGAACCTCTTATCGCGACTATGCGATGAGCGTCATTACCGACCGAGCACTACCCGATGTCCGAGATGGTCTAAAACCCGTTCACCGCCGGATTCTCTTTGCGATGAGCCAATTAGGTCTGACCCAGGCAAAAGCCCACATGAAGTCCGCTCGTGTCGTTGGCGATGTCATTGGTAAGTACCATCCCCACGGTGACGCCTCTGTCTATATGGCAGCCGTTCGTATGGCACAGAGTTGGTCTTTGCTTCATCCTCTGATCGATCCTCACGGCAACTTCGGATCGCTTGACGACGATCCGCCAGCCGCGATGCGATATACCGAAATGCGAATGACTCGTCTCACGGAGACATTTTTTGACGCACTCAACAAAAACGTTGTCGACATGCGTCCTAACTACGATGGTAGTGAGCACGAGCCGACCATTCTTCCAATTCTGTGGCCTCAAATTCTGACCAACGGTACTGGCGGCATTGCCGTCGGCATGGCAGCATCCGTACCACCACACAATCTCGGCGAAGTCATTTCGGCCTATCTGGCGTTCATTGCGAACCACCAGATTACAACCGCTGAAATTATCGCGCTGATGCCGGCCCCAGACTTTCCGACCGGTGGCCTCGTCCACTCGCTTGACGGCTACGCCGAAGCGATCGAAACGGGTCGCGGCAAAGTCAAAGTTCGCGCAACTTGGCACGAAGAACCAGGCAAACGTGGCGCAACAACAATGGTCATCGATTCGATTCCCTATCAGGTCACCAAAAGTGTTCTGATGGAACGCATGTCTCAGGCACTTGACAACAAACAAGTTGAAGATGTCGACAAAATCCACGACGAATCCAATGCCAAATTCCCTGTCAAGATCGTAGCCTACCTAAAGCCTGGAGCATCCGCTGAAGTCGCATTCAACCAGTTTCTTGCGGCTTGCGAAGGCGTTGAAATCGCCGTTCATTACAACACGAACTTGCTCATTAATGGGCAGCCCCGTGTCATGGGTTTCCGCGAAATATTCGAACATTGCTTGACCTTTAGCCTAGAATGCATCCGACGCGAAACCGAATTCGACCTAGCCAAAGCGTTGGCTCGTCTCCATATCCTCGAAGGACTTATGGCCGCTATTGGTAAGCTCGACGAAACAATTGCGCTTATCCGTGCTGCTGCTGACGCCGCTGAAGCCCGCGCTGGCCTAATGCGTCTCCTAAACCTCGATATCGAACAGGCCCAAGCTATTTTGGACCTCCGGCTTCAAAAACTGACCGGACTCGAACTCGAAGGTCTGACTGGAGAAACCAACGCACTCGTCCTCGCCGTCGCCGACCTCCGCGATATCTTGGCTCGTGAACCCCGACGAGTAGCCATTGTGGTCGAACGTGTTTCGGCAATCGCGACAAAATTCACCCACGAACGCAAAACCGAAGTCTCGGAATCACTCTCGACGATGGCTCGTGAAGACCTCATCGAACGAGAAGACGTCGTGATCATCGCCACAAAAGGTGGTTACATCAAGCGTATCCCAGTTTCAGCAATGAATCGTCAAAACCGTGGCACCCGTGGCAAATCCTGGATGACCACCGGCGACAACGACTTCATCACGAGTCTCCATCCGGCATCAACGCACGACTATCTCATGTGTCTCACCCGTTCAGGAAAACTCCTTACGAAGAAGGCGTTCTACATCCCTGAAGGTGCAGCCGGTACTAAGGGTCGTCATCTGCGTAACGTTTTCGACGGCCTTGAAGAAGATATCGTCAACCTGATGTCCGTAGCCGATTTTTCTGAAGATCACTATCTTGTCACCGTTTCCGCAGACGGTTCAATCAAACGCACCCCGCTGTCGGAATATAAAAACTCTGTCAACAAGGGCGGCCTTATCGCCGTCAAAATCGACGAAGGCGATTCGATCGTTGGGGTCGACGTTTGTCAAGATAACGATCATATCATGCTTGTCGCTTCGAGCGGCAAGGCGATTCGATTCGTTGTCAACGCCGAACAGATGCGCCCAATGGGACGTGGTACCGTAGGAACCCGCGGTATGATCCTCGGAAACGGCGAAAAAATCGTCGGCATGATCGTCATTCGTGGCGACGGGAAACCACAATCCAAGCGCATGGTCGAACGCGTCACTGTTGTCAACGATGTCGAAACAACGACAATGGTCGAAGAACTCGATACCGATACGATGGATGACGGTAATTACTTACTATGCATCGGCGAAAAAGGTGTTGGGAAATGCACCCGAATGTCGGAATTTGGCGCTCAACGGCGTTCCGGCAAAGGCGTCGCCTGCTTCAACATCAACAACAAAACCGGGGCACTCATCCAAGCCATGGGTGTCCGCGACGAGCAAGATATCGTCATGGTCTCCAGCGCCGGCGTCAGCGTCCGTATCCATGTCCAAGACATCCGTACCACCGGACGTATCGCGTCTGGCACCTATCTCATGAATCTCGACAAAACCGATCGCCTCGTTGACGTTGCAAAAGTCGTCCGCGCTGAACCAGAAGAAGAGGAAGTCTCCGAATGAGTGCTACATCAATCCCCACATCAAACATCTACGACGCGGACTCTATCAAGGTCCTTAAGGGCCTTGAAGGCGTACGGAAGCGTCCAGGAATGTATATCGGCTCAGTCGGAAAGACCGGAGTTGCCCATTGTCTCTATGAAATTCTCGACAACTCGATCGACGAAGCCATGGCTGGCTTTGCCACAAGTGTCACCGTCACGCTTCATAAGGATGGATCTGCATCCGTCGAAGATAATGGACGCGGCATTCCTGTCGGTATCAATAGGGCCGAAGGTATTTCTGCCGCAACCTTGGCTATGACGGTGCTTCATGCCGGCGGCAAATTCGATAACAATGCCTACAAAACTGCCGGTGGTTTGCATGGCGTCGGTGCATCCGTCGTCAACGCGTTGTCTAGCTGGTTCAAGCTCGTCATCAATCGTGACGGGTTTGTCTGGACGCAAGACTTCAAAGACGGCGGAAAACCCGTTGCGAAGCTCGCGCAAGGCAAGCCGTCCAAAAAGACCGGAACGTATACTCGGTTTCTTTTAGACGATACGATCTTCGTCGAAGACGGCATCGGTTTCGAGGTTCCCGTCATCCGCGAACGTATCCAAAAGGCGGCCTTTCTTAACCCCGGTCTCGAACTTATTTTCGTTGTTGAAGAACTCGAAGAACGATCGGTTTTTCTTGCTAATCGCTTCGGAGAAATTCTTAACTACCTCGCACCGGACATGGGACCGCCTATTGGCGGAGTCATTGAAGCTGAAGGGAAAGTCGACGATGCGAAAGGGGAGGTGCAAGTCTTTGTAGCCATTCAATACGCAAACACCGACGAATCGATTATCGCGAGCTTCGCCAACAATATCTCGACTCCGCACGGCGGCACCCACGAAGGTGGTTTCGGCGGAGCCCTTTTGCGCGCCATCAACACGTACGGCGAAAAACGCGGTCTCCTCAAAGATCCACTCATCGCCGAAGATGTCCGCGAGGGTCTTGTCGCCGCGATCGCGGTCCGAGTCGCCGAACCGAAATTTGAGGGTCAAACCAAAGAAAAGCTTGGCAATCCCGAGGCTCGTAGTGCCGTACATAGCGTCGTATACGAAGCGCTTGGCAAGTATTTCGAGGAACATCCAGCTGACGCCAAGGCCATTATTCAGAACGCCGCTCTCGCAGCCAAAGGACGCGAAGCGGCCCGGCGGGCACGTGAACTTGCAACCGGCAAAAAGGGAGCCGTCCGCACAACACTTCCTGGCAAACTAGCGAATTGCCGCGAAACCGATCCCGCAAAATGCGAATTATTCCTCGTCGAAGGAGACTCAGCGGCTGGAACTGCCAAAAATGGTCGCAACAGCCAAAATCAAGCGATTCTTCCTCTCAAAGGAAAAATTCTCAACGTTCAGCGCGCCGATATGGCCGCAGCACTCAAAAGCGACGAAGTCAAGAACGTCATTCTCGCTTTGGGCTGTGGCATCGGTAAAGACTATGACGAAAAGAAGCTGCGATACCACAAGATCATCATCACGAACGACGCGGACGTCGACGGATCGCATATCTCTACCCTAATCCTGACTTTGCTTCATAAGTATATGCCGCAACTCATTCAGAGTGGGTTTGTCTACGCCGCACAGCCTCCACTATATCGCGCAAAGAAAGGTAAGCAGTCGCACTACATCAAGGATGATGCCGCCCTAGAGAAATTCAACAACCAACACCAAGGCGAGAATTGGGACATCCAGCGATTCAAAGGTCTCGGCGAAATGGACGCCCAAGAACTCGGAGAAACTACGATGGACCCAGTCCTTCGAACACTTGCGCGGTTGCAATACCCTGCCGAAGGCAATATCGGAGCAGAAGTCACCTTCGAGCTGCTGATGGGACCTGAAGTTCCCCCGCGACGTGCGTTTATCGAAGAAAACGCCCAATATGCTTCGGTCGATATTTAGCCTGTCGAATCGAAGCTCGTGACCATAGTAATCATGGGAAGCGATCTTTCCAATATCGCAACAGCATAAAAGCACGAACAGTAAAGCAAACAGAAAAGGCGTGTCCTCCGCGGAGGACACGCCTTTTCTTATTCATCCGCTACTGCAGTAGATCGTAGCGCCTTTTGCCGGCGTCTTCCGTTCTTTCATCTTTCCGATTTTTGGCGCAGGAATCTCGATCTTTGGAGCGCGTCCTCGTGCCGCTGCAATAGCGATTCGCGTTGCCGTCATTAGCGCAAGCCGATCTTCAATAGGCAGCGCCATCGTTTTGTCCATCACATTGACAACATATGGATGACTTTTTGTCGGCAATCCCTTCGCGTCGACCCAACCTAACTTTCCGTTCGGATCATGGTAAATAAACGTCATCCAATAGATGCCTTTTGGATCCGGGCCAGCCAATACTTCGAGTCCGTCCATCGTACGATCGCGATCTTTGGAGCTATACACAGCATGCAAAAGCATCCCCGAAATAAATTCGTACGTCAATTTTTCGTGCAACGCTGTTATATCAAATGCGTCCGACGAAACAAGTAACAGTGCTTCTCGCTGCGCATCCGCCACATCAAACGATGTCCCCTTACGAATTGTTTCAAGGCTTGTTTTAAGATCATAGAGAACCATTAGGCGCTGGCACTTATACATGATCGCGTCGCCGAAAAAATAGACGCTCGCTGCTTCGATGGCCGATCGAGAATCTCGCGCAACGTTTCCGCCACAAACGGGTGTGTCTGTACCAGATTCTGACCACTATCACGCCAACCATATTTCCCTTCGGGATCATGCTTCGTTTCTAGCATTTCAACTAATATCCCGTCATCATACCCATCGTGACGCAGCGATACGCCAGCTACCTCATGCACCAAATCATCGACAGAAATCGGAGCGTAGGCCAAATGAAGCATTGTCGCCGCCAACAAATGTTCGCAGCAGCCGAACCAGTACTCGTCTGGCGTGTGCCACCTCAGCGAAACAAGTTTTTTCGATAAACGCATTGCGTCACCGACATCGTCGGGCGTCCCAAGACGAATAGAAGCAAGGTCTAGAGCCATGTGGAAAGTTCCTAAGTACGACCAACACAGCCGCAAAATGGAGAGATATCTGTAGTCTAGCACCGAAACGCCGAACGCGTCAAATAGTAAATTCTGTTTCCCCATACCTCAACAACAGATTAAGATTTACAAATGCTTCTCCCTATACTCATCGCCGTAACCATGTTCACCACAACCACGAGCACACGCCCAATATCTTCCGGAGACATCGCGTATGCAACGACGACACTGAGATCTGTTCGCACGCCTGTTTTATCGCCGACAGTTGCTCCAATGACCTTTACAAGCAACCGGCTATCAACTCATCTAGGAGAGCCTTACACTAATTCGACCGGATATATCGTCGTCATCGGAACCAAAACAAATTGTTTTTCCAACGAGTGTGCATATAGCATCATCATGGGGGAAAATGGTCCGCTCAATAATGATGAACGCGCCGGCAGCGTCATCAAGCTGCCTAACGGACAAACCGGCTATTATCAGGATATCGACTGTTCTGGATGCAATGGTTGGGCATCGATCAAATTTGGAAATCGCACCGAACACTATTCGATTGCTGTTCAGGGCGGATCATACGACGAGCTCTTAACACTCGCACGTGGACTACGACGACTACACTAGCTGATTAAGCGTATGTGTCGATATTTGTGCCAAGATACTTCGTAGAAAGTGCCAGCGGCTCGTCGATCTTCGCAGAAACACCAACGCATCGTAGACCGCGAGCACTATCATCAGACTGGTCATCCATGCCCATAATCGTCTCGCCGACCAAACGTCGCGGATCCTTCGACGATCCAAACAAAAAAACTAAACAAGCAAACCGAAACGAGCGAACCCGATCTCCGGATGAAAGCAACCAGAGGACTACGCCTTTTCGACGCTCCCGATTTGTAAACGACATGATCTAGAATCTCACTGTGGTGGTATGAGGCATAATCTGTTCCCATAAACTTGATAGATTCCTATCCGGCAGACGAATGTCTGAAGTTACATCATTCCCAAAGGCTCATTATCCCCAATCTGGGAATACACTCAATCATGAGCCCCGCGTTCGCGTCCCCCATACAGCGCATCCGTGATGCGTGCCTTACCATTGCTAATCGAGAATCGTCCCCGACAAAAGCATACGCATTCGCGGACCTTACTATCGAGGTAGCGCTTGTTGTTCGCGGCATTCTCGGTGGGACACTTATGAATGGGTACATTGATGGATTGCCACATATCTGGAATCGTATAGACTCTGGTGAGGAATACGATCTAACTTCCG
>Ga0182016_10004670_pt1 | contig 15067 bp, 16 predicted proteins | sample 712S2MmetaG_FD_120491 | JGI IMG/M metagenome (GOLD analysis project Ga0182016, IMG submission 120491) | Permafrost microbial communities from Stordalen Mire, Sweden - 712S2M metaG | ecosystem: Environmental > Terrestrial > Soil > Wetlands > Permafrost | place: Sweden: Stordalen | collected...
CAACGATCCGCGACGGATTGCGCAGGGGGATCGCGATGACCGCGCCGATTTCGATAACTGGCGGCAGCAGGCCAAGGATATCGGCTGGGAACCGCCCCGCTCATTCGAACTGATCGGGCCGCAAACCCTGCCGCTAACCGCGACTGAGCGGCACCAGTCAGCTTACGAAACCGCTGTCCGGCACCTGGAGCCGCAATTCGAGCGCCGGGCCGTACTCAGCCATTACGACCTGCGTTACGCCGCCTTACGCGGGCTGATCGAAACCGGCACCACCGCTCGCGACAGCCGCGGACGTATCGCTGATGTCGACGCCATCACCAAAATGATGCGCGAACGCGGCGTCCTGCAATACGGCGAGCAAACCCCGCTGGTGTGGGGCAAGGAAGGCGGCGGCAACGTTTCGGTCACCACGCAATTGCATATCGAACAGGAGAAGGAGTTCATTGACCGTCTCAAAGCCGCGCATGCCGATACCTCGGGCGCGCTCCGGCCGTCGCTGCTCAGCTATCATGTTGGTCGATCTAATTTGGACTTTACCGACGCGCACGGTAAAAACCAACTGCAGGCGTTGATGCGGGCCGGCACCGGCAGCCGGTTCGAATTGATCGAGGCGGCGGCAGGAGCTGGAAAAACCAGTTCGCTCAAGCCGATCATCGCCGCCCGGCTGGAGCAGAAATGGAGTGTCTATGGTGCGTCTCTAGCCTGGCAGCAGGCCGACGCCCTGACCGACGCCGGCATTACCAAGCGCAATGTCTATGCGCTGGATGTGCTGCTCACGCGGCTGCACTCGGGTGATCTGCGGCTGGACCGCAACTCCCTGGTGGCGTTGGACGAATATGGGCTGCTGGGCACCCGGCAAGGGCTGGAATTGCTGCGCTGGCAGAACCGGCAGCGGTTTTCGATTATCGCGCTGGGGGATCAGAAGCAGTTATCCGCGGTCGAGGCCGGGGATATCATCGCCTTGACCAAGACCGCGCTGGGTGCCTCCGCGGTGCCGTCGATCGAGACCACGCAACGGCAGAAGGGCCGCGAGGCTGAGATTGCAGGTCTGTTGCGCCGGGGCAAGGACGGTGCTGCCGAAGCCATCGCCATGAAGCGGGAAGACGGCACCGCGATCATGGCGCATGGCGGGCGTTCCGCCACGGTCAAGGCCGTGGTTGATCTGGCCATGGAGCGGCAACGCATCACCGGCAAGCTGCCGACGATCAGCGTGCAGACCAACCGGGAAGCCCATCAAATCAATCTGGCTTTACGTGAAGCCAAGCAGGCGGCCGGGGTGACCGGCGCTGATCTTTACACCCGCAAGGCGACCGATCGGCAGGACGAGTATGTCATGCGGCTGGCCAAGGGCGACACCGTCAGGCTGCTGAAGTCCACCGGCGGCCGGTATCTCGACCCCGATCCGGCGACCGGCCGCACTACCGCCGGCAGCGTCGGGCGTAACGGCACGGTGCTGACCGTGGTCAGCGCCGGCAGCAAGGGCTTGACGGTCCGCACCACGACAAATCGCCTGGCCAGGATCGACTGGGCTGCGCTCACCGACCCCGCCAACAAGACCGGGCGCGTCTTGCTGGCTTATGGCGACGCCACCACCATGCATCGCAGCCAGGGGGCGACCTCACCGGAGCATATCTGGGCATTGCTGGACGGCAGCGCCAAAATTTCGGGCGCGGCTGCCTACTCGGCGGCAACCCGGCATACCGACAGATCCTGGCTGGTCACCAACGCCGAGGCTGAGACCATCGCGGTCAAGCAGGGCCGTGCACTGAACGACCCCGCTCCGGTCGGCGATGACGACCGTTGGGCGCATGTCGCCAAGCGGCTGTCCTGGCAGCCGGAGAAGGATACCGCCACCGCGTTGGCCGCCCGGGTTGAGACCCTGCATCGCGGCACCGTCGATCTGCTGCACAAGGTGGCGTCGTCGCAGGCCATGCTGGATCAGCGTCAGCGCGGCAGGGCCTCCGCCGGTGCCGCGCAGACAGTGCAGACGCGGCATCTCGACATCGCCTGGGCGGCGGCGCAGCGGACGGTCGCAGCAACCTTACAAACTGTCAGGAATGCGTTCGAGCGGGACTAAATCGCCATGGGAGGCCGGTATTCGCGTCTCATAGGCTCGACGGATGGCCGATCCTCCGCATGTCGCCGCGAGCATAGTCCCGTCGCCGGATCCGTCGGTCATCACGACCGCACAGATCGACAAGGCCAGGGCTGAACTGCGCGCGGACTATACCGACAAGGTATCTGCACTCGGCACCATTCTGGGCACGCGTCTGGACGCGATGGATAAAGCTTCTGTTATACTTTCAGAGAACGTGAACCGTGTGCCCACGTTGCTCGATCGGGAAGTGTTACGAGTTATAGACATGCTCAAGCGCTCCGAGGAGTTGATGGCGGAGAAATTCGCCGCCGTTGCGCAGCAGTTCAAGGAACGGGATATCCGCTTCGATCAAGACAAGGCCGCTTCTGCGACGGCTATTTCCGCCGCACTCAGCGCCCTCAAGGAACTCATCGCGCTGCAGAACTCGAACACCACGAAACAGGTGGACAGCATCCTGGCGCTGCTGGCGTCGACCAATACAGCGCTCAACGACAAGGTTGGCGTGATCAACGGCAGGCTGGACAGGGGCGATGGCGGCCACAGCGCCGGAGCGGCCTACCTCACCACCGGGCTCGCTGTCGCTGCCATCATCGTCTCCCTGGGTATCGGCGTGTTCAGCCTGGCCGGGCGCGGCTCGGTCACCGAAATGCTGCCCGCAAGTGCAGTGACGCCTCGATGACCGCTCCTCCCGACGACCTTGACCTGCGGTTGGCGGTGCTGGAAGCGACCCTGCTGGAGCGGTCCACCGCGCAGGAGCGGGCGCTGAGCGTGGCTATGACCGCCAGCGAAAAGCGGCTCGATACCATGAATGAATGGCGAGCCACATACGCCGACCTGGTTACCAACACCATGTCGCGCACTGAGATCACGGTGGCACTGCAGGGCATCGTCGAACAAACTCGGGGCGAGCTGTCTTCTCTGCGCGATCGGGTCGCCGCGCTGGGAGCGCCGGACTATTTGCTGTGGGGTGTCGTGGTGTCGGCGCTGTCTGGCCTGGCTTTTGGTATATGGCTGCTCATCGGGCTGAAGATAGACAACGCAACCATGCCGTTGGCTTTACAGGTGGAGCACCTTAAAATACAGCCAGATCGCTGCGCCGCAAAATAATATAAGCCACAGTCTTTTGCGAGTCTGATAAAATATCGGAAGATTGCGGCCATGGCGCTTGTCGTGGCATTTTTCGCATAGCGTCAGCAACGCGGCATCCGGCACGTTGAGCAGGCGGCAATAGCCGCATACCCCCCTTGCCGGGCCGTACCAGAGATGGTGCACCTGCAGCTTGCCGCGGCAGTTGCAGTCGCGGCACCGGTTGTGATCCCGGTGCCGGATGCTGCGGGCGCGTGCCCGCCACGCCGGGCACCAGTAGTCGACACGGTACCCGGAACAGCTCATCGGTCGAGGTCGGCGCTTTTGTCTGCTGCTTTGGCCGCTCCCGTGGTTGTCTCGCGCATTGCTCCGCCTTTCCAGAGCCGGTCCATGCTCAACTGGCCGACGACCTGGACCTGGGTTTCCTGGCGCTGTGCTACGGCGGCGGCAGCGGATTCAGCGACGGCATTGGCTTTATGCGGCCCGTTGAAATGTTCGCCCCAGAAATCTTTAATATTGGCTTTTTCGGTAGCGCTGGTCATGAGCGTGTCGATCCTTTTTGTTGCTGCAGTCGTGCGCGCGGCTTTGTCGGTGCCGGGCACGTGTTCGAACTTGATCTTGTCATGGGCTCGGTCATCACCTTTGACCGTCAAGGTCGCGGCCTCGGTGGAGGCGACGATCTGCTCGGGGGTGTTGACCTGTCCGCCGGGGCCGAACTCGATGCGGCGGACCCGGTCGCCCGGCTCGAACGCCGGGCTTGGCGCCGCGTCCGTGCGGCCCATCTTTTCGTTGTGCCAGGCCGCCAGCGGTGCCGGGTCGAAGGTTGCCCCCGAGGCGTTCGAGGTGTGTACCAGCGCTTCCACCGCCCGCCCCAGCGGCAGCCGGCCGTCGGCATGGTCCGGCGTCGGGATGGTCGGTGCCGGTGTTTCGGCATAGTACAGCTTTCTGTTTAGTAGCTTATTGTAATGTGAGATATCCGGCATTCAGGACTACTCCGTGTCTTCGAGTTCATCGACGTGTACCGCGTGTTGCCGATAGTTGAACCGGTTACCGCTCATCCGGCCGGCAACCGCCGGATACTTATAGAAGGGTGCTGTCGCGCAAGCAACGACATACGGCCGGTTCTGCGCCAGCACCCACATCTGTTCGGATGGCGCGCGCAGGATTTCATCGGCGTTCAGCAGGTTGCGCTTGATCTCATGCTCGTTCTCGACATTGCCGCGGCTGCGGCTCGGCAGGCGCAGCCCCCAGGGCTTGTTGGTGCTGGTGTTGTCGCCGGTGCTGCGCGCCATGACGCCGTAGGTGCCCGCCGCTTCACTCAGGCGCTTGGCGGTGTCGGGGTCCTGGATCGAGTTGTACGAAGTCCACGAGCAACAGCTGCGGATGATGCCGGCGCGTTCCTTGCCCCATGCGTTGGTCAGTTGTGAATCGCTTTGCAGGATCAGGTGCATGATGGCACCGTATTTGCGCCCTGAGACGTAGCACAGCTCAATTTCGTCCATGGCGCCGAGCAGGGCGCCTTCATCGAGTTCGAACAGCACACGGTGGGCCAGGCCGGCGCCGTCGGCATGGATGACGGCATTGAACAGCGATCCCATGACGGCACGGCCGATGGCAGGGGTCGCGATCAAGGTGCGCAAAGGAAGATCGACGAACACCACGGTTTTCGGGTCCAGGATGTCGGCGGTTTTCAGGTCATTTCCGGAGACGATCTTTGCATAGGCGGGATTGGCCAGCCACTGGGTCGCCGCCCTGACCGTGAACATGACGCTGGCCCAGGTGCGATCGGATTTGTGCAGGTCGCGCAAGCCGTTGGCATGAAACCGGGCGACGCTGCTGTTTGAGTTCTGCGCAATGTGATCCAGGACTTCGGTCATCCGGGTATCCGACACGGACAACATATTGCGCAGATTGATCAGCGTATGGGTTTTGTCGGAGAAAATCATCTCTGACAGCAGGCAGTTGACCAGTGACCGCGCACTGGTATCCCAAACCGGATCGCCGCCACCTCCGCCGGTTTTCAGTCGTGCGCCTTTTTCGTCGAAGATATGCCCGGTAGCGGTGGCTATGTCCGCGTCGATATCCGGGTGCGACGGATCAAGCCAGTCGAGCACGTTGAGGCCGGCGCCGCCTGAGCCGATCGTATGCACGGTGTAGCCTTCATCCTGCAGAGCCTCGGTCATCACCGGGCCGATTTCGTTGGACGGGTCCAGGACAACCCGCGGGCCGCGATAATGCCAGAGCCGGGTAATCGATGACGTGCTCTTATCCCCGCCGGGGCCGGCTATGGTCTGGCAATGCGGAGCGGGGCCTTTCTTATTCGGGTCATCGAACAGCAAGGGTGCATTGTTTTGACTGCCTAGCGCGCCGATCAGAATGCCGGGCCGGTTCGCCGGCGGGGTGAAGTCGCGCAGCAGGTCTTGCGCCGCGCCGAACCTGGCGCGCCCGTGGTTGTCGGTGACGCCGCGCTGCAAAGGCCGCGGCGCACCGTCAAAAGGGCGGCGGAATGCTCCCTGCATACGCCACGGCAGCATGGTGAGGCAGACGAACGGCACGGCAGCCAGCAGGGCGCTGATGGCCAGCAGTATCTCCGACCACAGATCGCTCCGGTAGAACTGCAAGGCGTGCCACCATCCGAGCGGTTCGAACGCGCGGTTGGCCAGATAGCTCCAGCCGTAGGATGCCGCCAGTGTCCACGTACCGGCACCGATGACGGCGTACGACACGCCCGCTAAAAGTTTTTTATGCATCTATTTTCCCCCGCTTAAAAGGTCACGAAAACTTTCGCCTCGTCTTTCCGCATCGGGACGAAACCATATCTCGCCGATCGCGCGCACGCCGCCGTCATTCTCTACCGGGATGATAAAATCGATTGCGGTTTCCAGTTGGCCGATCGCCATGGCATTATCGGATTTGCCGTCGCTAATCATATCGACCAGCCTGCGTGCGGCTTCTTCCGGATTGGTGCCGTGGATAGTGGACATTGAACCGGGATGGCCGGCTGCGATGACGGACACGAATACCGCGGCCCCCTCGGGATCGCGCAACTCCCCCAGGATGACCCGGTCGGGTCGCTCGCGCATGGCGGATTTCATCAACCGCGCCGGGCGAACGCCCGTTGCCTCATCGGCGGAATAGAAATGCCGCACATGATTAGGCTGGCGGATCACCAGTTCCGCCGCGTCTTCGATGGCGATGATCCGCTCATCGACAGGAATAGCGCCGCCGAGCAGTTTCGACAGGCGGCTTTTGCCGGCGCCTGTCGGACCACAAAACAAGCCGGTCTGCCGCGAACGGGCGGCCATGGACAGAAAGGCGACGATATCACCGGAATCAAAGCAATCCAGCAACGGGGCGATGATCGCGCGCCGGCGCTCTTTGCGCCCGGCCCATTTATTCCAGCGCGCGGTATTATACATGGCGGGCACGGCCTCGACCTCGTCGATGTCCCTGTCACCCTGGCGGATGGTGATCGACATGGTGCCGGGAGACTGCACCGGCGGCATGATCGCCTGCAGGCGCAGCAGGCCCGGCAAGTCGCAAGACAGGATCGGCTTGGCGTGTGAAATCACCTGCCGGGTCTGCGCGGCGGCCAGCACCGAAAGGCCCATCTGCCGGGCGTAGGTCATTTCCGGCACCTCTGTCCGGTGCCACTTGCCGTGATGCAGCCACCAGCCGACGCCGGGCTCCTGCATGGCGAAGTCCTCGGTTTCCGGAGCGTGCAGGATATGCGCGATCGGGGCGTAGCTGCGGGTAAGGGCGTTGCTCATTGCAACGGGCACGCCATCGGGTCGACCCGCATTGCCTTCATGCAGATGTCGTAGAAATCCAGATCCTGGCCGACGGTGACCGTGACCGGCAGCGCCGGCGCGCGGGTGCCGATCGGGGGGCGGTTGATCGTAGAGTCGAATTCCTTGCCGGCCAGCGACTGGGTTTGCGCACCGGTATTGAGGTTGACCGAAGTGCCGTTGTTACCGCTGAAGGCGCGTGATACGGCGGACGCGGCGAGGCTCTGGCCGATGCCGACGCCGGCATCCATCAGCGAGTAGAGCGCCACCGCGCCGGCGCGGTCCCAGAAGAAGGTCTGCACTTCGGTCTTGTCGAGCCCGGCCGCCCCGAGCGGATCACCCGCCGGAGAAGCCAGGGGCATGTTGAACCACGGCGTTTCGATCAGGGTGTAGACGATGCCAAGCCGCTGCTCGCCGCCCTGCAGCCCGGCCTGCATGTGCCCGAACAGCAGGGTGTGCGGCGGCAGCAGGCCGCGGCGCAGGTTCGTGCCGCGGAACCAGACCGGGACGTTGCACATCTCGAAACCGGGTTTCTCGCTGTTCTGATGGCCGACCGGCAGGCACGGGATGACCGTGCCGGGGCGGATCAGGAAATCCGGGTGCTTCACCAGCGAACCGTGGCTGGTTGGCGGCATGTCGCTTTCTGCGCCGTCGGCAGGCGCGGCGCGGGCGGCTGCGGGTGTCGCGGCCGGGGGCGGTGCGCTCCCGCGAGCGGAATCAATCCGGTAAAGCGACATTTCAGTCGGCACCGGTCTGTACCGGATGAGCGGTGCAGGCGCGGATGCCGCCGGAGCGGTGCTGGTGACGCCGTCAAGCGTGTCTCCCATGGTTGGCGCGGGGGGTGGCTGGAAGTCCCGGATCGGCGCGGCAGGGTGCTGATCCGCCGGCGGCTGCGGGGCCGGGGGCGTCGAGCCGGGCCACAGGACGGCGGCAACGATGGCGATGGCCGTGCCGCTCAGGATAGCCAGCTTGACGTTGCCGTTCAGGTTGCTCCAGCCCCCGGTTGCGGGCGGCCGGGAGGGTGCGGCTGGCCCGCCAACTGTATCAGCCGGGCTGCTGAACAGGCTTCTCACTGCGCGGCCACGGTCATGCTGTTGCGCCCGTCGGGATCCGGCCCGGCGTTGAGCAGGCAGCCGATCGGGGGCTTGCCGTTTTCGCTGCCGTCGGAGATGAACCACTTGGCGGCGGTGCCGGATACCTTCAGGGTAGTGCCTTCAGCGTCCGGCTGCGGCGTGGACGGAGGGATTGTCGGCTCGCCGTTGGGCAGCAGCGAGTAGACGTTGGGCACCCGGCGATTGCCTTTGTAGCGCAGATAGGTGAAGCGGCCATCGTCCCAGACAACGTCGGGCGCAAAGGCGGCGCTGCCGCGATAGCCGTATTTTATATTGGATGTTTTGTTCGGCGTATCGATGATCGGGGCTTTCAGCACCGCCCCTTCGCGATTGCGCGAAACCCATTCATCCTGGCGTTTTTTATACTCGGCCGCCGCCTGTTGCTTGATCCGTTCCGGGTAGACGAAGCGCACGGCCCACAGCACCGGCGGGGCCGCCGGTGCCGGCGTGGCCGGACCTACAAAAGTCGGGTCCAGGCTGGCGGTCGCAACCGGGGGCGGTGGCTCCGGAGTTTTCGCCGAGATTTCGAAGGCATACGGCACCTGCTCTTTAACGCCGAGGGCGTTGATGCGCTCGGTCTGGATGAACAGCGGCTGCGCGTCGAGTTCACGCACTGCTTTGAGGTAGACGATATTGGCGACGACGTTGCGGCATAGGTTCATATCGCAGGAAGGCTGGCCCGCACCCGACGGCCCCCCCGCGAGCACTTGCTGGGAGACAGTCGGAGGCGGGGGAGCGTTCAGGGGGTCCGGCTTGATAATATCCTGGTCGCTGACAGTCAGGCCGCCGGTCGGCACGGTTTCATCCGCGCCCAGCTCGATGCGGATCGACATGCCGGGAATGATGTGCAGCTCGACCGGATTGCTCGGGTCGTAGGTTACCACGCGAACCTTGGCGTCATTTTTACTCGCCGCCGGCGGATCGATGGCTGCCAGGGCAGGCATCGCGCACAGCAAAGAGGTGGCCAACAGGCTGGTGCGAAAAATCACTGGTCTACCCCCTTGTGTTGACGTTGGTCGGCTTGGCGCCGGGATATTCTATGACCTGCACGCCGGGTGCGTTGAACGTCACCGGATCCAGCCACGCCCGGCGGTTATCATCCTGGGGGTATACCCCTGTGCGAAAGCGCACCGTCGCGGTGTAGAAGGGTGCGTTTGCCGGGTCTGGGGCACCCGGGACACGGGAGCTTTCTTCCCAGCGACGAAAGCGAAACATATAGATATGGTTTGCCATATCGCCGATCGGCGTTGGCGGATCGACCAGCTCGCACTGCACGGTAGCGCCCTTTTCACCGTAGACGTGCTGCGGGGCGTTCTTATTCAGGATATCGAACTTATGCTTGATTTGAATACCGATATCCTGATCCGCCATAGCTTGCAGGATATAATATTGCCGAACCGGGCTGCTCGATCCGTAGCAATCGTACGCCTGGACAAAGGTCCACAGGGCATTTTGGATCGCGGTTTCCTGTCTCGCGGCCGGCGGTAGCTCAGCGTAATGGGTACTGGATACGAGCTCGCCGTTGGCCTGGACCGTGCCGTAGACCACATCACGGGTGGCAAGTTTGCCGGCCAGTTGCCCGTTGCTGTAGACAGTCCAGCCGAGCCCGGCCGACAGCAGCGCGATGGCGCCGACCATCGCTGTTCTGCTGCGTCGCTCGTTGTTGGTCGCGGCGGCTTGCTGCGCGCGGACGCTTTTCTCCCGTTTGCGGGCAGCGTCATCGCTGCGCTCGTTGGCGAAAACGTCGGGCATCTAGCGACCCTCCGGGCAGATGCTTTCGAACACGGCGACATCCGTTTTGGACGGCTGCCATTTGTCCGTGTTGAGCACAACCAGCGGGCCGCGACAGGTCGTGACGAATTCATGTTTTTCAGCGCAGCCTGAGAAGGCGGTCAAAGCGATTAGCGTGAGGGTGCGAATCACTGTTTTTTCCTTTGCTTATTGGTCAGGGTGATCGTGGTCTTTGCGCCATGCATGCTCGTGGTCGCTGTCGTGCTCGAACCAAAGGTGGTCATGGTGCTTATGCGTGTGCGGAGTTGGGGTAGCGGTCACTGGCGTTTCGTTTGTCGGGGCGGTAGACTCAGTTGAGCTTGCCGCTGTCGTCGTTGTCGTTTGGGCAGTTGCCGGAGCCGCTGTCGTAGCTTCCGGCGTGACGGTAGCAGTCGCCTCGGAGGGCTTTGACGTCCACGCACGCACGTATTTCACGAGCATTGTGGCTTTGGTCGACGACATCGACCCTTCCCAGGATGAGGGCGTACCGGACATGATATCGAGTATCATGTACATCGGCTGGTGCATGTCAGCCGGGGTGGCCTGCTGAAAAGTCTGTACGCCGTCGAAATACCAGGTGAGCGTTGTCGGCTGCCAGTCGACTGCGTACGTGTGAAAACCCGCGCTGGTGTCGGCTACGGTTGTCCAGTGGTTATACACTGCCGCGGAGATGCCGGTGATGATCGTATTTACCACAATCGTCGGGGATTTCGCGACAACTTCTACGACGTCGAGTTCGGGCGGTCGCGAACCGTTTTCGGGCAGTAGCCAGAAGGCGCCCATGCTGCCGTTTACCGCGGGCATTTGCGCGTTCATCTCGAAGTAGCCGTAGGTCTGGCTAAACGTATCGTGCGTGGTGAGCAGGGCGCATAGCAAACTAGCACCCCCGGCAGCGCTTGCCGACACATCGGCCGGGCGCGGGATAATGTTGAGCGCCAGCACGCCATTGACGTTTGCTGCTGTCTGGGCGTCCGCAGGCGCCCCGGCTGCGGTTATCCAGGAGGACATATCCGATGTGATATGTCCTCCTGGTGCCCATGAAAAGCTTGCCGGCCACTGCGCCATATCGACGCTGTCAAAGGTTTTGGTTTGCGCGGACGCTTCTGCGTTCATCTCAAACAGCGAGGTAAAAATGATAACGGCTCGCGCAAGCCCGGTTAGCACATCCATGCATTCTGAATCAGGTCTCATATTACCACTCCCGCACGTCGTCGCGCCAACGCTCCTGCAGGAACCAGTGCAGGATCGGCTTCCAGAACCACAGCAGGACCACTACCGCGAAGAACACGGCGCCGCGCCAGTTGCCGCGGTCTACCATGCGCAGCCCTTCCAGGCCGATCGCGCATAGGATGAATTTGAGAAACCACATGATAACCTCCTTATCGAAAAGGCCGTAAAACCCGGCCGTTCAGGGCCGGGATATAAGGCCACTTGCTTCTTAGACAGCAGCATCGTATATCTAACGGATGTTCGCTGCAACCCGTATCCGCCTCTATCCGACAGATGAACAGGCCCATTCCATGGCCGTTCAGTTCGGGTGTGCGCGTTGGGCTTGGAACAACGCACTTGCCTTGACGAGCGATCTCTATCGCACGATGGGTAAGGGGCTGAACTACCATGCGATGGCGATCCGGCTTCCAAAGCTGAAACAGGAGTTCGAATGGCTTGGTGACGCAGACAGCCAAGCGTTGCAGGCGTCCTTGCAAAACCTGTCGCGGGCGTTCGAGAATTTCTTTGCCAAGCGTGGCAGATACCCTCGCTTCAAGTCGAAGCACGGTCGCCAGTCGATCCAATATCCGCAGCGCGTGAAGATCGAAGGCCCGCGGATCTACCTGCCGAAAGTCGGCTGGGTTGAGTGCGTCGTGCATCGTGAGATCGTTGGCAAGGTCAAGACTGTCACGGTCAGCCGCAATGCCTGCGGCCAGTTCCACGCGGCGATCCTGACCGACGACGGAGAGGCGCTGCCTGCCGTTTCGACCGATGGAAAGGCCATCGGTATCGATGTCGGTCTGACGCACCTCGCCGTCACCAGCGACGGAGCAAAGTTCGAGAATCCCCGCCATTTGCGCAAAGCGGAAAAGAACCTGAAGCGCAAACAGCGGATGTTGTCCCGCAAGAAGAAAGGATCGAACCGCCGGAACAAGGCCCGGCGACTGGTGGCCCGCGCGCATGAGCGTGTGGCGTGCGCCAGGAAAGACCACCTCCACAAGCTGTCCAGACGGATCGTAAACGAAAACCAAGTGATCGCCGTTGAAGACCTGCATGTGAAAGGGATCATGTCGAACCACTGCCTTGCGAAAGCAACGGCTGACGCTGGTTGGGGCACGTTCACGGGGTTTCTCGAATACAAGTCGGCACGCGCCGGCAAGGCGTTCATCAAGTGCGACCGCTGGTATCCGAGTTCCAAGGCGTGCTCGGCGTGCGGTTCGATTTGCGACAAGATGCCGCTCGATGTCCGGGCGTGGACGTGCGTTCATTGTGGCACGCACCACGACCGAGACATCAACGCGGCGAAGAACATCCGCGCCGAAGGGCTGCGGATATTGGCGGGCGGAGCGCTCGCTACTGCCAGTGGAGGCGGTGTAAGTCCTGGCAAGAGGCGAAATCCTCATGTTGGGCGGTCGCCTAAGAAGCTGGAAGCTCGGTCCTTCAGGGCCGAGTAATGTTCACGTATTTGCTGAACGTGATATAACTCTTGACGCTTTTGACGCGGCGCCGGCTGCCGCGCCGGCGGATGACGTAATGGCGCGCATGGCGATCATCATGGATGGCGCGGACAATGCGGCTACGGCGCCTGAGCCGAAGCCAACCGCTATCGGTAAAACCGCCATCGTCAGCACATCGATCAAGGCATTGCTGATGACATGGCCAAACATGCCGACGGCCGCGGTGGCGTTATTGGCGGCTTGTCCTTTTATCGCGTCAAACATCCTTTGCATACCGTTCATTTGCATGGCCAGCACAAAGGATGTGGAAAAACCAAAGGCTGCCGAGCCGACAAGCTTGCCGATCCACTGATCGACAAAACCGCGGGTGCGATCGAACAGTTCAAAGCAGAGCAGGTTCATGCCCATTGCCAGAATGATGGCGAGCAGAGTTTGTCCGAGCAGCCAAATGCCGACGATAAAGGCTAAAGTAGCCTGAAAAACACCGTTAGCCGCGTGCCCGCTTAGGCTGTTAATCCAGTCTGACGGCGATAAAATGTTGGTGGAGACAGCGTCTATTTCAGCCGTGATTGCGTCACCCTTGGCCGCCATGCTGTCGAATTGCGCCGCCAGCGGCTGCGTCGCGGTGGTGTTGGCGTATTCGCCGCCAACCATGGCGGCCGTCGCTTGTGGTATCTTGTTGAACATCGGGTCACGCACGCGGTTAGCGAACTCGCCGCTGTGCGTGACCAGCAAGATAATTATACCGCCGCGGATGAAGGAGTCCCACAGCCGGTTTATCGATATATGGCCCCACATGACCAGCAGAAACTGCCGGGCTACGAATAGAACGAACAGTGCCCGTAGAACAGGGTGCAGCACGGCGGCTTCAGCGTTGATGACCTTGTCCATGGTGGACTGCAGCAAAGCCATCCGGGAAGACGCGATATCGACAAAGCTGATACCGACAATGTTGGCGGGTGCCTGGGCGTGCGCCGGCGCCACCAGAAATAGCAGCGTTAAAACCACTAACGCCGGATATAGGCGGCGCACCCTACCCGCCCCACGCCTGGGCCGCCACTGTGCTGTTCCATTGATCAGCTTGCTTGCGGGCGCGTTGCTCAGCCCGCTGCTGATCAACATGCGCCTGGGTTTCCTGCATCAACTGCAGGTGCTGGACGTGGATGGACTCATTCGCCAGATAGGATTTTTCCGCTTCGATCCGGGCGTTTATCGCGGCGGTCGCTTGCACGTCAGGCTGGCTCGGGATGCTGTTTTCAAGCTGCGTCAGGCTGGCCAGCCGAGCCCGGATTGTCGTCATGCCGGTCATCGACTCGCCTTGCAGATTTGCCGTTGCATATTGCCGGCGCTGCATTTCCTGCGCGGCGTAGTCATTGCCTTGCGGTGTGTAGTAACGGTTCTGGTCATAGAACCGCTGGCCCGGAGTTGACAGGCTCTGCCCGTAATTCAGTCCGGGTACGGCACCGGCTACCGAACCGGGCAGCCGGGTAGCATCATTCATGAGTCCCTGGCCTGTCATCATGGCGCGCGGGTTCAGGTGCTGCAGCGATTGCACTTCATAAGTCAGTTGCTGGTATTGTTGCTCCATCCATTTGATTTGTGAACCCCAGCTCATAGCGGTCGCGGCGTAGCTTGCGACCGCGGAAAACTCGTCGGTGCAGTTGACGCACATTACAGCGGCCTGGGCCTTGGCTCTGCTGATCGGCAGAGCCAAGGTGAGCGCTGTTGACAACAGCAGAACGGTTTTCATGGCATGCATGCGGTGCCGCCGTCCGGCGAGACCCAGACCGGGGCGAAGCCGTAGCCGACCGGGTGGCACGGTTCACCGTTGCGGGTGACGCGGGCCATCGGTGGCTGGCAGGCGGCTAATAGAATCGTTGTAGCCGTCAAAAGCAGGATTGTCTTCATCGTTATTTTCCTCATGCTGCGGTTTCTTCGATACGTAACTGGAATTCGTTGAACGCCTCCATTTCATGGCCTGAATGCCGCTCAAAGCAGTTCTGCAGCAGCCGCACGCGCGACGGCGTGCCTGACATGATGTTCAGGTGCTGCTGCAATTCTGAAAAGTCGAAGCGGAATAGACCGCCTTCGCCGTCCTGGCGTTTGATCACGACGGCGCGATAAGGCAAGGTGAACATAGTTTCAGTGATGCAGCGGATTTCCGCCTGGGTGCAGCCGATTGCCTGATAGTCCATGCGGGTATCTGCATCGCCTGCTTTATCGTTCCTGAACAGGATCATCTGCCGCGCCTGTTTGACCAGGGCTTTGCCGGCCTCATTGGTCAGCATGTCGCAGGGCTGCTGCGCGATAGCGTTGAACGAGGCATTGCGCTTGCGGGCGCGGAGCGCGATGCCCTTGAACGGCTTGGCGAATGCCGGTCCTGGCATGTATGCCGGGGCTTCCTCGCACCAGATGGCGACGCGGCGTCCGTCCATCACGTCGCTGGCCATCCACAGGATCAGGAAGGCAAACGGCTGCATGACGCGGACATCGTCCATGACTGCCGTCAGGTCGACACCGACAAGCCGGGTGTTGAAGTCGATATCG
>Ga0182016_10004674_pt1 | contig 15048 bp, 9 predicted proteins | sample 712S2MmetaG_FD_120491 | JGI IMG/M metagenome (GOLD analysis project Ga0182016, IMG submission 120491) | Permafrost microbial communities from Stordalen Mire, Sweden - 712S2M metaG | ecosystem: Environmental > Terrestrial > Soil > Wetlands > Permafrost | place: Sweden: Stordalen | collected...
CGCTTGGCTTCGTCCAGTTGGTATTTGCCCTCATAGCAGAGCCCCATGTTTTCGTAAGCGCGAACGAAACCCGGCGAAAGGTCGATGGTTTTCTGCGTCTCCTCGATGGCTTCGTCGAAGCGATTGTCCGTATACAGCAGGCGAGCGAGAAAGTAGTGCGCGGTGGCGTTATTGGGATCGAGGCGGATGGCGTTCCGGATCGGCGACTCGGCCCGGTCCATTTTCCCGGCTTGGCTCAATGCCAGACTGATCAGCATAAAACGCGTAGAGGAGTCGCCTGCGATCTGGTTTGCGTCGCCGAGCAGATTTAGCGCCTCGCGCGTGCGGTTTTGACCCAGCCGAACTTCGGCAAGGAGGGTAATCCAATCCGCGTCACGGGGTGCGTTCATCATCTCGGCAACGATGAGCTTCTCGGCGCTGTCAAGTTGCCGCGAGTCAATCAGTTGCTTAGCCTGAGCCTGCTTCTCGGGTATTGCGAGCGCGGTCGCTGCCGATGCAGCGAAGACAAGAGCGCATGCCGTCATGCACATCCAATTCGCAGTCGTCCTGTATCGCAACTCTACCAATCCCACTGCCCCTCGGAGGCGGATGGCTGCTCTCGACCCGCCCCCAAACCCTAGCTTTAATCTAAATCGTAGAACCAATTTGATCTTGACGGAGCCGCGCGAAGCAACTCGCGTTCGGCGGGCTCACCTTGTTCGACAGGGTACCGCGCTACCCAGGTTTTGTCGAGGATTGAACACGGATCTGTGCGACGAGGCAAAAGGGCTCTATCTCTAAAATAAGCGCTTATACTGAAAAAATTGGCCTACTCAGTCTTACCTTAAGGAAAGCATCAAGTGTCCGGAAGTGGACATAAGATACATATTTTCATAGAGAAGGAATAAATCCTGTGCCCGAAATGTTCTCTCGAATTTTTTCTATTGACAAGCGAGTAAGCGATCAGATAACGTTTTCTGGATTCAGATCATCTCGCGAAGGTGCCTTATCTTTCACCCTGTCGCCGGAACAACTTCACTTGAATTGCGGATTCGCAATGCGGCTGATGCGGACGCAGGATACCCCTGAACCTTGGCATCGAGGTTCAAAGGCAGTTTGTATTCACAGGCTTCCCTATTGACGGTCGATTCGATTTTCAGGCGCGGCCAGGGCGCCTCAGTCGACCCTGATTATGACAGCTTAGAGCGCTGTTGATTTAAATCGTGCATTGAAAGCGATCGGCCGCAAACCCAAAGAGATTTGAATGCCGACCGAGGGCCAAGCCAGAGAGAGGGACCATTTTGAGGAAAGAGGAGACGCAATGAGGCCATATCGGATTTTGATTTTCGTAGTGCTCGTATTCGTAATTCTCCGCGGATCTGCTATGAGGGGGCAAGCCGGCGGAGGCTCAGTGGTTGGAACGGTCACCGACACTTCCGGGGCGGTTGTTCCGAAGGCTCAGGTTACGCTCACCAATACAGACACCGGGGCCGCTCTTACGACCACGACCTCGTCGGAAGGCCGTTATGTCTTCCCGCTCGTCCAGGTGGACACATACAGCGTGACAGTTACCGCGGCGGGCTTTGAAACAGTCGAGCAGCAGAACATCCTTGTCGGCCTCAACAAGACCGTGGACGTCAGCGAAGTCCTGAAGGTTGGCTCGACAAGCGCGACGGTCCAGGTTCAGGGCGTCTCTACGCAGCTTGAAACCACCACCTCCCAGGCAGCGACGACCATCGACCAGCAGACCTTTGACGATCTGCCCATCGCCTTGACCGGCGGCCCACGCAGCGTCACCGCGATTGCCGACCTGATGCCCGGCGTTTCCGACGTTTCGGCAATTGGATACGGTTCCAACGGCTCGACAGGGCAGGAGTTCTCTACAACCATTAATGGCGGGCAGGCATGGGGCGGAGCGGTCATGTATGACGGCATCCCATTCGTCTCCGCCAACCAGAGCGGCGATTACCGGATTCAGCCGGTGCCGGTTGAGGCGCTCCAGGAGTTCTCCCTGGTGCAGAATAACTTCTCCGCAGAATATAGCCGCACACCCGGCGGCAACCTTACCTACTCCACGCGGTCCGGCGGGGGTTCCTTCCACGGCCAGGCCTACGAGTACGCGAGAAACACCGATCTGGACGCGGCAGGCTACTACGCAACAAGCGCAACCGTCACGCACCAGAACGAATTTGGCGTCAATATCGGCGGGCCGGTAAAGATACCATTCCTCGGCCTCAAGAAGGACAAGATGTACTTCTTCGCCTTCTATAGCGGCTATCGACTGGCAGCCGGCGTCACTCCGAGCGATACCCGCATTCCGAGCCTGGCGGAACGGACGGGCGACTTCTCCGCGGACCCCAACCCTATCTACGATCCGAACTCGACTACCTGCAACGATGCAGGCCTCTGCACCCGTACCCAGTACAGTTACAACGGCATGTTGAACGTGATGCCTCCCAGCGCCATCTCTGCCACTGGAACGGAGTACGTTAAGTATCTTCCCCAGCCCCAAGGTGACCTCGGAAACGGAAACAACTTTGTTGTCACCGGCGTGCAGGACCAGAACGAAGATCGCTGGGGCGGCCGGGTCGATTACAACATCAACGAGAAGAATCTGCTTCATGGGTTCTTTTCGCTCGGTCCCGTCAATAACAACGGATACTCCAAAATCTTCCTTGCCCCCATCGCGGCGTATGGCGCCGGTTCGGGGAACAATCACCTCGGCCTGGCCCGCCTGGCCTACGATCACACCTTCTCGCCCTCCCTGCTGCTGCACCTGGGCTATGGCTGGAACTATGACACGCAGGACAGTCTGGCACCCTACACCGGCACGGTGGACACATTCGGAATACCGAATTCGTTGCCTATAACCCCGCAGTTCTATATGACGCAGGGCGACGGCTTCTGCTGCCAGTCGTACGCTGACACCGGCGGAGGGGGGGGCTCAACCAACCACGAGAACACCTACATCGAGAGCGGTTTCGTCTCCTGGAACCGAGGTAAGAACGAGTTCAAATTCGGCGGCGAATATGACCGCATTGAGGGCAACCAGGCCTCGACAGACAACGTCGTCGACAGGTTAAGCGGTAAGGAGACCGCCGGCTTCATTACGTCGGGCAATAATGCTGGCTCTCTTGATACGACCACCGGCAACAGCTTCGCCAGTCTGCTGGCCGGATCATTCGACAGCGTGCAGCAGACGGACAACCCCGTTGGCGTAGAGAACCGCTTCCAGTACTTTGACGCCTATTTCACGGACAATTGGAAGGTAGCGCAAAATCTGGTCCTCAACCTGGGGCTCCGCTACGACATCCCCTTTACCTTGAGTGTCCACGATTCAATCAACGGGGTCCACGTCGCCTCCAGCTTTGAGCCGGATGTGCCGAACCCCGGCGCCAACAACATCCCTGGCGCGCTCGTCTACCAGGGCACCGGCAACTTCACCTGCAACTGCAACCGCCTGACGAATACGCGCTACGTCATGTGGCAGCCCCGCGTCGGCCTTGCTTATAAGCTGGACGACAAGACCGTCATTCATGCTGGCTATGGCATGTATATCAGCATCAACGGATCAACCAATGGAAACGGTTTTGGACAGGTGGCGGACGGGTTTGATGCGACCGTGAGCACCTCCTCTCCCTCTCCCGGCACCGGCACGCCGGCGTTTACCACTGCCGGTGGCTACCCCAAGTTCACCCCTCCGCCGTTTATCAACTCAACCTTTGACAACTTCTCGGGAACTACCTGGGTACCGAAGGGCACTGGCCTTCCGGGTGTGATCAACGATTGGACGCTCAGCATTCAACGGCAGCTGCCGAAGGGCTTCCTGCTTGACGTCTCCTACGTCGGCAATACCGCCCAGCATATCGCCTCCGGCCTTGATAACCCGGAGCAGCTTCCGATCAGCGACCAGATCCAGTATGGTGCGGCTCTGAACGCGCAACTCAATTCTGTCGCGGGCATTGCAACCGGCGTTCAGGCGCCCTTCCCCGACTTCATCGCGGACTTGGGTGGAAATGCAACAGTAGGCCAGGCGCTGAGAAGGTTTCCTCAGTACACCGGCATCAACGAGATCAAGCAGAACAATGGCCATTCCAACTACAACTCCTTGCAGGCCCGGCTACAACGCCAGTTCCACGATGGACTCTCGGTGCTAACCAGCTTTACCTGGGCCAAGCAGATGAGCACGGCTGAAGATGAACTCAGCCAGTTCAACGACGGTCCGCAGGATACATACGGCAGGCAGGGTGAGTACACCGTTGCTCTGGATCAGCCCCCGCTGAATCTGACCGTCACCTACGACTACCAGCTTCCCATTGGTTACGAAAAGAAGTGGCTCAACCACGGCATTGCTGCCACGCTGTTGGGCGGCTGGGCCGTGGCCGGAATTCACCACTACCAAAGCGGAACCGCGCTGTTTGAGACCTCAACCGGAAGTAACCTGAGCATCTTCAACGATATCCTGCGACCCAACTATGTACCCGGCGTGCCGGAGAAGGCACATTGGTCAGGAAAGTTCAACCCGCACATCGACGCTTACATCAACTCTGCTGCCTTCACGGCGCCTGCGCCCAACTCCTTTGGCAATGTGTCGCGCGACCTTCCATTGCGCGGCACGGCCTATCTGGATGAGGATTTGAGCGCACGCAAGGACTTCCACATCTACAAGGAGAGCTCCCTTCAGTTCCGCAGCGACTTCTTCAACGCATTCAACCGCAGCCAATTGATTGACATCTTCACGAATACTTCCTGGGGCACCACCGGCTTCGGAACCGATGCTCACCAGGGCAACCAGCCGCGCACTATTCAGTTCTCGCTGAAGGCGCTGTTCTAGCCAATCCGGTAAACCAGAAATGGGGGGAGGGGTTGAAACCTTCCCCCCATTTTTTCGCGTAATTGTTGCTTTTCACGATCTTGCTGAAGGTAACTGGGCTTTCATCTGGAAGAAGGAGCGTCTAAATTGTCAGGGGATGGGGAACCTAAGTCATTGGTGAGCCGCAGGGTATTTCTCGGTAGCTCGGTGGGCGCAACCGTGGCCTCGATTGTACTGCCGGGAAACCTGCCCTCCCTGGCAGCCGAGCGCGCTGAGCCGCACATCCCACCATCAAAACCCGAAGTTACGTTTCTCTCCGCCAAGCCCATCTGGCCGCGAGGCCGCGACAAGGAGATGAATCTCTTTGTCGGATTCCGCGCTGTCTTCGAGACGCCGCGCGAGGGCAAGGTTCAGTTGAGCGTGGCTGGAGCGACACTCTACCGGATCTATCTGAATGGGAAATTCTTCGCATGGGGTCCGGCGCGAGGACCCCATGATTATTTTCGGGTCGACTCATGGGAGATCACTCCGCTTCTGAGCGAGGGCAGGAACCTGATTTGCATCGAAGTCGCAGGCTATAACGTCGCCAGCTATTACGTCATTAATCAGCCTTCGTTTCTGCAAGCCGAAGTTGCATCGAATTCGTCCGTTCTCGCTTCCACCGGCGGGAGCGGAAGTCAGTTCGAGTCGACCATTCTTTCAGAGCGCGTGCAGAAGGTGCAGCGCTATTCATTCCAGCGCTCATTCTCAGAGGTTTATCAATTGGATGCTCGCCTCGCCGACTGGCGGGAGAATGCGGATGCAAGTCGCGCATTGGTCGAGTGTTCCAGTTCCGCTCCGCGCAATCTCATCGAGCGGCGCGTGCCATACCCAAAGTACGAACTTCGGCAACCGGAGCAGGTCTGTTCTTCAGGAACTTTTCGCTGGGGTCGAAATGCTCCGAAGAGCCTTGCGGAGGATCGCAGTGTCCCCTTCGGCGCAAAGATAAGCAGCCACCTGTTGGGTTATCCCGAACAGGAAATGACGACCATCCCATACCTCGAATTGCAACGGACCGAAAGCGTCATGAATTCCCGCATCGACGAAGCTTATGATTGCCATCGCTCCATCAAACTTGCGACGAATGATTTCAGGATTTTCGACTTCGGCACGAATCTTACCGGCTTCATTGGCGCACGAGTTACGGTTCGCTCTCCTGCGAAACTCTATTTCACATTCGACGAGACACTGACCGATGGCGATATTGATTTCACGCGCCTGATGTGCGTCAATATCGTTGCATACACACTGGCGCCCGGCATACACAATCTGGAGTGTTTTGAACCGTATGTTCTTCGCTTTCTCAAGGCGATGGTACTTGAAGGTGAATGCGAGATCGACAGGATCTATCTTCGCGGGTATGTAGCTCCGGATGTCTGGACAGCCCATTTCCTATCGAGCGACGAGGGGCTGAACGAATTATTCGATGCGGGCCGGGAGACTTATCGCGCCAACAGCGTGGACTTTTTTACAGATACGCCTTCGAGGGAACGCGCTGGATGGCTGTGCGACAGTTCCTTTACGGCACAGGTTTCTCCGCTCCTGAGCGGACATACAAAGGTAGAAAAGAATTTCTTTGAGAACTTTCTGCTGCCGGAGCGTTTCCAGAATATCCCGGACGGGATGATTCCAATGTGCTATCCGGCGGACCACTACGACGGTGGATATTGTAATAACTGGGCGCTTTGGTTTCTGGTCCAGCTTGAACAGTATCTGCTGCGGAGCGGGGATCGGGAGCTAGTCGAAGCTATGCGCCCCAGGGTTCTCAAATTGCTCGATTATCTCAGGCCCTTCCAGAATGAAGATGGACTCCTCGAGAAGCTGAAAGGGATGGTGTTTATCGAGTGGTCAAAGTCGAATGACTATGTACAGGATGTAAGTTACCCCACGAACATGCTCTATGCAGCGGCCCTCGACGCAGTCGGTCGCATGTTCAATCTGCCGCGATGCACGGAGCAGGCGGAATCGCTTCGACGGGTAATTCGCGCCCAATCGTACGACGGCGAGTTTTTTGTCGATAATGCCGTTCGCCTGGAGGGAAAGCTGGCTCCGACCCGCAATCGGACTGAGACTTGCCAGTACTATGCTTTTTATTTCGATACGGCAACTGCAGAGACGCACCCGGAGTTATGGAAAAAGTTAAGTACGGAATTTGGACCGCCGCGGAGGACATCCAAAGCATTTCCGGAAATCGCGCCATCGAATGCCTTCATGGGCAACGTCATGCGGATCGAACTACTTTCACGGTCGGGCCTGACAGATCAGTTGATAGACGAATCGAAGGCTTTCTTTCTTCCCATGGCAGAGTTGACGGGGACATTCTGGGAGAATATGGGCAACGAGGCCAGCATGAACCACGCCTTCGGTTCGCATGTAATTGTGCATTTATTTCGCGACGTGCTGGGTCTCGATCGCGTCGATACGGTGGGCAAAGTGGTCCAGGTCCGCTTCTCCCAATCATCCCTTTCTATGTGCGAGGGACGAGTGCCAACGCCGGAAGGGTTTGTATCTCTGAGGTGGAAGAAGGCGTCGGGCGCCTTAACTTATCAAGTGGATGCCCCTGCCGGGTACGACGTAAAAGTCGGAAGTCAGGGGGCGCTGGTCGCCGTCCCCAGCAGTTTCCCTCACGGGAAGATCGAATACGGTTACAAAATCGAAGGAGGATATAAGTAGGCGTTTGTTGCGTTCTATTAGGTGGAATGCGGAGCCGGAGAATCCGGACTGACCATAGCACGGGTATGTTCCTGAAACGTCCCGATCGTCTGTATTACGAGACGCTCGGCAAAAACAGGATCGTGCGTCTTCAGAGCCTCAATGATGCGAGAGTGCCGCTCAATGCTCTCAATCCACTGACCTTTTTGCGTTCGCACGGTATGGACGACGACGAATGCGAAAAGAGGTACGATGATTCGCCTGAGAGCCTGCACCAGCAGGCGGTTTCCTGTCATCTCCGCCATCAGCAGGTGGAAACGCAGGTCGCGCTCGTAGAATGCATTGATATTATGGCAATCGGCCGCGGCGCTCATATCGGCGAGCGTCTGCTCGAGTTCGCGGAGGTCGGATTTATCCTGGGCGACAATGCGCGCGCTGTAGCCTTCCAGTACCGCACGGAGTTCGTAACTATGAGTGACGTCTTCGTAGCTAAGTCGAGTAACCCGCGCGGTCCGGCCGGACCCTTTCTGAACGAAGCCCTCCGCCATGAGAATGTTAATGGCCTCTCGGACTGAAGTCTGCGAGAGTTTTAGTAACTTGGCGTACTTTACCTCGGCGATCTTTTCTCCCGGAGCCAGACGGCCGCTGACAATCTCCTGCCGGAAGTATGCAGCTAGATTGTCCTTCACGAGAAGAAGGCTTGCCTGCGAGTTTGGCAGTCCCAGCGGCGAGGAACTCATTGTTTGATTCTACCATGGGTTGATTTCGAGGTCGCGCGAAGTTAGTTGGCAGTCTTTCTTCCTGAGCGGCCTGTTGACAGGGGTTTTTGCGGCTTCTGAGGTTGGGTTTTTTATAAAACGGAAGAAGGTCTGTTATCCCCTTTTCCAGTAGCCACAAGGCCTACCTCATTGCGACTTGGAAAGCAATTGCGAGTAGCTCGGGACTGTAAGATTCTCAGCGATGTCTTTTGCCCCCCGGGATAGAGCAAAGAATGCGAGATTGGCGAATGTCCTCTTTAGTCGTGCCCGGCTGGAGCCCGAAGTAAGTATGGGGAAATTGTCTGAGGTAGCATTCAGTTGAGGCGGAAAGTAATAGCCTTCGGGCTTTCCTTCCTCGTCCACGAGCCTCGCCTGCTCATTGTTCTGATGGAGATGGTGCATTATGGGGCACGAGTTATCGAAGAATTTGCTGAACACAGGCCAGCGCTGGTAGGTGTCCCAGATTGTCTTACCGACAATGCGCGGCCCCTCGGACTCGATGGAGTCCTTAGGGTGAAGCGATCACCGTTGGAAAAGACATAACTCAAGCTCTCATCAAGGTGCGGCCATCGTTCATGGCTGGAGAACTCTCTCTCCGGCCTCCAGGGCCCGTATCGTGAATTCGGCCGCGGATCGCGTTGCATTGCCCGTTCCTCTTCCACGCTCGTCTTCAGGCTTAACGGCCCAACCGGAGAGACCGGTCTCTCTGCAGTGGAGCAAGACTCTAGCCCCCTCGAACGCAACTATCAATCCTGGAGTTGTAATCATCATATGAAGGGCCCGATGAGGCCTTCACAGGACGATGATGCCTTGACACTACGATTCAAACGTGGCTATCATCTGCCGTAAGTCAACAATCGGTCTCTCAAGTTCGTCGTCCGTGCGAACTCGTACGTTGAGAATGCCCGGGAGTCAGGTGACGATTGTTTACGACTTCGCTGGCGATGTCGGTATTCTCCTGGCTTACGCAACCCGGCCGGGTCATCCTTCCCGGAGTTCACCCCGCACAAATCTCATTGAAGGTGCAATTCTAACCTAGGAATGAGCCGCTTGTTTTCGCGCGGCGAAGGGAGTGCATTATGCAGATGGGGCGCAGAAACCTGTTGAAGATGGGGGCGTACCGCACAGTTGCAAACTGGCTGCCGGCCGGTTTTGGCTCTTTGCAAGGAACGGGCGGAGACTATGTCCACGCGCAAGACACTCAAGATCCAGCGGCAGTTGCAGCAGAGCTATTGGACATTATGGAAGCCCACGGCATCCAGGAGCATCCCAAACTCGGGAAATACTACTCGGGCTATGGGCCCAGCCTGTTCACCTGGGAGACCTATCTGGACAACATACTCTTGCTGCATGTTGGCGACACCACCCTCGGCAAGTCAGCGCTCAAGATCTATCTGGACAATCAGCAAACGAACGGATTCATTGGGCGGCACTGGCCGGGGACGACCCCGCTAAAGGGTCAGGACAACGTTTGGCACATCTATGAGTCCGAAGAGCATGCGCAGCCATTTCTATTCCAAATCGCCTTGTTCCTGGCGCGAGCGAATGGAGGCGACGTCTCGTGGATTGACGATGATATCTACGAAAAGCTCAAGAAGTATCTTGAGCATTGGGATACGGCGTGGAAGCGCGATGATAGCGATTTGTGCGTTTGGGCGAGCGCGCCCCACTCGGGTGAGGACAACCAGTTCGATCGCGCGGGCGTGTGGCGATCGTATTTTTGTGCCGGCGCAGACTTGAACAGTTTTCTTTATCTCGATTACTGTGCGGCTGAACAAATCGCCAGGGCCAAAAGCAGGGCGGCAGATGCGACCAAGTTCGCGGCGGTGGCGCAAAGAACCCGCGAGGCGGTGCTGAGGCTTCTGTGGGACGAAGAAGATGGCTTCTTTTATGACCGCGATGTGCGCACCGGGAAACACTTAAAAGTCAAGTCTGTGGCCGGGTTTTATCCATTGTGGGCAGGCATACCAACGCAGGAGCAGGCGAAGCGGATCGTGAATGAGCATCTGATGAATCCCAAGGAATTCTGGTGCGCGCACCCCGTTCCCAGCTATGCCATTAATGAGAGAAATTATACCCAGCACCATATCCCCCCTCCCTTAATTGACACTTACTATGCTCTGGACGAAGGGCATAGTAACTGGCTGGGAGGAACGTGGGGGCACTCCAACTATTTCATTACCCATGGATTGCAAAGGTACGGGTTTGACAGCGAGGCCAAACTCCTGGCTCAAAAGAGCTATGATGTTTCAGCTCCCGACAAACAGGTTCGCGAATGGTTCAACGCTGAGACGGGAGTCGGTGATGGCGGTGTTGGGATTTATGCCGGCGCCGAGATCCTGATGCGTTTTTCCTGGGCCGAGATCAGTGCGAAGTTTCAGCCAGCGCTGATTGAGGACATATCTAAGCCGATCTCCGGCGAGCGGGTGAGGGCGGCTATAGGGTTGAAGAAAACGTTTCGGATTACGTCTTGAGTATTGCGCAAGTCGCCAAGGCGCTTGATTGTTAAACTTGAATAGCTGAGGCTTCAATTCATCCCAGTACAATTGCATGGAAGCATGTTCCGGAGGTTTTGATGAGAGAACATAAACCACCAACCCTTGCGCAAGCTCTTGCAATCCTGTGCGTACTATTAATTCCATTCCTTCTAGTCGAAGCTCAGAATGGTTCTTCGTCTCCCTCCAGGGTTGCTCTGGTAGATCCGTTCATAGGCACTGGCCCGGATGGCCATACGTTTCCCGGTGCAACCGTCCCTTTCGGGATGGTGCAACTGTCCCCGGACACCCAGATTCTTCCTTTCAAACAAAGCTACAAATGGGCTGCCGGATACCGTTACGAAGACTCGACGATCCTGGGCTTCTCGCATACGCACTTTTCCGGTTCAGGCCACTCTGATCTGGGCGACGTACTGCTGCAGCCCATCTCGGGAGTTGTTCGCCTTGAACCCGGCGAGATTGACAAGCCCCTCTCCGGTTACCGCTCCCGTTTCAGCCATGAAAAGGAACAAGCCGAGCCTGGTTACTACGCTGTCACGCTTCTCGACTACGATGTGCGCGCCGAACTCACCGCGACTGCACGTGTCGGCGTCCATCGATACACATATCCTTCAGGAAAGCCTGCCCATGTTCTTCTCGATCTCCGCTCCAGCATTTACAACTATCCGGGCAAAGTGCTTTGGTCGCGTCTCCGTGTTCGCCCGGACGGGACGGTGACGGGAATGCGCGAGACCCGCGGCTGGGCGCCGGGACGCCAACTCTATTTTGCGATTCGATTCTCGCGGCCCATCCAGCAACGTAGCCTTTACGATTTTGAGCCAGCGCCTGTCGAGTACCACGGGTTCAAGTCACCTGGAACAAATCCACAGAATACTCAGTCGATTGAAGGGCGTGGGCTGGTTGCCGTTTTCGATTTCAGCCCTGCGAATCGACCGCTTGTGGTGAAAGTCGCGCTGTCTCCGGTGAGTGAAGAGGGCGCGATTTCCAACATGAATGCGGAGGTTCCTGCCTTCGACTTCAACGGAATTCGGGCTGCTGCTAAAGCGGCATGGGAGCGCCAGCTTGACCTCATAGACTTCAAGTCAAATCCAGATATGGAGAAGAGCCTTTACACGGCTCTCTACCATTCATTGATGGCTCCGAGCATCAGTATGGACGTCGATGGCCAGTATCGCGGGCCGGACAACCAGGTGCATCGCGCGAACGGATTCAGCTTCGTTTCAACCCTTTCCCTCTGGGATACCTACCGTGCCGAACAGCCGCTCATGACACTGATCGAGCCGGAGCGCCGCACCAGCGACCTGGTGAATTCGCTCATTGCATCTCAACACGACAGCCCATTTGGGATACTGCCCATCTGGCAATTTCAGGGCATTGAGACATGGTGCATGATCGGCTATCACGCTGTACCGGAGATCGCCGATGCCTACCTGAAAGGCATCCGCGGTTTCGACCAGGGCGAAGCTCTCAAAGCGATGGTCGCCAGCGCCACCTATGGACCTTACGGCAATCTCGATCTGTATATGAAATATGGGTACGTGCCAGTCGATAAAGATGGCGAAGGAGCTTCAAAGACCGTCGAGTATGCCTTCGACGACTGGACGATCGCGCGGATGGCGCGCGCGATGAAACAGACTGAGTTGGCGGACACCTTCGACAAACGGGCTACGTCCTGGCGCAACACTTTCAACAGTAAAGACGGATTTGTCGAGCCGCGTCTCGCGAACGGCGAGTTTCGAACCCCATTCGATCCGGCCCGCGCCGACGCGGATAGCGGATTTACTGAAGGAAACTCCTGGCAGTACTCCTGGTACCAGCCTCAGGACGTCCAGGGTCTCATCAGCTTGCTCGGGGGAGATGAGCAACTCATCTCGAAGCTGGACGCGATGTTCGACGCCAAAGTTGATCCAAAGCAATACGCCGATGTGGAAGACATCAGCGGCATGATCGGTCAGTACATCCACGGCAACGAGCCGAGCCATCATCTGGCTTATCTTTACGATTATGCTGAGGCTCCGTGGCGCACCCAGGAAAGGCTTCGCCAGATCGTTGACTCCCAGTACCGGCCTACACCCGACGGCCTGGTTGGAAACGATGACCTGGGACAGATGTCCGCGTGGCTGATCTTCACGTCGCTCGGCGTTTATCCCGTCGCTCCCGGATCGAATCAATACGTCATTGGAAGACCGTTCGTCGATCAAGCAACATTGCATCTGCCCAACGGGAAGACTCTGACCATTGTGGCAAAGAACCTGAGTGATACGAACGCCTACATACAGTCAGTTACTCTCAACGGCAAACCGCTCCGCCGCAGCTTTCTCTGGCACAAAGAATTGATGGACGGCGGTGTCTTGCGTTTCGTTATGAGCAACAAGGAGTTTGCAACATGGTCGTTGCAGCGGCCAGAGGCGCCCTTCTCCATGTCAGCAGTTAAGTGATATGGCTCAAGTTCCATAAAGCGGGTCAAGAGCCAGGCCGAGCGCGGTCTGTGGCTCTAAGATTTCAAGGACCCGGAGATCGGGATCCATGACGTTTTGGTCCGCGCCCGCTACATCTGGACTTGCGGCACCGACGTTCATAACTACCTGTGGGACGAATAGGCTCAAAAGACCATCCCTGTCCCGATGCCGATTGGCCATGAGTTTATAGGCGAGATTGCGGTCGTGTCGGTCGAACCGCCAGAAGGCACCTCTCTAGGCTGGCTGTTGGACGAGCTGGAGCCGAACGACCCTGATCTGTACGCCAACAGTCCTTCCGCTTACGACACCATGCGTGTCGAGCAGCACTATGCCACTCCTACCGAGCGGCAGGCAAATACGCTTGAGGTCGGAGACAGCTCCCTCGTCGAAGTCCTCGGGAGGTTTGATCCCTTTGCCCTCGATCTCCGCGAGAATCTCCGCCCCCAGAAAGCGCAGAACCGGCAGGGCATTTCTTATGACCACTTGGTCTTTGGTGGTCGCCACTTTCCTGAGCCAAAGGTGCCAGAGAAACATCAGGGCTTCGAAGATCGCAGATTCGTGCGCTTCCGACGGCCCCTTCAAGGTGCTAAAGTGGAACACCCAATATGTTTAGAAGTTCACCGGGGCATTGCGACCTCGGTACCCTTAAAGGGGGTCGGACCAAAGCCGGGCCAAAAGAAGGGCCGGGTGTGCGCAACCCGCATAAACACTGGGGTTTACAAATTATGACAAAGGGCTGCAAAACCTCTCCTCAATCCCAATGGATGGCATCGGTTCTGTTATCCCGCCTTCAAGGATTGCGATTCGGCCATCCTAGAGCAATTCTAATTTAAGTATTTACAACCTGTGCGATAATGTCCCTGTCGGCAGAGAGGGGGCAGGATGCAATCGTATTCGCAGGATTTGCGTGAGCGGGTGTTGTGGGCGCTGGATCGTGGCGAGAGGCCTAGTTCGATTGCGCGGCGTCTGGAAGTGAGCCGCGTTTGGGTCTACCAAGTTCGTGACCGAGTACAAAAGTCGGGCAAGCGGACCAGCTTTCAGATTGGTGGTCATCGCCGTTCACGAGTGGCTGAGATGGAGTCGGTGCTGCGCGCCTGGATCGAAGCGGAGCCTGATCTAGCCCTGTCGGAATTATCCGCGCGTTTGGCCAAACAGGATGTTTTGATCAAGCCCGGTGCATTATGGCACCAGTTAAACAAATGGAATCTCACCTTCAAAAAAAACCCTGCACGCCAGCGAGCAAGAACGCGAGGACGTGCAGCTGGCACGACGAACATGGGTTGAATCGTTGCCAACGATGGATGTAGAAAAGCTCGTATTCATTGACGAAACGTGGACATCGACCAGCATGACGCGGCGTTGTGGGCGCGCTCCCAGGGGCAAGCGTTGTCTTGGATCAGCTCCGCACGGGCACTGGAAGACGACTACCTTTGTGGGTGCTCTGCGCCGCCGAAGATTGACCGCGCCGATGGTCTCGGATAGTCCCATCGACGGGGAAATGTTTCTCGCCTATGTTCGCCAATTCCTGTGTCCAACGTTGCAGCCAGGAGACATCGTGGTAGTCGACAACCTCAGCAGCCACAAGGTCGCAGGCGTCGAGCAAGCAATCCGGGCCGCAGGCGCCACCTTGCTCTATTTGCCGCCCTATTCTCCCGATTTCAACCCAATCGAGAAGTTCTTCTCCAAACTTAAAGCGCTGCTCCGCAAGGCCGCCAAACGATCCATCGATGCCCTCTGGAAGGAAATCGGCGAACTGCTTGACGCTGTAACACCAGACGAATGCTCGAACTTCTTCGCCTCATCCGGATATGTAAACACTTAAATCGAAAATGCTCTAATTTCAACCCACCCCC
>Ga0182016_10004676_pt1 | contig 15047 bp, 19 predicted proteins | sample 712S2MmetaG_FD_120491 | JGI IMG/M metagenome (GOLD analysis project Ga0182016, IMG submission 120491) | Permafrost microbial communities from Stordalen Mire, Sweden - 712S2M metaG | ecosystem: Environmental > Terrestrial > Soil > Wetlands > Permafrost | place: Sweden: Stordalen | collected...
CCGCCCAGGCCTTCTCGCTCACGCTCAGGTAGGCCAGCCCCGGTGGAATCATCACCGCCTTCTGCGATCCGCCAATCAGCACGTCAATGCCCCAGCCATCCACGTCGAAGTGAGTTGTCCCCAGACCCGTAATGGCGTCGACCACCAGCAGCGCCTGGCTACCGGCTTCCTTGATGATCTTCGCGATCGCCTCGATATCGTGCCGCACCGCAGTCGAGGTCTCTGTAGCCTGCACGAAAACCACTTTGTGCTCCGGCTTAAGCGCGGCCTTCAACAGGGCCAAGTCAAAAGTCTCCCCATAAGGCGCAGTCAACACATCCGGCTCGCACCCAAAAGCCTTGGCCAGCCCCATCCACCGCTCGCCAAACTTTCCCGCCGTCAACACCAGCACCTTGTCCCCAGGCGAAGTCAGATTCGAAACCGACGCTTCCATCGCTCCCGTCCCCGAACTCGACAGCAGCAACACATCGTTCTTCGTGCCCACAAAGACCTTCAACTGCGCCAGCACCTTTGTGTAAAGCGCCCGGAATTCAGGCGTGCGGTGATGCATATCCGCCGCAGCCATCGCAAACTGCGCTGCCGGAAGCAAGGGGGTAGGGCCTGGAGTAAAAAGCCGTGTCTTGCGAATCATGGTTTTCCTCGATTCTTTGAAATGCGAATGCGTTGGAGCCCCGCCGGGTGAAATCACAGAATACACATTTTTGTGATTAATGTGAACAACTTATGCTGTGAATATCTTGGGATCGACCTAAATGGGGAGATCAAAGCTCATTTCCAACCTTTGGGTGCCGAAAATAACTTTGATGGCATATCACTTAGAAGGCATAATCATAGAGTGGCTTGGGAAGTTGAAGTCAGCGACGAGTTCATCGAATGGTATGACTCACTAGGAGTCGATGAGTGGGAGACCGTGAATACGGCGGTCGATTGGCTAGCTGCGATTGGTCCATCTCTGGGACGGCCGCACGTCGATACGCTGCATGGCTCCTCCATCCCCAAGAGTTGCGCGTCCAGCACGCGGGCAGACCGTATCGAATTCTGTTCGCATTTGACCCTCGCCGAAATGCATACCTCATTCTCGGCGGTGATAAAACCGGCAAGCCAAATTGGTATGAGGATGCCATTCGGCGGGCCGAGGCAATCTACAAGCGGCACGTCAAGGAAATAGGAGGGTAGCGAAGATGGCAATCAAATGGAGGGACATCCGAAGGACGCTCTCCCCTGAAGCTGAGGAGCGTATTCGCAGAAACGTAGAGCAAGTTCCATGGGTAATGAGCCTCTATCGGCTTCGTGAAGCCCGAAACCTTACGCAGGTTAATCTTGCTAAGATTCTGGAGGTTAACCAAGGCGCGGTGTCGCGTTTGGAAAAGCGCACCGACGTGTACGTCTCCACGCTTCGCAGTTATATTGAGGCGATGGGCGGCCAACTTCAGATCAGGGCCGTATTCCCGGATGCCGTCGTCGAGATCGACCAATTTGCGCATTTACCGGCGCTTGATCCGAGTTTGGATCCGAGCATAGAGCCGGAACCAGAGGCGGAGCAACGCCCCATCGAAACCACGCAATCGGCACACGTTTAGCCCAGCTGCGCGAAGAGAGAAAGTTCACTCTTCACAGCAGGAAGATGACAGGAACCCATGACCGAAGCAGGCGCACTCGAAGCTATTGTCAATCAACAAATCGTCTTCGCCATGAAGGCTCATGACGGCGAGCGCACCACCACCCTGCGCCTCATCAAGAACGCCCTCAAAAACAAAGCCATCGAAAAGCGCGAGCTGCTAACTCCAGCCGAAGAGCAGGCCGCCCTCGCCACCATGATCAAGCAGCGCCGCGACTCCATCGAGCAGTTCACCAAGGGCAATCGGCCCGAGTTGGCTGCCAAAGAAGCTGGTGAAATCGCCGTCATTGAAGAATTCCTGCCCAAGGCCCTCGACGAAGCCGGCCTCAACGCACTCGTCACGGAAGTCATGGCCGAACTCGCCGCAGCAGCCGGAAAGCCGCTAACGCCAAAAGAGATGGGGCAGGGAATCAAAGCCGTTCAGGCCCGGCTGCAATCCACCGGCGTCCGCGCCGAGGGCCGGCTGGTCAGCGAGGCCGTCAAGAAGGCGCTGGGAAGCTAAGAAAAACGCGCTCCGCTGGCTAAATCAGTCATGCCGGGAAGGCGCCTCCAGCTTGAGCAGCGGCGGCACCTTCTCCCGCAATATCCGAATAAGCTCAGGATCCATGTAGTCATAGTCGTCGCGGATGCGGAGCACCGAGATCTTCTTGCCTTTGAGCAGTGTGCCGAATCGCTCCTGCAACCGGCGATAGTGGGTCCGTTCCATCGCCAAAATCAAGTCGGCCCACTCGATCAAGTCCGAACAGATAGGCGTGATTGCGTCGGAATCCATCCCCGCCGACAGGGCTTCCACACCTTCAACAGTTGAGAAAACGACTTCGGCGGTTGGGCTGCGCAGCCGGTTCTGGCTGCACACGAAAAGGACTCGCATCGCTCTCGTGAGCTTCACACATCGCCCACGTCCTGTTCAAGGGTCAGTTGCTCGGCTTATCCGCAGCCGGTGCAGCCGGGGCCGTGTCAGCGGGTGCGGCCGGAGCCGGCGCAGGCTGGCCCGTCGAGAAGCTCCGGATGTAGTAAATCATTGCCTTCACATCGTCGTCCTTGGCGCGGCCTGGATCCTCAGGCGGCATCTTGTCTTTGCCGTTGCGGATGACGTCGAACAGCTGCTTATCGGTCTTTCCTGTCAGCGATGCTGGGTTGGTCCAGTCATCCAGGGTCAGCGCCATATCCTTAGCCAGGTCGGTCTTTCCGTTCCCGTTGTCCCCATGGCACACCGCGCAGTCCACGGCATATGTTTTCTTCGCCTTGTCCATCACTGCCGCAGAGGGCTTGGGGCCACCGGTGTCCTGGGCAGGTGATCCTGCCGGCGGCGCTGCGGTGGGCCCGGGCAAAATGGCGGGCAACAAAAAGAGAGTCGAGACGAGCAAGAATGGCTTCAGCATGAAGTGCCTCCTCAGTTGCAGCTGTCAGTCAAACGCATCTTGCAGCTGGTCTGATTTACGGTCCGAATTATAGGCCGAAATCGCGAGGGTTGCTTGTGAGCCCGCTCACTTTTCCTTCTGCCGTTCTCCACGCCCGATTCTAGAAGACTTCGTTGGCCCCATCCGGAACCGGAATGTGCTTCAGCAGCCCAAGCTCGCCCGCCAGCCGTTCAAGCCGCGAGCGCGTGGCAGCCGGTGGCGGCACCAGCGGCAGCCGCACGTGATCGGAACACCGACCCATCAGGCTCAGCACCGTCTTCACCGGGCAGGGGTTTGAATCCCAGAAATTCGCATCGATCAGCCGGGAATAGCGACGCTCAAGTTCGCGTGCCTCGGTCCAGTTGTTGTTCAGCGCAGCCCTCACCATCCGTCCCATCTCGGCCGGAATCTCATTGGCAGCTACGCTGATCAGTCCATGCGCTCCCACGCCGATCGAGGCGAGCGCCATATTGTCGTCGCCGCTGAAAACCTTGAAGCCCCGAGGCAGCGAGCGAGTCAGCTCGGCAATTTGCGGCAGCTTGCCGCTCGACTCCTTGATGGCCTCGATATTTGACGCGGCCAGAGCCAGCCTTACCACCGTCTCCGGGTCAAGATTCACACCCGTCCGCCCAGGAATGTTGTAGAGCGTCACCGGCAGCGGTGCCACCGCATTGGCCAACGCGAGGAAGTGCTGAAACTGCCCCTCCTGCGAAGGCTTGTTGTAGTAGGGATTGGCTGAAAGCACCGCGCTGACCCCTGGAATTGTGCGTAGGTGTACGGCATAACGCAGCAGCGTTCGCGTCGAGTTGTGCGTACATCCAGCCCACACCGGCACCCTTCCGCCGGCCGTCTCGGCAACAATGCGCACCGCGCGCACCCACTCGTCCTCATCCAGCGTCGCTGCCTCGCCGGTCGACCCGCAAGCCACAATAAAGTCGATGCCAGCCTCGATCTGAATGTTCACCAGCGCCCGCAGCGCGGCCTCGTCAATTGAGTCGTCCGCCAGAAATGGCGTGATGATAGCTGTACCGCAACCCATGGTTTCCATAACTGGCAAGTGTATAACGTGCGGCCCTCCAACAGCCTGTTGAGAACAGCCGATTGGCTGAATTCGATCGTCGGCAAACCCGCCCCGCTGAAGGCCAAAAATAATTCTCTGAACCCCGTCGAAATTCGCCCAGCCCGTTCGACTAGTGTCCAGAACAGGCAACAGGAGGCCTGAAACCATGCAATATCTATTGTTGATCTACGCGAATGAGAGCCAATGGAACACGATGACCCCGGATCAAGGCGCAAAGATGATGGCGGAATTCGGCGCTTTTACCCAGAGCATCATCGACAGCAAAAACTACGTAGGCGGAAACCGCTTGCACGATATTGCCAAAGCCACCACGGTTCGTGTACGCGATGGCAAAACCCTGGTCACCGACGGTCCCTTTGCCGAAACCAAGGAGCAGCTCGGCGGATACTACCTCATCGAGGCCCCCGATCTCGATGAAGCCACGGCAATAGCTGCTCGCATTCCTGGCGCACGCCTCGGCTCCATCGAGGTCCGGCCGATTGTGCAGATGGGATGACGTAACGCTGTTGAGACCCCCCAACCGCAGCGAAAGCAGGTAGCCCGATCCAAGCCAATCGGGCTACGCTTGCTTTGAGGTGGTTGGGTGGCGGAAGAAGAACGATCGCTTGAGCAAATCTATCGCGACGAATGGGGCAGAATCGTCGCCACACTCATCCGTCTCCTGGGCAGCTTCGACCTGGCTGAGGAAGCGGCTCAACAGGCCTTTGCGCTGGCTCTTGAACAATGGCCGCAGCAGGGCATCCCCGCCAACCCCCGCGCCTGGCTCATTTCCACCGCTCGCCACAAAGCTATCGACGCCCTCCGCCGAAAGCAGCGTTGGGAAGATGGCAACGATCCAGAGAAGGCCATGCGCGATCTTGCCCAGCCGACTGCTCCGGCGTCCGAGGAGGAGACATTGCCGTTTGAAGATGATCGTCTCCGCCTGATCTTCACCTGCTGCCATCCAGCTCTCAACACTGAAGCGCAGGTCGCGCTCACGTTGCGCACTCTCTGCGGATTGACAACAGATCAAATCGCCCAGGCTTTCCTCGTTCCCTCCGCCACCATGGGCCAGCGGCTGGTGCGCGCCAAACAGAAGATTCGCGACGCCGGCATTCCCTATCGCACACCGCAACTTCAGGATCTGCCCGAACGCCTCGCGGCAGTCCTGCTCGTCGTCTATCTCGTCTTCAACGAGGGCTACAATGCAGCCGGCGAGGGACGAGCTCTCTCCGAGGAGGCCATCCGCCTGGCCAGGATTCTCCTCGAGCTCATGCCGCAGGAGCCCGAGGTACGCGGCCTGCTGGCTCTCATGCTGCTCAATGATTCCCGCCGCGCCGCACGCCAAACCGAATCCGGAGACCGCATCCTCCTCGAGGATCAGGATCGAAGCCTCTGGGATCAAGCCCGCATAGCTGAAGGCCTCAGCCTTGCTGAATCGGCTCTGCGCACAGGGCCCGGCCCTTACTCGGTCCAGGCAGCCATCGCCGCTGTTCATGCCCATGCCACCAACGCCGCGCAAACCGACTGGCCGCAGATTGTCGCGCTCTACGATGTCCTGCTCCGCATGCAGCCGTCCCCCGTTGTCGAGCTCAATCGTGCGGCAGCAGTGGCAATGTCCCAAGGCTGCGAAGCCGGCTTACTGCTCCTCGATCAACTAGCCCAGCGCGGAGAACTGCCTAACTACCACCTGCTCCCCGCCGCTCGCGCCGACATGCTCCGCCGCCTCAGCCGCTGGACGCCCGCCGCCCAAGCCTACCGCGACGCCCTCGCCCTCGCCACCCACGAACCCGACCGCCGGTTCCTCGCAAAGCGGCTGGCGGAGTTAGAAGCAAAGGCCGGCTGACGCGCGGAATTCTGTCGCCGAAATGAAGCTACACCGGAAACAGCCCCGCATCATCCTTCCACGGATTGAACACAACCGCCCCACTGTGCGCCACATGCGCAATATTGCGAGTAACAAGGTATAGGCCGTGTTCCAGCGCAGTTGCGGCCAGCATTGTGTCAATCACCTCCGGCGAGTGGCCAGTGCGGCGCTTGACCTCTCCGCTGATCGCGCCCCAGCGCAGGGCAATCTCATCTGAGATCGGAAGAACGCGGCCGGAAAATCGCAACCCCAGGGCCGCCACGGAACTCTGCAAGGAAGGCCAGCGCTTGTCTCCCGGCGGCAAGTTGTGGGTACCCTTTTGATATTCGGCGATGGTGAGAATGCTTATATAGAGAAGGTGTTCCGGCTGCCCCGCAATCCAAGCCGCCACGCGCGCATCCGGTCGAGCGCCCCCCACTTCCGCGATAATGTTTGTGTCCAGCAGCCAGCCCCTCAAAGGTCTATTTCTCTTCCTGTATCGCTCTCTCGCGTCAGATCGATCCCATCCAGGCCCAGTCCTTGCAGGAATTCCAACAGCGGTAGATGCTCCTTTGGTTTCGGTAGTAACTGCCGGTACTCCTCAGGCGCCAGGATGACCGCAGCCTCCTTGCCGCGAACCGTTACCAGTTGCGGCCCGTGCGTTGCAGCCAGCCGCACCACCTCGCTCAGCCGCGCCTTCGCGTCTTCCAGTTTCCACGTCTTTATCCCATCGATGCCGTGAGGACGTCGAGCCGGACTCTTTGTGTTTTGCGCAATGGATCGCGGCATCAAGGGTCTCATTTCTGGTTCATCTGACTATCTGACCAGATTATACGCCGCATCGAATTTGCGTCAGGCGAACGCGCACCTGAACGTCAGATTCAGCCCGCTTTAAGGGGTCGTCCGGCGCGATCGACCGCACGGCATGTACTACAACTGATCAAAAATCTCCCTGAACTCCCAAGCCCCAGTCTTCCCAGCTACCCACTCCGCCCCCCGCACAGCGCCCACCGCAAATCCCCGCCGGCTGAACGCATCGTGCCGCAACTCAAGCTCGTCCACGTCGCTCACAGCCTTCACAATGTGCTCGCCATTGGCGTCGGCGATGCGATGCGAAGTAACCTCAACTTTTGCGCCCGGCTGTGCTGCTTCAATGATCTCGCGCAAGGTGATCGCCGTGCCCGACGGTGCATCCAGTTTGGTCACGTGGTGCGTCTCTTCAATCGAGAATGTATAGCCCTCAAGCCGCGCCATCTCGGCCGTAAGCGAGAACAGCTTCTGCACCCCAATCGAGAAGTTGGTCCCGTACAGCAGCGCTCCGCCCCGTTTCGCCGCCAAAGCCTTCATCTCGCCCACATGCGCATACCAGCCCGTTGTGCCCACAACGATGCACGAACCCAGCGCCAGCACCGCGCGAATGTTTTCGACCGCAGCTTCAGGTGCGGTAAAGTCGATCACCACATCCACGCCCGCCAAACTTGGCGCAGTCAGCGCCGAAGCGTGTTCGTTCTCCGTAATGTCCAGCGCGCGCACGCCGTGGCCGCGTTCCCGAGCCACCTGCGCCACAAGGCTTCCGGTCTTTCCTTTTCCAAGAACCAAAATAACCATAATGCCCTCCAGAAAATCCGCTGCAACCGGCTAGCGGGCCCGATAGATTCGAATGCGGACTGCCCGTTTGCCTTCCAGCTGTGTCCCCTCAATCGAGCTTACGTAAACTCCGCCGTTGAGCCAACCGTATTTGCCTTCAGGCGCCTCAATCATGGGGTTCGTCAGCAATGGCTCACCCTTTCCGCAAACCGTGCCTGAGTTCAACACGTGGATCATGATGCCGTCGTCCGTCTGAATCATATAGTCCGCGTGCAAACTGAAGCAGCCGGTGGGAGTCGTCAGTTGCCAGTCCCAGCCTCCGGAAAGCACTTTACCTTTGAGCTTTTCGCCAGTGAAGACTCCGCCCGTGATTGGAACGATATTGCGCTTGCCCCACGGCGTCGTCCCAAACGGCACATCCTGCCCCAGGGTCACAACCTCTTCATAAACAAACTCGAGATGCGGAGCGGGCGACTCTGCCTTCTGCTGTGCATGAGCCGGAGTCGAAATCGTCGCGGCCCAAAGCATAAGCAACACAACTCCCCGGCTCATCATCAGCGCGTTCATCGCGCCGATTCTACGCACTAGCCTGGGCATTTCGCGCTTCCACGTCGAAGATGGTCGGGTCCGGATCCTTGAAAAACGCCGCATGCAGCGACCGCAATGCCTCGTCGGCATCATCCTCTTCGATCATGAAGCTCATATTAATTTCGCTGGCTCCCTGCGAAATCATCCGCACATTGATGTGGCGCACAGCATTGAACACCTGGGCTGCAATGCCGCTCTGTCCGCGAATGTCCTCGCCCACCAGGCAGACCAGTGCCTTGCGCCCTTCGTATTTCACGTCGGCCAGCTTGCTCAGATCGGCAGCGATAGCCGGCAGGTTGTCGTTGGAATCGACAGTCAGCGATACGGAAACCTCGCTGGTCGAAACCATGTCCACGGCGCAATGATGCTTGTCGAAGACCGAGAAGATCTCGACCATGTAGCCATGCGTCATCAGCATGCGGCTGGCAACTACGTCGATGATGCTCAGCCTCTTTTTTACTGCGATTGACTTGAACGGGCTCTTGCAGTGCGGCGCCAGCGAGATGATGCGCGTGCCTTCGTTCGAAGCGTTGCGGCTGTTGAGCACGTGAACCGGAATATTCTTCTTCACCGCAGGCAGGATCGTCGCCGGATGCAAAACCTTCGCGCCAAAGTAGGCCAGTTCCGCCGCCTCTTCAAAGCTGATCACCTTCACACGCAGCGCATCGGGACAGACGCGCGGATCCGTGGTCATGATGCCGTCGACGTCGGTCCAAATCTCGATCGCTTCAGCAGTCAGCGCTCCACCGATCAACGCACCCGTGTAATCTGATCCCCCCCGGCCCAGCGTCGTCGTGATGCCGGCTTCGTTTGAAGCGATGAACCCGCCCATCACCGGCACTTGTCCAAAGTTGATGAGCGGTTGCAGCCTCTCGTGCGCGCGCTTCTCAAGGACTTCCTCAAGCGGCACTGCTTTTTGAAACTGCGAATCGGTGATGATGATTTCGCGCGCATCCACATGCGCCGCGTTCACTGAGCGCTCGCAGAATGCAGCCGCCACAATGCGGCTCGATATGCGCTCGCCATAGCTCACCACCAGGTCGCTGATGCGCGGCGTCAGCTCTTGCAGCACCGCAAGGCCGCGCAGCATCTCGTCCAGCGAGTCGAACTTATCGTCGATCAATACCTGTAATCGTGCGCCCTCTGCCGGATTCTTGACCAATGCGAATGCCGTGTCGCGGTGGCGCGCCCGCAGCCGCGAGCTGATGGCCAGCGCCCCAGTGCGGTCACCTGCGGCCGCGCACTTTGCCGCCCGCAGCAACTGGTCGGTTACGCGGGCCATGGCGCTCACCACCACCACCGGCTGCTTGCCTAGCGCTACACGTCCTGCAACGATCTCAGCGGTGCGGCCAATGGCAGCCGGATCCTCCACCGACGTGCCGCCAAACTTCATCACTACCACGCTCATGATTGTCTACCTATTTGCCGGCTGCGCTCAGGCGCGTGCAACGGCCTCAGCCACTTGTTCCAGCTTCCCCAGGCTGGCCAGCAGTTCAGCATTCAAGATTGTGGCGCCGGCCGCACCGCGCACCGTATTGTGCGAGAGCACCACAAACTTCCAGTCCAGCAGCCCGCAGGGGCGCAGCCGGCCAACCGTTGCTGCCATGCCATTTTCGCGATTGCGGTCAAGCCGCGGTTGTGGCCTATCGTTCTGCTCAGCAAAAAAGACCGGCTGCTTCGGTGCAGTCGGCAATTCCATCCCGCCCAGCGGGTTGAACTCCGCCCACGCCTCCAACAGGTCCTCACGCGTCGCCTTCCGGCCCAGCTTGTTGCCAAGCTTTACCGACACACATTCCGTATGCCCATCCTCAACTGCAACGCGATTGCAATGCGCCGTAATCTTCGCGTCAAGCGGTGTCACGGTATGGCCTTCCAGCTTGCCCAGCAGCTTCAGCGTCTCGGCTTCCATCTTCTCTTCTTCACCGCCAATGAAAGGCACCACGTTGCCAAGAATATCCATCGAAGGCACGCCAGGATATCCCGCGCCGCTCACTGCCTGCATCGTGCTCACAAAAATCTGCTCAATGCCAAAGCGATCCTCGATCGGCTTCAGCGCCATCACCAGGCCGATCGTCGAGCAGTTGGGATTCGTCACCATATACCCGCCGGAGTCCTTCCGCGACACCTGCTCTTCAATCAGGTGCAAGTGGTCCGCGTTGATTTCGGGAATCACCAGAGGCACATTCGGCGTCATCCGAAACGCGCTCGAGTTCGATATCACCGCGCAACCTGCCTCCGCAAACTTTGGCTCAAGCTCGCGTGCATACACAGCGTCCACTGAAGCGAAAATCACCTTCGGCGCAATGACGGGGTCGGCCGGCTGCACGGTCATCCGGGCAATTCGCTCAGGCAGCGCAGTGTCGAGCCGCCACTTGGCCGCTTCGCCATACGGCTTGCCGCTTGACCGATCGCTGGCCGCAAGCCACCGAACCTCGAACCATGGATGGTTTTCTAGCAACTGAATGTAGCGCTGACCAACCATGCCGGTCGCGCCAAGGATGCCTATTGGAATTTTGTTTTTCATCGGCGTAAACACTCTGTCATCAACACTCCAGTGTACAGGAAAGGAAATCTCGGATTTCCCCGGATGCAAGGCCAGGCCCGACGAAGCCGCTGCGCGGCGATGAGTTTTGTCCCATCCGGCTCCTGCACCATGACGGCAGGGACCCCGGTCGCGTGTCATTTTGTGAATAGTTCGGCGGCTTGGCCGATGAATGGTACAGGAGAGCGTGTTTGAATCTTCGCCAGCTTGCATCCCGGGGAAAGTCTGGATCGGCTGCGGCGCCGGATCAAGAGCCGGTATCCTATGGCGACCGCTGCGTCACGCTGCTGGTAGAGGGTACCGCGCTGAATGCGCCCGAAGTGGATGCGGAATCCTATCGTGACTTCCGCAACAACATCAGCCGCCTCTCGCTCCAGCTTCCCGATCACCTCCCCGAACCGGACCAGATCGTCCTGATGCGCACCATCGTTCACGAGTTTGAGACCTATGGAAACTCTGCCGAAGCCGCACTTAAAGAGAGGCTGGCTGCCTGGCGCACCCTCACCGCACGGCTTCTGCGCGAGCTCTTCGGCGCCATGGGTCTGGATTCAACCACCGAAGAAGCCAAACCGCTGGTTGAAAGCGCAAGCAAGCTGCTGACTGCCGACGATATCGGCAATTGCCAGCAGGCCCTCGACGACTTTCTCCGTCCTCGCCGGGAAAAGGAAGCAGCCCGCTCTCACCACAGCAGCCTCAACTCCGCGGACCTGTCCACTTCCAACACCAATTCCACCGGCTTGCTTGGCGGCGGCGCAGCTCTGGAACAGCTCCAGCACGAACTGGAGCGTGGCAGCACTGGCTTCATTGTCCAGGTCCGTTTTAGCTGTTTGGAGATGATCCACCAGCGCTTCGGCATGGCAGCGGTCGAAGATTGCCTGATGACAGTCGCCGCCCACTTCACTTCTCAGTTCAACAGTGACGATCGCATCTACCATTGGAGCGACTCCTCGCTCGTTGCAATCCTGTTGAATCGATATATCGAAGAAAACGTCAACGCCGAGCTTGAGCGCATCCGCATGCGCAATCGCGACATTTCCATCATCGTTGGCGGCAGAACGATAGTCCTCCGCGTGCCTCTGCTTTACAGTATCTTTCCCTTAACCAGCTTCAGGAACGCCGAAGATCTCTACAAGTTCACACAGTCCACTGAAAAGAAAAGGTAAACGAAATGACTCAGACACTCACGAGCCAAATCACGAGCCCTGGGGATTCCATCCCCATTGAAGAACTTCCACTTCCCTACGTCGAGACCGATGCGAATGGGAATATCTCCCGCATCAATGCCGGCGCCCAGCACATCCTGGGCCTCAGTCGGGACGAAATCATGGGGCATTCCGCTTGGGAGATCATGGCTCGCGACCAGATCGCGGAGAGCCGCGAAGCCTTCTTCAAAATGATCGAGGCCGCCGTTGAGCCCGCTCCCGTTCGTCGCGCCATTTTGGATAAAAATGGAGCCTTTCGGACCTGCGACATTTATCGAACCCTGGTGCGAAACGGCGAAGGCAAGGTGACGGGAGTGCGCCACATCGCTATAGATGTCACCGAGGCTGTCCAGGCACAACAGGAGGCAAGCGAGACCCGCGCGTGGTTCGAGAGTATCCTCGAATCGTTTCCCAGCGCTTTTATTGTTACCGACTCTCTCGGGTTTATCCGCTACTCCAACCCCGCCGTCGAAAAGCTCACCGGATGGCTCCCTGCCGAACTTGAAGGTAAGATACTCGACAAGTGTCTCCCCATCCTTGCGTACACGCCCGATGACGGCATCCCGATGGTTCACAATGCCCGCTACGAGCGCCAATGCACCGGCGTCGCCACAATTCTTGACCGCAAGCGGTACCAGATCCGCATCCGTCTTGAGACGACCCCCATCAGCGACAAACAAACCGGCTGGGTCTCCGGCATCATAAACACCCTCAGCAGGCTCGCCGATCCGGTAACTGCCCCGTAGTCCCGTAGTCTGGAGCCATCGCGCCATCCGGAGCACTCAAGTCGGCGACCATCGGCAAACGGCTGTCCTGCACAAAGCTCGTGAACGCACCGATAATTAGGTCCCGTTCAAGACAGCTTCCGGACGGATTGGATTAACCGAAGAGGCCCCGGCGACCGTCGTCCACTCCCGCACATACCACCGCTTCACCAGCCCATTCAGCACATAGGGATCGGTCTTCGCAAACTCTTCCACTTGAGCAGCCGAGTCGGCCTTGAACAGCAGCAGCGCGCCGTCCACCGGATTAGCATAAGCGCCGCCCAGCACCAGCTCGCCCTTGTCATGCGACTCCCAGGCGGCTCCCAGGTGCGCTGCACGAAACGGCTGGCGCCGCTCCAGAATGTTGTCGACATAATCGTAAAACAGCAAGTAGTGCATGGATGGCCCTCAATTGATTTTGAACTAAATGGCTCCCAAAACGAAGAACCAAGCTGATTTATATTCTCCCCTAGTGGGGTGTCCCCGAAGTTCCTGACGACAATTCGGATGTCATTCTGAGCGAACCGGGGCCCCCGGCGACAGGTCTTCGTCGCTGGGGTGATAAGTCGAAGAATCTGCTTCTGTTCCTCCGCACATTTTAAAAGGAACTCTAGACTTTCCACCCTAGTATCATAAGGTTTCATGGATATCGACAAATGGTCCAACTTCTTCGTTATGGTCGGAGGCGGAGCGGCAGCTCTCGCGGGCCTGGTGTTCATAGCCATGTCGATCAATCTTCCCATCATCACTCGGGACGCAACCCATAAGAATCGCGCCATAGCAACGCTGACGGGCTTTACCGCCGTCTTCATGATCTGCGCTTGCGCCCTTATCGGGAATCAAAGTTATCAATGGATCGGCGTTGAATGGTTGGTTATTACGCTCGTTCCGATGATTACGTACATTCGCGTGTACTTCCGGGCGACAAAAATCGGCAGAAGCTCCGTGGGCCTCAGCATCGGTCGTTTCATCCTGGGCACAGGTTGCTACGGAGCTCAGATAATAGGTTCGGTCCTACTCATATCAGGACACGTTGCCGGACTTTACCTCGCCTCCGCGGCTATGGTGCTCTCCTTCGCTTTTTTCATTTCAGCCGCGTGGCTCCTCATCACTGGCGTTCATCCGGATCAGGCTTAGACAGCTTTCGGGTTTACTACAGACCTCTGTGCCCCATCCATTCAGCAGCTTTTCGAAGAAAAGATGCTGAATGGGTGGGATGCAAATCAACTTTCGGTCTACAGATTTTCCTCAAAAGCTCTTAGCTCATCGCCGCCAGCACCGCATCCGCAAACTGCGTTGTCCCAGCCGTCCCGCCCACATCGCGCGTCAAAGTCTTTCGTTCAGTAAAGACCGCCTCGAGCGCCTTGTGCACCCGATCGGCCGCGGCGCTTTCGTCCAGGTGCCGCAGCATCAAAACAGCAGACTGCAACAGCGCAGTCGGGTTGGCAACATCCTTGCCCGCAATGTCCGGTGCAGAACCATGCACCGCTTCAAAGATTGCGCAGTCGTGCCCAATGTTCGCGCCGGGAACCAGTCCTAGCCCACCCACCAGTCCAGCACAAAGATCGCTCACAATGTCGCCGTACAGATTCTCCAGCAAAAGCGTGTCGTATTGATAAGGGTTCATCACCAACTGCATGCATGTGTTGTCGATAATGTGCTCGCCATAAAAGATCTCCGGAAAGCCTTCGCTCACCGTCCGCGCGCAACGCAGAAACAGCCCGTCCGACATCTTCATGATGTTGGCTTTGTGAATGGAGTGGATCTTCTTCCGTCCATGCTTGCGCGCATAGTCAAAAGCAAATTTAGCAATGCGCGTCGAACCCTTCTCGGTGATCACCTTGATGCTCTCCACAACGCCCGGCACAACCTCGTGCTCCAGTCCCACGTATTCGCCCTCGGTGTTTTCGCGCACGATAATCAAATCCAGCCCCGGCCAATGCGTAGCCATGCCAGGAAGATTCTTGATCGGCCTGAAGTTGGCAAAGAGATCGAACTTCTTGCGCAACGTCACGTTGATGCTCTTGAAGCCGCCGCCGATCGGCGTGGTCACCGGCCCTTTGAGCGCCACCTTGTTCCGCTCGATCGACTCGTAAAGCGCAGTAGGTATGTACTCACCAAAGATCTCAAACGCCTCTGCGCCCGCGGCAAACCGTTCCCACTCAAACTTCACCCCGGTAGCTTCAAGAATGCGAAGAACCGCCTGCGTAACTTCCGGCCCAATGCCGTCGCCGGGAATCAATGTAACCTTGTGCGTCATGAGTAAGCTCCTAGTATCCTGTCCCAGAGGTTCGCTGCGAACTAGTTACTCTCATCCAGCCCCAAAAGTTCGCTGCAAAGTAGTTGCTGTCATCCTGAGCGAAAGGGGCCCCAAGCGTACTTCAGCTTGGGGGTGGTGAGTCGAAGGATCTGCTGTTGTCCTTAAATTAACTTCGTCGAA
>Ga0182016_10004677_pt1 | contig 15045 bp, 13 predicted proteins | sample 712S2MmetaG_FD_120491 | JGI IMG/M metagenome (GOLD analysis project Ga0182016, IMG submission 120491) | Permafrost microbial communities from Stordalen Mire, Sweden - 712S2M metaG | ecosystem: Environmental > Terrestrial > Soil > Wetlands > Permafrost | place: Sweden: Stordalen | collected...
GAGCCGCACCTTGCCCTGGTTCGCGGTCGCGTCGTCACGAACGACCTTGTCGCCGGCGCGCACGAACACGGGAGCCATGTCGCCGAGCCGCACCTTGCCCTGGTTCGCGGTCGCGTCGTCACGCACCACTTTGTTCCCTGCGTGAATCCTGATCATCGATATCTCCTTTGCTGACAGCCGCTTCTGAAACGCCCTCCAAGCCTAAAAGGCCCTCAAAGGTTCGCAATCGAACTCAAGTGCTTTTGCACTACTCTGAAGTCCCGGTACCGGCACATTCGGGGTGGGACCAAAGGACCTGCCGTCCGCGACTTCCGCCCGCTTTATTTTCAACGCGGAGTAGAACAATGATTTGGCAAATTTGCCGGACTGTCACATGAAAACGCCTCGCGCCATCAAGCTTGTTGTCGTCATCGACGACGATCCTCTCGTGCTGGAAGCAACGGGAGGACTATTGCGCTCTTGGGGGTGTCAGGTGGTGGCCGCCGAATCTTGCGGGGAGGCGATGAACAAGCTGCTGGAGATCGGCCGTCGCCCGGATCTGATCGTCTGCGACTATCGTCTGCCGCAGGGACCAACCGGTGTGGATGCCATTGAAATGCTTCGCGATGCCTTTGAAATTCCCGCGCTCCTGATCAGCGGCGATGCTGCCTCACCGCAACCTGACGACGGCGCGGGCGGATATCGGCTGTTGCACAAGCCCGTGAACGCCGAGACTTTTCGGGCTGTGTTGGTCGATGCTTCCGTGTTGCAGCCTCAACGATGAGGCAAAGTAGGAGATGCTGAAGCACGGCAAAGCGGCGGGACCCGAATTCCTGCTGCTGATGTTGCTGGGTGTTTTGACGGGTGTTCCCTACGCGCTGACGAAAATCGCCTTGGCAACCATCCCGCCGGTAACGATGGTTGCGGCCCGAGTATCGCTTGCCGCGATCGTGCTTTGGATCGTGGTCTTCGCGTTGAGGCGCAAGCTGCCGGTGCGAAGGGGCCTGATCAGTCGCTTAGTTATGCAAGGTTGTCTCGCTTGCATTCTACCTTACACGCTCCTGGCCCTTGGTCAGCGTTCGGTCGACAGCGGACTTACCGCAATACTTAACTCGACGACGCCACTCTTCGTCTGTCTCATCAGTTTGATCTGGACCCGGCACGAAACACTGTCGTTCAGTCGGATGTTTGGAGTTTCCGTCGGATTGGCCGGCGTCGTTATGATTGCCGGAGCAACCGCATTGTCAGGGCTGGGCCGGTCCACATTCGGCCAAACGGCGATTATCTTGGCGACCGCGGCATCCGCTGCTAGCGTCATTCATGGCCGGCGGTTCGCCGATGTGCCGCCGGAGATCACGGCGGCCGGAACGCTGACATCCGCCGCGCTTGTGCTTGTTCCACTCTGTTTTATCGTCGAGGCGCCGTTAAGTTCCGTGCCTTCACCGGCCTCCATTGCGGCCCTGCTCGCCAACGCAATCGTCGCGACCGCATTGGGATTTGTCATCTATTTTCGCTTGATCCGAACGATCGGCAGCATGGCTACCGCCAGTGTGGGATACCTAAAGTTGGCCGTTGGCGTACTGATCGGCTGTGCACTGATGGGTGAGACAATCACGTCGACGGCGGCGATGGGCTTCATGGCAATTCTTCTCGGTGTGGCTGCTATCAATCAGGGTCAATCCTCAATATCGGCCCGGCTTGCGTCAGGGTTCGCCGCACGCACAGCGCGGACCGTTTGAGCGTGAGGACAGAATATAAAAGTTAATTGCTGAGACTGCGGAACGGATATAATTCATTCTATCAGGGCGTCGGCGCCGGCGAGAAGAATTCTGGGCACTGCAAGTCCGAGAGCGCCAGCTGCCTTCATGTTGATGACAAGCTCGAACTTTCTTGGTGCTTGAACGGGAAGGTCCGCAGCCTTCGCACCTTGCAAAATGCGATCGACGTAATCTGGCGCGCGTCTGAACAAATCCAGGACATCAACTCCATAGGACAGCAAACCTCCATCGTCGACAAAATAGCGGTACGGGTAGAGTGTCGGAATTCGCAAGCGAGCGGCCAGTGAAATGATTAACTCGCGGTGGAGAGTTGTGAAATTGCCGGGCATCACTATGAGCGCACTTCCTGCCGCGGTGCCCAGGTCCGTCATGGCGACTTCGATTTCAGAGGGGCTGTGCACCTGGGATATAATCGGCGTGACGTGAAATTCCTTGGCGGAGTCCATGAAAGTGGGAATATAGGACGTGCCACCACCGGGAACGGATTCTGGATTGTACATGAGGGCAACACGGCTGAGCCGCGGATTTAGCTCTCGTAGTATCGAAAGATACTTGCCGGTGATCGTTATTTGAATCACGGAAAACCCAGTGACGTTGCCGCCCGGCCGCGCGACGCTTGCGACGAAACCACTGCCGACTGGATCGGAGACGACGACGAACACGATCGGAATTGTTTGGGTAACCTTGTGAAGCGCCGCAACTACCGGTGTGCTGTGGCCAATAATAACATCCGGGTGGAGTGCGACCAACTCCTTCGCCAGATTAAGCATTTGCTCAGAATCCGCTCCTGCAAATCGATATTCGATCCGCAGATTTTGACCGACGACCCACCCCTTTTTTGCGAGGCCTTGCTCGATAACCTTGGTGCGAGCTTGGGTCTCCTGATCGTCCGCAATTCCCATAAGGACCCCGACGGTGCGCATGCGGGTCGTCTGCTGCGCCCGTACCGGAATCGAGCGTGTAGCCAATGCAGCACCGAGTGATGTCAGAAATGCGCGACGCCGCATCGCAATCAAGCTCCGACTCGTGATCGAGTTGAACCGAAAATCCAAACCGAGAGTCTTTCGTGGCTGAAATGCATTTTCATCGACTTTAGTGACGGCACAGCCTAGCCGACATCTCGCATTTTGCCGCGCGTCTATTCATTTCCTCCGCGCCAGAGTGCTGATATGATGGAAAACATCGTTTCGGTCGAGATTAGGTGGTTCGAGCACACGCAGTGATTGAGGTTTTTAATTTTCTCGCGAGGAGAGCTAGCGCCGGGAAAACGCGGCGCCGGGGCGGCTCTGCGGCCGCCGGCGGTTCAGTTAATGGCAATGAAGTCCGTCCCGAAGGCGGAGTTCGCGTCGGCGTAATGCCGGCGGCGCGCGGCGGTCTCTTTCGCAAATACGTCGTACTGTTCGTCGCCGTTGTTAGCCTCGCCCTCGCGATCAACGGCGCCTCCGATATCTGGTTTTCGTACCAGGAACAGCAGGCGTTGTTGTTTCGCATTCAGCGCGGACAAGCGGAGGCCGCGGCGGAAAAGATCAGTCAATTCGTCAACGAGATCACCGGCGGATTGACGTGGGAGACCCAGCTTTCCTGGAGCGATAGTACACTCGACGAGTGGCAATTCGATGCAGTTCGTCTCCTGCATCAAGTGCCTGCGTTGACCGAAATCGTGCAGCTCGATGCGACGGGACGCGAGCAGTTCCGTATGTCACGGGAAGCACCCGACGTTATCGAGAGCGGTGTCGATCATTCGAAAGAGACCGCATTCGTCGAAGCGATGGCCCACAAGGTCTATTATGGGCCGGTCTATTTCATCGATGGGTCGCAACCGTACATGACCATAGCGATGGCCGGGGTTCGGCCGGAATACGGCGTCATCATCGCGCAAGTAAATCTCACGTTTATTTGGGACGTGGTTTCGCAAATTCAGGTCGGCAAGCACGGCCAGGCTTATGTGGTCGACGATGCGGCGCGTCTGATCGCCCATCCGGACATCAGCGAGGTGCTGCGCAAGACCGACATGTCTCATTTTGCGCAGGTGCAAGCCGCGCGCTCGACGCAATCGAACGGTGCGCCGGATGAGCCATTGCGGGGTGTCGACATCAAGGGCCGGCATGTTCTGAGCGCTTATGCCGAGGTGACACCGCCCGGATGGCTCGTCTTTGCCGAACTGCCGATCGATGAGGCCTATGCTCCGCTCTACGATTCGGCCATGCGCTCCGGTGTGCTGGTTCTGGCGGCGCTGGCGCTGGCGTTTCTGGCGGGGCTCGCGCTCGCCCGCCGGATGGTGATCCCGATCCGCTCGCTGCAAGACGGCGCCGCGCGGGTCGGCAGCGGGGATCTCGCGCATCGAATTTCGATCGAGACCGGGGACGAACTCGAGGCGCTCGGCAATCAATTCAACAGCATGGCGGCACGGCTTCAGGAGTCCCACGCCACCCTCGAAGGCAAAGTCGAGGAGCGCACCAAACAGCTCGAAGCCGCCAATCTTGCCAAATCCCGCTTCCTGGCCGCGGCCAGCCACGACCTCCGCCAGCCGCTGCACGCGGTCGGGCTTTTCGTCGCGCAATTGCACGGACGGTTGCGCGCGCGCGAGCGCAACCGGATTGTCGGGCGCATCGAGGCGGCGCTGTCGGCGATGAACGATCTGTTCAGCGCGCTGCTCGACATTTCGAAGCTCGACGCCGGTGGAACGACGGTGAATGTCTCGACCTTCCCGGTCGCGCAGCTTTTGACCCATGCCGAAACGACTTTTGCCGAGGCGGCGCGCGCCAAAGGATTGTCGTTCCGCGTCATGCACAGCGACGCCTGGGTCCGGAGCGACTTCATATTGCTCGAACGCGTGGTGTTTAATCTGGTTTCCAATGCCGTGCGTTATACCAGCCACGGCGGACTCCTCGTCGGCTGCCGCAAGCGCGGCAACGAGTTGCGGATCGAGGTGTGGGACACTGGGGCCGGCATTCCGGCCGATCAGCGTGAAAAGATCTTCGTTGAATTCTACCGGCTGGACGAGCAGGATCGCGACCGTCGTGGTGGCCTCGGACTCGGGCTTGCGATCGTCGATCGGGCGTGCCGCCTGTTGAAGCACAATGTCGACGTCAAATCGGCCCCCGGTAGGGGCTCGTGCTTTGCCATCACCGTGCCGATGGTTCCGGCCCAAGAGCTGACCGCGGCAACGCCCGCACCCTTACGCAATCAGCTCGAACGATCGAATGGCAAACTTGTGCTGGTGATCGACAACGATCCGCTCGTTCTGGAAGGAATGGGCGGAATTCTTCGCAGTTGGGGCTGCCGGGTGATTACCGCAATGAGCGACGGCAAAGCGCTCGAGGCAATGACCGACCAGGACCCCACACCGGATCTCATCATCTCGGATTATCATCTGTCCGACGGCCGAACCGGACTACAGGCGATCGAACGGTTGCGTGCCGCATTGTCGGCGCAAATTCCGGCATTTCTCATCAGCGGCGACACCACGGCGGAAACGCTGCGCGAGGCCAAGGTCAAGGGCTGTCATCTCTTGCATAAGCCGGTCGATCCGATGGCGCTGCGGGCGATGTTCAGTCAAGCGATCAAGCGGCCGCAGGCCCCGATCATTCGTAAACTGCCGGCTGGGGAAGGCGCGGCGCCGGATATTTTCACGCCTTTGGAGTCGCCGGCAATTTCCAACCGAGTTCATTGACCGCGATGACCGCCTCGGTGCGGTTCGTCACCTTCAGCGCCTTGAGGATTGCGGTGACGTGATTCTTGACTGTGGGTTCGGCAAGGCCGAGCACCCGGCAGATCACCTTGTTGTTCTTTCCCTGCATCAGCTGCGCGAGCACGTCGAGCTGGCGGTCCGACAATCCGACCTCGGAAGGCGATACGATCGGCCGGTCATTGTTTTGCGAGATCGCGGCGGTGTGCGAGATTTCCTCTCGCGCCAGGATCTCGGGGGGAATGTAGACGCCGCCGGCAAAGACCAATTGCAATGCGCTCATCATGACCTCGCGCCGGGCGGATTTCGGAATGTAGCCGACCGCGCCAAGTTCCAAAGCCCTCATGACGGTGGCGCGCTCTTGTATCGCGGACAGCATCACGACCGCGATCGCGGGATGGCGCTCCCGTAATTCGCCGAGCACGGAAAAGCCGTCGCGATCCGGCAGGTTCAAATCGAGCAGGACGAGGCCGATGTCGGGATTGCTTGCAACCGTTTCCATCGCCTGCCGGCTATCCGATGCCTCCAGCACGTCCGCGCCGCGCTTAAGTTTTTTAAGCAAGCCTTGCAGAGCATCGCGGATCAACGCGTGATCGTCGACAATCAGAATTTTCATCCCAACCGCCCAAACAGGACAAGCCCGTTATCGAGCCGTCATCAAATGCTTATAGAAAGGCGCCCACGATATCGGTCATCATATCCGTTCAATGAGCCAAATGCAGCTATTCCGCCTGAACGCACTTCGCCGCAGCCCAGTCCGAGGTGGAATCGGACTGGCTGGGGCGGACGGGGCTGGAAATTATAAAGTCGCACGGCGGTATGGACCCCGCGACGGCACGCGCGGTCTCGCCGCCGCCGTTGCAGCTAACGCCGTCGACTAGGCGTCGCGACTTGCAGTTGAATCACGGCCGGCTGGAATTCATCGATTCGACAAGCGCCAATACGGCGCGCCGAGTCTTCTGATCCGCAATTTCAGAAAAGGCCTGGACCATCCGCAACGACACCGGGTCGGCTAGCAAGTCGAACGGCGAGGCACTGCGCGGCGCCGCATGTGTATCGCCGCCTTCAAAAAATGCCGTCACCGGCACCTCGAGAAGCGCGGCAATCTGATAGAGCCGGCCGCTGCCGACCCGATTGGTGCCCTTCTCGTATTTTTGAATCTGTTGAAAAGTCACGCCGAGCTTTTCGCCGAGACCTTCCTGCGTCATGCCCTTGACCAAGCGATGAACCCGGATGTTTCGTCCGACGACCTTGTCCACCTTGTTGGCCGATTTATTCGACGTTTTAGCCATCTTCCATTCCAGTTTTTGGGGTTTAAGTATGTGCTATGGCATCTTTCTAGGGCCTCGCGCAACGCCACGCCTTCACAACGTCCGGGTGAGCGTTGGATAAGTACCCGGGCCGTCGGGAGACCGCGAAGGCGGCGTTAACGGTCGCCTTATTATCCACCATTACCGCAGACAATGCTGATTCGCAGCGCAGACCCCTGTTCCGGCCGACCAGCCGGCGAGTGATGCCATATCGTGAGTGCTTTAGATGGCATGAGGGGTTCACCGCATCATCCCCCCGGTCCGACTATCGTCACCAAGGGTTAATGTCGGCTCCGGGAAGGACGTTCTCGATCCGCAAGCATGGCCATGCCGAATTTCACGGCCAATGAGCATATTTGGCAGAATATTCTACTATTTGCGCGGCCATCAGTCCCTATATATAGAACATAATTCCACAACGGCCGAAAATGGCCGGTTGATTTTGTCGCCAGCGCGTTTGTCTGCGAGGTCCCGATGACGTCTCCGCTCGAACAGAAAAAAATCAGGGTCGCCGGTCCGGTGGTCGTCACCGCCAATCGCGTCGGTGACGGCGCCGTCGTCTATCACCGGGCCGATGGCGGCTGGACGACGGCGCTGGGCGACGCCGCGATTGCAACCGACGCCGAGGGCGCGCGCGCCCTGCTGGCGGGTGCGCTCGCCGATGATTTGCGGGCGGTAGGGCCTTATATCGCCCCGGTGAAATTGTCCGCCGCAGGCCAGCCCCGGCCGGGAAATCTCCGGGAAATGATTCGCCTGCGCGGTCCTACGATCGATCTTCCGGTACCGCTCGGCGGCACGGCCATGGCGTCTCGAGCCTATACTCATGGCGTGCCCGCCGTTGCGGCAGCTTCGCTGTTCGGACAATAAGACGCGTACCAACAAGACCTGTATCAAAAAGACCTTTATCAAAAACACTCGCAACAATAAGATCTGGGCGCACGCATGTATGTCTATGACGCCTTTGACCGGACGCTCGTCGCCGAGCGGGTCGAGGAATTTCGCGATCAGGTCGCACGCCGGCTGTCGGGCGAGTTGACCGAGGACGAATTCAAGCCGCTGCGGTTGATGAACGGCGTCTATCTGCAGCTGCACGCCTATATGCTGCGCACCGCCATTCCCTACGGCACCTTGTCTTCCGCGCAGTTGCGCATGCTTGCCCATGTGGCGCGCAAATACGATCGCGGCTACGGCCATTTCACCACCCGGCAAAACATCCAGTACCACTGGATCAAGCTCGCCGAGTTACCCGATGCGATGGCCGATCTCGCCAGCGTCGGCATGCATGGCATGCAGACGAGCGGCAATTGCGTGCGCAACATCACGACCGATCAATGGGCCGGAGTCGCGCCCGACGAGACGGAGGATCCGCGCGTTTTCGCCGAGCTCATTCGCCAGCACGTCACGCTGCACCCCGAATTCTCGTTCATGCCCCGTAAATTCAAGATCGCGGTGGGCACCGCCGCGCGCGACCGCGCCGCCTTGCGGATCCACGATCTGGCGCTCCAACTGCATCGCAATGCCGAGGGCGAGGCCGGGTTCGAGGTGATGGTCGGCGGCGGGCTTGGCCGCACGCCCTTCCTCGCCCAGACCATCAAGCCGTTTCTGGCGAAGCGCGATGTTTTGAGCTATGTCGAGGCCGTTCTGCGCACCTACAACCAGTTCGGCCGCCGTGACAATATCTACAAGGCCCGCATCAAGATTCTGGTGCACGAGCTGGGGCCGGAGGCCTTCGCCAAGGAGGTCGATGCGGAGTGGCAGAGCATCAAGGACGGCACGCTCACGCTCGACGATGCGGCTGTCGCTGCGATCGCCGACCGCTTCTTTTACCCCGCTTATGAGCGGCTCGCCGACGGCCCGCCGCAGCTCGCCGAAGCGCGCCGCGCCAGCCGCGATTTCGACCTCTGGCTCGGCAATTCGGTCGCCAATCACAAGGCGCCCGGCTACGCCATCGTGACGCTGTCGCTGAAGCCGGAAGGCGGCACGCCCGGCGACGCCACCGCCGAGCAGATGGACGCCATAGCCGATCTCGCCGTCCGTTATTCGTTTGGCGAAATCCGCGTCGGCCACGAGCAGAATCTGGTGCTGCCCCATGTCGCGCAGCGCGATTTATCCGCTGTGTGGCAGGCGCTGCAAGCGATCGGTGTGGCGACGCCGAACGTCAATCTCGTCTCCGACATCATCTCCTGCCCTGGGCTCGATTACTGCAGCCTCGCCAATGCGCGCTCGATTCCGATCGCGCAGGAGATTACGCGGCGGTTCCACAATCTCGATCTACAACGCGACCTCGGCCGGTTGCACGTCAATATTTCAGGCTGCATCAATGCCTGCGGCCACCACCACGTCGGCCACATCGGCATTCTCGGCGTCGAGAAGAACGGCGAGGAGTTCTACCAGATCACGCTCGGCGGCAAGGCCGACGAGGGCGCAACGCTCGGCACGCTGCTCGGCCCCGCCGTGCCCTATGGGCAAGTCGCCGATGTCGTCGAAGACATCGCGGCGGCTTATCTCGAATTACGGGAGCGGCCGGACGAGCTGTTCATAGATACGGTCAAGCGAGCCGGCATCGAACCATTTCGGGAGCGCGTCTATGCCACTCGTTGAAAACGGCAAGCTCGTCGAGGACCGCTACATCCGTGCCGACGACGATGCCCCGCTGCCGGAACGGGTGCCGGTACTTGTGTCGGCGAAGCGCTTCTTGGCGGAGGCCGACATGCTCGTCCGTCGCGACGGTTCGCTCGGCGTCATATGGCCGAATGATCGCCGCGTCGCCGAGCTAAAACCCTGGCTCGGCCACCTGGCGCTGATCGCGCTCGAGTTTCCGAAATTCCGTGACGGCCGGGCCTATAGTCAAGCCCGCCAATTGCGCGAGATTTTAGGCTTCCGCGGCACGCTGCGCGCCACCGGCGACGTGTTGCGCGATCAGTTTACTTTCCTGGTCCGCGCCGGATTCGATTCCTTCGCGGTGAAGAAGCCCGCCGATGCTGCCGCCTTCGCCGCGAGCATTGGCCGTTTCAGCGTGTTCTATCAGCCGGGCGCCGACGGCCGGATTTCGGCTTTGCGGCGGCGCTTGCACACCACGGACGCTGCGAAAACCTCCGAAACGGTGTAAGACGGCGGTCGTCTATCGTTTGAGGATGTCATGACTCCAGTCGTCGCCGTGATTGCGCCGGGCGCCATGGGCGCCGCTGTTGGTCGAAGGCTCACCGACAGCGGGCTGAAAGTGCTGACCTCGCTCGAAGGCCGCAGCGCAGAGACGGCGGCGCGGGCCAAGGCCGCCGGCATGGTGGCGGCGTCCGACGACGAGATCGCTGCGTCGGATTTCATCCTGTCGATCCTGCCGCCGGGCGACGCGCTTTCGCTCGCCGAGCGTTTTGTGCCGGCGCTGGCGGCGAGCAACGCCAAGCCGGTCTATGTCGACTGCAACGCCATCAATCCGAAGACGGTCGAGCGCGTCGCCTCGGCCATCGCGCCATCCGGCTGTCCGTTTGTCGATGCCGGGATCATCGGCCCGCCGCCGAAGCCCGTCGTGCCGGGGGAGGCCGCGAGCGGAACCGGAACGCGCTTCTACGCCTCGGGCCCGGCGGCGCCGCGCTTTGCAGGCTTGCGCGATTACGGTCTCGACGTTCGCGTGCTCGACGGGCCGTTGAGCGCGGCCTCGGCGCTCAAGATGTCGTATGCGGGTATCACCAAGGGCACGCAGGCGATCGGGGCGGCGATGATGCTGACCGCAGCCCGCGCCGGCACCGCGGACGATCTGTTCCAGGAATTGCAATTGAGCCAGAAGGAAATGCTGGCCTGGTTCAAGCGGCAGCTCGGAACGATGCCGCCGAAGGCCTACCGCTGGGTCGCCGAAATGCAGGAGATCGCCGGTTTCGCCGGCGACGATCCGGCGGCGCGCGAGCTCTATGAAGGCGCCGCGGAATTCTACGAGCGTTTCGCCGAGGATTTCGCGGGCGAGAAGAAAGACGCCGCAGCGCTCGCGGCCTTCCTCGGCAAGGGTTCTTCGGAGATCTGATAACGTCGACCTAAAAGCGACCCGGATAGCGCGTCCCGGCCCGGGCTCCGGATGCTAGGGAATATAATAAAATGGATTGGGCAGTTTGAATCTGCGCTCGGAGTGTCCTCCGTTAAGGTCGCTCCATTGATCGCCGACATTGGCGATGATCTTGTAGCCTTGAGCCTCGATGTCGCGCCGCGCCCAGGTCTTGAACGGCGCCACCGACGGGCCGCCAAAATCCTTGGTGCGCATGTAAAGCTTCTGCCACCCGACGAAACCGGCCTTTTGCAGGTTGGTTTCGGTCGCGGCACGTTCCTCGGGACGTTCGTCGCGGCCGGTAATGAAGAATACCGCGACGTGATCGGCCTTTGCCACGTTGAAGAGATCGAGCGTCGGCTTAATTGCCTCGGCGCTGGCGCTTAAGTCCCACGCGGCCGCGCCGCACGCCGATCCCTTGCTGAAGTCGCAAGGGCCGGCGGTGATGTAACCGAAGTTGTTTTGATAGATCTCCTTCCAATTGGAAAGCGAGGTTTCGTCGATATCGAGTACGAGCGCGGCCTTGTTGACATGCGCTGCCCGCGACGCGAGCCAGTGGCGCGCCGGGCCGACGGCTTTGGCCAACTCCCCGTCATAGCGCGTACAGCGATAATAAATGAGCTGAAGCTGGAGTTGCCCCAGATTGATGGGCCGCGTCGCATCGAGCTTTTGCGGAGCGGGTTTCGGATCGCACCCGGAGGGAATTTCGGCGAGAGCGGTGCCGTGCCAGCCGGCAAGGATCAACGTGGCGGCGCACAGAATGATCGCGACGCGTTGAATAAGACCGCCAAAGGAGCGGCGGAAAGCGGAAGGTTGCGTCATGGCATGTTCCGGTGCGGGCTGCGCTAGGGACTGATCACCGATAACACATTCGATTGCGGCAACGCTTTAGCCGATGTGTTTATGTTCAACAACTGCTTGGTGACGTCCAACACTTGCGATGTAAAACCGGCGACAAGAGGGTCACTTGGTATTGAATAGATGTTCCCATTGTACTGGACGTCGAGATACGCAGGTACGCCGCCATACTGCACAACGAAAAGTCTCTGCTGCCTTACGTAATTGGCCAGATCCGGCCTCTGATAGACGTCTTGATGGATGCCGCATTGGGCCGGGTATTTAATGCTATCCGCTACGTAAGGGTATTCGGGAAAAGGCTGGTTTGGATCGGTTGGATATTTGAAGGTGAATATTCGGCTCGTCAAATTATCGCCGGGCATAAGCTGCCGTCGGGTCAACTCGCCCAGGAAGTAAATAAGCGATTCGGTGGAGCGAAGGTAAGCTTTCACGGTGACGTCCTTGCCGGCAAAGGTTTTCATGAAATAATCGCCGAGGTGCTGCCCTTGGTCGATCAAAGCCGTGCAAGCCAGATAGTTCGCGAACTCCACACTCAGCTGCACCTTCTGTAGCTGTGACGTCCGAGCGATCTGCGATTTACCCGATTGTGCCACGGCTTGGACGGACGGGTTTTGTGCGCCGGGGTGGGGCTCTCCTGCAGTCGGCGACGCGCCGGGTAAAGGCGGCCCCCGACGGGCGACCCGTGGCGGCGCCCCTACCGGTGAATGGTTGTTTGGATCTTTGCATAGGGCATCTTTTACGCGTCGTTCGCGCTCCGCCGATGATGGTGCAAAGCACAGACCGAATGATTTCGCTGATGTGTCCACGATTGTTGCTGCGTTGTTTCCGCCTGGCCCGTTCGATGTCGATGCCGAAGCGGATTTGGACGCCGGTTGCGGATTGGTCGCGGGCTGCAGTGGCTCTGTCGTCAAACCAAGGCCCAGCAAGTACTCTTCGAGTGCGGTGAACAAGTCTATTTCGAGGTCGGCGTTGACATAATTCGTGAAGATAAACTCGCATTCCGTATAGTGAGCGGTATCCGGACAACCAGACCTTCTAATGACAATTTTTTCTATGAGCAGATCGAACAGTAATTCGCGCGGATACCCCGCCTGAATAAAGAGGTCCCACAGCTGTCCCGGAATTGGGTTGAGTAACCCGGAATAGAACTCCTGGGTGTCCAGGACCGGCACCGTGAATGTCGGTCCGCCACTCACGGTCCCCGTGACGGTGCCCGTCTTGAACGTGATGCCGGAATGAGGGCCGATCGGAATTGAAGACAGTCCCGCGGTGCCGCTTGCGCTTGCCGTGCCGCTTATCGTTTGCAGGGTGGTAAATTGCATCGGTCGGCGCAACGAGGCGCGGACAATGTTGAGCAAGAGCTCCTGCCCTTGGGCTTGCTCGGCTTCGAGATTGTAAACGACGGCGCGGCCGGAATATTCATCGACGATGGCACACCCGGCCATAATGGCCGCGACCGCCAGCAAGCACGCACCCGCTGTAAAGCGACGACGCAACAACACGGCTACCTACCCCCACAACGCTCCAAGGGTAGCGCACGTCCTGGTTGGGAGCAATCAGAAATAGTCGCATAAGAGTTTACACTATGGAGAATGCGACTCGGCTTCTTCGCCGGGCGCCGCGTTCGATCCGGCTACTTGTTCAGCCACCGTCGCGCAAAGCCCAAGATGCCCTGCGGCAGAAAAATGATCATGGCGATGAAGACCACGCCGAGCGGGATCAGATAAGGGAACTGGTCGCCCAGGAACCGCGACAGTAATTCACGCGCGAGTTGGAAGAAGCCGGCGCCGACGATCGGGCCGACCAGCGTGCCGATGCCGCCCATGACGTTGTAGATCACGGTGTCGCCAGATGTGAGAAAGTAGACGAAATCGGGCGCGGCGAACTGGTTCTGGATGGCGTAGAGCACGCCGGCAAGGCCCGCGAACAGGCCGGACAGCATCACCGACACCATCTTGTAGCGTTCGACCGCATAGCCGATGGCGCGGGTGCGCGCCTCGTTTTCGCGGATCGATTGCAGCACCATGCCGAACGGCGATTGGGTGACGCGCCGCAAGATCAGATAGGATGCCGTCACCACGGCGAGCACGAACCAGTGCATCGTCGTCGTGGTGAAGCGCGCGTCGTAGAGGAATGGGATCGCCAGATGCGGCCGGGTGAAGATCAAGCCGTTCTCGCCGCCGGTGACCGCGGTCCAGGTGAAGATGATGACGTAGAAGATCTGGCTGAAGATCAGCGTGGTGATGGCGAAATAGATGTCGCGCAGCCGGGTCGAGAAAAACGCCACGAACAGCGCGGCGCCCGCGGCGCCGGCAAGGCCGCACAGGATGGCGAGCCAGAGGTTCGGCGGGCTCGATAGGATGAGGGCGCCTGCGGCGCCATACATGCCCAGCCCGAAAAACGCCGAATGGCCGAATGAGATCATGCCGGTATAGCCGATCAGCAGATCGGACGACATCGCCAGCAGGCCCCAGATCAGGACTTCGGTGAGAAAGCGGCGCCAGAATTCCGGCAGCACGAGCGGCGCCGCGATCAGCACCGCCATGATGGCGCCAAAGCCGATCCAAAAAACGGCGGTGTGGCTCAGCCCTGCCATGCCGAACATCGCCGGCTTCTTCGTCGGCGCGGCCGTCGTCTCGTTGAGCGGCGTCGTCGTCATTTCGGTGTCGGTACGAACAAGCCGGTGGGCCGGAACAAGAGGGTGAGGATCAGGACCACGAAGGAAACGATCACCGCTTGTGACGGATCGACCCAGATCGTGGCGTAGGATTCAAGAAGACTGACGAAGATGGCGGCCGCAATCGAGCCGCCAAGATTGCCCATGCCGCCGACCACGACGACGATGAAGGCCTTGAGCACCCAATCGAGCCCCATGGTGTGGTTGACGCCGACGAGCGGCGCGAACAAGACACCGCTCGCCGCCGCCATGGCGGCGCCGATGGCGAAAACGCCGGTGTAAACGAGTGGTACCGGAATCCCCATTGCCTGCGCCATCACACGGTCCTGTGCCGTGGCGCGGATCCAAATGCCGAATTTTCCGTATTTCAGGAATAGCCAGAAGCCGCCGATGATGGCGGCGGAAAGCGCCGCGATAACGATCCGGTACCAGGGATATTGCAGATAAAACAAAGTGAAATAGCTCGACATCGGCTCGGGGATGCGGCGGGCGGTCGGCCCGAATTGCCACAGCGCATAATTCTGCAGGACGAGCGAAATGCCGAAAGTGGCCAAGATGGTGTTCAACGGATCGCGGCCGATCAGCGGCCGCAACGTCACGATCTGCAATACCGCCCCGAGAACCGCCACGATCAGCGCCGCGCCAACCAGACCGAGCCAGAAGCTTCCGGTGGCGGCGACGATCAAGACGCCGATATAGGCGCCGAGCATGAACAATTCGCC
>Ga0182016_10004680_pt1 | contig 15043 bp, 14 predicted proteins | sample 712S2MmetaG_FD_120491 | JGI IMG/M metagenome (GOLD analysis project Ga0182016, IMG submission 120491) | Permafrost microbial communities from Stordalen Mire, Sweden - 712S2M metaG | ecosystem: Environmental > Terrestrial > Soil > Wetlands > Permafrost | place: Sweden: Stordalen | collected...
CGAGCCCAGCTCCAGCCCGATCACGCCCGCGCCGATCACGATCATCGACTTGGGGACTTCCGGGATGGACAGGGCGCCGGTGGAATCCACGATGCGCACATTGTCCACGGTCACGCCGGCAAGACCCGAGGGCTCCGAACCGGTGGCGATGACGATGTTCTTGGCCTCGTGCACGGCCTCGGTCCCGTCAGCGGCCCTGACCGCGACCTTGCCGACGCCGTCGATCCGGCCCCAACCCTTGAGCCACTCGACCTTGTTCTTCTTCATCAGGAACTCGACGCCCTTGGTCAGCCCCGTCACGCTCTCGGCCTTGTTGGCCATCATCCGCTCAAGATTCAGCTTGGGGCTCACTTCGATGCCCATTCCGGCAAAGTCCTTGAGCGACATCTCGTACAGCTCGGAGGCGTGCAGCAGGGCTTTGGAGGGGATACAGCCCACGTTCAGGCAGGTGCCGCCCAGGGTCGCGCGTCCCTCCACGAGGGCGACTTTCATGCCCAGCTGGCCGGCGCGGATCGCCGCATTGTAGCCGCCGGGACCGCCCCCGATGATGATGACGTCGTACTGGGCCATGAACGGGACCTTCGCTTGCATGCCGAAATGCCGCGCTTCCCCTAAGGGGACGGCTTTTGCGAGCGCACACTAGTTATGGCGACCGTCAGGTCAACCGGAAGCGGGGCTTAAAAGACAACCCCGCCCCGAAGGGAGCAAAGAAAAGCGCGTCGGCCCAACGTTTTCCTTCCTCTCACGCCGCGATCTACAACACCGTCACTCTCCGGCCCCATCTGATCTCCCAGCCCGGCCTTCGCACCTTGCGGGCCCAAGCTCGCCAAGCGTGGGAGGCCGCTACCCAGGCCGCCTGAGCTTGGGGAAGGGGACGGCCATTCTCGGCTTTCCCACGTCTAAGTGGTTGGCGCCTTATCGACTGTTCCGGGCGCGGCAGAAGCCGGCAGCTTCATCAATAAAGTTGATCATCAATTTAGTTGACTAATATCATGGCGCCTGCCATGGACGACCCATGACTGATGAGCCTTGGTATCAGAACGTTTCGATGCCCGTCCTGCTTCGCCACGCCCGCCGGACCTATGGTGATGCGATGCGAGCCGAGCTCGTTCGCGAGGGATATGATGATATTCCGGCGAGCGGGCTCTATGTCATCGGCAGCCTTGCTCTTGGTAGAGCCGGCGTTCCGATCGGACAGCTCGTGAGGGACCTGGGCATCACCAAACAGGGAGCGGGCCAGCTCGTTGATACGCTCGTGACGCGTGGATATGTCCAGCGCACGCCGGATGAGAGCGATCGCCGCCAACTCATTGTGACGCTTACAGAGCGCGGCCGCGCTGCGGCGAAGACGCAAATGGCCGCGCGAACGGCCATTGACGCCGCATTGTTGGCAGTGATTGGCGAGGCGGATCTGGAGCGCTCGCGCCGTGCGCTTGCGGCTCTGATCGACCTGGGACGGCGCTCCGCAGCCGGGGAGAAATTCATGAGCGAAAATGGGCGGTTTACGGACCAACCTCCTAAAGGCGCGGCATTCAGGAGGCGCGCGATGTCAGGGACCCTGTTCGAGGATGTCGACTTGTCGGAAGCGCGCTTTGTGGATGTCGCTCTGCAGAGCGCAAAGTTCCAGAACGTGAACATGACCGGCGTCTCGATCGACGACGCCAATATCACCGGTCTGACGATTTGCGGGCATGATGTGCAGGCGCTGATCAGGGATCACGAAGCCGGCGCGGCATCGGCCGACGCCAGCGGCGACGGCAGCCAGAGTGCAGTCGATAAAACGATCCCCAGCGGCAATGAATCTGCGCGCGCTTTCCTGCCGTCGAAGGAATTCGGCACAAGCAAGGCGTTCTATGAAGCGATCGGCTTCACGAAGCTGCTCGATAGCGACGTCGCCATTTTCAGCATCGGCGCCACGGCCGTTATTTTGACGCGCCATTATCAAAAGGATTGGGCCGAAAACTGCATGATGCAGCTGATGGTCGATGATCTCGACGCATGGTGGAAGCGTATCGAGACACTGGATTTGACGACATCATTCGGAATCCCGGCGCCCAAGCCGCCGGCCATTCAGCCGTGGGGTTTACGCGTTGGGTATCTCGTCGACCCCGCCGGGGTCCTGTGGCACATCGCCCAGCGTCGGGCAGGTTCGGGCGCCGATTAGTGACGATTCTTGCATGGAAGCGGTCGCCGTCATCAGCGAGGCAGGCGCACTCACGCTTTCGGGGATCACCGATCCCTTGCCTTGGTGGAGTTTTACAAAGACCGTAATCGCGATCGCGGTGCTTCGCCTGGTGGACAACGGCCAGCTGAACTTGGATGAGCCGCTAGACGGCGTGCGCTACAACCTCCGTCAACTTCTGCGCCATGAGGCGGGGCTTGCGGATTATGGGGCCCTATCCAAATACCACCGGGATGTGGCGGCCAATAAGGCGCCGTGGCCGATCGAACGGCTGCTTGCCGCCGTCGATGCCGACCGGTTGCGGTATGAGCCCGGACGGGATTGGGCCTATTCGAATGTCGGCTACCTCAAGATCGCGCAACTCGTCGAAAGGACCACGGGCTTACCGCTCAAGGTTGCGCTGGAACAGCTGGTATTTGAGCCGTGCGATCTGACGACAGCGCGTCTGGCGAGGACATTGGCGGACCTCGACGACGTGCAGATGGGAGACGTCAGGGGCTATCATCCAGGCTGGGTTTTCCATGGCCTCGTCGTCGGCACGGTCGCCGACGCCGCGCGGCTGCTGAGCAACTTGCTGGATGGCCATCTGCTCAACCCGGCCACATTTTCGGAGATGCTGAAGGGGCGGCGGCTTCCCGAGCATGCCAACGCCCACGCCGACGCGGCCTATGGACTCGGGCTCATGCTCTGGACGGACAATCCTTTGGACCGCCCCATTGGTCACCTGGGTGAAGGTCCAGGCAGCAAAATCGCGGTATTGGCGCAAGGCTCGAAGGCGGCAGCGGTATGGGCTGCTTCAGCATCCAGCCTGGACACGGGCGAACACGCCCTCAGCTTGCTACGCCAATCAGAACTGCCGCAGATTTGTGCCCGTCCGAGCGCGATATTCGCGGCTTGTTCGTTTGTGCGACAGAAATGGGCCGTTCGTTAGTTCCGGCCGTCTCCAGCCATTTGCGCTCGGTCCTCACGGTACATCCGCACTGCCTGCTTACGCCGCACGGTCGTCGGCCCGCCGGTGTCGAGGCGAGCGTGGGGGAGGCGACCCGCCGCCGCGAGGATGGGCGCCATCAGGCTTCCAGTCCTACCGGGGTGCGGCGGAAGGCCACAATGCGGGGCAAAGCCTCGATGCGGCGAAGCCAGGCGGCGATTTCTAGATATCCCGAAGTGTCGACGTTCCCTTCGGGCGAGCGCTCGATGTAGCTGTAGAGCGCAACGTCGGCGATGGTCGGATCGGCCGTTCCCGCGATCCAGCGGCGGCGTTCGAGCATCTGTTCGATGACCGCCAGCGTGTCATGCGCCCGCCGGATCACCTCGGCCGCATCGAAGGGGGCGTTGAAAACCGTGACCAGACGCGCAGCACCGGCGCCGTAGGCGATCTTGCCAGCGGCGACTGAAAGCCAGCGCTGGACCTCCGCCTCCGCAATCGGATCGACCGGCAACCAAGCTGACGGTCCGATCTTCCGCGCGACATAGACCAGGATGGCGTTGGAATCGGCAACGATGGTCCCATCATCGTCCAGCACAGGGATCTCGCCGAAGGCGTTCAAGGCCAGAAACTCAGGGCGCTTGTGGGCCCCACCCGCCAAATCGACCTCGATCAACGCGTAGTCTAAGCCCGAGAGCGCCAAGAACAGATGCGCGCGGTGCGCGTGGCCAGAAAGGGGGTGATGGTAAAGCTTCATGTGGGCTCCGTTCGGCGAGCGGGTGGCGAAGCGCACTTATCTGTCACCAAAAGCCGGCGATGATAATCAGCCCTAGCGGCACTTCATTATTGCGGCTGGCAATGATAATCCCAACGATATGGACCGCTTGCGCGCGCTTCGGACCTTCATCGCCGTCGCCGACCACGCAAGCTTCGCCGAGGCGGGGCGGCGGCTCGGCTTGTCCCCGACCAATGTCACCCGAGCCATCGCCGCTCTGGAAAAGGAAGTCGGCGCGCCGCTCCTGATCCGGACGACGCGGACCGTGCGTCTGTCCGAAGACGGAGCGGCGTTTCTGGCGCGGGCCCGTGCAGCCTTGGCCGATCTGGATGAGGCCTTTGAGGCCGTCGGGGGCGGGCAAGAGCCGCGCGGCACGCTGACGGTGACCGCACCAGTGATGTTTGGACGCCTGCACGTGCTGCCCGTGGTGGAAAGCCTGCTGCGGGCTTATCCCGACTTCCGCGTCCGCCTGCTTTTGATAGACCGGGTGGGGCACCTGGTGGAGGAAGGCTTCGACATCGCCATTCGCATCGGCGCGCCGCCCGACAGCGCGCTGCAAATGGTCAGGATCGGCGAGGTGAGGCTCGTGTTCAGCGCTAGCCCGAGCTACCTTCACGTCCATGGCGAGCCACGGTCCCTCGCCCAGCTGGCGGGCCACGATTTGATCGCCATCGAGAACGAGACCGGCGCTCAACCCACTTGGCGGCTCCCGTACGAACGGCACCTCCTCGCGATGACTCCGCGGCTGACGCTGAACAGCGTGGATGCCGCCATCGCCGCCGCCACGGCCGGCCTCGGCATCGTCCGCACTCTCTCCTACCAGGTTGGCGAGCACCTCGCGGATGGCCGACTCCAGCCCGTGTTGACGCAGGAGGCATCCCCGCCCCTACCCGTTTATCTGCTGTTTCAGAGCGGCCGGCGGGATACGCCGAATATCCATGCTTTTGTGGCGGCCGCCCGCCGCCAGATGGGCGCCAACCTATAGGACGTAGTGGGGATTTGGCCATTATCGCAACTGGATAGCGATAGCAGCGATGGTGACGAGGGGGTTCTTGAAGGGTCGGAAAACGGCTATGCCGGCGCGGCTCTGCACGAGGTCATGGCGCGCGGGAGGCAGTCGGCGTGTCACAGCGCCAAGCCGGCAAGGTCTTCGGCGGCGGCCCCACGGCGTTCTACAAATACGAGACGGCCAAGGCCGTCCCGTCCGAAGGGATGGCCAACCTCCTGAGATTGGCGCTGGAACGCCCTGATCTTTTCGCCAAACCGCCCGCGCGGCACGTTCAACTTTCCATCGGCACAGGATACCCAGCTCCGGCGTCGGGGCATCACCGACGATCGTCTCATGCGCCCCAAGTCGGCGGGCGATAGCCTAGCTCGCGAGCGCGCTTGACCACCCACTTGGGCAGGTATTGGCGCCGACGTTGATTTGGTCGACCTCAAAACCGGGCGTTGCGCGCTTAGATACCTGCGTGTGGCTGGAACATCGGAAACTGGGCGCCTGCGGTCAGTGAAAGGCCGCCGAATGCGCTCTGCGGTATCCGGCCGTGCGTTTCCAGGGGCGGACAAAGACGTTACATCGGCGAATAAATCTGCCCTGTAACTGTATCCAGCCCCGAAGGGGCGTTTCTAGCTATTTGATTTTGTTGCGGGAAAACTGGAGCGGGCGAAGAGATTCGAACTCTCGACCCCAACCTTGGCAAGGTTGTGCTCTACCACTGAGCTACGCCCGCGCTCCGGACCCCGTTTACAAACTCAAGCGAGGGTCCCTCAAAAGAGGAGGGGCTTATGGCAGAGGGTCCCGCGCTTGGCAAGGGGCTGGAGAGGGCCTGGCGCCGGCCTTAACCCCCCCAGCCTAGAGGCCTAGGCGCAGGGCCTTCAGGCGGCGCTTGTTCACGTGTTCGGCGGGCGCGGGTCCGGTATCGTCGGGCACCTCGCCGCGGAAGTAGAAGCGCTGCCAGGCCTCGCGAATGGCTTCCGGGTCGCGGTTGCGCAGGCTCTTGTTGAATTCCGTCCGCCGGGCGGTCCAGGCTTCGTACTGGTCCTTCAGCGCCTTGTTGCCCTCCAGCGAGCGCTGCACGACGTTGAATTCCTCCAGTTGCTTATCCTGCATCAGGGTGATGAAGCAGAAGGGCTCCTTCTTCTCGAACCGGATGCGGCCCGGCCGAGTGAAGATCCAGTTCATGGTGAAGGGGAAGGGCAGCCAGTCGGTCTCCACCAGGGCGGTGAGGGGCTGGATGCCGTCCTTGATGTGGTTAGGCGGTCCCGACACCCACATGGACCAGCGATTGGGCGTGCGGAACAGATAGCCCGGATGGAAGGTGAGCACGCCCTCGGAAAAATGCGACTTGATGAAGTCATCGAAGTCCGGGTGCGGATAGTCGGGGGTGAAGGTGATGTCCCGCTGGTTTTTGCCGCCGTTCCATTCCGCGGTGAAGGCCATGGGACACAGCAGCTCCCAGCCGGTGGTGTTGGCCATGGTCAGCGGCAGACAGCGATAGGGGTGGCGCTCGTGGAACCTGTCCATCCACGCGCGCTGGGGCCGGCCCGGCACGAGTTCAGGCGGGCGGGCGGCGGTGGGGAAGCATTCCAGTTCGAGCATCGGCGGCCTTCGACGAGAAATTGTGCAAAATTCCTATCCGGCGGCGCGCGGCGGCGCCAGCCGAGTTTGGACCCGCGTAGGAAGACTTCCGTCCTGGTCTGGCCCTTGGCCGGCTTGCGGTGTTTTGCCGATGACGATCTTGATGGCCTTCGTGCGCCTCGTGGTTCAACCCTGCTCATCATGAAAACCCCCGACGACCTCCTGGCCTTTCTCGACGCCCACGGGATCGAACATCGCACCACGCGGCACGCGGCGGTGTTTCGCGTCAACGAGGGCGCGCAGATCAAGGCCGGCCTGCCCGGCGCCCATACCAAGAACCTGTTCCTGAAGGACGCCAAGGATCAGCTGTGGCTGATTTGCGCCCGCGACGAGACCCGGATCGACCTCAAGCGTTTGCCGGCCTCGATCGGTTCGGCGCGGCTGTCCTTCGGCTCGCCCGAGCGGTTGTGGCAGGCGTTAGGGGTCAGGCCCGGATCGGTCACCGTGTTCGCCATGATCAACGATGAGGCGCGCGCGGTGAGGCTGGTGCTGGATCGGGCGCTGCTTGAGAGCGACCCGGTCAACTTTCACCCCTTGGTCAACACCGCCACCACGGCGGTGAGCGTCCAAGGCCTCCTTGCTTTTCTGAAGACGCTGGACATCGAGCCCGTGATCGTCGATTTCGGCCAAATCTAGGAAGATCACATTGCGGCGCCGCCCCCGGCGGACCATCTTGGGGTCTGACGCAGGGCCATTCGGAGACCCATTATGCTCCAGGGAGACCTCGGCGCCGCCAAAGGCGCCAAGACCGACGCCAAATCGGCCGACATCAAGGACGGCTCCGACGCCAGTTTCATGGCCGACGTGATCGAGGCCTCTCGCGTCCAGCCGGTGATCGTCGATTTCTGGGCCACATGGTGCGGGCCCTGCCGCACGCTTGGTCCGGCCCTGGAAAAGGCGGTGACCGAGGCCAAGGGCGCGGTCAAGCTGGTCAAGATCGATGTGGATAAGAACCCCGGGATCGCTGGGCAACTGCGCGTGCAGTCGATCCCCACGGTCTATGCCTTCGTCGACGGCCAGCCGGTGGACGGCTTTCAGGGCGCGGTGCCGGAAAGCCAGATCAAGACCTTCATTGACCGCCTGACCGGTCCAGCAGGGCCCACGGAGATCGACGACATTCTGGCCATGGCCTCAGAGTCGCTCCAGCTGGGCGATCTCGGCGGAGCGGCCCAGGCCTTCGCCGCCGCCCTGCAGGTCGATCCAACCCACGTGAAGGCCATCGCCGGCCTGGCCCGCTGCTATCTGGCCGGAGGCGACGTGGAGCGAGCGGCCGAGGTGGTGCGGATGGCCGCGCCCGACGTCAAGGACCCCGAGCTGGACAGCGTGCGGGCCGCGCTCAAGCTGGCGGCCGAGGCGCCCTCGGAGACCCGCGCCCTGGAGCAGCGCCTAGCGGCCGACCCCGCCGACCATGAGGCGCGGCTGGAGTTGGCCACCGCCCTGGCCGGCCATGGGCGCCTGGGCGAAGCGGTCGATCATCTGCTGTCCATCATTCAGCAGGACCGTGAATGGAACGACCAGGCCGCGCGCAAACAGCTCCTGCTCGTGCTGGAGGCGGCCGGACCCGGATCGGATATCGCCAAGCAGGGCCGCCGCCGCCTGTCCGCCATCCTGTTCTCCTAGGCGACCATGGGCGAGGACCACGTGAGCGAAGGCGATATTTTCAAGGCCCAGGACCTGCCCCAGGTGCTGCCCGTGTTCCCCTTGAGCGGAGCCCTTTTGCTGCCGCACGCCTCGCGCCCGCTCAACATCTTCGAGCCGCGCTATCTCAACATGGTGGACGACGCCATGGCTTCCGAACGCATCATCGGCATGGTGCAGACCGCACTCTTCAATGTCCCCAGCGATTCGCGCGAGCGTCCCTTGCTGGCGCCCGTGGGCTGCGCGGGCCGGATCACCGCCTTCAGCGAGACCGGCGACGGGCGCTACCTGATCACCTTGACCGGCCTGGCTCGCTTCCGCCTGGGCGAGGAGTTGCCAGCCGCCGTCCCCTATCGCCGCGTGCGCGCCGACTTCAGCGCATTCCAGGCCGACCTGGCCCTGCCGGCCCAGGCCGAGGATGACCGCGACGAACTGCTGGCGCCGCTCAAGCGCTACCTGGCCCTGCACAGCCTGCGCATCGAATGGGACATGGTGCAGACCGCCCCGATTGAGCCCCTGGTCAATAGCCTGGCCATGGCCCTGCCGTTCGGCGCCGCCGAGCAGCAGGCCCTGCTGGAAGCCCACACCCCTCAAGAACGTCGCCAGATACTGCTCGCCCTTCTGCGCATAGACGGGGCCTTCGGCGGGGCCGAGCCGCCCGCCCTGCATTAGACCTCCGGAAAGATTGCCCATGTCCGAGCCTTCCACTTCCGCCGCCGACAGACCCGCGGTCGATCCGCGACTGCTGGAGGTGCTGGTGTGCCCCGTCAGCCGCGCGCCCCTGACCTATGACCGCGAACGGAGCGAGCTGATCAGCAAGGTGGCCCGCCTGGCCTATCCGGTGCGCGACGGGGTGCCGATCATGCTGCCCGAAGAGGCGCGGGCCCTCGACGAGAGCGAATGAGTCCGGCGCCCAGGCCCTGGCCCAAGGCGCTGCGGCTATCCAAGGACCGCAAAAGCCTCGCCATCGCCTTCGATGACGGCGCAAGCTTCGACCTATCGGCCGAATATCTGAGGGTGATGACCGGCAGCGCCCAGGACCGGGGCCACGGCGCCGGACCGCGCCCGCCCATTCCGGGCAAGGCGCAGGTCGCGGTCCTGGATATCCAGCCCATTGGCGCCTATGCGGTGCGGCTGGTGTTCGACGACGGCCACGATAGCGGCCTCTACAGCTGGGACCTGCTGTACGACCTGGGCGCGCGGCGCGAGGTCCATTGGCGCGGCTATGTGGAGGGTCTGTCCGCGGCGGGTCAGAGCCGAACCTGAACAGCGGTTAAGCCTATGCTGCGACGCAAACCCGCATGGGCCGGCGCTCAAGGCCGAGCTAAGTCTTGTCCATGATCTACACGTTCAAGGTGGCTTCCAAATACGCCGCCCGCGGAGACGATCCGCTGGAAACCGTGCATCAGACGCACGGCGTGGACGTTATGCGACACGCGCATGACTTGCTGAAGAAGCACCCTGAATGCGCGGGCGTGGAAGTACTCTTGCTACAAACGCGACTATTCTACCTTGAGAACAGTGGCCGGAATCCAGGCTAAAGCGCGTTCCGAAAAGTGCGAACCGGTTTTCGGATAAAACGCGCGTTAAAACAAAAACCTAAAGCGTCTCGCCCCGCAGTAATCGCGGCAGATCGCCGACCGCCCCGCCGGCTTCATGCATAAAAAATCGCCGTGCGGGCCCGATCGCGCCCACCAGGCTCATGCCCGCCCCACGCGCCAGGCGCAGCAGGGGATGGTCGTTGGAGAACAGACGCACGAAGGCGTCCATGCCGGCGGCCATGGTCACCGTGTCGAACCGGCGCCAGGCGGCGTAGCGCTCAAGCACCGGCAGCGCGCCGATGTCTTCGCCCAGACGCTTGGCCTCCACCAGCACCTCGGCCAAGGCGGCGACGTCCTTCAGGCCCATGTTCAGCCCCTGGCCGGCGATGGGATGCACCCCATGGGCGGCGTCCCCGATCAGCGCCAGGCGAGGCGCGACCATCCGCTCGGCCAGCTCCAGCGAGAGGGGGTAGTTGAAGCGCCCCGGCAAGGCTTGGGCCCCGCCCATCAGCGACCCGAACCGGCGGTCTAGATGGGCCTGGAACGCCTCGGGCGAGGCTTGCATGAGGGCGTCGGCGCCGGACCGACTCTCGGTCCACACCAGACTGGCCCTGTCTTCGGTCAAGGGCAGGATGGCGAAGGGGCCGCTGGGCAGGAAATATTCGTGGGCCACGCCTTGGTGCGGGCGCCTGAGCTGCACCGTGGCCACCGCCCCGCTCTGACCATAGGGCCAGCCAATGGCGCCGATGTTCGCGGCCTTGCGCATGGCCGAGCCGCGTCCGTCCGCCGCCACCGCCAGGGGCGCGCGCACGCAGCGGCCATCCTCCAGGGTCAGGCGCGCGCCGCCCCCGGAAAAGTCCGCCTGAACCAGGCGCGCAGGCGCCAGAACCGGAATGCCCCTCGCGGCGATGGCCTGGGCCAGGGCGGCGCGGATGGCGCGGTTCTCCAACATGTAGCCCAAGGGCTCGCCGTCGGATCGGTCGGCGATCTCGTCCGAATCGAACCGAAGCAGGAAAGGCGAAGGACCGGAGGGGCTCGACGCGCCCGGGCGGCGACCGTCGGTGACCAGGATCTGCTCGATACGCTGGGCCAGAGGCGTCAGTCCCTCGCCCAGTCCTAGCGCCTTCCACTGGCGAAACACGCTGTAGGCGATGGCCCAGGCGCGGCCGTCGAAAGTCGGCTCCAGCTGGTCAGGCAGGGGCGCGCGGTCGATGAGCAGGGGCGCAAGGCCGCCCTGGGCCAGAGCCAGGGCCAGGGTCGCGCCGGCCACGCCCGCGCCGACGATGGCCACGTCCGCATCGAGGGTGGAAGTCATGGCAGAAGTCATGGGTCGTCATATGCCGTGAGCGATCCGCGTCGGGCAACAGAAACCCTCTCCCCCGCCCGAAGGTGGGGGAGAGGGTTTGCGCAAGGTAAAGGGACCTTAACCAAGCGAGGCCCACAAAGGCGAGGTCTTTGACGGCGGAGAACCTATGGCTGGGAAGGCGAGCAATGAAGCGCACCTGTGGCTGGCGCGCGGCGTCAGGTCCGGCTGGGACCATCCGGCCAGCGCGCGCTTTCGCGGCGGCGTGGTCACGGTGCTCGGCTTGACGCTGATCGGCGCCCTGGCCAGCTACCACGCCGACGATCCAAGCTGGAACACCGCCTCGCAGTCGCCGACGCGCAACCTCTTGGGCGGCCTCGGCGCCAGGCTGGCGGACGTGAGTCTGCAGTCCCTGGGGCTCTCGGCCTGGATTCTGGCGGCCCTGGTGGTGATCTTCGGCCTCAGTCGCGTGGCCCAGCGCGATCCGCATCTGGCGCGCGGCGCCCTTCGCCTGCGCGCCGGCCTGGGCGTGCTCGGCGTGGCGGCCCTCGCCGGGGTGATGGCCGCCCCGCCCGCGCCGGCCGTGTGGCCCCTGGCCGAAGGGCTGGGCGGGATATGGGGCGCGGGCCTGTTGTTCGCCGCCGCCTCGGTGTTCCATTTCGCGCGTCTGCCCGGCGCGGAGATCATCGCCGCGACCCTGTTGGCGATCGCCGCCCTGACCGCCCTGGGCTTCGCCATCGGCCTTTCCCGCCGCGACCTGGCCGCCTTGGCCGATGGCGCGGTGTCGACGGCTCAGGGCCTGGTCGAGCGCCGCGCTCCGCCGCCGCAAACGGCCAAGGCCGTGCGCAAACGCGCCGCGCGCATCGCCCAGCCGGCGGCGCAGGACGATAACGACGAAGACGAGCGCGACGTGGCCATAGCCTCGCCCGCTCCCGCGCCCAGCGTGAAGGGCGCCAAGAGCCAGCAACGCTCCAAACGCGAGGCGCGCGAGGTGCAAGGCGCCTTCGCCTTCGTGCGCGAGGACGGCTTCCGCCTGCCCGAGCTTTCCATGCTGGCCAAGCCCAAGGCGCGCGCTTCCGCGGTCGACGAGGGCGGGCTGCGCCAGAATGCCCGGCTCCTGGAAAGCGTGCTGGCCGAATTCGGGGTCAAAGGAACCATCGACCAGATCCGGCCCGGCCCGGTGGTCACCCTATACGAGCTGTCGCCGGCGCCCGGGGTAAAGCACGCGCGGGTGGTGGCCCTGTCGGACGACATCGCGCGCTCCATGAGCGTGTCGGCCTGCCGCGTGTCGGTGGTGCAAGGCCGCAACGCCATCGGCATCGAACTGCCCAACGCCCGGCGCGAGACGGTCTATCTGCGCGACCTGCTGTCCTCCAACGAATATGAGAAGACCAGCCACGTCCTGCCCATGGCGCTGGGCGAAACTATCGGCGGGGAGCCCTACGTCACCGATCTGGCGCGCATGCCGCATCTTCTGATCGCGGGCACCACCGGCTCGGGCAAATCGGTGGGGGTCAACGCCATGATCCTGTCGATTCTGTACCGCCTGGCGCCGGACCAGTGTCGGTTCATCATGATCGATCCCAAGATGCTGGAGCTGTCGGTCTATGACGGCATCCCGCATCTGCTGGCGCCGGTCGTCACCGACCCCAAGAAGGCCATCGTGGCCCTGAAGTGGACCGTGCGCGAGATGGAGGACCGCTATCGGCGCATGTCCAAGATCGGCGTGCGCAACGTGGCCGGCTACAACGAAAAGGCCCGCGAAGCCCTGGCCAAGGGCGAGCACTTCGTACGCACGGTGCAGACCGGTTTCGACGACGCCGGACGGGCGGTCTACGAGCAGGAGCAGCTTCGCCCCGAACCCATGCCCTATCTGGTGGTGGTGATCGACGAGGTGGCCGACCTGATGATGGTGGCCGGCAAGGACATCGAGGGCGCCGTGCAGCGCCTGGCCCAGATGGCGCGCGCGGCCGGCATCCACCTGATCATGGCCACTCAGCGGCCGTCGGTGGACGTGATCACCGGCACCATCAAGGCCAACTTCCCCACCCGCATCAGCTTCCAGGTCACCTCCAAGATCGACGCGCGCACCATCATGCAGGAGCAGGGCGCCGAGCAGCTGCTGGGCCAGGGCGACATGCTGTACATGGCCGGCGGCGGCCGCATCACCCGCCTGCACGGCCCGTTCGTGTCCGACGGCGAGGTCGAGGCCGTGGCCAAGTTCCTGCGCGATCAGGGCGAGCCGCAGTACCTGGAGGAAGTGACCGCCGCGCCCGAGGAGCCCGAGGACGGCGGCGGCTTCGGCGACGGCGGCGGTTCGGGCGACGATCTGTACGATCAGGCCGTCGCCGTGGTCACCCGCGACCGCAAAGCCTCCACCAGCTACATCCAGCGTCGCCTGCAGATCGGCTACAACCGCGCCGCCTCCCTCATCGAGCGCATGGAGCAGGAGGGCGTGGTCGGCCCGGCCAACCACGCCGGCAAGCGGGATATCCTGGCGGGACCGCCGCCGGTTTAGGGGGGCGTTTACGTGGCCGATCAAGAATGGCTGTCAGACCAAATGGATGTCGTCTGAGGAGCGACTGCCGACTTCAAAATCCGCTCATCCCCCGCGGAGGCGGGGGACCCAGGACTGTCCAGCTTGGCGCAAACGAACAAAAAGCCTGGATCCCCGCCTGCGCGGGGACGAGCGGTCGAAACGGCGGCGCTCATTCCCCGCCGTCTTTCGCATGATGGAATGATTTTTCGAAGGTCTGGTCCAGTCAAGGATCGGCTTTGCCGACCGCTTCGCGGCGACGCGCAGCGTCGTCCTTGACAGGGCCACGCCCTTCGAAAGCAGGCTCGCCATGCGTTCAACGGAGCGCTGCGGCGGTTCAGGATAAAGCATCCTTCCCCACCAAGGGGGAAGGGTGCTCGCGCCGCCTCCCTAATTGACCATCACCCCGCCCAGCAACAGCCTGGAGCCCGGGCGGCCCAGCACCCGGTCGGCGGCGGCCTGGAACTGGCGGGCCATGTAATCCACATCGGGCGGACGGCCGGGCGCCAGACCCCCAGCGTAGATCTGCAGCACCTGGGCGAAGGCTTCGCGCAGCCTGGGCTCGGACAGGTCCGCATAGTTGCGCAGCACCGGATCGGGAATGTCCAGGCCGGCCTCCACCGTCATCACCCCATGGCCGCCGTCCAGCCGCAGGGCCGTCGCGGCCAGGTCCGAGACGGCCACGAACGTGCCCTTCTGTTTCTTGTCCGCGCCGTCGGCGTGCGCCAGGGCGGGAGCCACAAGCAGGGCGGCGGCGAACAGGAGCGCGGGGTTGCGGGCGAGGATCATGCGCCCATCTATACCCCCGAGCCGGTTGACGTCGCCTTACCGGAGGCGCACCACCGGTTCTGTGCCCCAGAGCATTGCCTGGTTCTGATGAACCGGTCCCTGCTCTAGGTTTCTTGTTGGTCGCGCTGCCTGATCGGCTAACCGATTCCACTTAGCCGGGCAGCGCTCTAGGAGCCACCCATGACCGGCCAAAGCTTGACGCAAACCCTTGAAACGCCAACCGCCTCGCGCCGCGGTCAGATCCTGGAGGGCATGCGGCGCGGCCTGATCGGCCGTTGTCCCAACTGCGGCCAGGGCAAGCTGTACCGGGCCTATCTGAAGGTGACGCCGTGCCAGGCCTGCGGCCACGACAACACCCAGTATCACGCCGACGACGCGGGCCCCTATTTCACCATCCTGCTGGTGGGCCATATCGTGATCGGGCCTATGCTGTTCATGCCCTTCATCTGGCGGGCGCCGACAGCCTTGGTGATCGGGACCACGTTGCCGACCATCGCGGTCCTGACGCTGCTGCTGTTGCCCCGGGTCAAGGGCGCCATCATCGGTCTGCACTGGGCCTTGAACTGCAAGGGCGATCCGTCCGGCGAGGCGTTTTAGCCCATCGTCATCGGCTTCAGCCCCAGGTCCGCGAACAGCTTGTCGTCGGCGTCCATCTCGGGATTGGCGGTGGTGAGCAGCCGATTACCCACGAAGATGGAGTTGGCGCCGGCCAGGAA
>Ga0182016_10004687_pt1 | contig 15031 bp, 9 predicted proteins | sample 712S2MmetaG_FD_120491 | JGI IMG/M metagenome (GOLD analysis project Ga0182016, IMG submission 120491) | Permafrost microbial communities from Stordalen Mire, Sweden - 712S2M metaG | ecosystem: Environmental > Terrestrial > Soil > Wetlands > Permafrost | place: Sweden: Stordalen | collected...
CGAGGAACACCCGCACCCGGCGCGGATTGGGAGCCCGGCCGCCATCATACAGCTTCATCGCGATCGCCCTTCTATCCCTTTGAGTGGAGGAGCTTATCGCGCCCGCCCCGCACTCGCCACCGGGGCGCGGCGCCGTCTCGGTCCGCACGGCGCCCTTTCGTAAACAAAAACTTGCCGCCGTCTTACCGGCTTAAGCCTCGTCTTAAGGAATTTGGGCCACTTTTATCGCGAATTGGCGTCAGCCCCCGGAATGTAATGGCCAACACGATCAGCGATACGCACGAGCTTGCCTCGGCCGCCGCCGCGCCGTCGACCAAGCGGCGGCTGGCGTCCCAGCACGTGCGCGAGGCGCGTGACCGGCTGACCTCGAGCAGCGGCACGCGGCCGGTGTTCGACCAGGAATTGCTGCGCCAGTTCGCGCAGAACCGCATTTCGGCTTCCCCGGTCATTTTACTTCTTGTCGTCACCATCGGGCTGTTGTCGGGCCTGTGGACCGGCGCGCTGACCTCGGGGGTGTGGACCGCGGGCGCGCTCATCATCCATCTCGTCATCATTCGCATGTGCCGGCGCTTCCTCGACGAGCCGGCGTCGACCAAGGAGCTCCGCTCCTGGCGCATGCGCTTCATCTTGCTCGATCTGTTCTTCGGCATGGCCTGGACTTTCATCCTGATCAATCCGATCGGCATGGACGATCAGGCGGCGACCTTCATGCTGTTCGTCATGCTGCTCGTGGTGGCGATCTCGAGCATGCTGGCGTCGAGCCTGCCGGTGGCGGTGTTCGCGCTGACCTTGCCGGTCGTGATCGCGATCGCGCTCGACTTCGCGGTCAAAGGCACGCTGCACGACTATATTCTCGCCATCATGGCGCTGACCGCCGAGGGCTATTTTTCGCTGCTCGCCTATCGGCTTTATTCGACGACGCTGGCGACGCTCGAAGCGCGCGCCGAAAAGGACGCGCTGATCGGCGAGCTCGAACAGTCGAAATCGGTATCCGACGAGGCACGCCGTCGCGCCGAAACCGCCAATATCGCGAAATCGCGGTTTCTCGCGCAGATGAGCCACGAATTGCGCACGCCGCTCAACGCCATTCTGGGCTTCTCCGAAGTCATGAAGGGTGAGATCTTCGGCACACATGCGGTGCCGATGTACAAGGACTATTCCGCCGACATCCATAATTCCGGCGTGCATCTGCTCAACCTGATCAACGAAATTCTCGACCTGTCGCGCATCGAGGCCGGCCGCTATGAGCTCAACGAGGAAGCCGTCTCCCTCAATCGCGTGGTCGAGGACTGCCACCATCTGTTGAAGCTGCGCGCCAGCAATCGCGGCATCACCATCCATGAAATGTTCGAGCCCGATCTGCCCCGGCTTTGGGCCGACGAGCGCGCGGCGCGGCAGATATGTCTCAATCTTCTATCCAACGCCATCAAGTTCACGCCGCAGGGCGGCGAGATCTGGCTGAAGGTCGGCTGGACCGCGTCGGGCGGCCAGTACATGAGCGTGAAAGACACCGGACCGGGCATCCCCGAAGAGGAAATCCCCGTCGTGCTGGCGTCGTTCGGCCAGGGCTCGAACTCGATCAAATCGGCCGAGCAAGGCGCGGGCTTGGGCCTGCCGATCGCCAAGAATCTGATCGATCTGCACGGGGGCACCTTCACGCTGAAGTCGAAGCTGCGCATCGGCACCGAAGTGATCGTCACCTTCCCGCCCGAGCGCGTAATGTCGGCGCTGGCGCCGATCGCCGAAGGCTCCCCGCCGCTGCAACCGCGCGCGGATACCTCTGCGTCGGCGCTCTATTCGACCCCCTCCTCCGCGCCCGACGAATCCTCGAGCCGCGCCAAGCGCGCATTGTTCGGCGCCGGCGGCTAAAGCCCGCCTGCGCCGGCCATGATTCCGGGCATTGCCTTCGCCGGCCTCGCGTCTATGGTGCCTCGCGATTCGCCCCGAGACCCCGAATGTCCGCGACCGGAACCGGCTCACCAGAACCTGGCATCATCACGCCGTGCAATCGCATTTGCGTGGTCCATCCGCAGACGGGCCTGTGCAGCGGCTGCGGCCGATCGATCGCGGAGATCGCCGGCTGGAGCGGTTTTAGCCATGCCGAGCGCGCCGGTGTCATGACGCAATTACCGGCAAGGCTCGCGGCGATGAATGGCGGCGGCGGTGTCGCGGCTCGCGCATAAAGGTGATCGACGTGCGGCAGCGCCTGGTGTGGCTTCTTCTGATCGGCATTTTGATCGCGATCCTGGTCCTGATCGCCGAGCACGGCGAAGGCAGTGTCGGTCCGCTGTCGAGCAGCGATTTCGGGTCGCTTGCCTATAAGATCGCGCTGCTGGTGTTTCTCGCCGCCGCGGTCGCCACCATGTTCCGCGAGCGCTTCGTCAATGCTGTCATGGCGGCGCTGTTGTGGGTCGTCGTCGGACTCTTTCTGGTCATCGGCTACACGTATCGCTTCGAACTGAAAGAGGTCGCCGACCGTGTGGTCGCGGAGGTCGTGCCCGGCCATGTGATTTCGCACGGCCGCACCGTTGAAGTCGCACGCACCGGCGACGGCGACTTCGACATTGCAGCGCATATCAACGGCTCACGCGTGCCGATGGTGCTGGATACCGGCGCAAGCTCGGTCGTCCTCACCCACGACGACGCCAAGGCTGCGGGGCTGCCGCTCGATCTGCTCAATTACACGGTCAGCATCGACACCGCCAACGGCCGCACCCGCGCCGCACCCGTCACGCTCGACCGTGTCGCCGTCGGCGGGCTCGAAGAACGCTCGGTCGAGGCGCTCGTGGTGCAGCCCGGCCAGTTGCGGCAGAGCCTGCTCGGTATGAGTTTCCTCAACCGGCTGCAGAGCTGGCAAGTTTCCGGCGACCGGTTGATCCTGAAGGGTTATCCGTAAGGAACGCGCCGGTCAGAACAAACTCACCAAAAACCGCGCCGACACCAGCAACAGAAAAATCGAAAATACGATTTCGAGTGTCCGCCGCGACAGTGTGTGGGCGAGGCGTGCCCCATAGGGCGCGGTGAAGCTCGACACCGGCGCCATTACCGCAACCCCGATCAGCGAGACGAAGCCGAGCGACAGCGGCGGCAATAGCGCGTGATGCGGCAGGCCGGCCAGCATATAGCCCACGGTGCCGACGATGGTAATCGGCACGCCGAGACCCGACGAGGTCGCGACCGCATTGTGGATCGGCTTGCCGTACAGCGTCAGCACGATGTTGGACAGCGAGCCGCCGCTCACTCCCATCAGCGAGCCGGCAAGCCCGATGGCGAAACCGTAGAGCGTCATCGGCACGGTGCCGGGCAGATCGGTGCCGAGATTCCAGCGATCGCCGGCGAACAGAAATTTGGTGGCGATGAAGCCCGCGATCAGCACGAAGGCGATCTTGAACACGGCCGGCGGCGCGAAGGCGGCGATCACAGCGCCGCAAGTGACGCCGAGCACGGCCGGGAGCGCCCACAGCCTGATGACGCGCGGAATGACGAGCCCCTTCTCGCGGTGCGTGAGATAAGAGCGCACCGTGGTCGGCAGGATGATGGCGATCGAGGTGCCGACGCAAAGCTGCATCCGCACTTCCTCCGGCACGCCGAGCACGCGAAAGACTTCGTAGAGCACCGGCACGATGACCGCACCGCCGCCGATACCGAACAGGCCCGCCAGAATCCCGGTGACGACACCGCCCAAGACGATGGCGAGCGCGAGCCAGCCAATCTCGCTCAACGGAACGCCAAGAAGCATGATGCCTGCGATCTGGAAGTGAGCGTGTCAGGCGGCGATGTGCGCCAATTGCCGGTCGCTGTCCAGGACGCCGTCCGCGACCAATGCAAGCGCGGACGCGAGGTATTCGGCCCCCGCATGGGGCGCCGCGGCGGCGCCGGCAAGATGACGCCGGAATGCGCGCGCGCCGGGCACCGCGCGAAATAGCCCGTGCAGATGGCGGGTGATGTTGTGCAGCCGCGCTCCAGCGCCGATCTCGCGCTCGATATAGGGCATGAGCGCCGCGACGGCCTCCTTCACCGAAGCAAAGCGTGCCGCTTCGCCAAATACATTCGGATCGACAGCGAGCAGCCGCCACGGCTCCTGATAGGCGGCGCGGCCCATCATGATGCCGTCGACGCGATCGAGATGCGCCAATGCCTCCTCGACGCTGCCGACGCCGCCATTGAGGACGACGGTCAGCCGCGGATGCGCCGCTTTGAGCCGATAGACGCGGTCGTAATCGAGCGGCGGCACCTCGCGGTTCTCTTTCGGCGACAGGCCTTTGAGCCAGGCCTTTCGAGCATGCACGATCAGCGCGTCGGCGCCTGCCTGTTCGACCGCTTGCGCAAATGTCTCGAGCGCCGGTTCCGGATCCTGCTCGTCGATGCCGATGCGGCATTTGACCGTGACCGGAATGGCGATGGCAGCCCTCATCGCGGCGACGCAATCGCCGACCAGCGCCGGTTCGGCCATCAAACAGGCGCCGAAGCGGCCGTCCTGGACGCGGTCCGACGGACAGCCGGCATTGAGGTTGATTTCATCGAAGCCGAGATCGGCGCCGATGCGCGCGCATTCGGCAAGCGCGCGCGGATCGGATCCGCCAAGCTGCAGCGCCAGCGGATGCTCGGCGGGATCAAACCGCAACAGCCGCGCCCGGTCGCCATGCAGCACCGCGCCGGTGGTCAGCATTTCGGTATAGAGCAGCGCCCCGCCCGTGAGCAGCCGATGGAAGAACCGGCAATGCCGGTCGGTCCATTCCATCATCGGGGCGACGGCAAATCGGCGGGACCGGCCCAATCTTGTTTTTTCAATATAATCAAACACTTAGTTAATTTCCGTGAGCCTTCATGGTCCGGGTTTCGGCCCATTCTGACCTATTTTTGCTTTTCTGGCACGCCGCTTTGCAACGCATTGTTATCAGGTCGGTATTGCCCCGCCATTTTTACAGCCTGCACCTCGAAAGCACCCGGACAAGGCGCTTGTCGGCCGTCGGGCAACGAGTCGATTTGGCGGGTTATCGCTTTGGCGTTGCCGGACACGAAGTTACCGCCAAGGCCTTTGGAACGATCGTGACCCGCTATCCGTTTCTCATCCTCGAACGGTTCGGCGTTAGGGAGCCAAAGGTGTCTCGCGTAGTCCTGTTGGTCGATGATGAGCCGCTTGTCCGGGAAATCACGGCCGCCATGCTGGAGGACCTGGGATGCGCGGTAAAAACCGCGGCAAATGCGCAAGATGCGTTGAAGAAGCTGGCCGCGGATCGGCGCATCGAAATCTTGATTACCGACATCAATATGCCCGGCATGGATGGCTATGATCTGGCCGAAGCGGCGCGGCGAATGCGTGTCGGTTTGTCGGTCATCATTCTGTCGGGCCGGGCGACGGAAGCTCGTGGCTTCCCCCTTATCCGGAAACCGTTCGGCGCCGATGATCTAAAAAGAACAATGGCGCGGCACACCGGCCTCTGCTGACCCCCATGAAACTTCCCTCCGAAGTGCGTATTCGAGCCGGCGGCATAAGCCAGGTCATTTCGACGGTGGAACAAGCCATAGAGTCGATCGACAAGAGGTTTCCGCCGGAGGTCGCCAATCTGCCGCGATGGACCTTCGCTCGTGCTCTCCTTGTCGAGGCTCTCAAGACAGAAAAGTCACGCGACATGAAGGCGGCGATGCGCCAGCTGCAGCAAGCGCTGCGAAACGAAAAGTGGATTTAGCCGCCGCGATTTGTTCGGCGATGCGCACGGTTCGCATGGAACCGCACCCTCGATGCGCAGTTCAGACTTAGCCGGCGGAGAACGCGACAAATGAACGTGCGAGCTGAGATCGCTGCGCCGCAGGTGATGCGGCGAGCGCGCCTTCGTGAAGGCTTGCCCTTTCCCCTGGGCGCGACGTGGACCGGCCTCGGCGTCAATTTCGCGCTGTTTTCCGCCCATGCGACCAAGGTGGAACTCTGCCTGTTCGACGATCGCGGTGAACGCGAGATTGAGCGGGTCGAATTGCCGGAATTCACCGACGAGGTCTGGCACGGCTTCCTGCCTGATGCCCGCCCGGGGTCGATTTACGGTTACCGGGTGCACGGTCCCTACGAGCCGGAGCACGGCCACCGTTTCAATCCGAATAAGCTCCTGCTCGATCCTTATGCGAAGGCCGTCGTCGGCAATCTCGACTGGAATCCGGCTGTTTTCGGCTACCACATGGAGAGCGGCGACGATCTGAGCTTCGACGAGCGCGACAGCGCGCCGTTCATGCCGCGTTGCCGGGTGATCGATCCCGCTTTCACCTGGGGCGACGGCCGCGCTCCCCGCACACCTTGGGAGCGCACGATACTCTACGAGCTGCACGTGCGCGGTTTTACCAAGCTGCATCCCTCGGTGCCCGAGGAGCTGCGCGGCACTTATCGCGGCCTGACCGAGCCGGACGTCATCGATCATCTTCGCGGCCTCGGCGTCACGGCGGTGGAGCTTTTGCCGATCCATACCTTCGTCAACGACAGCCATCTCAGCGACAAGGGGCTGACCAATTATTGGGGCTACAACACCATCGCGTTTTTCGCGCCGACACGGCGCTATGCCCATGTGCCGGATTTCGCCTTTGCCGAATTCAAGGAAATGGTGGCTCGCTTTCACGATGCCGGGATCGAGGTCATCCTTGACGTTGTCTACAATCACACCGCCGAAGGCAATCAGCTCGGACCGACGCTGTCATTCAAGGGCATCGACAACGCCTCGTATTATCGGCTGCTGCCGGACCAACAGCGCTATTACATCAACGATACCGGAACGGGAAACACCTTCAACCTTTCGCATCAGCGCGTTCTGCAGATGGTGACGGATTCGTTGCGCTATTGGGTGCAGGAAATGCATGTCGACGGTTTCCGTTTCGATCTCGGCACCATTCTGGCCCGCGAGACGCACGGCTTCGACGCGGGGGGCGGATTTCTGGATTCATGCCGTCAGGACCCGGTGCTGTCGTCGGTCAAGCTGATCGCGGAGCCGTGGGACTGCGGACCCGGCGGCTACCAGGTCGGCGGCTTTCCGCCGGGCTGGGCCGAATGGAACGACCGTTACCGCGACACGGTGCGATCTTATTGGAAGGGCGAGGAAGGCAAGCTCGCCGACTTTGCGGCGCGCATTACCGGATCTTCCGACCTTTTCAATCATCGCGGGCGCAAGCCCTGGGCCAGCGTCAATTTCATCACGGCACATGACGGCTTTACGCTGAACGATCTCGTCTCATACGAGAACAAACATAACGAGGCCAATGGCGAGGACAACCGCGACGGCCATTCCGACAACCGATCCGGCAATTACGGCATGGAAGGTCCGACCGATGATCCCGATATCCTCGATCTTCGGGACCGGCAGAAGCGGAACATGTTGAGTACGCTGCTCCTGTCGCAGGGCACGCCGATGATTTTGGCGGGCGACGAGTTTGGTCGCACCCAGCAGGGCAACAACAACGCCTATTGCCAGGACAATGAGATTTCCTGGGTCGACTGGGCGCACGATGAACGCGGGGAAACATTGACCGCGTTCGCCCGGCGCCTGAGCGCATTACGAAACCATTACCCGGTGCTGCGGCAGAGCCGATTCCTGTCGGGAGCGTGGAACGAAGAGCTGGGGATAAAGGATTCCACTTGGCTGACGCCGACCGGTGAAGAGATGGCCCCGCAGCAGTGGCAGGACGCGGCGGCAAAATGCTGCGGAGTGCTGCTGGACGGCCGCGCGCAGATGAGCGGCATTCGTAAGCGGGCGAGCGAAGCCACGCTGCTGTTGATTTTCAACGCCCACCATGACGTCGTCGTCTTCACGCTACCGAAGGCTCCCGGCGGCCGCGACTGGCGTCGGCTCGTCGATACCAACCTGCCGGAGGAGGATGAGGAATTCGACAGCGCCGCGATGTTCAAATGCGGCCATCGTTACGAAGTCACTGGCCGATCCTTGCTGTTGTTCCTGCTGCGGGCCACCAAGCCGCAGCGGCGACCGACGCGCAGCGGCGTCGCTGTCCCACCGAAATCCGGCCCATCTTCATAGCGCGTAGCTTTCCGCAACGGGGTCCGCAGCGGCGACGGAACTTTTGGTGCGCCGCCACATTAACGAAGCAGGGAACCTCCGATTAGGTTGGCTCGCGAGCGGTGACGGTTTGTGAAGTTATGCCTACAAAACGTCGCTCAATGGCGGTGACGAACGATTACCGAGAATTGTTCGCGCCGAAAATATACTATTTTCATCCTTTGCTCGCTGGGCCCCGCACCTCCTGGTCACGCCATTTGCGCCGCGCCCGGGATATGGGATTCGACCATCTACTGACGGCGCCGCTTTTCGCCCCGGGGCGTGACGGCGACATCTTCCTGACGGGCGACCACGACAAGGTTCATCCCGCACTCGAGGAAACCCGCAGCGCTGTCGAAATCATCGGCGAACTGGGGACAATTTGCCGGCAAGCAGGACTTAAACTGTTTGCTGACGTCGTGGTCGGGCGTGTTGCGCCGGACGCGCGCGTCGCACAGGACCAGCCGGGCTGGTTTCACATCAGCAATAGCACCGGCGAGCGTGTCGATCCGCGGTCGCCGCTTCGGCAGACCGAAGCCGCCTATCTTCGGTTCGACGCACCGGGTCTCACCCAAGAGGTAGAAGACTGGTGGGTGACGCGGCTACTGCGGCTGGCGCAGGCGGGCGTAACGGGGTTTCGCTGCACCGAGCCGCACCTCGTGCCGCCTGACGCCTGGCGCCGGGTCATTGCCGCGGTGAAGGAGCGCGACCCTAATTGTCGCTTTCTCGCCTGGACCCCGGGTCTGAAGTGGGACGCCATCGCCGCGCTGCGCGGGGTCGGATTCGCCGGCGCATTTTCCTCGCTGCCTTGGTGGGATGGCCGCGCCGGATGGTTTGTCGAAGAACATGAACTGCTGCGCGGGATCGGCTCGGTCATTGCCTGCGCCGAAGCGCCCTTTGGCCCGCGTCTCGCCAAACGATTTGAGGACGGCATCAATCTGGCGCCGGCGTACCGGCACGTCTTGCGTTGCGCGGCGGCGACCGGCGATGGGCTCATGGTGCCGATGGGTTTTGAATTCGCCTCCAGCGAGGACTTGAACGATCGGCCGCCGGCGAGCAACGGCTTCGCGCTGCCCCAGGACGGCAGCAATATCGATCTTTCCGCAGAGATTAAGGAAGCAAATGCGCTGAGCGACCGATTGGCCACGTTTGGCGGCGGTGAGTGGCGGACGCTTAGCGGCCCCGAAGACCCTGCGACAGTGTTGTTGCGTTCGGAAACCCCGGATGTCCGACGCGCGTTGGCCCCTATCGTGGTGATGGTCAATCCGGATCTGCAACGCGAGCAAAAGGTGCCGATCTCGCTCCATCCGCTGCCCCCGTCCGCCGGCGCGAGCCTTTCTGCGCTTGAGGCCGTATCGGCCGATCGTGAGTCTGGCCAGATGCTCGACGCTGGTGAAGTTCGCGTTTTACGCGCTCACTGCAACGACCCGGTACTCACTCGCCGTCCGGACGTGCGGGCCCAGGCATTGGCCGCGGCCGCGCGCATCGTTATCGACAATATTGCGCCGAGCGTCGACGGCGGGCGTTTCGCTGCAAAACGCGTCGTCGGCGAAGCCATCATTGTCGAGGCCGATGTCTTCACCGACGGTCACGATGTCCTTGTCGTCGAGTTGGTGTGGCGCGCCGCGGATGGCGACGCGTGGCAGCGCGAACAGATGCGTCACCTCGGCAATGACCGATGGCGGGCGACCGTCCTGCCGGACCGTATCGGCCGCTACGAATTCACGGTGGAAGCGTGGATCGACAAATATGGCACGCTGTGCCGCGACCTTGAAATAAAGCGAGCTGCGAACGCCGACATCAACGTCGAAGCCGAAGAGGCACGGCAATTGTTGATGAAGACCCAGGCGCGTACCGAGGATGGCGCCAGCAATGTCGTCAAGAGTGCACTCGAATGGTTGCGCGATACGTCCGCAGAATCCAGCGCCGAGATATTGCTCACGCCCGACTTGCGCGAGGTGATGCGCGAAGCTGAGGAGCGGAACTTCCGCACCCGGCGCGAGCCGGTCTTGCTGCTCGATGTCGAGCGCCCGCAAGCCGCGTTTGGCGCTTGGTACGAACTGTTTCCACGTTCCGCCGCGGAGGATGCCGCGCGGCACGGCACATTCGATGACGTCATCCGCCGGTTGCCGGCGCTGCGCGATATGGGATTCGACGTGCTCTATTTGCCGCCGATCCATCCGATCGGCAAGACGAACCGCAAAGGCAGGAACAACGCACTCGTCGCCGCGCCGACCGACCTGGGTAGCCCCTATGCGATAGGCAGTAGCGAAGGGGGGCACGATGCGATTCATTCAGCGTTGGGCACCATCGAAGACTTCCGCCGCTTGCGCGATACCGCCGCGGATCACGGCCTCGAGCTCGCGCTAGATTTCGCCATTCAATGCTCGCCGGATCATCCTTGGCTGAAGGATCACCCGGAATGGTTCAACTGGCGGCCGGACGGGTCCGTGCGATACGCCGAGAACCCGCCGAAAAAATACCAGGACATCGTCAACGTCGATTTCTACGCCAAGGATGCAGTACCGAATTTGTGGATCGCGCTGCGGGACATCGTTGCGTTCTGGGTCAGTGAAGGCGTGCGCATATTCCGCGTCGATAATCCGCACACCAAGCCGCTTCCGTTCTGGGAGTGGCTGATCGCGCAGGTGCGGTCGCAAAACCCCGACGTCATTTTCCTGGCGGAGGCCTTCACCCGGCCGAAAATGATGTATCGCCTCGCCAAGGCCGGCTTCTCGCAGTCCTACACCTATTTTACCTGGCGCAACACCAAGCAGGAATTGACTGGCTATTTGACCGAGTTGACGACGTCGGAGACGAAGGAATTTTTTCGTCCGCACCTTTTCGTGAATACGCCGGACATCAATCCCTATTTCCTGCAGACCTCGGGACGGCCGGGCTTTCTCATACGCGCTGCGCTCGCGGCGACGCTGTCCGGATTGTGGGGCATGTATTCGGGCTTCGAGCTTTGCGAAGCCGCGCCTTTGCCGGGTCGCGAAGAATACTTGGATTCCGAAAAATACGAGCTTCGGGCGCGCGACTATAATGCGCCGGCCAATATCGTCGCCGAGATTTCACAGCTCAATCGTATCCGCAAGCATCATCCGGCGCTGCACAGCCATCTGGGGCTGCGGTTCTACCCCGCCCATAGCGATCAGGTGATCCTCTACGGCAAGCCGTTGCCCGCCCAACGCGACATGATCCTGGTCGCCGTCAGCCTCGACCCGTTCCAGGTCCGGGAAGCCACCATCGAGATCCCGCTGTGGGAATGGCAGCTTCCGGACAACGGCACCGTGCGGGTCCACGATCTGATGCGCAATACGACGTTCGACTGGCACGGCAAATTGCAGCGTATTCGCCTCGACCCCGCAGAACTTCCCTTCGCGATCTGGCGCATCGCGCCGGTGTCGGGAGGCTGAGCGTGGACGCACGAACCAAAGACGACAAGCGTAAAACTGCGTCGGCGAGGGCGGCGTCGAACAGATCGGCATCGAATAGACCGACATCGGCCAAGCCGACAACCGCCGCCGACGGACTTTGGTACAAGGACGCGTGCATTTACCAGCTTCATGTCAAATCGTTTTGCGACAGCAATGGCGACGGCATCGGCGACTTCCTCGGGCTGATCTCTAAGCTCGATTACATCGCCGATCTCGGCGTCAATGCGATATGGCTGCTGCCGTTCTATCCCTCGCCGCTGCTCGATGACGGCTATGACATCGGCGAATATCGCGGCGTGCATCCCGACTACGGCACGCTTGCGGACTTCAAGCGCTTTGTGCACGAGGCGCATGCGCGGGGCATTCGCGTCATTACCGAACTGGTCGTCAATCACACGTCCGACCAACACCCCTGGTTTCAGCGCGCGCGCAAGTCGAAGACCGGATCGCCGTGGCGCAATTTCTATGTCTGGTCCGATTCCGATCAGAAATATGCCGGCACGCGCATCATATTTCTCGATACCGAGCGCTCGAACTGGACCTGGGACCCGATCGCCGGCCAATATTATTGGCACCGCTTTTATTCGCATCAGCCGGACCTGAATTACGACAATCCACAGGTGCTCAAGGCGGTATTGAGCGTGATGCGGTTCTGGCTGCAGCTCGGCGTCGACGGGCTCCGCCTCGACGCGGTGCCCTATCTGGTCGAGCGCGAAGGCACCAGCAACGAAAATCTTCCCGAAACCCATCAAATCCTCAAGCGCTTCCGCGCCGAGCTCGATGCCGCGTTCCCCGGCCGCATGCTGCTCGCCGAGGTCAATCAATGGCCGGAGGATTGCAAGGACTATTTCGGCGACGGCGACGAATGCCACATGGCGTTCCACTTTCCATTGATGCCGCGAATGTATATGGCGATCGCGCGCGAGGACCGCTTTCCGATCAGCGACATCATGCGGCAAACGCCCGCGATTCCGGAAAACTGCCAGTGGGCGATCTTCCTGCGCAATCACGACGAGCTCACGCTCGAAATGGTGACCGACAGCGAGCGCGACTATCTCTGGCAGACTTATGCCGCGGATCGACGGGCGCGCATCAACCTTGGGATCCGGCGGCGGCTTGCCCCCCTGCTCGAGCGCGATCGCCGCCGCGTCGAATTGATGAACAGCTTGTTGCTCTCGATGCCCGGCACGCCCGTGATCTATTACGGCGACGAAATCGGGATGGGCGACAATATACATCTCGGCGACCGCAACGGCGTTCGCACGCCGATGCAATGGTCGCCCGACCGCAATGGCGGCTTCTCCCGCGCCGATCCGGCAACTTTGGTGCTGCCGCCTTTGATGGATCCGCTTTACGGCTATGGCGCCGTCAATGTCGAGGCGCAGACGCGCGACCCGCATTCGATCCTCAATTGGACGAGGCGCATGCTGGCGGTGCGGAGCCGGCATCCGGCATTCGGCCGGGGAACGCTGACATTTCTGTATCCAAAAAACAGGAAAATCCTCGCCTATTTGCGGGAGCTCGGTGACGAGACGTTGTTGTGCGTCGCCAATGTCGCGCGTAGCCCGCAAGCGGTTGAACTCGATCTGTCCATGTTCGCTGGCCGAGTGCCGGTCGAGCTCAATGCCGGCACGGTTTTTCCGCCCATCGGCGAATTGACCTATCTGCTCACCTTAGCGCCGTACGGGTTTTATTGGTTCGTGTTGGGCAAGGCCAGCGATTGGCCGGCCTGGCATACGCCCGCGCCGGAACCGCTGCCGGAGTTCGTCACCATTGTGCTGCGCGACAGCTTGGCCAAGGCGCTCGCCACGAGCACCGCAATGGCGATCGAAAGGGAGGCCCTGCCGCAATACGTCGTCAAACGGCGCTGGTTCGGGCTGAAAGATCAAGAAATCCAATCGATCCGCATCGGCGATTTCACCAACCTCGCCGAGAGCGATCATGAGATGTTGCTGAGCGAGATCGAGGTGAAAACAAAGAGCGGCAGCAGCCGCTGGCTGTTGCCGCTATCGATACTCTGGGAGGACGAACCGTCGGCGGCACTACCGCACCGGCTCGCGCTGGCGCGGGTGCGGCGCGGCCGGCGTCTTGGACTGCTCACCGATGCATTCTCGTTGCCGGGGTTCGCCCATCGTATCGTCTCGTGCCTGGCGGCGGGGGATGAGTTCGCTCACGGGGACGGAGTCCTGCGATTTAGACCGATCGACAGCGCCCGCGAACTCCTCAACGCGTCGCGTGATGCGGAGGTCAATTGGCTAGCGGCGGAACAGTCGAACAGCTCGCTTACTGTCGGCGATGTCCTGATGCTGAAGATTTACCGCCGCGTCTCGCCGGGCGTGCATCCCGAGGCCGAAATGGGCCGCTATCTGACCGAGCAAGGGTTTGCAAATTCACCGCCTCTCCTCGGTGACGTCGTGCGGGTGGCGGCGGACGGCACGCCATGCACGGTCGCCGTGGCGGTCGGCTTTGTCCGTCATCAGGGCGACGCCTGGACCTGGACGCTCGACCATTTGACGCGCGCCCTCGACCTCCTCGCTCCGGCCGAGACCGCAAAGGACGAAGAAGCGGATCTGCTCACAGATTGCGAGGCTGTCATTACCGCGATCGGACGCCGGCTGGGCGAGATGCACGCGGTGCTGGCGCGCGAGACGACGATTGAGGCATTCGCACCGACAATCGCCGGCGCCGCCGATGTGACGCAATGGGCAAGGAAGGTCGAGGAGCGCATCGGCAATGCGTTCGAGGCCATCAACCGCCGAGCGAAGTGGGAGCGCGAGCAGGACCACGAACGGGCGCGGACATTGTTGGAGATGCGTGGCGCAGTTGTCGCCGCCGTGCGCGGTCTGGCCAAATCCGGAGCTGGAAGCTTGATGACGCGGGTTCACGGCGATTTCCATCTTGGCCAGGTGCTGGTGGTGAGCGGCGATGCGTACATCATCGATTTCGAGGGCGAGCCCGCAGCCTCGATGACCGAGCGCCGCGCCAAGGCAAGCCCGTTGCGCGACGTCGCAGGCCTGCTGCGTTCCATCGATTATATCGGGGCCACGCTGACCGACCGTAAAGGCGTGGGCGCCATGCCGGTGGACGAAGGAGCGCGCGACAAGCTCATTGCCCAGTTCAGCCGGCGGGCATCGGCGGCTTTTTTGCGGGGTTACTGGGAGACCAGTTGTCTGCGGAACGATGCGGCCGCGCGTGCGCTCCTCGATCTCTGGCTGATCGAGAAGGCTGCCTACGAGATCGCCTATGAGGCGGCCAACCGACCGACCTGGATCGGCGCACCCTTGGCGGGGCTGGCATCGTTGTTGACGCGCATCGTCAAGACCGGAGGCCGATCCAATGAATGACATAGCCGAGGCAGATATTGCGCTGAAGCCGTCCTGGCGATTGGATCCGCAATCCGCCCGCGCGCTCGCGCAAGCGACGCACGACAATCCGTTTGCCGCGCTCGGTCCCCACGACACCGAAGTCGGCCGCGTCATTCGTGCGTTCCTGCCCGGTGCGGAAAAGGTCGACGTGCTTCGTCGATCCGACGGCGCGCTCTTGGCGCCGCTCGAGCCCGCCGAG
>Ga0182016_10004689_pt1 | contig 15030 bp, 14 predicted proteins | sample 712S2MmetaG_FD_120491 | JGI IMG/M metagenome (GOLD analysis project Ga0182016, IMG submission 120491) | Permafrost microbial communities from Stordalen Mire, Sweden - 712S2M metaG | ecosystem: Environmental > Terrestrial > Soil > Wetlands > Permafrost | place: Sweden: Stordalen | collected...
CCGCCGCCGATGGTCGTGGCGCCGCCCGTCTCGGTCTATGCCTATGGTGGGGGCTACGGTGGGGGGGTGGGTCCGCGCGGCTACTACGGCTATGGGTATGGTGGTTATGCTGTGACCCCGCGCCGGTATGAGGCTCCACGGGCTTATGCGGCTCCACGGGCTTATGCGGCGCCGAGGACTTATGCCTATGCCGCGCCGCGTGGATACTCTGCCACACCGCGGGGCTATGGCTATGCTGCGCCGAGGGGCGGCGGATATGCTGTGGCCCGGGCCGGGTCCTACGCGAGAAGGTAGCGCTAAGCGCGCTTTCGGGAGGACTTGGGCTTCCCTGCTTTGGCCTGGGAGTTCTTTTCGACGCGTAGCTTCCAGGCCGTAAGGAGCGCGCCGTGCAGTGTGTCCTCATCAGCGAGCGCGAGGCGGATGTGGGTGGCTCCTTTTCGGCCCCATCCGCCGTGGACCGGCAGGAAAAGGTCGGGACGCTCGGCGATGAATTCGGTCTGGAGTTCGGGCGTGATCATGAGGTTCCCGTAGCCGTCTTTGACCGAGGCCAGCGTGGCAAAGATGTGCCCGCCGACGCGGAAATCGGCTGCGCCCATGTGGGAGCCCTCTTCTGCGCCTTCGAGGCTGAGTGCGATGCGGCGAAAGTCGGAGGGAGTCATGGGTTCGTTCCTGATTCAAGTTCGATCATGATTGGCTTGCCAGATTTGTGCGCCGCGGCCAAGGCTTCTGCGGTCAGATCTGTCTTCACCAGCCGGGCTTTCCAGATTGAGACGATCGTTACGCCGCCTCGTGAATCGACCAGCTGCCAATCGTCGGACCGAAAGGTCTCTTCTCCTCGGTCATTCGATTTGGACCAAAACCAATGCTGAGCCTCGCGATCTCGCACGAAGAACGAAACCATTGGGACTGGTTTGCTAGCTGCGTCTTCGAATTTCAGCTTCAGTTCGGGGCGTCGCGGTCCAACCCAGACCACATCTCCGTATCCGTGCGTTCCCGTTGGCTGAATTCGTAAAGCGAGTGATGTCGGAGCCGTTCCTACAAGGAACTCGACAACTTTGGTCTCCCATGACCCGTAAGGGTGTGTTGAGATCGCCTGATAAGGTCCTGGTGGAACATCGTGGTCGAATACTTTTCCGTTGGGATTCGACAACGCGCGGAAGACTTCATTCGCTGTGTCAAGGGACCGCACAATGACCAGCTGGTCTGGAAGAGGTGCTCCCGATGTGTCAATGACGACAATGCGTAACTGCGTCGCGGAGGCTTGCACGGTGGCAAGCAGATACAGCAGAAATAGCGAAATGGGTGTTACCTTCCGGAACACATGCACCTCCGAACGGCTACAACGATAGTTCACATGCAGCCGAAAAGCGAGAAGTTATGGAGAATCAGACTGCCGGGCAAGGCTTGAATGCGGACCATTCGATTTTGCCCTGGAACTCCTCATCTGGCGGGGCGACGTTTTTGAAGGTGAATGCAAACTCGGTTGGGCCGTTTGCATCGAGGTGGGCAAGGCGCTTTTTGGCCTCGTCTATTCCCGGAATGTGCCCGACAGGCACCCACCACAGCGCAGTGTATGTGCCTGCAAACCGTTCAAACCACGCCTGACGCTTGCGCATGAGCTCGACGTGCGCGGTATGGAAGACGAAGTGGCGCAAATCTTCGACACTTTCCCACACGGACATATTCAAGAGCGTTCGCTCGTCTTGAAATGGCCGAAGGTAGGTGGCGTTGCCATCGTCGGTTTGGAGCCGCCAGACGAATCCCGGGCTCGAGTCGGCGAGCGCGTTGATCTCGTCGAGGCGAGAGACAAATCCGTGCATGATTGGGTCATCGAGCTCGGCCTTGATTCGGCCGATGTTGACCTGGGCGATGTTGAATCTGGTCATCGGATTCCCTCACCAGCTTGTTCGAGTCCTGGTTAGATTGAGCGCAGATCAAACAGTTATCGTTACCAGCTCCGCTTCGAACTCCTCGTTGAGCCAGTTGGTGAAGGCGGAGAATTCTTCGTCGCGGCCGAGGAAGTCGCGGACCATCTGGCGGCCGGGACGCGAGCCTCCCTGCGCGAGCACCAGTTCGCGGTAGCGGCGGCCTGCGTCGCAACCCAGCAGATCGTCCGCATCGAACTGGCCAAAGAAGTCCAGCGCGATGACCTTGTCGAACGCGTAGGTATAGTAGTTGGACGAGTAGCCCATGAGATGGCCGAAACTCGCGTACATGCGATTGCCCTCGAGCCAAGTCCAGGGCTGGAGGCTTTGGTAGAGCGACCTGGTGACGGCGTCGAGGTCGAGGCCGGCGGGGTCCTGATCGTGAAGATCGAGCGAGAGCGTGGTGTAGTAGAGCTGGGTGCGCACCCAGTCGGCGCGGCCAAACGCGCCTGCGAGCTTCATCTTTTTGATGGTTTCTGAGGGGAGGACTTCGCCTGTTTGGTAGTGCTTTGCGAAGGACTGAAGGAGTTTTTCGTCGCGGAAAAACTCTTCGAGCATTTGCGAAGGGACCTCAATGAAGTCGCCTTCGGTGGCAAAGCCGGAGAGGCCGACCCACTCGGTGCGTCCGCCGAGGATGGCGTGCATGAGGTGGCCAAATTCATGAAAATAAGTCACTACATCGGAGTATTGGAGCAGGCCGGGGTCGTTGTGGTCGCCGGCGGGAAAGTTGCAGATAAGCGCGGCCTCAGGCAGCGCGCCGCCGCGAACGCCAGAGACGATGGGCGCGGCGGAGAACCACTTGTCTTTGCCTTCGCGGGGGTGCATGTCGAGGTAAAAGCGGCCCACGTGCACGCCTTCTTCATAGACCTCAAAGACGGAGACCGAGGGATGCCAGGCGGCAGCGGATGAGGGGCGAAACTCAATCTTGAAAAGGCGGGCGGCGGTGGAAAGGACGCCAGCCTCGACCTGCTTGTAGGGGAAGTAGGCGCGGACGGAGTTGGAGTCGAAGTCGAAGGCCGAGCGGCGGAACTGCTCGTACCAGTAGCCGCGGCTGGTGATGTCGATGGCCTGGAGGCCGGGGACGCGGGAGCGAACAAAACTGAGTATGAGCTCGAGTTCGCGGACGGCACCGTCACGGCTGGCTTCATCGAGCTTGGCAAGGAAGGTGCGAACATTGGCGGCCGAGCCCATCATCTGGTCGGCGGTGGCGAGGTCTGCCCAGCTACGGAAACCGAGAACTGTGGCGATCTTTTGACGGGTGGCGAGAAGGTCTAGCAGGATCTTCTGGTTGGCCGGGTAGGCGCGGGTGTTGTAGGCGAGGAACATGCGCTCGCGCAGCGCTGCGTTGGCAGCGAAGGTCATGACGGGCTGCATGTCTGGTGGGTCGGTGGAGATGGTGACGTTCCCGAGCTCGTCGGCGGGATGGCGAGCGAGGTAGTCGGCGGGCAGGCCTTCTAGCTCGGATGGAGTGGCCTGGATGGTCTTGCCGCCCTCCTGGATGTTGCGGCTGAAGTCGAGCGAGAGCATGGTGGCCTTCTCGTGGAGGGCCTGAATGCGGGCGCGGGTGGCCTGATCCTTGTCGACGCCGGCCAACCTGTAGCCGAGGAGGGTGCGTTCGACATAATGGCGAGTCGCGGGGCTGACGCCATCGAGCGACATGGCTGCAAGTGCCTCATATACCTCACGGTTAAGGCTGAGGGCGCTACCGGCCATGGATACGCGCTGGGCCTCGTTCTGGGCCTGGTCGCGGACAGCTTTGTCAGAGGCGACGGAGTTGAGAACGCCAGCCTGCGAGCCAGCAAGGGTGAGGTGGGCGATGGCCTGGTCGTAAAGGCTGAGGGAGTTCTGCGGGGTGCGGGGGCCTTGAACGGCCAGCAGAGCGGCAAGGGCGGCCTCGTGGGCTGACAGACGGGCGGTAACCCAGGCGGAAAGAGCCTCAGCGGAGGATGCACCGCCTGAGTCCCAGGCGTGGAGAGTATCGATTGTGGAGGCGGGGGTGGGGACGGGGGTGAGAGCGGACATGGGCGGCAAATTCCTCCAAACATCTAGAGTGCCACATGAATGAGGGTTTAGGGAGCGGGTTGGGGAGCTGTTTCGGGGCGGTGGGTGTGTGGTGTTGGACTCCTCGACGTGCTGGGGAGCGATTCGCCTTGCATCCAACGGGCAACATCATTAAGATGCGTGGATTAGAGCGGTTCCAGGGTAGGTATTGCATGAGGTGCTTCATGCCAGGTCGCCGCTCCTTGGGGTCGCGTCGACTTGAAGACATTGGTTTCGACCTGCAGCGACCCTGGAACCCGCTTGACGCCCATGCCGCGAAGCTCGACCATCCCGAACGTTGAAGCACCGGCGCCCGCGCCGTCCGTCGTTCCCCGGCTGCGGCTGGGCAAGCTGTGTGTGGCCATTCAGGCGGGGTCGCCGCAGGAGCTGGTAGACAGGGCCGAGTCGGCTTTGGCCGACGGAATTCAGGAGGCAAAATTCCTGGAGTTCCGGTTGGATTCGGTGGCCAAACCTGTGTTGGCTCTGCCCAAAATCAAGGAGTTTCTCGCCCGGCATCGGGATGTGACGGTGATTGGGACTTTCCGCCGCAAGCAACACGGAGGCAACTTCGTTGGGTCGCTGGCGGCAGAGCTGGAGATGCTCGAAAAAGCAGCGGAAGCTGGCTGTCAGATTGTCGACCTGGAGGTGGAATCGGCTGAGGAGGCAAAGGCTGGGCAGCTGGCGAAGTTTCGCGCGGCGCTCCGGCAATTTGGGTGCGCACTGATTGTGAGCTTCCACGACTTTACGCGGACCAAGGGGTTGGAGCAGGCTGCCGCGCGGATTGAGGCTTTTGAGCCGGATTTTGTGAAGGTGGTTTCGACTGCCCGTTCGCTGAGCGACAACCTGGCCGTGCTGAAGCTAATCCAGGACCATTCGCACGCGGCGCAAGTTGTGGGCATTGCGATGGGCGAAGAAGGGCTGCTGAGCCGCGTACTGGGGCCGCGCGCCGGTGGGGCCTTCACTTTCGCCTCGCCAGAGAACGCGGCTGAGACGGCTCCGGGGCAGATTTCGGCGCGTGCGCTGCGGGATCTTTACCGCATTGAACAGCTCGACCAGGCCACACGCATCTTTGGCGTCGCGGGCAACCCGATATCGCATTCGCTGTCGCCGCTGATGCACAACACTGCTTTCAAGCGCGAGAACGTGAACGCCATCATGCTGCCGCTGAAGGTGAAGGCGCTGGGAGATTTGCTTACGGTTGTGCGCGAACTGCCGCTGGGCGGGGTGGCCGTGACCATGCCCCTGAAGCAGGAAGTGTTGCCGGAGCTGGCGAATATGGATCCGCTGACGGCGAAGATTGGCGCATGCAACACGCTGCGCACGGGAGCGGATGGCAAGCTCTACGGGTTCAATACGGATGTGGCCGGGGTGGTGAGGCCGCTGGAGAAGCGGCTGAGGTTGAAGGGCGCGCGTGTGGCTGTGTTGGGTGCAGGCGGCGCGGCGCGGGCGGCGGTGTTCGCGCTTGTCGATCAGGGCGCCGAGGTCTACGTGGTGAACCGCACCCACGAAACGGCTGTGGCGCTGGCGCGGCAGGCGAAGGCAAAGTCGCTCAAGCATGAAGTCTTTGCCAAGCAGAAGTTTGACGTGCTGGTGAATGCGACGCCGTGCGGCATGGTCGGCGGCAAAGAGGCGATGCCGATCGCCGAGAAAGAGCTGAATGCGTCGCTGGTGTTTGACATGGTCTACAACCCGCTGGAGACGCCGCTGATCAAGCTGGCGAAGTCGCGTGGGGTTGCGGTGATCAGCGGGCTGGAGATGTTTGTTACGCAGGGAGCAAGACAGTTCGAGATCTGGACGGGGAAGCCTGCGCCGGAGGCGGAGATGCTGCGGGTGGTGGAGCTGGAGTTGAAGAGGCGGGGGTAGGGGCGGGGCTAGCGAGGATCGCAACCCTTGGTCTATTCTCGCAAATCTCACTTGCTCCAGATTGACACTCAGTAAATTGTATATACAATAAATGAATGGGAATCACGTACGATCCCGCCAAGAACGAGCGCAACATCCGGGAGCGTGGACTTCCCTTCGACCGAGCGGCTGAGTTTGATTTCTCAACTGCGTCATTCTCTAAAGTTCTGCGCAAGGGCGAGACGCGACGCGTTGCCGTCGGGTATCTGGACGGGCGATTGCAGCTGCTCTGCTACATTCCCAGAACAGACGGCATCCGCGTCATCAGTTTTCGAAAGACAAACAAGAGGGAGGCTAAGCTTTATGGCAAGCCGCAGACCATTAATTAACGAAGACGGAGAGGTTCGCGAGATCACGGCCGGAGATGTTGCGGCTTTTAAGCCGTTCTCTTCACTGCCGCTGGCTGAGCGGAAGATGCTGCGGACGCTCGGCAAACGCGGGCTGCAGAAGGCTCCCAGGAAGATTCCCATCTCCATCCGGCTCTCCCCTGATGTAGCAGAGGGTCTACGCGCGACGGGCGACGGTTGGCAGGGCCGCGCGGATGAGGCACTGAGGGAGTGGTTAGCCGAACATGGTTCGGCTGGCGATTGACGGCTTCGTTCCGCCTCTATCCGGCTTGAGACCGCTTCTGACGCAAAGGTCCAAGTAGGTGTCAATGCTCTCGCTGAAGGCGCGTTCCAACTCTGTGGCTGTCGGTCCCTCAAAATGAATTACATCGCGAATTCCCGCGACCGTCCCGGAGAACGTCTCGTCCTCGAGATCAAGGTCGATTGGGCCGGCGGCATATCCCTTGTATTCCATCGTGGCTTCACCCCTGCATTGATCAGCGCTTCTTCTTCGCCGGCTTGGCGGGTTTGCTGCCCTTTCCGTTTTTCGCTTTGGGCTTTTCGCCCTCGAGGTGGCCGGTGGGGATTGGGGCCATGTCAGGACCGATGCGCTGGACGCGCGTATCGATCATCTGGTAGTTGATTGTGCGCGGAGAGGCAGGCCGCGTGATGCCGGTGTTGGGGTCTGAGATGACGTTTGGTCCACTGGCAATCTGAAAGCTGAATGCCGGGATTTTGCCTCCGGGGGCGTCGGCGGTAGTGATCTTTAGAGGGAGATAGCCCTGAATGGGATGGAGCCGGAAGGCCGTCTCGTAGCGATGGCGCTTGATGCTCCAGGTGAAGACGCGGACCTGGTCGAAGTCGAAGGGCAGGCCGGACTGCATGGGACCAAGGACTGTCACCCACTCGGATACCAGGTGGTCGGGAGCATCGGACTCTGAGTCAGTCACCTTGGCGAGTACGAAGGCGCTCACGATGCGCTGGCCTTCAGCGTACTGCGCGACCTCGTCGGGAACGTCAATGTCGATGCGGCCGGAGAGGAGCCAGCCGGTGTGGCCCTGAGCGTCGCGCACCAGCCACCAGTCTTCCATCAGAACGGGTGGGGGCTCGGGGCCAGAAGCGAGACCAGGCGCGGACTTGTCCGGCAGCACGGCGGGATGACTCGGTGGCGCTAAGGACGAGGGGTTTGGTGTTGAATTTGGCGTTGCCGGGTTATTCGCGGATGGCGTTGTTGAGGGTTGAGCGCCAGGCGCCACGCTGCCCTGAGGCTTGGGTGCGGTTGTGACCGCAGCGATGTGAAAAGTTGCCAGAGCCACTTTGGGTGCGGATGCGCGCGCAAGCAACTCGACCTTATCGTTGGCCGGGAGCAGCGGAAAGCGCTCGGTATCGCGGCCGGGGCGGATGTGGAGGTAGACATCGTCGCGGACCGTCGCTTTGGCCACCACCGCGTCGTGCTGGTGGTCTGTTACGAGTTGATCGAACGCTGCGTGGCTCTTTGAGTCGATAACCGCGCGCTCTTCGATCCAGCCGATCTCGTTTTTCTCGGTCTTCACTTTGATGAAGCGATGGGCTCGATCGAGCACCTCGAGCTTTTGGCCGTCCACGACCTCGGCCACATGATTTGAAACCGCTGCAACCCGGTCGTGGAGATAGATTTGGCGGACTGAAACCCAGACGTAGTCGTGCGTTTCATGGCGCAGGCGATTGCACCCTGTGACAGAGATCAACAGGCACAGGCTGAAGGCCAAAAGAGCGGAGAGCGATTGCATGGGGGTGGGGCGAAGCGGGGCTTGGCGCAATGGGGCATGGCGCGCAGCGGCTTTCCGGACTGAAGATTCCGAAGCCTTGCGGGGCCGAAAGCGAATGGAGAATGAGGATGGAGTTTGCGTGGGCACAGCCGGTCAGGATCAATCAGAGAATACCACTGGGAGTGAAAAGAAAAAATCGGCGAGGGCTGAAATCCGATTCTGCGCGGTGCGCGTTCTCTAGACAGGCCTCGGCTTTGAACTACCCATCCCGCCCTCCCAGCCGAGGCCCGATTCACCGGAGGGCTGCTGCCCTGCTTACCTTGAACGGGCGTTTGGTTCTCTTCTTTAGTACGGCACGGCCGCAACCGCGCTGGCCTTCACCGGGTCAGTGCCGGTTGCGGTCGTGATGGCGGAGTGGGACGCGCCGCCCGTAGTGGTGTCTAAGGTGCAGGCCCCAAGGTCTGGATTGCTGCCTGAGTTGGAACCCAAGACGGCACCGTTAATCACGGGGCATTGACGGCATTTTCAAAAGGCGAGGGCCCGCCCCTCACTGCTTCGGGATGGCGACGATGGCAATTGGGTTGGATGCGGTCGAGCCGGTAATCGAGGCGGGATCCAACTGGCCTGCGGTAGTGGAGTCGAAAGTGTAAGCGTCAAGCGGGATCGTGCCCTGGTTATTCACTGCCAGCACAAAGGTGCTGGTGCTGTCCTCTGCCAAAGCGACCGGTTCGGTCCCTGTTGCAACAGTGCCGGTTCCGATCTGAGTGAGTGCGGACGTGGCGACCGAATAGCCGGTGATTGCCCCCGCGGAGCCGGTTTGCCAACTGGCCACATAAACATACTTTCCTGTGGGGTCAGGCAGAATGGCGTGCGGGCCTGTCCCCAGGGGGGCGTAGGGTGAGGCGTAAGGGAGTTCCTGCAAAGAAGTAGCCCCCGGGGAGCTTGTGGTGATGGTAAAGACGCGCAATGCGCCAGAGTTGGTATTGGAAGTGAATGCCGCTACTTCGCCGATGTACAGGAGCCGGCTCTGCGGGTCCATGGCTACAGAGATGGCGTTGCCACCGTTCCCGTAGGGCGTGGTGAGGATCGAGCCTCCGGTCCCGATGGGAACATTGTTGCCAGCAATGAAGGAGAACGACTGAGTGCCGGTTGCGCCCAAGGCAACGGAAATCAGGGCTCCGCTCGGAGAGATAGCGATTTGCTCGACTGTGGCGCTGGCCAGCGCAACCTGCTGCAATGTCCGGGTTGTGTCTTGCGCACCTGTTGATGTGATCGGGTAGGCAGTGAGTGTTCCCGCCAAATTGGCATCGAGCAGCCATTTTCCGGATGGATCAATCTGCATAGCCTCGACCGCTGAATCTCCAATCACTTCGGTGCCTTGAGTGAGGGCGCCGGTGCTGGAGTTGATTGTGTAAGGGACAATGCCCGTGCTTTGCGAGGCCACGTAGAGGAAGTTGCCGCTGGTAGCGACGGCGATGGCAGAGGCTCCGCTCAAATTGAACGAACTGCCGGAGACGGAAGTCAGAGCGCTGGAGCTGGCGGTATAGCCGGCAATCGAAGAAGGGCTCAGAACATAAAAGAAGCCACTTGTGCCGGCAGTGGTGCCGCAAGTGCCCGAGGTCACCACGACGCAGACGGTTGTGGTCTCGGTTTCGCTGCCGGAAGTTCCGGACACGGTAACGGTGTAGGCACCTGCTGTTGTCGCGGAAACGGTAGTTGCAGTCAACGTGGCACTCACCGCCGTGGTACCAGTTATGTCGACAGAAGTTGGAGAAAGACCGCACGTTGCCGCATTGCTGGCGTTGGTGGGTCCGCTGACTGTGCAGGTAAGGTCGACTGTGCCGGTGAAAGAATTGGCTGGCGTTACCGAGATGGTGGATGTGTTGCCAGAGGTCGCGCCGGAGCTGATGGAGAGGCTGCTGGGGCTGCCGGAAAGCGAGAAGTTGGTGCCGGTGGTGGGCGCATCCCAGAAACCCTTGCACCCCGCCAGGAACGGCAGGACGGCAAGAAAAAGCCCAGCCCAGCTTGCTTGCCTCATGCTTGCTTGTCTCCTTCTTGCTCGAATCATTGCTGCTCGCATTCCTTCTCCCGAGGGGCTGGACCGTGGCCCCGATTCACTTATGCCGATAGGTGGTGCTGATAGCTGTTGGCAATTCGTGTTGCGAATTTGAAGACCGCGAATCGCGGACTGACGCTTGCATCTTAAGGGTATCGCCCGGCAGTCGTTCGCGTCGCGGTGGGGCCTGTTGACGCCCCTATGGAATTAGACGCAGACGAGGGTGTGGATGCTCAGGGGCGGGGGAATTTGAGGAAGGCCAATTCGGGAATGGGCGGCTGCTCTTTTGGAGAATTCGCAGATCTTCGATTTATGGGCAAACCGGGCTACCTCGAGGTTGTGGAGCGAGCCTGCCAGACCAGGCGAGCGGCGGTGAGGTCTTCGATGGCGAGGCCGACGGACTTGAAGAGGATGGGTTGGCCGACCGGCGTGTTGGCTGGGTTGGCGAGGATTTCGCCGATTTCTGCATGGACCTCTGCGCCGGAGAGTCGAACGTCACCGGATTCGCCCTCAACCGCTTCGCGGGATTCGGCGACGATGTAGCAGGAGTGCATGAGTTCATCGTCGAGCTCGCGGAGGGTTGATCCGGTGGCGCCAACGGCGAGGACTACTGCGCGGGGTGAGAGCCAGCGGCCTTCGAGCACGGGCGTGGTGGAGGAGGTTGCGGTGAGGACGACGTCGGCGGCAGCGGCTTTTTCGATGGGGACTGCGCGGGCGGTGACGCCTTTGGGGGCCATGCTGCTGGCGTTGATTTCGTCGGCGAGGGTTTGGGCGTTGGCGGATGTGCGGCTCCAGATGCGGATGTCTTTGAGGCTTGGGCGGACGTGGCGGAGCGCGGCAAAGTGGGAGCGCGCCTGGACACCTGAGCCGAGGATTCCCAGGCTGGTTACATCTTGGGAGGCGAGCGCATCGAGAGCCACGGCGGAGACGGCGGCGGTGCGCATTTCAGTGATGAGGCGGCCATCCATGAGGGCGAGGGGCTCGCCGGTGGAGCGGCGCAGTAATTCGATGACGGCCATGTGGGTGTGGAGGCCAAGCTCGGCGTTGGATGGGTAAAAGGTGACCGTCTTTACGCCCATGAAATCGCCGGCTATGACAGGCATGACGGCGAACCAGCCGTTGCGAATGCCTTCGCCGCTGCCGGTGCGGAGGATGGTGCGCGGGGGCTGGATGACGCGGCCGGCGGATAGGTCGATGAGGGAGTCGCGGATGGCAGGGATCAGCGCGGCGTAGGTGAGGTGTTGTCGGATTTCGGACTCGGGGATGTACATGGGTTTGGATGCTCCGGAACGATAATTCTATTGCAATACAAACATCCGCCGTCGGACAGAAATGAGAAGTAAGGAAATATGACCTATAATGTAAGGAGGGGGAATTATGGGATCGAACGTTCAAGAGGCGGTTACGGCAGTGGAAGCGACTGTTACCTCGAAGGGACAGGTGACGTTGCCGAAGGAATTGCGGAGGCACCTGGGAATTCAGAGAGGGAGCCGGATACGGTTCACTATTCCCGCGAATGGGGCTGTGCGGGTTGAGCCGGTGTTGTATGACCTTGAGGATTTGTGGAGGATGGCGGACTCAGGTGGGGAAGCGGGCGGCGTGATGACGTTTGAGGAGATGGACGCGGCGAAGGCTCGGAGGCAGTGGTAGTGATTGCCGCCGATACCAACGTATGGGCGCGCGCCTACCTGAACGACGATGCGGCGCAGGCACGAAAGGCTCGTTCTGCGCTTGCGACGGCGCGGTCGGAGGGTGGGGTATTTGTTCCGTTGGTTGTGTTGGCGGAGTTGTCTTGGGTGCTTCGTGGCAGGTGGGACCGGGAGCGGGTTCTGAGCACGATCGAAGGGCTGCTTCAGACGCGGGGCGTGGTTGTGGAGTCGCCGGCGCTAGCGTGGAGGGTTTTGGAGTCGGCTCGAAAAGGAGCGGTTGGGTTTGCTGATCACCTGATTCGGGAGATTTCCTTGGAGTCCGGGGCAATTGAGGTCATTACGTTCGATAAGGCATTTGGGCGCGTGGCGGGAGTTCGGAAGTTGAAGTAAACCTAGTCGCCTTCATTCTGCTTGGAAAGCTTCGCTTCAGTTACAAATGGGCGAGCGAGCGATACGAAGATGAGCGAAATCAGTCCGGCAATAAACGAAACGCCGGCCGCGACTATCCATTTGTAGGCCGTCGATGCGGTGAACAAATATCCGTCGTCGAGCCCGTAGACTGCCTGCCCTCCTGCTAAACAAATATAGGTGAGACCTAATCCGCAAGCGATGATGGCGAACAGCATCGACGCCCATGAAATCCCCAGCAATACACGGAGGAATCGCCTAGCAGAAGAGAAATTGACAATCTTCTCAGAGAAGGTCAGCGAAAACACCAGGACGCCAGTAACCACTGTGATGAACTGCTTGCAAAGATCCTGGGTTATCGTGAAGTTGTATTTGATGAACTCCGCTGAGGCTGGGGATGTGAACATTGTGCCTCCTATCACCGCGCCTCAATGGTAAAGCAGATTCTTCGCTTCAATATTGATTTACTGTGCAAAGCACAACTGCTCCGGTCGGGGCTTTTCCGTTTCTTTAAGGTCCTGGTTATTTCGTCGCCAACTCGGAAACCGCACAAATGCGCTAGTTTGGCCGGCCGCCGGAGCTGGTGCGGCGTTTGAAGCGTTCGTCTACTGGCTGGCGGCCCTGGAAGCCGGATTCGACTGGGTGCCAGTGCTCGATGGAAGTCTCGCCCATCTTCCAGCAGAGCAGCACGACCTGGTCATCGAGGCGGCATGGGAAATCGAGCAGGCCGTTGTCGAGGTCCTTTACCTGTACGCCGATGGCGTCAATCTCGGCGACTGTCTCGGTCATACGCTTCATGTGGGTGTCGATCTCAGCACGCTGCGCGGCAACCTTTGCGGTGTCGACGCGCATGCCGCCGTTGAGGTAGATGCGGCGGGAAAGATCGATCAGGCTCGACTCCACAACCTCGCCCTCGCGCTTGCTTTCGATGGCGCGGTTGAGGAGCGATTCTAGCAACGGCAGCAGGGATTGAGCTTCATCCAGCGTAAAAGTCTTCATGGGCAAGCACCCTGCATACAGGATACGACGAAACTGGTTTGGGTGCGGCTGCTACATCGGGGCAATGCGATCCCACATTTGTTTGATGCGGCGTGGGTGTGATCTCGGGGGCGGCGGGGTGCGGTAGTAGTATCGACTGGTCAAAATTAGGCAATTTTTGCGGGGATATCTATGAAACGAATCAAACTGATTGTGCTTCCGCTGCTGGTCTTGTCGGGCTTCGGTTTTGGCTTGTCGGCATTGCTGCCGGTTGAGGCCCAATCTGTCTACACCACGCGGCTGGTCGATTCGCGGGCGGTTTATCTGGATGCCGCGGAGTTTGGGGCGCGCGGTGATGGCGTTGCCGACGACAGCGCCGCGTTGCAGGCTGCGCTGAACAAGGCGGAGAGCACGACGGCGCATGAGGGCATTCTGTTTGTCCCTGCCGGGAGCTACAGGATTTCGCGGACGATTTATGTTTGGCCGGGGGTGCGCGTGATTGGCTATGGGGCGCAAAGGCCGGTGATTGTGCTGGGCGCGGGGACGCCGGGATTCCAGAAAGACATTGGCGTAATGGTGATGTTTACGGGTTGGACTCCGGCAGAGGTGGCCAAGATGGGGCGGGTGCCGTTTTCGCCGCCGGGAACTGTGCCGCCCAATGACAAGATTGCTGACGCGCATCCGAGCACGTTTTATTCGGCGATGAGCAACATCGACTTCGAGATCGGCGAGGGAAATCCGGCGGCTGTCGCAATTCGATTTCATGCCGCGCAGCACGCGTTTCTCAGCCATATGGACTTCCGCATTGGCTCAGGGCTGGCTGCGCTCACCGAGGTGGGCAACGAGGGCGAGGACCTGCATTTCTTTGGCGGGCGCTACGGGATACTCACCGACAAGACATCTCCGGCGTGGCAGTACGCGCTGATCGATTCAACGTTTGACGGGCAGCGGGAGGCGGCGATTCGCGAGCACGAGGCGGCGCTGACGCTCATCCGCGACAGCTTCAGCAATGTGCCGATTGCGATTGATATTGATCCGGAGTATTCGGACGAGCTGTGGGTGAAGGATTGTGCTTTCAAGAATGTGAGCGGGCAGGTGGTGACGATCAGCAACGAGAAGAATCCGATGACGGAGATTGGGTTCGAGAATGCAGTGCTCGATAATGTGCCGGTGTTTGCGCGGTTTCGGGAGAGCGGAAAGACGGTCGAGGGCGTCGGCAAGACCTACCGGGTGGGCAACTTCAACTTTGGGCTCATCGTTGACGCGGAAGGCGCAATGGGCTCGATTCGACCGATCTACAAGGTTGACCGGCTCGCCTCTATGCCGACCGCGCTGGCGCATGCGATTCCTGCGCTGCCGCCGACGACGGAGTGGGTGAATGTGAACACACTTGGAGTGAAGGGCGACGGCGAAACCGACGACACTGCGGCGATCCAAAGGGCGATCGATGCGCATCGCGTACTGTATTTTCCGAGCGGGCATTATCTGGTCAAGGACACGCTGAATCTCAAGCCGGACACAGTGATTATCGGGCTGCATCCGACGATGACGCAGTTTGTTCTGCTGGATGGGACGGCGGGATTTCAGGGCGTGGGCGCGCCGAAGGCGTTGATCTCTGCGCCGGCTGGCGGGGCGAATATTGTGAGCGGGTTCGGCATCTTTACGGGAGGGATCAATGCGCGGGCGGTGGCGCTGCTGTGGAAGAGTGGCGCGGATTCGCTGGTGGACGATATTCGATTTCTGGGCGGGCATGGCAGCGGCGTGAACCCGTATAACCGCGACCACACGGGCGATCCCGATCCGCACAAGAGGTGGGATGGGCAGTATCCGAGCCTGTGGGTTGCCGATGGCGGGGGCGGAACGTTTGCGAATATATGGACGCCGAATACGTTTGCGCAGTCAGGGTTTTACGTGTCGAACACGAAGACGCCGGGGCATGTGTACGAACTCTCGACCGAGCACCATGTGCGCAACGAGATTCGATTCGATCACGTGGAG
>Ga0182016_10004691_pt1 | contig 15015 bp, 11 predicted proteins | sample 712S2MmetaG_FD_120491 | JGI IMG/M metagenome (GOLD analysis project Ga0182016, IMG submission 120491) | Permafrost microbial communities from Stordalen Mire, Sweden - 712S2M metaG | ecosystem: Environmental > Terrestrial > Soil > Wetlands > Permafrost | place: Sweden: Stordalen | collected...
AACCCGCTTCTTGGTGGAGGGGGTAGGATTCGAACCTACGAAGGCATAAGCCAGCAGATTTACAGTCTGCCCCCGTTGGCCGCTTGGGTACCCCTCCACAAAATGAGCCGCGTATTTTGCGGCTCATGCCCTCGACTGTCAATGTTAAACGAGCGGCGCTCGACTCATCGGGTCCGCACCCATCGCAGCCGACTACTGCGCCCGCGCTTCCTTGGGGGGCCTTCTCGAGGTCCGCTGGGCGCGTCCTGAGGCCGCGGGCATTGACATTATCGTAAGATACAGAGATACTATCTTACGATAGATCTTACGATAATACTAACAGGAGGCCGCCATGCATGGTCATCACCCGTCTTCCTATTTTTCCGGACGGCAAAGCGGCGGGCGGCGCCCCGCAGGCCGGTTCGGCGGCGGATTCGCCGAGGGCGGTGAGCTGGGCGGCCGGGGCTTTGGCATGGGTCGCAAATTGGCGTCCGCCGACCTTCGGCTGCTGATCCTCGGCCTGCTGGCCGACAAGGCCCATCATGGTTACGAGATCATCAAGGCGCTCGACGAGCGCTCCAAGGGGTTCTACGCGCCGAGCCCCGGCATGGTCTACCCCGCGCTCACCTATCTCGAGGAAATGGAGCGAGCCACCGTCGAGACCGAGGGAACGCGCAAGCGCTATCACATCACCGAACTCGGGCGCCGCTACCTGGATGAACATCGAGCGGCCGCCGACTCGCTGTTTGCCCAGTTCGGACGCGTGGGCGAGCGCATGGAGAGCTTGCGACGGGCCATGCAGGCCGGCGAGCCGGGTATCGGCGCCGAGGTCGAGCGCGACGGATCGAAACCCCTGATGCAGGCGCGGCGAGCACTCCATGCGGCGCTGGCCGACAAGTGGGACAGCCCGGCGGAGGAGCAGGAGCGAATCGCCCGGATCCTGCAGAGCGCCGCGGAGCACATCGGCGGACGAAATCGCGTGGTTGAAAAATGATCGGAGCGGAGCGCAGGTCTCGGGTTTGACCTGGTCCGATGCGAAATCCGCCGCGCGAAACGATAGAACAAATCCACGAATCGAAAGTCTAGTACGGATGAATATCGATATCGTGCTGTCGGAACCTCGGACTCCGGCATAGAAATGCCGACGACTCCACCGATGAGCTCCAAGAGGCCTTCCCCCGCCGCGTCCATGTTCGAGAAGGTGCTCCGTGCGTTCGAGACCCGGGGCATTACCTATTCCGACGTGCTCGCGCGGCTCAGGCGGCTGCTCGCCACCGGCGCATTGCCGGCCGAGCTGCTGCCGATCCTGAGGCGCCGCGAGTCGGCCGAGCGCATGCCCGAATACGCTCGTTTGGAAGCCCTCTTACTGGAAGCGATTGAACGGAGCGAAGCGAGCGGCGAACATTCCGAGTCCGCCCGACCCGGGGAACCGCCCGCCGCGGATGCGGCCGCCACCGAACCGCAGCGGCCGGAGGATGAAGTGGCCGTCGATTGGGAGTTCGATGCGCCTGCCAGCACGTTGAGTTCGCCGAGAGGGCTGCGTGCATCCGAACTCGATCTCGCGGCTCTCGCCCAACATTTGCGCTCGGTCGAGGAAAGAATTCCACCGCGCGCTGCCTCCCTCGAGTCACTGACTCGCTCCTTCGAGAAAGCGCGGGAGGGCGAGTCGGCGGCCGCGGAGCGGGCCGCGGCGCTCGCAGCGGACTTGGCGGCCACCGGGGCCGCGCTCGAGGCGGAGCAAGCCAAGCTACGGGATGTCGAGCAGGCGCTGGTGCAAAGCGTTGCGTCGGGCGAGGAAGCGCGCGAAACATCGCTGCAAGAATTGCAGCGTTACCGAACGGAACTGCGCGCCTTGCAGGATTCACTGGCCGAGCGCGACGCCGCGCTCCATCGAGCACGTCAGGCTCTCGCTGAGCGCGACGCCCACCTTGCGGACCTGTCCCGGGAGCGCACCGTGCTGGAGGCTGCAGTCGAGACGCGCACCAAAGCGGCGGCGCAGCTGGAGGCCGATTTGCGCGCCGCGCGTGCGGTTGCTTCGCGATCTGAATCACCTCCCAGCGCAACCTTGGATGTGCGGCGCGCCGATCTGGAAGACGTACCTGTACCTGTACCTCTACCTGCGGCCGTGCCCGTGCCGGCGGCGCCGCGCTCGAAACCATCGCCGGGGCGCGAGCGGGCACCATGGTTCGGCGTGCCGGCACGCGCAATTGGGTGGGGTGCTGCGGCGTTGCTGCTCATCGGCTTCGCGTGGCTGTTCGAACACCGCTCGCCGCCGCGTCCTGCGCCGCCCTCGTCTGCGGCGGTTCCAAATCCCGGCTCGGTGATCCGCGACTGCGCGAGTTGCCCCGAAATGACCGTATTGCCCGCGGGTCGATTCAAGCAGGGCTCCGCGCAAGGTCCCGCCATGGAACAGCCGCTGCATTGGGTGGTCATCGGCCGCTCCATCGCCATGTCGACGAGCCCGGTCACGCTGCAGGAGTTCGAGCAGTTCGTCACTTCGACAGGACGCGACCTGCAGGGCTGCGACACCTATGACGGTGAGTGGAAACACCGGCCTGCCGACAGCTGGGAACATCCCGGCTTCGCGCAAACCGCCGCGCATCCGGTAACTTGCATATCGTGGAGCGATGCCACGGCCTATGCGAGCTGGCTCTCCGCCAAGACGGGCCATCGCTATCGGCTGCCGAGTGCCTCGGAGTGGGAGTATGCGGCGCGCGCCGGCGCCGATACATCTCAGCCGTGGGGATCGGACGGCCAGAGCGCCTGTGCGGACGCAAACGTGGCGGATGCCAGTGCGGAACGTCGCTATCCCGGATGGACGGTCTTCCCATGCGACGATGGCTATGTGTACACCTCGCCGGTGGGTACGTTCAAAGCCAACCCGTTCGGTCTCAACGATATGTTGGGCAACGTGTTGCAATGGACCGAGGATTGCTGGCACGAGAGCTACGCCGCCGCGCCGGTCGACGGCTCCGCCTGGATCGACGGCGACTGCTCCCTGCATGAGCTTCGCGGGGGCTCGTGGTTCAGCAATCCCTCCGCCGTCCGGGCCGACTACCGCGACCGCTTTGCTGCGGATTATCGGACCAGCAGTGCCGGCATCAGGCTGGTCAGGGAGGTCGGGCCGTGATGTTCGCGTGCCCGGGCGACCCGGTTCCGGGGCGCGCGGCGCGGCCGCTGTTCTTCACTGTGCTGCTATTGTTCGCGGCCTGGATTCCCGGTCCTGCAGCACGGGCGTCCGATCGTTTCGCCACGGCAGAGCGCGCGCATTATGCCGCGCTCTGCCGCGCCCGCAAGGATCTCGACGCCTGCTCCGATGCGGTCCGCTGGAGCCCCGGCGATCCCGTGCTCATCGCCGCTTTGGCGGACGCCCTGATGCGCGCGGGCCGGGTGCCCGAGGCGCTTCGGGACTACCGGCGCGCGGCAGCGCTCGAGCCCGACCTGCATGGCCTGGGCGCTAGGATCAAAGCGGCGGAGGCAAAGTTGAACGACCGGCGGCGGCCCAAGAAAGCGGCGCTCGAGCGCTCCTCCTCCACCGATGTGGCCGGCAGCAAGCGCTACTCGAATGTCGATCCGGAGGCACAGTCGCACTGAGCGGAACCTGCTAGCGGGACGCCAGATCGAGCTCCATGTAAACCACGTCCTGCAACGGGTTGTCGTAGTAGGGCGTCGTCGGGCGGAACCCCAACGAGGCATAGAGCTTGCGCGCCGGACCCATGTCCAGCAGCGTATCGAGATACATGCGCGCATACCCAAGGGCCTTCGCCCTGGATACCAGGTGCTCGGCGAGCGCGCGGCCCAGACCCGTCCCGCGTGCCTGCGGCCGCAGGTAGAGTCGCTTCATTTCACAGGCATCCTTCGAGAATCGGCGAATCGCTCCGCAGCCGATCGGACCGGCGGCGCTCCGCGCAAGGACGAGACATCCGGAAGGAGGCGCGTACATCGAAGCGATTTGATCGAGCTCCTCAGCGAATCCCTGGAAACACAAATCGATGCCGAGGTGGGCTGCGTACTCCAGGAACAACTCGCGCGCCGCGGAAAAGTCCGACGGCTGCGTGGCGTAGGTCAGGACGGGACCGCCGGTATCGCGAGAAATCACGGTGCCAGGGCTTGCTGCAAGTCAGTTTGGCGGAGTTTTGGAATGCGCGATCTCGGAAAGCACGTCCGCGGTCCCCGCCACACGCGAGAGGTCCGGGTAGCGCTCGCCGCCCGCGTACTGAATTTCCAGCGTCTTGAACGTATCGTCCTTCTGCACCAGCAACGTAAGCTTTCCCGACGGGTCAGGCGGTGCCGCCAGCGTGTCCTGGATCAGTTCCTTCGACCATTTGTACCCGTTGAGTCCGATGATATGGCTGCCGGGCGATGCGCCCGCGGCATCCCCCGGAGAGTGCGGAATCACATCGCCGATGGTCGCTTGCTCGTCATCCACGTAGAACCCGAGCGAGTAGCGCAGGTCGAGATCCTTGTCGTCCGCCTCGTGCGCGGCGTGCATCACGGTGGGGGCGGACGCAAATATCAGCTGCCACCCGGCGGCCTGGAGCCCTTCGAGCGGAGCCTCGGGCCGCAGGCGGTTCAGCCGCTCCTTCCAGAAACCGGCCCAGTCGTAGGGCTGTACCGCCGCGAGCGCGCTTACCACGTCGTCGAATTCGTAAGGTCTCAGCTGCGGTCCGCTGCTCGGCGGTCCGTAGAACAGTCGGCAAAAATCGTCCAGGCTCTTGTGCCCCTTGGACAGGTGGCGGATGAGCGTGTCCGCCTCCAGCCAGAGAAGCGCCGATTCCTGATAGAAGTCTTCTTGTCGCCGCAACCGCGCGGCCCAGTTGCGCGATTGGTAGTAAAGCAGCGAGGCGGACACCGTGGTCTCCTGCAGCGATCGCCATTCGCGCGCGCTGTGCGATTGCATCGCGGCCGCATCGTGCGCGAGTTCGCCGCGGAACTCCTCATCCGTGTAGAGACCGCTGCGCGCGGCGAGCACGTCTCCCAGGTACTCGGTCAATCCTTCGTACACCCACAGCATGTCGCCGAGCATCGGATCTTGATAGTTGGCGGTGGCAAGCCCGGCGGGCCGGCGGTACTTCCCATTCCACGAGTGGACGTATTCGTGCGGCAGGAGATTCGCTTCCGCACGCCGGATCGGATCATCCAGCAGCGCCCGCAGCGGGGAGCGATCATCGCTCGACTGATGATGTTCCAGGCCATCCGGCATGATCTGATCGGTGAGCGCATACAGGAATTCGTAGTGATCGTAATGCGTCGCACCGAACAGCGCCGCCGCCTCGCGCACCAGCCGTCGATAGTGGGCTTCGGTGGACTTGCTCATGTTGAGCGCCACTGGGGTGTCGGCTGCGATGTGCAGGGTCACCGCCGGATTTCCGCCGAGCGGGATGTCGCGCAGGTAGCGGCCGGCGAGGAGCGTGGAGTCGACCAGCGTCGTGAGCGAAACCGGGGCAAAGCGTATCCCGTCAACGCCGGCGGACCGCGTCTCGAGCGCCGAGGCGTATTTCCAGCCGGCCGGCAGCCGCAGCGACGCCTGGTAGCTCAAATCATCGCTCCGGGTTTCGGCCGGATAGAGAACCAGCTGATTCCATTCGAGGATCAGCAGCGATTCGGTCGCCGTGCGCGGCGTTTCCAGTCCCTGGACCACGCCGTCGGGCGCAAGGGTCGTGTCGATTTCCAGATCGACGCCCAGCTGAGTCGCTCCAGCCGGAATCTCGAGGTGAAACGCATTCAGATCGACCGAGTCGCGGCGCCACGGGAGAATCTGACCGTTGACCTTGAAGATCGGGCCGCCGAGCGACGTCAGGGGACCTGCCGGGCTGTGCCGCCCAGGCAGCCACTTCGGGTACACGAGGGTCAGCGGACCCGCGGTGACGGGCAGGGTCAAATGCGCCGACATGATGCCGCGCGGCGCCTGGCTCGCGTCGACCTGGATTTCGGCAGAAGGCGCTCCCGCCTTGGCGGTGTATTCTTCGGCGGCCGCGCTGACCCGAGCGGGCACGGCGAGATTCAGCAGCAGCGCGGCGGCGAAGAGCGCGGGGAACAGGGCCGTCATGCCGGCCGTCCTCGCAATTGGGTAGGCGGTGCCCGGGTGGGCGCTTGCAGTAGTCATTGTCTCTCCCCCCGCTTCAGTAGCGATAACGGAAGGATACTTCCATGAACCGCCCGATCGCGCCGGCTTGGTCGTATGAGGCATCGTAGTTCTGTCCGCCATAAGTCACCGTGTCGAGCGGGGGCAGCCGGTTGGTGACGTTGGTGATGTTGGCCATCAATTGCAAGCTTCCGCTCACCCGGTATTGAGCATACACGTTGGCGTAGCCGAAGCCCGCCACATAGCAATGCGGATTGGTGCTGCTCAACTGCAAGCACTGGGGCGGTTGGCCCGGGGTGTCGAGCGACGCGTCGATGCCCTGCATGGCGCTGCGGTAATTGAGCGTCGTGCCCAATGACAAGGGGCCGCGGGTCCAATCGACGGTGAGAGTACCCCGGTTCGCGGGCGTTCCGGTCGACCCGCTGAGCGCGGTAGGCCCGACCGTGCCCACGTAGTGATAGGTCACGTCACCGAAGGTCTGCTGGGACTGAATGAGGTGCGAGGCGTCGAGCGTGGTGGTGACCACGCCGAAACCACCCAGATCGAACAGCGTCTTCCAGCCTGCATCGATGCCGGCCGTGATCGAGTACGACGCGTTCACGTAGGGCGTCAGGTACTCGATGATGGTGCCGGGAAGCGCCGAGCCGGGCGCCGTCGGAGTACGGATGGCGTTGCTCGGATCATAGGGCGCGGGTGCGATCTCGCGGTCGCGGCGGATGTAGAAATAATCGACGGTGAGTGCGTTGTGTTTGAACGGCTCCGCAATCACGCCGAAGGTGTAGCTGGTGGAGGTCTCGGGTTTCAACTGTGAATTGCTTCTGGTGAGCACCGCCACTGCGCTGCCGGGCAGACCGCAGTCTTGCACGGAAGCCGTGACCGGGCAGCGCACCGGATCGACGGGCGCGGGCGCGACGCTCGAAGCGGAGCCGGCATTGCCGCTCTCCGCAATGCTCGGCGCGCGAAAGCCGCGCGCGTACGTGCCGCGCACCGCGAATTGCGGGATCACGGTCCATTTGAATCCGAGCTTCGGCGTTGCCGCCGTGCCGGCTGAGCTGTTGTAGTGATCGACGCGGCCGGCGGCGTCGAGTTCGAGGTTGTCGAGCACCGGCGCAACCATTTCCAGGAACGCCGCGGACACCGTTTGCGAGCCGCGCGCATAGAAGCTGCCGTCCATGAGACTGTCGCCTTGCAGCGCATAGGGCTGACCTGGATTGTTCTCGTGGGTGAGGCGCCAATCGACGCCGAACGCGAGCGAAGCGGCGCCGCCCGGGAGCGCGAATATCTTGCGAGTCGCGTTCGCGGACAGGAATGCGATGTCGGACGTCGCGGTGTCGTGCGTCTCGGGCACCAGCGAGTTGTCGACGGCGGCCGGGTTCAGATAGGAATTCTGGCCGACGCGGTACCCGTTGGCCAGCGCGTTGTAGAACGCGGGCACATACAGGAATCCTTGATAGGTGATCCGCGTCACGTCGCGCACGTAACCGAGATTCGCCGCGACATCCCACGCGCCCAGTGTGTTCGACAGATCATCGACGACGCGGAACACGTCGGTGCCGTACAACGTGTGCTCTTCCGGCAGATTGGTCAGTGCGCCGAAGAACAGGGCCTTGTCGCCGATGTAACCGTTGAAAATATTGCCGGATCCCAGCGAGTTGTAAAAGCTGCGGGCCGCCGCGAAATAAGGGCTCGCCGGATTGAACGGATTGTCGAGGCTGTTGGCCGGCAGCACCACCTGCGAGGTCGACGGATCGAACTGGTTCTCAGAGGCTCCGGCTGCGCCCGCCCAAGCGAACGGCACGAGATTGGTGCCGACATCGTAGGCGTTCGGCTGTCGATATTGTTCCGCCTGCGTCAAATAATAGGACGCGGCCAGTGAATTCAGCCAGTCGCCGGCGAGGCGCTGGCTCCAGTGGGTCGAGAAGTCGAGGCCCGCAGTCCGCGGCTGCAGCTTCTTGTACGCATTCGTGTCCCAGGCGCATCCGCCGCCGCCGTCCGCCGCCAGCGCGATATCTTGGGCGCTGCAGCCGGGCAGGTTGAACGGCGTCTGGTTCTGCGCCGCGCCCCCGCTCACCGGCAGCACCTGTCCCGGCACGGTGTAGGTCGTGAGCGGATTCGGCAGACCGCCATTGACCACGCCGCCGTACAGATTGGGTCCGCCCCAGGGCGTGAGGTCCGACGCCGCGATGTAGGAACCGCGCGCCTCCTGCGCGATGGCCTGCTGATGTCGCCCCTCGAGGCTCATGTAGAAGTTGTGTCCGTCGGCCTCGAGGTTCCCGGTGCCCCAGGTTGCGGCGAAGCGCTGCGACAGGCCGTCGCCGCGGTCGGTGGATCCCGCGGTAGCCGACACGTCGAGCCCGGTGAATTCCTTCTTGAGGATGACGTTGACCACGCCCGCGATGGCATCCGAGCCGTAGGTGGCCGATGCCCCATCCTTCAGTACTTCCACCCGGTCGACGATCGCCATGGGCAGCGAGTCGATGTCGACGAATTGCCGCTGGCCGTCGTCGGCGAGCGGATAGTTCGCCATGCGATGCCCGTCGACCAGCACCAAAGTCGCGTCGACGGACAGTCCGCGCAGCGCCACGCCGTCCGCGCCGCCCGCCATCGCACCGCTGAATGCCTGCGACAGTGTGCCGGAATTGTCGGCGGCAACCGTCTTGATCACGTCCGCGATGCTGTTGAGCCCGCTCTTCTCGATGAAATCCGCATCGATCGTGGTCACGGGCGAGGGCGACTCCGAGTTGGTGCGGCGGATGTACGAGCCCGTGACGACGATGGTATCGAGGGTCGAATTCGCGGCCTGAGCGCCGACGGGAGGACCGTCGGGATCGGCGGCGGGGCCGGCCGGGGCCGGAAGCGGCAGGTGGCAAAGAACGCTGGCAAGGCAGCAGGCAATAACTCTGCGCATTCGGGTCTCCCGTATTTTCGTCGTGAATGCCAGCCGCATTCGCTTGTTGACGTGCCGTCATCCCCGGCACTCGGCGACCACTCCCCCGGTGTCCCCGCCTGCAAAATGTAAACGCAATCTTAATTCATTGCAATGACGCAATCTATCTCGTCGGCCGCTCGCCGGGTACAATCCTCCGGGTGAAATCCCTGTACGAAAAGACCATTGCGTTCGTCCTGCAGTACGTCGATGAGCACAAGCTCGGCGCGGGCGACCAGCTGCCGACCGAGGCGCAACTCTCCTCCCTGGCAGGCGTCAGTCTGGTCACGGTGCGACGCGCGCTGTCCGAGCTCTCTGCTCAGGGCGTGGTGCGGCGGGAGCAGGGACGCGGCACCTTCGTGGCGCGTCCCCGCGTGAACGCCGAGACCACCAAGATCGGCGGCCTGCGGCATGGCCTGCATCTCGATTCACGCTCCAAGCTGCAGACGAAGATCCTGAGCTGCACGCCGCGCGCAGCCGGCACCGAGGAGGCGGCGCATCTCGGCCTCTCCGCGGGGGCGAGCGTGTGGGAGATCTCGCGCCTGCGATTGCTCAACAGGCGGCCGATGATCTGGGAGACGTCCGTCATTCCGAAAATTCTCGCGCCGGATCTGTCGCAGCAACTGAGCGCGCGCGACAAGCCGTCGCTCTACGACTTGCTGGACGAGGTGTACGGTCTCAAGGAATCCCGCGAGGAACAAACGCTGGTGTCGCGCCCGGCCGCGACACGCGAGCACGAGTTGCTCGACCTGATGAGTTTTGAATGGGTGGTGGAAGTCTCGGGCGTGAGCTATTCGACCCGGCATCAGGCCATCGATGCGTTCCGGATGGTATTCGTCGCCAAGGCGTTCACGTTTCGCCTGGAGACGGCGCCGTCGTTCTTCGTTCAGGCGGTCGAGGTCACTGAGAACGTCCGGGCTAGGAGAGCTCAATGACGGTTGCGTTCGGATGCCGCAGCAGACTCGTGGCGGGCCAAGCCGGATCCTGAACCCCGCGCAGCAGCGCCGCCTTCGCAGCGAGCTTGTCCGGTCCCGCGATCAACAGCAGCGTCTGGCGGCCTTCGAGCATGTTTGCAATGCCGAGCGTGAGCCCGTGAGTCGGCACCGGCCGCGGCCCCTTCGCATCGGCTTCGATTCTCGCCCGGGTCGACGCCGACAGTTCGACGACCCTTGTGCGGGTGTCCCAGGCGGAGCCCGGTTCGTTGAAGGCGATGTGCCCGTTCTGCCCGAGACCGAGTACGCACAGATCGATGCCGCCGCGATCCGCGATCTCCTTCTCGTAGTCCGCGCACTCCTCTGCCGGATCGGGCGCGTCACCGCGCAGCAAACGCACGTGATCCTCGGCGAGCATCAGTGGCGCCGTGAGGCGCGCACGGATGAACGCTGCAAAGCTCGCAGGGTCGCCGGACGACAGGCCCCGGTACTCATCCAGATCGAATATTCTCGCCTCGGCGAGACTCGCAAAGCCGGCGCGGGAGCGTCGCACCAGCTCCGCGTACAATCCCATCGGCGTCGAGCCCGTGGGCAGCGCAAGCACGGATCGAGGTTTGCGCTTGAGTTGCGCCGTGATCAGGTCCGCGGCCGCGTGAGCGAGTGCGGCCGCCGTGTGCACGTGAATCACTCGCATCGCGCGGCCTTGGCCAGATATCCGGCGTAAATCGAGCGATAGGCGCCGACCACCTGCGCGCGAGGCGCGGCCGTGCGCTGCGATGAGGGTGGGAGGTGGAGGGTCGAAGGGCCCGGGGCGGCCAGGCGGCTCGCCAGCCATGCAGCCCCGAACGCGGCGGGCGAGCGCTCGCTGGCTTCGGTGACGGGAAGCCCGAGGATATCTGCAAGCATCTGCATGCTGGACGCCGAATGCACGATCTTGCCGCCGGCGCGCACCGAGTCGAACGCCGCGTTCTCGGCCAATACCTCGACGCAACGCTTCACTTCGAAAAAGACACCCTCGAGATAGGCGCGCGCGATGTCGGCACGCGTGTGGCCGAGCGAGAGTCCGAACAAGGCGGCGCGCAGCCGGGTATTCCACAGAGCGCCCTGCTCTCCGCCGGCGAGATACGGTGGGAAGAACAGTCCGTTCGCGCCGGGCGGCGATTGCGCCGCCTGACGGTCGATGTCCCCTTCCGCCCAGCCGAACAGCGAGCTCAGCCAGCGATACCCCGTACCGCTGGCGAGGAGATCCATCTCCCGCCCGTACCAGGACGGCTCGGCGTGCGGCGTCACCAGGTAGCGCGCGGCCGGGTCGAGGCGCGGCGCGGAGCTTGCGGCGAGGATGACGGCGCTCGACCCGAAGCTGATGGAGATCACCCGCTCGTCGAGGCCCGCCATGGCGTAGGAGGCGCAGACCGAATCCGCGGCGCCGGTGCTCACGAGAACGCCCACCGGCAGGCCAAGCAGCTCGGCGCCCGTCGGCGACAGGGTGCCCGCAATCGAATTCGCCGCACGCACCGGCGGCAGTACGCGCAGCGGCAGATTCCAGTAATCGCACAGGTCGGCGGCGAAGCGCTGTCCATCCAGCTCGTAGACTCCGTAGCCGGCGGCGGTGGATGGCTCGGTCATCGCGAGGCCGGTCAGCGCATGCAGCAGATAATCCTTGGCCGACAGCACCGTATGGACCTCGCTCTGCCGGCCGCCATAATGGAATTGAAACATGGGAGCGAGATACCGCCCATCGATGGGCATGCCCGTGCGTGCATAATGCTGCGCGCGCATCCCCTCGAGCCGCGAGGCAGCCCACGCGTCCGCACGCCCGTCCTTCCACGTGATCGCCGGTCCGAGCGGGCCGTGTTCGCCGAGGCATACGAGCGTCGGGAGCTGACCGGTGAGCCCGATGGCGGCGACGCGGCTCCTCCAATGCGCATCGTGCAGGCGCATCTGCTCATCGAGCATCCTCATGGCTCGGCGGGTCGCCCCGAGCCAGTCCGACGGCGATTGTTCCGCCTGCTGCGGCAGCGTCGAGTCGGTGGCGAAGTCGGCGGACCCTTCGGCCAGCACGCGCCCCGGCGCCGCCCCGGCCGCCTCTACCGCCGCCACCTTGACGGCCGAGGTCCCCAGATCGATGCCGAGCAAAACGCTCACGGGCTATACGTGCTCGGCCAGGCCGCGGGCCACGATGTCGGCCGCCTGCAGGGTGCGTTCGACATCTTCGTCCGAATGCGCGAAGGACACGAATAGATTCTCGAACGCGCCGGGATGGAACAGCACATCGTTCTCGAGCATGCCCTCCCACCAACGGCGGAACAATTCATGATCGGCATAACGCGCAGCATCCCGGTAGTTGCGGATCGGCCGCTGCGCGAACCACACCTGCGAAACCGGTCCCACACCGACCACATACGCGGGCAGCCGGTGCCTGGCCAGGACTTTCCGCAGTCCTTCATAGAGTCGCTCGCAGCGCACGAACAGGGCTTGGTATTTTCCAGGCACGCAGAGCTCATCCAGGGCTGCATTGGCGGCTGCCACGGCGATGCCGTTGGCACTGTAGGTGCCGGCCATCGACACCGTTCCCTCCGCGACCAGACTCATGATCTCGCGCCTCCCGCCGAGCGCGGCCACGGGAAAGCCGCCGCCCAATCCCTTGGCGAACACCGAGAGATCGGGGCGGATGCCGTACAGAGACTGTGCCCCGCCGAAGCTCAGCCGAAACCCCGTGATCACCTCGTCGTAGATCAACACGATGCCGTGGGCAAGGCTGAGTTCGCGCATCGCTTCGAGATAGCCCGGCTCGGGCAGGATACAGCCGGTGTTGCACATCACCGGCTCGGTGAGGATGGCCGCTATGGAATCGCCCTCGCGCGCGATCGCATCGCGCAGCGCGTCGGCATCGTTCCACGGCAGGATGATCAGGTGTTCGCCCGCGGCCTTGCTGAGTCCGGGGCCTTGCGGCACCGCAATGGGGCGATGATCGGGGCCCGCCTCATCGAGACCGGGATGCTTGCTCCAATACACCGCGTCCGAGAATCCGTGATACATGCCCTCGAAGCGGATGACTTTCTCACGGCCCGTGAATGCCCGGGCCAGCCGCAAACTGTATATGACGGCCTCGGTTCCGGTATTGCATAGACGCACCTGCTCGATACTCGGCACCGCCGCCATGATTTTCTCGGCGAGCACGGCCTCCGCGGCGGTGGGCAACGCGAACACCGTTCCCCGATTCTGGATTTGTTCCACCACCGCGGCCGTGACCTTCGGCGGACGATGGCCGAGGATCATCGGACCGAGCCCGAGCAGATAGTCGATGTACCGATTGCCGTCCACGTCGAAGAGATGAGCGCCCTCACCCCGCTCGACGAACAACGGATACGGGTCCCACCCCGACCACGTGGCCCGCGCCGTACTGTTGACGCCGCCCGGAATGGGTCCGCAGGCCGCCTGAAACAATTGGGCGCTGCGCGCTGAGCGCGTCGGATTTCGATACTTCATGGTTCCTCTAGTCCTCGGCGCGCCGTAAAGAAGGCCGCGCCCTTGAATCGTAAAATCAATGCCGCCGCGCCGCCGGCGGCGATGGAGCCGAGTCCGTAGGCAATGACCGCCGGGGTGACCGCTCCCGTCGCCAGACTTCCAACCAAGACGAACACGCTGAAGAGAACGCCGATCAACGGGAACAGTCCGCCGAGCACGAGATCGGCGCGGCTCGCGCCGCCGCGGTCGTGCTGCTGCCGGAGCGCCGCCGCCGCGGTGATCCCGTAGAAAACGATCGAGATCAGCCCCAGACTGCTCGCCGCATTGGTGAGCGCCGCACCGGTTGTCGTGGTCGCGAGCGCAAGCGCCAGCAGCGTGAGATTCACTGCGCTCATGGTCAACGTGGCCGCCCAAGGCGTCGAGCTTCCGGCCCGCAGGCGGCCGAAGAACGCCGGCATCACCCGGTCCCTCGACATCGCGAGTCCCATTCGCGCCGCCGAAACGACGGCCGCCTGCAATGTCGCCAGCGTGCCGAGCAGCACGACCAGCGCCATGAGTGCGCCCCACGGTCCGTGCAGAAGCCCGTCGCTCACCGCGGAAAGCGCGTCGCCCGCGTGAGCCTGCAATGCATCCGGCGGCAGGACCGCCTGGAAGGCGAGGGTTGCGAGCGCATAGATCGCGGCCAGCATGGCGACGCTGGCAATGGCCGCTCTTCCGGGGTTGTTCGCGCGATCCCGCGTTTCTTCGTTCACGTAGATGGCCGCGTCCCAGCCCGAATACATGAAGCATGCGATGAGCATCCCGCCCATCAACCCTTTGACTCCACCCATGCCCGCGAGGGAGAACCATCCCCAGGAGAAATGCACCGCCGTCTGCCCGTGGGCGAGCGCATGCAACGCCACCGTCGCGACCGCGAGCAGCACCGCGTATTGGAACAGCACGATGGCCCATTCGAAGCGCACCACCAACTTGAGTCCCGTGACCGCGAACACCGTGATCAAGACATTCCACCCGGCACCCGCAACGAAAATGGCCCAATGCCGATCGATCAGCGAAGGAGCAAGCAGTTCGAGCGTGTAGACGCCGGCCGGAATGGTGAGCGTGGTCGTGCCGAGGGTGTAATAGAGAAGGATCATCCAGCCCGACAGGAAACCCAGATACGGATTGAACACCCGCGCGACCCACGTATAGGTTGCGCCCGCGCTCTGGTCCCAGCGATTCAGACGCTGATAGGCGAATGCGATCCCGAGCATGGGAATAAGGCAGAGGAGAATCGGGACGGGGCCGCCATAGCCGCTGGCGGCCACCAAGCCCGCGAGGCTCACCGCGAGTGTTTGCGCGGGCCCCGAGCTCGACAGACCGAGGACGATGGCATCCCCCAGCCCCACCCGCTCGCTCGCGTCCTTGGATGTCGTCACTATGCTCGCCGTCGGGGATGAATGGATACCTTAGGTCATTATAATGAATCGACCCCCGGCATACAAACCACCTGTGGCGGCGCGCGCGCGGCTCGGGCTCTGCGCGGCCGGCGCCGGTGCCCGGTGCCTGTGCCCGGTGCCCGGCGCCTCAATCCAGCGCGTTGAACAGGTGGCCGATGGCGTGAATGCCGGCCGCGACCAGATCGA
>Ga0182016_10004694_pt1 | contig 15009 bp, 14 predicted proteins | sample 712S2MmetaG_FD_120491 | JGI IMG/M metagenome (GOLD analysis project Ga0182016, IMG submission 120491) | Permafrost microbial communities from Stordalen Mire, Sweden - 712S2M metaG | ecosystem: Environmental > Terrestrial > Soil > Wetlands > Permafrost | place: Sweden: Stordalen | collected...
CGTAAATCGTCGATGTTCGCGTTTCGTCATCCACTTCGCTCCGTCTGCGGGGCGCCCGCAGCAGATCGAAGTCTCTCATTTTCCACCTAGCATTTTGTCCAGAAGTCGCTGAAGCTACACAGACATGGGTGTATTTGTTTAGTACTTCGATCGCTCGGGACATTGTTTTTTGCTGCGCGATAGAATTGATTCCGAGAATGCCGGTTACGTATGAGTCTTGGAGGCCACCCTGTACTGCATAAAGGGCACGTTGGCGTCTCGAGATTCCCTGAGGAGTCGGCGTTTCATTGGCATACCACGGACACCGCAGCACATTCTCATCCGGCGCTAGGCGGTGTAAGACATGCCGCATCAACTCGCGGACTGAGAAGGCAAAATTATTTAGGCGGAGGGGATTCGATGCGTCATGGAGATTGCGCAGGGCGGCACTGAATAATTCGCGCTCGAAGTCCGACATCCAAGTGGAAACGCGGAGAAGGGATGATGCGTCGACGTATGGAACATCGGGGTTTTCGGATTGGTTTGACATGCTCCTGCTGTCCACTCCAATGACAAATCGGGGGGTGTCAATGGTCTTCCATTACCTTCCAATAGTCGCCTGCCGTTCGTCCAGAATCTCGTCGTACGTCACAATCTTCACATCGGTCAAATATCGTTGTTGCTCTTCCAACGCATCGACATCGACATTGGCTAAGCGCCCTATCAGGACCCCGAGGCGTGGCCGCTTTACAGCATGGCCGAGAACTCTTGCAATTTCGTCGGCTTCCGCGTGCTCAAAGTGCTCACGATAGTCCCTGAGTTGTGCAATCGCCGCAGAGACATTTGCCGAAAGTTGTCGTCGAGATCCTCTTCGCGCGAGCAGCCTCTCCTGCGGCAGCTTCAGCTCTAGAACTTGCTACTTGGAATCACGTTGTTGGGCAACTATTGGCTTCAGTACGAAATCTGGTACGAGCAGGCGCCCTTGCTTATTGCGAAGTTGGACGTGCGGGAGTGGGGTATGCACAGTCGAGAGAAAGTGAGGATGTTCTTCGAAGAATTGTTGTAATTCCTGCTCGCGAACATCTATGCGGTTGATGAGTGCTTCGAATTGGTCCACTTCCAACTGGAGTCCGATATGGTCCTTATGGAGTGTGGTAAAACCCTTCGGTCGCTGATCAGAAGGCCCGAAGTAATATTGATCTTCCAGTTCCCGTCGAGCTTTCCAAGCCGGGCCGACGATAAAGCGCCCCGCCTCATACCGCACGATAAAACCCATATCGTCGAACGCGGAGAATAGCTTCAGGCGATACCTTTCGACTTCCTCAATTATCGCTTTCCCGCCAAAGTGGTTTTGATCGACGACTTCATCGACCCGGATGTCGTCGAAGATCTGTTGATCCGCAGTGGCGAGCAGTTCGAGTATTGCTCGGTGTGAATCGCCAGGGCAGAGAACAATGACTGGAATGGCAACCCACTTCCGACCGTCAAACATAGCAGTTTCATGCGGCAAAGATCGGAACTGCTCAGCGATCGATAGCGCATAAGATGGCTGATCACCGGTTGACGTATCCCAATCCTCCTCCTCGAGATCGCTGCACAGAATTACCACCGCATCAAACATCGTGTCTGCACTCGGAGGCGCGTTGACGACGTTCATAGCATAGTCGTAGGTAGAGGGTACTGCCTGGATGTCCAAGCGCTCCCAGCGTGTGCGGTAGTCAGCGACGTCGCCTTCGGCGACGACAAGGGCTTTGACTGGCATGATCGAAACTTCTGCCGTTACGCGTTAGGGAAATCGATTTTATCACCATAGCAAAAATGGATTCCGAACCCGCCGTTGAGGGCTACGGGCGGGTTTGGCGATACGAGCGGGATTCCTGGAGTCAAGGGCCAGACTCCCGCCGTCGGGCAGAGGGATGATCCCATCGGGCAGAGCCCGGGTGAGGCTCCTGGCATTCTCAGCTCAACGTCTGTTTGAGGTCTTTCAAGTAGTTCAAGCTCGTAGCTCAAGTCACCCAAGGGGTCCAGTTGCGAGAAGTAGCGGAAACTGTATAGACAGGTCTTCGCCGCTGGAAGTTTTTCAATTTCGGGCAGAAACGTGCGAAGGTTGGCGCTGGGAAGGTGTTACGACAGACCGTGGCCATGGATAAATTTGAGCGAATCTTCAGACTTCATGCGGTCTTAAACGGACGAAAGTCCGCCATCTCGGCCCGTGATCTTCAGGAAAAGCTGGGGTGCTCACGCGCCACTCTGAATCGAGATATCGCCCTGTTTAAAGACTACCTGCACGCGCCGCTTGAGTTCGACCGCGACGCGAGCGGTTATCGGTTTTCAACCGCGTCCGGGACTTTTGAGCTGCCCGGATTGTGGTTCTCCGCCGCCGAGCTGCAGGCGTTGGTCTTCCTGCAACGACTGGCGGAGGATTCAGGGGGCGGAATTCTGCAGGAGGAGATCAAGGCCCTCGCTCGTCACTTGAACGAACTCACGAAACACAAGCGTCTGCACCTGGAGGAAGCTTCGACTCGCTTACGATTTCCAGCACTCGTAGCGCGTCCGGCCGGCGCAGCATTTGCGGCCGTGCTGTCCTCGACGTTACGGCGCCAGCAACTGCGCTTCGGATACCACGCCCGCGGTTCGGATGAACATACGGACAGGATCGTCTCGCCTCAACGGGTCGTTCACTACAGAGAGGCCTGGTATATGGACGCCTGGGACGAGGTAAAGCAGGAGCTGCGCAGTTTCTCGGTTGATCGCATGTCGAATGCCCAAGTGCAGGACGCCGCCGCTCGCGCCGTCGCGGAAAGCGAGCTCGACGAGCATTTCGGCGGCGCATTCGGCATATTCGGCGGACGGCCGGACAAGACCGCTGTGCTCCTGTTCACGGTGGAACGTGCCAGATGGGTCGCCGACGAAGCATGGCATCCAAAGAAGACAGCTCGACACTTGGAGGATGGGAGTTACGAGTTGTCGGTTCCCTATCGAGATAGCCGGGAACTCGTCATGGAGATCCTTCGGCATGGACCCCATGTGAAGGTCATCGCCCCAGAATCGCTGCGCCTGGAAGTCGCCAAACAGCTATCCGCAGCACTCGGCCAATACACCCCTTAACATAAGGCTAGTCTCATGTTTTGAGACTCACCCAGGGCAAGCTTCCCGTAAGACCAAACCCAGGGAGATTGCCGTGCCTACCTACGTGATCGTTACCGCCATCCTGGCCGGCGCCTGCGGATTTGCGATGGCGTGGCTGTTTCAAAGATCCAAACTCACCGGCGCGCAGGCGACGAGCAAGAGCCAGATCGATGCGCTCCACACAAATGTACTGTCACTTGAGAAGGATATCACTCTGGAGCGCACCGCGGTCGCGGAACTCAGAGACCTGCACATCACCGAGTCTCGGTCCCGCGCGGCGGCGGAAGTCATCGCTGATCAAGTTCCTGGATTGAGAGATCAGTTAGGAGTTCTTCAAAGTCAGCTCAGAGACTACGCCGTCCGGGCCGCGGAACTTGAAACCTCATTGACGGCAAGTCAGCTGGCGAACAAAGAACAGCGCGACCTGCTGGACAAGGCGCAGCAGTCGTTTGAAAGCTCTTTCAAGGCGCTCTCTGCGGACGCTCTGCGGAACAACAATCAATCTTTCCTCGAGCTTGCGCAGTCCAATTTCGCGACGCTGCAAGGAGAGGCTAAGAGCAATCTCGACGCACGGCAGTTGGCGGTTGACCAATTGGTACAGCCGATCAAGGATCAGTTGGCCAAGGTCGACACGAAGCTTGGCGAGCTCGAGTTGCAGCGAGTCGGCGCATATTCCGCTATCCATGATCAATTGAAAACCCTGAACGAGGCGACTCTGCCTGATATCCGAAAAGAAACGGGAAGCCTCGTCAAAGCACTCCGTCAGCCCATGGTCCGTGGCCGGTATGGAGAGATGCAACTCAAGCGAGTCGTCGAGATGGCCGGTATGCTCGATCACTGCGATTTCATCGAGCAGGCAAACCGGGAGACCGAGGACGGGCGCTTACGACCTGACATGGTGGTGAAACTGCCAGGCGGGCGCAATATCGTAATCGACGCCAAGACGCCGATCATGGCCTACTTAGAGGCACTTGAGACCTCGGATGAGGAGGTGCAACGCGCTTGCATGCTTCAACACGCTGAGCAGTTCCGCAGGCACGTTACCGCCCTTGGACGTAAGTCCTACTGGGATCAATTCACCCCGACGCCGGAAATGGTGGTGATGTTTGTTCCCGGAGAAGTGTTTTACAGCGCCGCACTACAGGCGGATCCGACACTTCTCGAATCCAGTGCAGCCGAAAAAGTAGTCCTTACCACACCGGCCACGCTCATCGCGTTGCTTCGCGCCGTGGCCTACGGTTGGCGACATGAAAAGCTCGCGCAAAATGCCGAGGAAATCGCCAAGGTAGGCCGAGAGCTTTTCGACAGGCTTTCCGGCCTTGCGAAGCACTGGTCCGATGTGGGCACCGGCCTCACGAAGGCCGTCGAGGCCTATAACAGGTCAACTGGCACCTTGGAATCGCGGGTCTTGGTTTCGGCGCGCCGGCTAAAGGATTTGAAGACGGTGCCGGAGGAAGCGGAAATCGTGGTCGTCAAGCAGGTGGAGCTGCAGGCGCGATCACTTCAGGCGGAGGAATTGACCGCCCCGTCAATTCAGGGAATTCAACCTGTCCTTAACGGCAGCCATCTCAGTTAGGAGCCCACCGTGTCACGTATCAAGGATTGGTTCACGGAGTTTTGTCTCGTACTAGAGATAACCCCACAATTGGAATATTTGATCGCTGCAGCGGGCGCGGTACCGGCCCTGCTTTTTGCTGTCGGGACGTGGTTTATAACCAGCTTAGACACCTCGGGACCCTACGGCCCGATGGTCGCGGCAGTCGAAGGTCCCTTCGAAATGATCTTTGCGGCGCTGTCAGCGATATCATTCTTTCACCTTGCTTCGAAGGTGGCCAAGCAATACCGCAAAGCTCGCGCCCGACTATATGGTTATTGAAAATCCATCGGCCTTTGTCGTCCACCTAGAAAAGGCGGGCGTGAACAAGCCATGAAGTTTGCCCTCGTCAATGGGCAACGCGAAGAAGCTCGGCCCAATCTTTCAGGCGATTGTCCTGGCTGTGGATGCTTGATGGTGGCAAGGTGCGGAGAAATCCGGGTTCGACACTGGGCTCACCAGGGGAATCGACTTTGCGATCCGTGGTGGGAGAACGAAACGGAATGGCATCGCGCTTGGAAAAACCAGTTTCCCGCTGATTGGCAAGAGTTTGTCCAACGTGCGGAGACCGGTGAACGTCATATCGCAGACGTGAAGACCCCTCGTGGTTGGGTCATCGAATTCCAGCACTCATACCTCAAACCAGATGAGCGCCGATCCCGAGATAGCTTTTACAAAAAGTTGATTTGGGTTGTGGACGGAACCAGACGCAAAAGAGACATCGAGCAGTTTGGTCATGCTTGGCAAGACGGCATACCCGTTGGTGGGAATCCAAGCTTGCGGAAGACGTTTTCCGATAGCTGTCTTTTGCTGCGGGAATGGGCAGACAGCCCTTCGCCTACATTTTTCGATCTCGGTCAAGCGCAAGTCCTGTGGTGGGTGCTTGCTAGAGGCGTCAATGGATCGGCGTATTTGGCGCCGTACTCGCGTGCAAAGTTCATTGAGAGCCATCGTAGCGGGGCAGCAGAAATAGCAGCGAGAGAGTTCGACGAGTTCGTCTCCGAAATCCCCAAACTTGTTGCTAACTACGAGTCATGGGTCGCCGCGCAACGTATTCAACAATACCCGATCGTCAGGAACAGGTCTCGCAGACGCCTTTAGCCCTCGACCCGAAACACAGAACGCCATTGCCGGCCTGACTTACGTGGACAGTGCGCTCGGCAATGCACGATAAGGCTTAGCCTATCGCGCAATGCCGAATTGATGTCGATGGTCGCCATGTTTGATTGGCCTTTGCGCGGTGGAAACTCGAAACAAGCACCCTAAGGGTCCCACCGCACGGACGCCGAGCCCGCTAGACGCCAAACTCTAAGCCCAATCCGGAAGTACCTTATGATGCAAACTGAACGCTTCGAAGTCACTGGCATGACGTGTGGGGGTTGTACTCGCAAGGTGACCGATGTTCTGAAGGCTGTGCCAGGGGTCGATGGAGTCGACGTGTCGCTGGTGGATCACTCAGCCAAGGTGAGTTTTGACACGAAAGTGACCTCGCTAGGCCAGCTCGAATCGGTCGTACGAAACGCCAGCTATGGCGTGGGCGCGGGTGGCGTCACGCATTCCGCGCAGAGGAAAGGCGGTTGTTGCGGATAGACGCCGCGCTTCACTATCAATGATTGTCCCGAATACCAGCACTGAGCCGAGAGCCGCTGGCGACCACCCCCATCTCGGTGAAATTGAATCACGCAGGAACCGTAATATGAATCACTCACTTCTCGCCGTCGTCGGCAGCTCCCTTTTGGCAATTGCGTCACTCGCGACGGCTGACGATTCCATGATGAATCACGGTCATATGGCCATGATGCAGGCCATGGACACCAATGGTGATGGCAAGATCTCCAAGGACGAGTACATCGCCTATTACGAGAAGATGTGGATGAAAATGAAAAAGGACGAGAACGGCATGGTCGACGTCAAATCAATGGGGATGGGCGACGGAATGATGCAAGACAAAGCGACATCGAAGGACAGCATGTCTCATTGACACCGAGAGCCGCGTCGATCGAGGCTGTCAGAAGCATCGTGTGTTGAGCCGGTCCCGTCATGGAGAAGCCGCTTCGAGCCGTCGCATCCCGCCCCACGATTTCCACAAGACGTGGCGACTATACCGGACATTCACGGGGTAGCGCTCCCGTCCTTTCCGGCGCCGATCGTGGTCCAGTCCCAGGTTTTCATGTTTCCAGGAGAAAACATGTAGCCGAAAGAGATGGCAACATTCCAATTGGGCCAGATTGCGACTTGGTCGATTCGGGCGAACGCCGCCTCCAGTCGAAGTAGTTTGATTCCAACTCGCCGTTGACGAGGAAGTCACGACTGAGCACGTCTTGCCAGGTGGCGACGGCAGGCAACTCCGGTAGCTGACGCGCCTCGATTCGCGGCTCAAAAGGCGGCGAGGCCGCGTGGAGATTCGCGCGCTCATCGTTTCCATGCGGCGCTAGAACACAGCCGCCGGCTCCGGTGGCAAGTACCAAGGCGATTGCTAGGGTTCGGTAGACGGTGGACAAAGCGTTCCAACCGCCATTCGCTGGTTTCTGTAATCGGATTGATACCGAGCGGCACGCATCTCTATATTCGGGTGATTCGCAGCCGGAGCGCGTTGCCGATGACCGAGACGGAGCTCAAACTCATTGCGGCCGCCGCGATGATGGGACTCAAGAGAATGCCAAAGGCGGGATAGAGCACTCCGGCGGCCACGGGAATCCCGACGACGTTATAGACAAACGCGAGCACAAGGTTTTCTCGAATATTGCCCATGGTGGCGTGACTCAAGGCCCGGGCCCGGGCAATGCCGGCAAGATCGCCCTTCACGAGAGTGATGCCCGCACTCTGTATGGCGACATCGGTTCCCGTACCCATCGCGATGCCGACATCGGCTTCGGCGAGCGCGGGTGCGTCGTTGACCCCGTCCCCGGCCATCGCGACCACGCGCCCCTCCTTTTTGAGGCGTCGAACGATGGCGTTTTTCTGATCGGGCAGTACGTCGGCTTCGACTTCGGTGATCCCGAGCTTCGATGCGACCGCCTGCGCCGTGGTTCGGTTGTCTCCCGTGACCATGACGATTCGCAATCCTTCTTTGCGTAAGGCGTCGAGGGCGCCCATCGTGGTCGCCTTGATCGGATCGGCGACCGCGATGATGCCGGCCGGCTTATCGTCGACTGCCACGAAAAGAGCCGTGGCGCCGTCCTTGCGCAGGGTGTCGGCGCGAGCCTCGAGGTCGGCACTCGCCACCCCACGGTCCTTGAGAAGCGCCGCATTGCCGACAGCCACCTGCCGACCCGCGATGGTCCCGGTGACCCCCTTGCCGGTGACGGACGTGAAGTTCGTGAACTCTTGCAGAGCCACCTTACGGTCTGCGGCCGCGCTTAAGATCGCGGCGGCCAACGGATGTTCGCTGGATTTTTCCAGACTCGCGCCGAAGGAGAGGACGGTGGATTCATCGAAACCGGCCGCCGGCACAACCGCCGTGACACGCGGCTTGCCCTCTGTGAGCGTGCCGGTCTTATCCACCACCAGCGTATTGACCTTCTCGAACCGTTCGAGTGCTTCGGCGTTCTTGATGAGGACGCCGGCGCTGGCGCCCTTGCCGACCCCGACCATGATGGACATCGGTGTGGCGAGTCCGAGCGCACAGGGGCAGGCGATGATGAGCACGGATACGGCGGCAACCACCGCGAGGCCCAGCGCCGGAGGCGGCGCCCACACCATCCAGGCGACAAACGCCAAGACCGCCGAGGCCATGACAGCCGGAACGAACCACGCGGCGACTGAGTCCGCCAGGCGCTGAATGGGCGCCCGACTGCGCTGTGCGTTGGCCACCATGTGCACGATCCGGGACAGCATCGTGTCGGCACCGACTTTCTCCGCGGTCATCACGATAGCGCCCGTACCGTTGGTGGTGCCGCCGATTACCTTGGCCCCCACGGTCTTTGCGACTGGCATCGATTCGCCAGTCACCATCGATTCATCGACGGAGCTCGTCCCTTCCGTTACAGACCCGTCTACCGGAACCGCTTCACCGGGGCGCACCCGCAGTCGGTCGCCCACGTGAACTTGATCGAGCGACACCTCCTCGTCGGTACCATCCGCACGAAGGCGCCGCGCCGTCTTGGGCGCTAATTTCAGAAGCGCCCGAATAGCCCCGCCGGTCTTCTCCCTCGCCCGCAACTCGAGAACCTGACCGAGCAGCACGAGAACCGTCACCACGGCCGCGGCTTCGTAGTAGACCGGAATCATGCCGCCGTGCTGACGAACGCTTGCCGGGAACAGCCCAGGAGCGAAGGTCGCGACCAAACTGTACCCGTAGGCAGCGCCTACCCCTAATGCAATCAAGGTGAACATGTTGGGGGATCGGTTCAGGACCGACGCCCACGCTCGCTGGAAGAACGGCAACGCGCACCAGAACACGATCGGTGTTGCGAGGGCGAACTGAATCCACATCGACGCCGTCGTCGACACGATGTGTTCAATGTTCAATAGCCCAAGGTGGCCGCCCATCTCCAGGACGAAGATGGGTGTCGCGAGAATCGCGCCAATCACGAAACGCCGGGTCATGTCCTTCAGTTCAGGATTAGATCCTTCGGCTTCCGGAATGCCCTCCGGCTCCAGCGCCATGCCACAGATCGGACAACTGCCGGGCGCATCACGCCGGATCTGCGGATGCATCGGACAGGTGTAGATCGTTCCCGTGGGTTCTGGTGCCACTGGACGTGCCGGGACGCCGGCGACAGCCTTGTCGGCAGGCTCCAGAAACCGAGCCGGATCCGCTAGAAACTTCGCCTTGCAACCGTCGCTACAGAAATAGTAGGTCTGTCCATCGTGCTCGGCCCGATGTTTCGCGGTGGCAGGATTCACGATCATGCCGCAGACGGGATCATGGGTGTCGCCCGCAGCGGCCGACACCGCTGCTCCTTGCACTGCATCCGCGTCATTGGCCGTTTGTGCGCCGCAACAAGTTTTTTGGGTTGTCGGCGTCATGAACTGTCCTCGGGGACGGTGAAGGGGCGGCATAGACTATGCCTAGGCTCCGCGCCTATGTACGGAGTCAAGTGATGCCCAAACAGCGTCCACTCAGGTTCCCGCTACAGTCCCCTTCCGATCAGACGCCGCCGTAGTGGGACGCTCGCTCGGGTGGCCGAGGTGGGGGTCAAAACTCCACGGTGCTACCCACGTCGGCGTCTGTTGGCCGTCCCACATAGCGCTGGCGGCGTGCGCCCCCCCGAGCTAGGCGGACTATGAAACTTCCGGGTGGGAAGTTCCGCATTCCAAAGATCGTCAGCGCGAGCCATGCGTATTCATCAATTGGACCGACCTGATCGCGTTAGATACGCTATGAAGTACGCAGTAACCTTAAGGACACCAATCGTCGCCGCAGTACCGGCACCTGGTCACGGGCGAATGCCTGTAAATCGGTATCGGCGCCATTGACGGCTTCTTGCCCGTACAAGGTAAGCGCATCCTGCTGCGCTTGAATCTGCTGGACTACGTAGCGCTGATCGGAATAACTACTCATCGTAGTGGGCGGATCCAGAGTCGGAGTAGGCCAACCTTTCTCAACTGAGAGCGTCGCCAGGTGTCGGCTCGCAACGTTGCCATCATCCAGAATCTGCTTGGCAACTGCAAGGATCGCTGGATCTTTTGACATCGTGAGTGCGTCTCGTGAATCGGCTATCTCCTGATTGCCCGATCTCTCGGCCTTTCTAACAAAATCAGTGTCCGCTGGAAACTGATCGGCGGCGCGGCCAAGAGTCGTCGCCCCAAGATAGAAAAGCGTCATCACAAAAGCCATTTTGGCGAGCATCTGTTTATCTCTCCCGAGTGACAAGTTACGCGACAGCCGATTTGAATCGAGCGGGCAATTGGAGCGTCTGACAGCGCTTTGCCCAAGGCCGGGGCCCGCATGGGCCCCGCAGCGTCCCGCCGACATGGTTCAGGGCGGACGCTATGCGCGCAAAGTAGTTGGTGTCGACCGGGTGGTGTTCACTGCCGTCGAGATGCGCCCGATGATGCAGGCTTTGCAGCGACGTGTGCGAATTGACCACGAGCTTCGATTCCTCGATTGCGTTGATGCAGAATACTTCCGCCGCATTATGGTTGAGCCAGACAATCGCGTAGTTGAGGGCGCTCATGCTGTCAGGGCCGGGAGATCTGGCATGACATTTCTTCAGCCACCACGGTCGTGAGGTTGATTAGCTTTTGTGACCCCTATCCGCACTGGTCGGGCCTGGGATCGTGGCCGTTGGTCGGAGCCACGCCGGCGGTCCCGAACCCGGTCTTAATCACGGTTTCCTGGATCTGCGGCGGCGATACCAGGGCCGGCGCATAGACGACGGTCACCTCGCCGGAAGCGATCGATATCTGCACATCGTCGACGCCGCTTAATCGGCGCAGCGCAAGCGATAGTTTGTTCGTGCAGCCGCCACACTGCATGCCTGTGACGAAGAAGCTATCGGTTTGCAGGTTGCCACTGGCCGCCGTCATTTCATGACGACCGAAGGTCCGTGAGACATTGCTGTGCCGGCCGGGCGGCCTCGGTGGTCGCTGCTTTTGAGATCGCCGGTGCCGTCGCCACCAGGCAGGCGATGGTCGTGTACCAGGCGCGACGCGGATCGCGGGTGTTGATGGTACCTGGCGATGTCGCTTTCATGGCCTGGACTTCTGAACCGTTCAGGCAGCCATGGTGCAGCGCTAGGGCGAGGGCCGTCTGTTCGCTGGGACACAAGGCTGCGCGCGCGTAAAAGAGCGGATATTACGGAGCTTCGGAAGGAATGCCGGTGAGAGTTGGTACATCGAGATCATATCCCCGACGGCGACTGTAGAAGTCCTACGAGCAACTGATATTTCCTGGAATGTCTTGGGCCTGAAGCTGGCTCTAAAACGAGCGTCGACATGACTCGCTTTTCGCATCTTCCAGCTCCGACGACGCGCCTGGCAATGCAGCGTTAGCACACCGAAGACTGCTGGACTGCCATAGCTCGATCCGACGCTCGTCGGTGGGGTCGAAAAGCTCCGTAAGGCGTCACGCCGCGAACTCTGGATGTGTGATAGCGAACAGACGCCGCTGACCGTCGAAGCGCAGGCTCAATCAGGGTTCCGCCAGTCTGCGCAGCCTATCGAGGATCTAGTGCCTCGGCATCCTTCCACAACGAGACAGCTATGTTACGCAGCATGAAGGATATGGAACATTACACGCTTGGTGCGACTGACGGCATCATCGGCCGGGTAAGGGATTTTTATTTTGATGACGAATCGTGGGTCATTCGCTGCTTGGTCGTAAATGCGGGCGCGGGGCAGGCCCAGCGCACGGTTCTCATCTCGCCCATTTCGATCGGGCAGCCAAATTGGTCCGAAAAGATCCTTCCCGTCTCGCTCACGAGACACGCGCAAGCCGCAGCTCGGTTGTAGCGATCATGCTGAGTTACAAGATTGAACGTTGCGACCGCCCCGCGCGACGGTAAGCAAGACATGCGTCCCTTGATCGCCGGCAACTGGAAGATGCACGGAACGGGCCCGCAACTCCCGGAAATTGCTGCAATTGCGGCCCGGGTCCGGGCAACGGCTCCAACCGCCGACATTCTAATCTGCCCCCCCTCGACGCTGATCACGCGCGCCGTACAAGCGGCCGGCGGCGGGATCGCGATCGGTGGGCAGAACTGCGCCGCGGAAATCTGTGGCGCATTCACCGGGGATGTGAGCGCCGAGATGCTGAAAGAGGCAGGAGCCGCCTGGGTCATCGTCGGCCACTCGGAGCGGCGCCAGCATCACGGCGAGACGGATGCGATGGTGGCCGCGAAAGCAAAGGCAGCGTGGCGCGCCGGACTCCTCGCGATCATCTGCATCGGTGAGACCGAGGCGCAGCGGCGCGCCGGCAATGCACTCGCCGTGTGCACCGATCAGATCGCGGGCAGCGTGCCCGAGGGAATGACCGCATACGGCAACGCCATCGGTTATGAACCCTTATGGGCGATTGGAACGGGCCACACGCCGAGTCTCGAGGAGATTGGGCAGATGCACTCGCATATTCGTCAATGTCTCGTTGCGCGCTGGGGAGCCGACGGCAGGGAGGTTCGGCTACTCTACGGCGGGTCGGTAAACCCGAGAAACGCGCGCGCGGTCCTTGCTGTGACGGAGGTCGGCGGCGCGCTGGTCGGTGGCGCGAGCCTGAAGGCCACGGATTTCGAAGCGATTGTCAGCCAGATTCCAGCGCATGTTTAAGGACGTTCAATCGACTTCGGCGCCACCAGTGAGGCGGGTGGGAATTGCGGCCGACCATGGAGGGTTCGTGCTGAAGGCGGAATTGTCTGACGCGCTCCGCGCCGCGGGCTATGAGATCGAAGACTACGGCGCGTACGAACTCGACTCGGCTGACGATTATCCCGACTTCATTATTCCGTTGGCGCGCGCGGTGGCCGATGCGCGTGTGGAGCGCGCCGTCGCACTCTGCGGCAGTGGAGTCGGCGCATCGGTCGCCGCGAACAAAATCCCTGGGGTACGCGCCGGGCTGATACACGATGTGTTCTCCGCCCACCAGGGCGTCGAAGACGATGACATGAATGTTCTTTGTTTAGGCGGCAAGGTGATCGGGTCCGGGCTTGCGCTGGAACTGGTTGAAACTTTTCTCCATGCCCACTTCAGCAAAGCCCCTCGCCACCGACGTCGGTTGGCGAAGGTCAAAGCACTCGAAAGCTAGGAATCCCGAACCATGACAACCACCACGCTCACGCCTGAACTGCTCCACAAGGTCAACGCTTACTGGCGCGCCGCGAATTACGTATCGGTCGGACAGATCTACCTCTATGACAATCCTCTGTTGAAACGACCCTTGCAACTGTCTGACGTCAAGCCGCTCGTCGTCAGCCATTGGGGCACGACGCCGGGCCAGAATTTCATCTACGTGCACTTGAACCGGGTCATCAACAAATATGACTTGGATATGTTCTACGTTGCGGGCCCCGGTCACGGCGGCCCGGCGATCGTGGGCAACGTGTACTTGGAAGGCACCTGGAGTGAGGTGTACCCCAACGTGACCCAAGATGAAGCCGGACTCAAGGAGCTGTTCAAGCAATTTTCCTTTCCCGGCGGTATCTCGAGCCACGTGGCCCCGACGACTCCCGGATCGATTCATGAGGGGGGCGAGCTGGGTTATTCCTTGAGTCACGCCTTTGGCGCCGCTTTTGACAATCCCGGGCTGATCGTCGCCTGCGTGATCGGTGACGGTGAGGCGGAAACCGGTCCCCTCGCAACCTCCTGGCAATCCAACAAGTTCCTGGACCCCGTGACGGATGGCGCCGTATTACCGATCTTGCATTTGAATGGCTACAAGATCAGCAATCCCACGGTGCTCGCGCGCATCGAGGGTGTGGAATTGGAACAGTTCCTGCGCGGCTGCGGCTGGGCGCCACTCTTCGTTGAAGGCGACGATCCAGACACGATGCATGAACGCATGGCAACCGTGATGGAATCCGCGATCGAAGAAATCCGGCGGATTCAGGCGAATGCACGCAACAAGCAAGATCCCTCCAGACCACGCTGGCCGATGATCGTGTTGAAATCGCCCAAAGGTTGGACGGGGCCAAAAGTCGTCGACGGATTGCAGATCGAAGGGACTTTTAGAGCACACCAGGTTCCGATGCTGGTGGATCCGGAGCATCCCGAGCACGTGCCGCTACTCGAGAACTGGATGAGGAGCTATAAACCGGAGGAATTGTTCGACCAGAGTGGCCGTTTGAATCCGGAATTGGCAGAGCTTGCGCCGAAAGGCGATCGGCGGATGGGCGCGAATCCACACGCGAACGGCGGTCTGTTGCTGCATGATCTCAAGATGCCCGACTTTCATGACCACGCGGTGCCTGTGGCCTCTCCCGGCGCCGTCGAAGGGCACGATACCCAGGTGCTGGGGACCTTCCTGCGCGAAGTGTCCAGGCTGAATCAAGAACAGCGGAATTTCCGCATCTTCGGCCCCGACGAGACGCTCTCGAACCTCCTGGGCGCGGTGTTCGAGGTCACCGCCAGGCAATGGGATGCCCGGCAGGTGGGCAATGACGAATTCCTCGCGCCCCAGGGCCAGGTGCTCGACTCGATGCTGAGCGAACATCAGTGCGAGGGATGGTTGGAGGGCTACCTTTTGACCGGACGTCACGGGCTGTTCAACAGCTACGAGGCCTTCATTCGCATCATCGACTCGATGTTCAGCCAACACGCGAAGTGGCTCAAGGTGTGCCGGGAACTGCCCTGGCGGCGGCCGATTTCCTCGCTGAACTATCTGCTGGCCTCTCACGTCTGGCAGCAGGATCACAACGGCTTCACCCACCAAG
>Ga0182016_10004696_pt1 | contig 15005 bp, 11 predicted proteins | sample 712S2MmetaG_FD_120491 | JGI IMG/M metagenome (GOLD analysis project Ga0182016, IMG submission 120491) | Permafrost microbial communities from Stordalen Mire, Sweden - 712S2M metaG | ecosystem: Environmental > Terrestrial > Soil > Wetlands > Permafrost | place: Sweden: Stordalen | collected...
CCTCACCGCTCGCCTCATGCCAGCCGAGGAGACCGAGCCGGGGCAGACTAAGCAGCATGACGCGGAGATCCTCGCATCCTTGCCGGGAGTGGGAAGGACCGTCCTCGCCACGCTGCTCGCAGAAGCCTGGGATGCCCTGCAGCGACGAGATTACGCCGCCTTGCGCAGTTTGACAGGGGTCGCGCCGGTGACCAAGCGGTCGGGCAAGAGTTGCATCGTCGTTCGACGACAAGCCTGCCACCATCGGCTCGCCAATGCCGTCTATCAATGGGCGCGCGTCGCCGTGCAGCACGATCCGCGCAGCCGTTCCACGCACAACTGCGACGCCGTGGTCATAGCCACGGTCGAGCCCTGCGATCCGTGGCGGACCGCCTCCTAAACCTGCGCCATGCTCAAGTCCGGCGCCACATTCAACCCCTCCCTGTCGCCCAAAAATCAACTTGATATACGGTGGGGAGCCCCCCCGCTTTGAGTTTGGCCGCGCCGAAAAATGACACGTTGGGTAGATTCCGAGCCTGTCGTCGCCGCCCAGCTGGTTCATATTGGTGGATGGAAGCCGAATTGATGGAGAAGCAGGCCAAATGTCTTCTCGCAATCGACAGCGAAGTTCCTGCGCGAATGCCGGTTTAGCGCCTCAGAGTCCTTTCAGCGAATCAGTCCAAGGAGATTAAAGTGAGCATCGAAGAACGGATTGCCGCGATGCGCGCCGCGCATGCTGCCCAAGGGCGCGTAGCGCCCGACGAAAAGACGGTGCACATAGATCTGGCCAAACTGGAGGTTGCGGTCGATAAGGCGCGCTCCGGCGAAAGCGTCCCTGAGATCGCCAACAATACGGTCGTTAGAATCTTGGACCGCAGAGATCTGAGCGACAAGGCTAAGCTTGAAGCTGTGGTGGTGTTCCTAACCGCAAGAGAAAACAATTATAATGACGTCCAAAGGAATTTCGCCGAATTTGAAGCTTTTTTCACCGATGAACAGAGCAAGCGAACGCAGGTAAGCGAACAGCATATCCAGCGCCTAATGGCAGAGCTGGAAGACGGTACAAAATCGACAATCGAGCACATTTTACATGATTTTAATATAGTCAACGCCGGCGCCGGAAATATCAAGCAACTGTTAAGGGTGATGGAAAAAGCGAGAGTTGACGGGACCACGGTCGAGATCCTAACCGACGCCTACCGCTTGAACGAAAAACTGCTAACGGAACTCACCTCGCTGAAGGAACGGGTTGCGGCCGACCAGGAAGAGGAAGTCTTGGTCGGGAAGGCCCATAACCGCCTTCAGATCCGTAAAAGCGAGAGTGAACAAGGGGCCTTGAATAAATTTTTGAATATATTCGGCAACAACGAAGCGATCGAATATGACCTGATCGGCGCCATTCATAGATTGAGTTCGATAAAGCTGAAGGTGCAACATACGCAGCGACTTATTGGCGAGAAGGAGGGGCAGCGCAATAAAAAACTAGAAGACGGCGAGCTCGTGATCCTCCGCACCGTTGATGCTACCGAAGGCGGGTTTACGGATCAGATCCTTGAAACAGCGAAAGACAGCCTCGCGCTCATCAAAGGTACGCGCGCTTCGATCGAAAAATTGATCGCGGCCAATGCCAAGAGCCGGGCGACCTCCGCTGAAATTGCGAAATCCTTGAGCGCCACCACGGGGCGTGAAACCATTCTAAAGGGCGCGTTGCAAGTGGTCGCGAAACAAACGCACCTGCAAGGCGAAAAGCTCGGCGCCGAAGTCGAAATGCTCACCCAGGAGAAAGCGAAAGCTGCCGGGGATGAGGGCGAAGTCACGCTAATCACTGTGAGACTGGACAAAGTATCCCAGGCCAATCAGGGCGCCTTGGAATACGAACGGGTCCTCGAAACCAAGGTCGTCTCCTTTGAGATGCTAGCGTCCGCCAACGTGCAGGCAGAGGCGCGGGCGCAGCAGTTCGACACCTTGGTCGAGTCCCACCACGAATTGTTGTCCAACCTGCAGCAGCAGGCGCTACCCGTAACAGCAAGCGCACTCGAGATGGGACTTCAGCAGGGTATTGCCCTGCGGGACGGACTGCTGGCCGCCGGCGTCCGCGACGCCACGAAGAAAGCGGAAGTCATATTCGGGTCAAATCTCGAGGGAGCAACCGAGGCTCAAATCCGGATCGAAGCCGAAAACCTCGATCAAATGCGCGTCGCTATCGCAGCCTTGGACAAGGCGCAGACGTTGATCACCGGTCGGACGGATCAAGCTATTGAACATGGATTGGCGTCGTTAGAACTCGTTGAAAAAGTGACGGCGTCGGCGGAAGCCGTTCGCGCCGCGATGTCAGACTTCCAGAAGGTTGGCGCCCTAATGTCGTCTCGCGAAGGCGTTCCGGCCTCCAGCGCGCCTGTTGGCGAATTATCCGCGACGCTAAGAGAAGCGGCGCCCGCGCCGCCCGCTTAGATGCGCGTCAGTGGCTCTCGATCGGGCGCACTCGGCGGTCACCGACGGCCTACCTCATGGCGTTTAGATTGCACTGAAATATGAGCCTATTGACGAGCGTCCCGAACTACGTCGTCGATCGAGAGAAGCCATTCTTGCTTCAGGTCAAGTTTGACGACTATGCGAAGCTTCTTTCCGCGATTTCAGCCGAGATCGCCGACACGGAAAACGAAAGAGACGCTGCGACCGCCGCCTATCTAAATCAGAGGTCTTCTCGCGCCGCGCTTACCCGCTATGTCGGTTTGAACATTAGGCTGACCGAATTGCACACCGTATTGGCTTCCGCGGGCGTCAACAATATGTGGATAAGGGGCGAGCCCGGCACTGGGAAAACCGCCTTGGTTGAAGAATTTATCCGTGCGCGTACGGAAAAGCGCCTGAGCAGCGCCATGCTCGGCGGCCCCTTCTTTCTATTCAATGTCAGCCTTTTTTTGACCCGGCCGCCTTCGGCATGGGTTGAGGATTTCAACAAGTCCCTGGAATTCGTAAAGAATAGTCGCGGCTTACTGATCATCGATCACATCGACGATCTCGTGAAGGCCTCGGGTGATTGTTCCGATCGTTTAATGCAATCCTTGATCGCTTGTCTGGAAAGCAATGACGAGATCCAAGCCATCATCATATCCGACGCCAAGAACAACGCATCGGTCGCCAACGCCTCGACCGGGATTTTTCGCTGTTTCCAGGTGTTGGAGACGGCGGAGCAAAGCCTGGATAGTTTGAAACCGGTTCTAATGTCGCATTTTCGTAGGCTCAGCGAAGTTCATCACATAAATTACAGCGAACCTGTAGCCGACGAAATCATTCGGCTGTTGGGCCGCTATCCCGGCCGCGCGTTCACCTCGAGCAAACGCCCTGAAAAGGCGATTTCCTTCGCCGATAAGGTCGGCGCGATGGTCCGCATAAACGTGTTTGCCGAGCCGGTCGAATTGGCCGAGCTGCGCGATTCGATGGGCGCATTGGGCGATGCACTGGCGGTCGCTCGCCACAACAATGGGGCGGCCCCCTCCCCACTCGCGACCATCGAGGCCAAACTTGCAGAACTGCGATCGGCGTATAACGAAGCCAACAAAAAATATGAGAACAAGTTCGGCCCATATCTAAAAGCTAAAAACGTGCTTGATGGAATCGAGAGTCGGCTGGGGCCGTTAGAAGCAAAACAGCAAGAAGACCGGACCTCGGATGAGAAACGGGATTTTAACACGCTGAAGGATGGACTGACGCCCGCGCGCAAAAAAGTCGCTCGCGAAGAGCGGGAACTCTACCATATTCGACCCGAGGTCACAAAGGCGGATGTGCGCAAGATATTCAGCGACTGCTCGGGCGTCCCGCTTTCGAATCTTTCCGCGAACAAGCTCGAGCGCCTTTCAACGCTTGAGACTGATCTAGGCTGCGAGATTTTCGGTCAAGAGGCTCCTGTGAAGGCCGTCGCTAAAGTCTGGCGCGAGCGCGAGCTGGGCGTGAGCGATCCGTCTCGTCCCGCTGGCGTGCTGCTTTTCACGGGCGGAACGGGCTTGGGAAAAACAGAGTTGACCAGAGTCTTGGCGCGCTGGGATGGCGGAGAGGCCGCGCTTCCCGCCGTCCTTCGCATGAGCGAGTTCAAAGATAAGAGCGCGGTATCGAGGTTGACGGGCGCCGCTCCTGGGTTGGTTGGATTCGACGAGGGAGCGCCGACGATCGAGGAATGCGAGAACAAGGACATCGTCGTCTTTGATGAAATCGACAAGGCCGACCCCAATATCTATGACGTCATGATGCAAATTCTTGAGGAGGGCGAAATCACACTCTCCAACGGGAAGAAAATCAGCTTCAAGGGCAAGTTGATGATCATAACGACGAACGCTGTTACGGCGGACGATATAACTGAAGACGAACTCAATAAGCAAGACGGGTATCAGGAAAAAATCCGGACCGTATTGTGCGAGGCCACATCCAAGGACAGCGGGTTGGCGCTGTTCCGTCCGGAGTTTATCGGACGCGTCGACGAGGTCTATGTCTACAAAAAGCTAGATCAAGAAACGGCATTAAAAATACTGCGAAAAGAGCTGAAGAAGATTAATCGCGACTATCAGGAGCGCGGGATCTCGATCGATTCCGACGACGCGGTGTTGCGGCCGATTATCGAAAAGCACTATGTCCCCTCCCAGGGCGGTCGTAGTCCACGGCAAATCGTCAAAAAGCGCGTGCGGCCCATGGTGACTGACTACCTCATGGGACGAATGCTGGAAAAAAGAGGCGATGAGTCGCCCTTGAACGAAAAGCTGCAGCTGACATTCGATGTCGTCAGCGACACCTTCGGTCTTGCCCGAACGTCTGCGCCGTGATCCCGGCGGGAGGCGCCGCCTGGAAGGCGTAAGTATTTTCCGCTCCTGTCGACGAAGGATTCCATCGCTTATGTCTTAGACGTCGCCAGCAGGGTCATTTGGTCTAACCCGAACGCGCCGCAATCGCCGGAGTCACACGGCATTGGCTAACGGCGCTGCACGGGGACAGCCAGGATCGAGACGAGCGAACCGGAACGCGGTTCCGGGCCTTAATGGACGCGGAAGGGCAATCACATGGAAAACAGTCGCATCGAGGGCATCGGTCATCAAGTCAAAGGGGCCCTCATGGAAAGTCTCGGCAAGGCTATCGGCGACGCGAAGCTCGCCGCGGATGGAGCTGCCGAGCGGGAGCTCGGCGACCGGTTGAACGTCGCCGGCCCAGGCGGGGATCAACTGATCGGGGTCGACGCCGATCGCGTTAAGGGAATCGCCCATCAGGTCAAAGGCGCTTTGATGCAAGGTCTGGGCAACATCGTAGGCAATCCGCAACTGGAGGCCGATGGCGCCGCTGAGCGGTCGGCCGGCAAAGCGCAGAATGCCGTTGGCAGCGCCAGAGACTTGGCGCGCGATGCAGTCGTCAACAAAGTTGCGGCGGGAAATGCCCGCGCCGACAACGTCGATCAGACCACCGAACGTTCGAAGCTTTAGATGCACTCCGGCCAACGATACGGCGACCACCGTGGCCGAAACTCGACGAAGGTGCCTTGGTTGCCCGAAATGGCAATCTTTTCGCGGACGTTTCATTCATGACTCAGTCTCATAATACCTCTAGGATCTTGCAGGACCCTAAGGAAGCCCGCACTGCGGCCATCGGGGGGGACCGCGAGGGCAGGAACCAAACCCCTTCCAGCCCCGTCGTTGCGGCGACGACGCGATCCATCGCAATGCAGTGGTTTCTGCATGACTTACCGTTTATCGCCATGCTGGTGTTGGCCCTCTTGGGTCTCGTCCTGAGGTTGCCGGTCAGCTACTGGATTATATTAACTCCAGTCTTCGGCGTTATTTCGATCGCCGAGGGGTGGAGTCAATTCGAAAGCCGCGGCGAACGCCTAGGGCTTGTCTACAGGTTGGCTGCAATTTGGGGGGCGCTCCTGCTCGCCATTTATCTCCTCTACAACAGCGGCGTACAGGGCGTCATGAACGCCAATGCGACGTCGCTCGCCATGATGATCCTGCTCGCTCTTGGCACGTTTGTGGCAGGCGTGCAGGCAAGGGTCTGGCAAATCTGCGGGATCGGCGCAGTCTTGTTTCTGGCCGTGCCCGGCCTGGGTTGGCTCGATCAGTCGCCTCTACTACTGGCGGCCGCAACAGCCTTCTTCATCGCACTGGGCGGCCTTGCTTGGTGGGTTACCCGTGGTGGCAGGGGCGATATCAAATCGACTTGAAATTGCTTTCGGGCGGCAAGTGTTCACGGGACCTGACGGCGAGGACCCGATCAGAGCGGACCACTTGCCAGGGAAGCGTCGCCTTAGATTCTGAGCATCGCGAGAGTTGGCGTTCCTGATCGAAATCAGTTACGCGCGCGCGTGCTTCGAGCTGACTTATTGAAGAGTCTCTGCGCTCCTAAATCTCGACGTCGAATCGATGGGGGTCGTTGTCGCAGCTGGTGGGGGGTGTGCCGTGCCCGCTGAGTGCAGCGACCGCTACGCATCGCCGTTCAGCGTTCCTCTTATTGCGTTTTGTCTTCGCGTCGAATCGGGCTGCCTTCTTCCTCGTGCGGGTCGCGCTTTGTCGAGATAGCACTTCTACGCGCCAATACCCGCACCTTCCCGCTTTGACTCGTCTCTCTGCGGATTTCGAACCTGTCGGCAAACAGGCCGCGCGCCCCTAAATTCCAAGCTCGCGCGATATCCGTCGCGCAACCACGCGGTCTTTATGATGTTGATCGCCGCGGACCCGCCAGGGTGAGTAGATTCCGAATCTTGCGCCCTCCCCAGATTGCTGAAGGCAATCCCCAGCTTTGCATGGTCTATAGATTTGATGAGCGCGCATGGAGCCTAACGGTATTCTCGGGCAGATCAGGGCAAGATTATCCTTCCGACCGACGCAGCAGGATACCGGCGCGGGGATTCTACGGGACGCGGTTCAAGTTTTGCCGAAGGGTGCGTCTGGGGAGTTCGTGACTATCCTACCACGCTTGAACTACGCGCCATATCCGGCACCACCATCCGGCACCACCATAAGCTGACTGTGGCCGCGACGGTAATGGCCACCGCCGGTCTCCTGCTCACAATGTAGCGGCGATCATCGGGGTGATGTGCGTCGCTCCCTTCGGGCCGCCGTCGCGGGCTGTTTGCATCGGCGCGCTCTTCGGAATGAGCCACGTCTTCTTCGGGGGTTTGGTCAAGCAGCTCCTCCGAATGATTGTGATCAGCGTCAGTGTGGCCGCCGTCATCACTGCGGTACTGCACCTCAGCTTTACCGGCATCACTATTGCGCCCAAGATCCCGCTGAGGGCGCTGCCCACCACGCGAGACGTCGCGCTGAACGCGCTGATAGCGCTCTCGGCCTGCGCGGCCGCTTCGCTCGCACTAGTAACGCTGCCTCAAATCATCGAAACCACCCCGGGGGCAAGTCGTCGACGCAATCATCGGCGCAGAGATCGCGATCGCGCTCGTTCCGGCCGCCGCGGTGATCGGCATCGGATTGGCGCTCGAACTGCCCGAATAGAGTCGTAACGCCCTCTATCTGCTGCTGCTCGACGTCGTATGCCTAGATCTCATCGGTTGTAGCGCGATCCTCGGTCTGTGGGGCGTCAGCCGCAAGCACCTCGATCCGGAGAAAAGCATCCGCAGCGCCGTTGCCGCGATTCTTGGCGGGATGGCCGGGTTCAACTCGGTCGGCAGCCTGTCCACATAATCCCGCTCGGAAACCAAGAAGCTCTGGTCGACGTCATCCTCCGTCGCCAAGTCGGCGGGAAGGCCGCTGAGACCCTGGCCGCGACGATCGCGGCTCAAATCGCGGCCAAGACTTCGTGCCAATCTGATGTCACCGTGGAGATCATCCCGGTGCTTACCCACTCTGGCATTAGACGGTGAAGGGCGACGCGTCCCACGCGTAGGACGGCTGAGTGGATCGCGCCAATTTGCTAGTTCGTCGCTGGCGAGGACGGACTCGTCACGTAGCGATAGAACACGTACTTCGTCAGCTCCACGAGTCCGAGATAAGCGAGGGTCGCGATCACGAGGAACGCGAAGAAAAACGGCGGAAGTGCAACGAAGCCGAACCAGACGCCGACGAAAGGCAGAAAGGGAAGAGCGATCGCCACGGCGACCGCCCCAATGTTCATGAGCGTGAGAAACTGGCCGGGCTTGCTGCGAAAGAACAGCCGCCGTGTCCGGATACAGAAAACGACCAAGGTTTGAGTGACCATCGATTCGACGAACCAGCCAGTCTGAAACAGGCCCTCACCGGCATGGAATACGCTTAGCAAGACCCAGAAGGTTATGAAATCGAATATGGAGCTCACAGGACCGAAAACCATCATGAAGCGTTCGATCAGCTTGATGTCCCACTTCAATGGCTTGACGACCGTTTCTGGATCGACGTTGTCGAACGGTATCGCAATCTCGGAAACGTTATAGATCAGGTTGTTGAGCAGGATCTGGATCGGCAGCATCGGCAGGAAAGGCAGGATCAACGTGGCGCCGGCCATACTGAACATGTTGCCGAAGTTCGAACTCGCTCCCATCAGGACATATTTGGTCACGTTCTGAACCGCGGCGCGACCGGCAGCAACGGCGTCGCCGACCACCGCGAGATTCGGTTCGAGGAGAATCAAATCGGCCGCTGCGCGAGCCACGTCGGCTGCGCCTTCGACGGAGATTCCGACGTCGGCGGCGTGCAGCGCCGGCGCGTCGTTGATGCCGTCCCCCATGAATCCCACGACATCGCCGCGCCGCTTTAATGCCAGCAGGAGTCTATGTTTCTGCTGCGGATTTATCCGGCAAAATAGATTGGTGCGGGGCAGTTGCCCAATCAGCGCCTCATCGGAGATGCGGTCCAAAGTCTCGCCAGACAGAACTCCCGTGACGGGCACGCCGATCTCAGCGAAGACATGTCGGGAGACCAGCTCGTTGTCGCCCGTCACCACTTTGACAGTGACGCCCGCCTTTTCCAGGTCCCGGATCGTCACACCCGCGCTCGCCTTCGGCGGATCCAGGAAGACCGCGAACCCGGCGAAAACCATATCGGTTCCGTCCGTGATCACGGCGCTGTCGCGGTTTGCGGTGCCGGGCGTAGATGAGGCCAGCCGGCTCGCGATGCCCAGCGCGCGTAGACCTTGCGCACCAAGTCCATCTAGGGTCGCTTGAATGTCAGCGCGCCTCTCCGCGTTGAGAGGCTTCACGACGGCGTCGGCGTCCTGATAATAGCCGGAAAGTCGTAGTATATCCTCGGGGGCGCCCTTTACGAACAACCCGCGTTTCCCTCCGTGCTCGACTAGAACCGAAACCCGCCGCCGTTCAAAATCGAATGGCGCCTCGTCGATCTTCTTGAAGTCCGTCATGTCGAACGGACGCGCGGACAGGATCGCCTCGTCCAGCGGGCTTTTGATGCCCGTCTCGAACTTGCTGTTGACGTAGGCATAGGAAAAGGCGTTCGCACTCTCGGCGCCGCTGCCATCGATCACGTGTAGCAGCTTGATCTTCGCTTCCGTCAGCGTGCCTGTCTTGTCGGTGCACAGAACATTCATGGCGCCGACGTCGTGGATCGCAGACAAACGCTTCACGATCACCTTTCGCTTGGCCATTTGCATGGCCGAGCGGGCGAGCGTAACCGTAACGATCATCGGTAGCAGTTCCGGCGTCAGGCCGACCGCAAGGGCGACGGCGAACATGATCGATTCCAGAAGCGGCCGCGCGAACCAAACATTCACGACGAGCACGAATACGATCAGCGCCACAGTGAAGCGCATCATCAGCATGCTAAAGCGACGAATTCCGAGGGCGAAGTCGGTCGATGGCGGCTTCTCGGCGAGGCTGCTCGCGAGTTGTCCGAGCGCCGACCTGCTGCCGGTCCGGCAGATCAGGATAGTTGCGGTTCCGCTGATTACGGAGGTGCCGGAAAATACGGCGTTGGACGCGCCCGCCGGGTGTTTTTCTCCTGAAGCCGAGTCGCTGACCCATTTCTCGGTGGGATAGGGCTCGCCGGTGAGCAAAGCCTGGTTGACATAAAGGTCACGGCTCTCAAGCAAACGCGAATCCGCGGGAACGAGATCGCCAGCGACTAACTCGACAATATCGCCGGGCGCCAATTGGCTGATCGGAACCGAGACGGCCTTCCCGTCGCGTCTGACGGTCGCCTGAACGGACACCGACGCGCGCAAGGACGCCACCGCATTTTGTGCCCGGACATCTTGGACGAAATCGAACACGATGCTGATCATCACGATGACGACTATGACCACGAAGCTGGCTATCCCACCCGTAAGCGCGGAAACGCCGGCCGCTATCAAGAGGATGATGATCAGCGGGTTCTCAAAACGGACGAGGAACTGGCGCCAAAGCGGCTCGGTTTTCACGTCCGACGCGTTGTTCTCGCCATAGCTCGCGAGCCTTGATTTAAACTCTGCAGTCGTCAAACCCTCGATTGTCGTCTTTAGTCGAGCCAACAGACGGGCCGCCGGTTCACTCCAGATCTGCTCCGGCTCCGGCTCGCCTGACCCGACAGGCTCCGGCGCGACGGGCGGCGAAGGGATGACCGGAGGCGGAGGGATAAGAGCCTTGTCGTCGATTTTGAGGAGTGTCATCGGATAGGATCCTCGACCGTTCGCGCCCGCGCTAAATATTGGAAATCGACGGGAGCGGGTTTGTCAGCGCCACTTAAACCGGAATCATGCCGATTACACTGGGCGGGAAACTACTCGAGGCGACCCGCCGTTGCGGAGAGGGTCGGCGAATTTGACGAAACCGTTCGGGCTTGGCCGGACGGCGTTGGCCGTCGCCACGACGTCCAACGTCTCTTCCATTCTCATCGCCGGAGCGTCCGTCGCGGCAGCTTCGGCGTTCGAGTCGCCGATAGGCGCGAAAATCGAACGCAACGGGGACGCTGACGCGTCCGGGCCGCCTCTGACGGCTTCGTGAAGAGTTATAAACAAGAAGCTGAAGACGACAACGAAGGCCAAGGCCCCCATCGCAAATTGCACCGACAGGAGCGTCCAAAAAATGCCAGCATATTCCAGTTGCCGCATCCAAAGCCAGTTCTCGACATAGACCGCTAGGCTCAGGGCCATGAACACGAAGACGATGCTGATCCCGCCGATCCACGCCGTACGACGCGCCCGAGCACGCGCCCTGGGACTTTCCCAGGCACCGTCCGTCTCGACTTGTCCCGCGGGCTTAGAGGGATGATTGGTCATGGTTCAGCCTTTGCGGATAGCACGGATCGCATCGCCCTCTCCGCCTCCTGGGCATCGTGTATCGGCTGAAGCGGCAAAGACAGGGGCGGAATCTACTCACGCCGGCTTTGAGCGCCAAAGCGGGTCCGGCTCAAGTCGTGGCGAACAACGCCGCGGGAAAGGCTTTTCTATTCGTTACCATTGTCGCATCAAGTCGTTCACGATTAATATAAGATGGATCGATCGTGTCTGCGAGGCGCTGAATGCGAGTCGATCCTGCGACGCATACCTAAAGGCTCCCACACATGCCACCGCCTTCGTCGTACCGCCCGCGAAGACGAGCTATGCGGGAAACTGGGTGACGGTATGAGGAAGGCGGCGTAACGGGGTTGGTGCTGAAACCACCCGAATCTCCCTGAAGGAGCGTTACGCCATGATCGAGAATAGAGTTGTTTGCCTTCGACAGAAAGGGGCAATCGATGATCCTCTCACCGAAATCTTGCGGTCGGGCGCGCGCCGACTGATCGCCCAAGCGGTTGAGGCGGAATTCGAGACTTTTCTGGCCTCGCACGCTGAGCTGGTTCTTCCTGACGGTCGTCAGCGTGTGGTCCGCCACGGCCATGAGCCGGTTCGCGCGGTTCAGACGGGGATCGGCCCGGTCGAAGTGCAAAAGCCGAAGGCCCGTGATCGAGGCGCGACGCCGGGCACGCGGATACGATTCACTTCCAATATCCTGCCCAAATGGGCGCGACGCACCAAGAGCCTCGACGCTCTCCTGCCTGTTCTCTATCTGCGCGGGATTTCCGCGGGCGATTTTCAGGAAGCCCTTGCCGCCTTGCTTGGCAAGGACGCGCCCAATTTATCGCCGTCGGTGATTGCGCGCCTGAAGAGCGACTGGGAAGACGAATATCGGCAATGGCAAGGTCGCGATTTGTCGGCGCGCCATTACGTTTACGTCTGGGCGGACGGCGTCTATTTGCAGGCGCGCATGGAGCCGCAGGCTGAATGCATGCTGGTGCTGATGGGCGCGACGCCGGAGGGCAAGAAGGAGCTGATCGGCTTTCAGACGGGCATGCGAGAGAGCGCCCAAAGTTGGAAGGAACTGCTCGTCGATTTGAAGGCGCGCGGCCTGTCTATCTCGCCGCAAGTGGCCATCGGCGATGGTGCGCTCGGGTTTTGGAAAGCCATCGACGAGGCATTCCCGACGACGCGCCATCAGAGATGTTGGCTGCACAAGACACTGAACGTTCTAGACAAGTTTCCGAAGTCGATGCACCCCAACGCTCACAAGGACTTGCGTGAGATATGGCAGTCGCCGGACCGCGCCGCGGCGAAAGCGGCGATGACGACCTTCGCCGAGAAATATGCGCCCAAATACGACAAGGCCGTCGAATGCCTGATCAAGGATCGCGAGACGCTACTGACGTTCTTCGACTTTCCCGCCGATCATTGGGACCACCTGCGAACATCGAACCCCATTGAAAGCGTCTTCGCGACGGTCAGGCATCGGACCGTCCGCATGAAGGGCGCCTTGTCTCAGGACACCGCGCGTCTCATGGTGTTCAAACTCGTGATGACGGCGTCCCGAACCTGGCGGCGATTGCAAGGTCAAAACCAGTTGCCGAAAGTCATCAACGGTGTAAAATTCAAAGACGGAATCGAAGCCGTCGCCGAAATCAAATCCGCCGCTTGATTCACGCCATCACCTACTTTTCGGCATAGCTCCCGCGAAGATTGTGTGCTGCGCTTTGAGTACTTTCCGAGTCTACCTACGGGGCGCTCGCTTAGGGCATCCTCGCATCGGCGACGGGAGCCTTGGGGCCCCGCAGAGGATACAACGATGGCGGAGTTGGAAATCACGAAGATCGAAGACCAGAAGAATGGCCGTTTCGTCTTCAACGTGCGCGTTAACGCCGTCGAGGGAAGGATTGAATTTCCGATCGCGATTCAGGATTTGGGATCGTCAGCCCTGGACGAAACAGCCGTCCTTTGGTCAACGCTGGGCTTTGCCGAAGAGCTGGCCGCTTTGATCCGAGTTCGTCTCGGGGTGGAACTTCGCAATCCTGAGGCTCTGCGAAAGATCGCCTAACCCTGCCGGCTCTCGACGTTGGTCGTTTCGCACGAGCTAACGCGCTTGGCGAATTCGGGCCTAACTCTCCGCCTGCTAGGATCTGCGGCGCGACTGCCCTCGGGCGAGATATTGCCTGCGGGAGGCAGTGCCTTGGGATGCGATATCGGGGACGTTCGTTTGCGATGCGAATTCGCGTCCGCACGCTGATTGCGTGAGTAGTTTCGGGTTCTTTCGTTCGACCGTCCGGTGTGACCCTTTGTGGGCTCAACCCAACCCCTGAGGTCACAATGCCTATGCATGCAAAACATTTCAGAGACGCTTCGGGCATCCCAAGGCGAATCGGCCTAACCGCCGCATTCAGCGCGGCGGCCATTGTCGCCGGCGTCTTCGCCGCTCCGGCCGCCAGCGCGGCCAACAAAGAGATGATTATCAAAACCGGGTCGAGCTTGCTCTACCCGTTGTTCAATTTGTGGGTTCCCGAATAGGTGAAGACCCACAAAGACGTGCGAATAACCCCGCAGAGTACGGAAGCGGAACCGGTATCTCCCAGGCGATCGACGGCACCGTCGAGATCGGCGGATCGGACGCTTATCTCAGCAACGCTCTGGCCAAAGAGCACGCCACTATGATGAATATCCCGCTAGCTATCTCCAGTCAGATGGTGAACTACAATCTGCCGGGATTGGCTGAGAAACATATCAGCCTGAGCGGGCCGGTCCTGGCTCAGATCTTCCAGGGCAAGATCACGGATTGGAGCGACGACGCGATCAAGAAATTGAACCCGGGCGTTGCTCTGCCGGCTCACGAGATCGTTACGATCCATCGCACCGACGGCTCGGGCGACACGTTCATCTTCACCCAATATCTCTCGGCCGGCGCGCCCGAGTGGGAGAAATCACAAGGCTTTGGAACGACCATCAGTTGGCCGCCCGCCCCCGGCGCCATCGGCGCCGTCGGCAACCCCGGCGTGGTGGACGCCATGAAGAACGTGCCCGACTCGATCGGCTATGTCGGCATCAGCTTCAAGACAGCGACTGAGAGCAATAAATTGGGCGAGGCGGCCCTGGAGAATCGGGCGGACAAGTTCGTGCTATCGTCGCCCGCGAGCGTGAAGGCCGCGGCCGACGAGCTGTCAGGCAAGACGCCGGCGGACGAAAGCCTGAGCTTGATATTCGCAGCGGGTGACACGTCCTACCCGATCGTCAACTACGAATACGCCGTCGTAAACTCGAAACAGTCAGACCCGACGATGGGGAGCGATCTCAAGGCGTTCCTATCCTGGGCGATCTTGCCCGAGCACGGCGGCGCGGCGAGCTTCCTCGACGAGGTCAGCTTCGTGGCCCTGCCGCCGGCCATCGAGAAGCTAATTCAAACGCAGATCGACAAGATCGGCGAGAAGTAGACCATGACCGCCGCGGCGCTGAAACCCGCGGTCGGCTCCTTCGCCGCTCGCAGACCGCGGGCAGCCAGGATGGTCAAGAACGTACTGCGGTTCCGCGTTCTCTTGGGGATTCTGGGCGGCGCGGTTCCGGCGAGCTTGACCGCGATTTTGACGTTTCTAGTCGTCTATGCTTGGCCGGCGATCCTCCTCAACGGTTGGGGTTTCGTCGGTGGCAGCGAATGGAATCTCGGCAATTCCTACGGCGACCCGATTGTGAAGAACGGCGTCTCGGTATTGCCGGGCGCGCATTACGCCATCCTGTTCCTCGTCGGCGGCACGCTGCTAACGACGCTAATCGCGATCGCGATCGCAGCCCCGATCGGCATCGGCGCCGCCATTTTTCTCGCCGAAGCCGTGCCTCAG
>Ga0182016_10004700_pt1 | contig 14998 bp, 16 predicted proteins | sample 712S2MmetaG_FD_120491 | JGI IMG/M metagenome (GOLD analysis project Ga0182016, IMG submission 120491) | Permafrost microbial communities from Stordalen Mire, Sweden - 712S2M metaG | ecosystem: Environmental > Terrestrial > Soil > Wetlands > Permafrost | place: Sweden: Stordalen | collected...
AGGATGTCAAAGGCGGGTTTCGCACCGCCTAACGGTCGTCACCTTCGACTAACGCCCGTCCGCGCCGCCCCGCCCCAGCCTTCCCCAAAATTCAGTATCCTGACCCTATGATTGAAGCTCCCGGAAGAGTCAAGGATCTGTCTGGTCCGCCCACTTTCGCCACCGCCGAGGAGGAGCGCCGCCATCGCAAAGTCCATCTCGCCGGCGCGTTCCGCTTGTTCGCGCGCTTCGGGTTCGACGAAGGCGTCGCCGGCCACATCACCGCGCGCGATCCCGAACATCACGATTGGTTCTGGGCCAACCCCTTCGGCATGCACTTCTCACAGATCCGCGCGTCCGACCTCGTGCTGGTCAACGACCGCGGCGAGGTGATCCAGGGCGACCACCACGTCAACACGTCCGCCTTCGCCATCCACTCCCGCGTTCACGCCGCGCGGCCCGATGCCGTGGCGGCGGCGCATGCCCACTCCATCCACGGCAAAGCTTGGGCATCGCTCGGGCGCCTGCTCGACCCCATCACCCAGGATTCCTGCGCGTTCTACCAGGACCACGGCCTGTTCGACGATTTCACCGGCGTGGTCTACGAGACTTCCGAGGGCGACCGCATCGCCAAAGCGCTGGGAACCGGCAAGGCGGTGATCCTGCGCAACCATGGCCTGCTCACCGTAGGCACAAGCGTCGACGAGGCGGCATGGTGGTTCATCGCTATGGAGCGAAGCTGCCAGGCGCAGTTGCTGGCCGAATCGGTGGGCGAGCCGGTAATGATCGCGCACCAGTGCGCGCTCGACACACGCGACCAGGTGGCCGGCGGCATCAACGGCTGGTTCCAGTATCAACCCATGTGGAACATGATCAGCCGCCAGGAACCCGAGCTGTTCGACTGACGGCGGCGCTCAGTTGAAATTCATGCCGCACATGCCGGGATTACTGCATTGCCCGCCCGGGCAGCTCGGCGCGTCGGCCGATTTCGGCGATCCGTTGGCGTGCGCCGCGAAGGTCGAAAACTCCTGCTGCAAATGCTTCTGTCCGCAGGACGGGCATTCGGTCTCCGGCGCGTCGGCAGACCGGCGCACCAGCTTCTCGAACTTCGTCCCGCAATCCTGGCAAAGATATTCGTAGATCGGCATAGGTTTACTCCATTATAAGTGTACAAATCCGGTCCATTACAGCGCGAATGTCGCTGGTAGGCCCATTGTAATTATTCACCAGTATCGAGAAAGCCACCCATCGTCCGTTGGGCCGCTGGGCATAGCCGGAGAGCGCGCTGACGTGCGAAAGGGAGCCCGTCTTGGCGTGGATTCGGCCGGTGGCCGCGCCTTCCGTGAATCGCGTGCTCAGCGTGCCGTCCTTGCCGCCGATGGGCAGCAGCGATATCCAATTCTCACGGGCAGGCGATCGGTACATGAACTGAAGCAGCTTGATCACGGCGGCGGGCGTGACCAGATCGAGCCGCGAGAGGCCGGACCCGTCGAGCAGATTATACCCGCCGCCTTCCACTCCCACCTCGCCGAGGAAGAGCCGCATTTCCTCGCGCCCGGCTTCGAAGCTGCCCAGGTTCCGCCGCGCCCGCGCCACCGCCCGCAACGCCATCTCCGCGTGCAGATTCTGGCTGACCTTGTCGGTAATCCGTAAGTCCTCCAGGTACGGTGCCGAAGTGTGACGCGCGAGCTCCGTGCCCGCGTCTGGCGATAGGTCGGGCGCGCGCAGCATGTCGGGCACATCGTGAGGATAGAGATGCCGCGCCACCGCGCCGCCGCCGACTACGATGCCGCGCTGTTCCAGCAGTTGGCGGAATGCCTTGGCCGCATACAGCGCCGGGTCTTCGATTCCCAGCAGCATATCCTGCCCTTTATCGTGCAGCGGAATGGTCCCCCAGACGCGCAGATCGAGGCTGCCGGGAATCCTCTGCATGTGGATGCGGCGTTCGCCTCCGGCGGCCACTGTGTGGACGCGGTTATCGATGCTGTAATACTCCACCGGCGGATTCAACGACAGCACTGCCGGGTCGCCTGCGTCGGGGCCGGGCTGGACGTTCAGGTTGAAGACATTGTCGTTGACGGTGAGCGCCGAAATGGGAGCCCCGTCATCGGACTGGGGATCGTCAACCGACCATCCGGCGGCGTAGGGCTGCCAGACATACCAGGTGTCATCGCCCACGATGTCGCCGTCGATGCGCTTTACGCCGCGCGCCGCCACTTGGTCCGCCAGTTCTTGGAGAGCCGTCAATGGATCGCCGGTGACCGGCCCGGGCTTGTAGGGGATGGCGCGTGCGGAAAGGTTGGGATCGCCGCCGCCCACCAGGCGGACGGAGCCGGCTATGCGGCCTTCGGCATCCGCCGACTGGTCGGCCATCACCCGCGTCTGAAAGGTGAAGTCCGGCCCCAGGCGGGTGAGCGCCAGGGCGGTGGTAAAAAGCTTGGCATTGGAAGCGGGGACGAAGAAGTGGGCGGCGTTCCGCTCGTAGAGCATGCGCCCGGTAGTGAGGTCGACGATTTCGATGCCCCAGAAAGCCGTGAGGGCGGCGGGCGACGTAGCGATGATCTGGTCAATTCTCTGCGGCAGCGTCGCGGCGGTCAAGCTGAGGGCGAGTCCCAGCGCGAGGGCGGAGCGTTTCATCTTCCGGTCACCTTGGTTTCCAGCCAGATCAACAGAATCAGCACCATTACCAGGCAAGTGCCCGTAAAGGGAATGCCGAGCACCACCCCGACGCCCCAACGCGACGCGGCGTACCCCAAAGTCGCCGGGGCCAGAAGGCCGCCGACCAGCGCGAACGAGAAGATTCCATTGAAAAATCCGGGGTGGTAATAGGGGAACCGGCGGCCGATGGCTTCCGATACCAGCGGAAACACGCTGGCATACCCAGCACCCAGGAGTATCGCTCCCGAGGCCGCGCCGAAGCCGTTATCCGTGAAATAGAGGATGATACACGCGAAAATGGCCGCTGCCACGCTGCCGAGCAGCAGCCGGCTGTGGCGCACGTGGGGAAGGATCGCCGCCGAGATCAGGCGTCCGGCCATCAGGGCGAGCCAATAGAGCGCCAGATCGCCCAGCGCGGCGGCAGGGCTCAGGCCGATTCGCCGGATCAGCAGCAGCGGGAGCCATCCGGCGATCGACATTTCGTTGCCGAATTGAAAAAAGAGGAGCAGGGCGAAGAGCACGGCGCCCAGGCTGCGGAAATCCCGAAAGGCCTGGCGCACTGTGGGCTCGGTGCTGGGGAGGGCCTCCGGATAGCTCTCGCGGGCGTACATAACGGCGAAAATCGCCGGCACTACGGCCATGAAAATCAGGATGTTAGGCACGGTGTAGGCATAGAAAGTGCCAGCCACCAGCAGGGTTGCGGTAACGCATCCCAGGCCGTACCAGGCGCCGCCCAAGTTCACGGTATCGGCGGCGTCAGCCTGATACTTGCGGGAGATTGCGAAGAACAAAGCCAAATTGAGGACGCCGACGCCGATTCCCAGGCTCACCAGTCCGGCAGCTCGCCACCAGGCCGACAGCGGGGGTGAGACCGTGGCCAAGTAGGCGAGCGAGACGCAGGAGAGCGAACAGCCGAAAACCAGCAGGAAGGTGAGTTTCCGGTGGGCGGCGATGCGCCGGGCAATAAACGAAGCCGCCACGATGCCCAGCGCCAGACAGAGGAAGTAGTTTCCGGCGGCGACGAAATCCGAGGGATCGCGATGGTAACCCCAAGCCGGCAGGATTGCTCCCAGTAGCGCCATCAGAAAGCCGGAAAGCAGAAAGCCGGCGAGAGCTTTGCCTCCGCTGGCCTCGCGCTCCTTGGCTGCAACCGGCTGGGAACCCATCAGGTACGATTGTACCGTTTTCCACGTCCCCCTCAGGGATGCTCCCGACGCTACTTATAGAACTATCGGAAAACGTAGCCGGAACTACCGAATTCCGTAGGATTCGGCGATAGACACCTGGGGTTTCAACAACTTACGTATGGAAGGCCGATTGCTTTCTGGGTCAGTGCAAAGGGCTCTAGAGGATTGTTCGACTTTGGTGAGTTGCCTCCTGCTAGGCACTCCCGGCCCCGCCCCGGAATACCATCCGCCGGCGCGGGGTTTTTTTATTTCTTTGCTAAACTGAGTCTTCTCCAATCATGCCGGGATTGTACGCTCACTGGATGGATCGTTGGGAGCGGAAGCTGGCGACCCGCGATACCAATCGGGTTGTCCGTCCGTTCGAATGGGGTACCGACTGGCTGCACGGGATCGGGTTCCCCAGTTGCCCCGCGGAAGTCAACGGCAATGCCGCCGACTGCGTGGGCCGCTTCTGCGACGAGGCTCTCGCCCATTCCGACCGCTTCTTTACCTACTCACCGGTTAGCGATTACCGCTTGCAGGACGGACGGCTGACGTTCACCAGCCCGGTGCATAGTCCCTATCCCAAGAACAACACGGTCCATTCCCTCTGGTTTCAGGCGGCGGACGATCGCAAGCGGGCGCTGGTCGTGCTGCCGCAATGGAATTCCGACGCGGGCGGTCACGTGGGCCTGGCGAAGCTGCTGAATCGCTTCGGAATCAGCGCTTTACGGATGACTATGGCGTATCACGCGGAGCGCATGCCGGAGGAGTTGCAGCGCGCCGATTACCACGTGTCGAGCAATATCGGGCGGACCATCCATGCGGCCAGGCAATCGATTCTCGACGTGCGGGCGTGCGTCGACTGGCTGGAGGCGCAGGGGTATGAGCGGATCGGGATTCTGGGTACCAGTTTGGGATCGTGCGTGGCGTTCATTGCGGCTGCCCACGATTTGCGCATTCAGACAGGCATTTTCAATCACGTGTCGATGTACTTTTCGGACGTGGTATGGACGGGTCTGTCAACCCAGCACGTGCGCAAGGGTTTCGGCGACGTGGTGAGTCAGGACGATTTACGGCGATATTGGGCTATGATCGGCCCGGCGAGCTACCTACGGCGGATGCAGGGCAGGGAAATGCGGAATCTGTTGATTTGGGCGCGCCACGACAGCAGTTTTCTGCCGGTCTACTCGCAACAGGTGCTGACCACGTTCCGCGAATTGGGGCTGCCGCACGAGGTCTACACGCTGCCCTGCGGGCATTACACTACGGGCCAGTTTCCTTTCAAGCTGATGGATGGGCTGGCGATGTGTCGATTTGCCGCCAGAAACATGTAACCCAAACAATACATGTGCATTAGCGGCACCCTAGGGAAAAATCGTATTGACAGAATCGCGGCTCCATGAGAGCATGAAACCATCACTGGAAAAGGAGGTGGTCCAGCATAATGGAAAGTAATAAACGACCGCGAGAGGTGGCCGACTGTTGAAGTTGAGCCTCTAATCTAGCCGATTCCGTCCAGTATCGGAATCACGTTCCTGTGGACCGGCTGCCTCACGCGTCAGCTAAAGCCTCAGGTTTCGATTCTATAGGCTACCACCCCCCGCGAGCTCCTGGGAGTTCGCGGGGGTTTCGTCTTTTTGCTATACTGAAAATCTCGAAAGGAATCCCCGTAACACATGAAGTCCGGAATTCATCCCGCCTACAACCCCATTAAAGTGATCTGCGCCTGCGGCCACAGCTTTGAGACGCGCTCCACCCATAAGGGCGATATCCGTGTGGAAATCTGCTCCTCCTGCCACCCTTTCTTCACCGGGAAACAGAAGCTCATGGACACCGCCGGACGCATCGACAAGTTTGAAAGAAAATACAAGGATTCGCGCGCGGGCAAAAGACAGCCGGTCTCGTAAGGCCAACAAAATTCAGACAAAAAGGCGAAGGGGCCGGACGGCTGTCCGGCCCCTTCGCCGTTCTTACTGGTCTTTCTTAATATCGCCCTTGTGGCGGGCGGCCCGCTCCGCTTCATGGCGCGCGCGAAGCGAATCGTAGAGCGGAATCTGCTCGGGCCGAAGAATTTTCTTGATCTTGTCGACTTGCTGATCGTGGATAGCCTGCCCTTCGGTGTGCAGCTTGGAGTTGAATCCCGCCCGCGCTTCGTCGAAACGGGCCCTGGTGTCGTCGTAAATCTGCCCCAGTTCCACAATCTGCCGATTGTCCAGGTGGACTTCCCGCCTCATTTCCTCGATCAGGTGGTTCTTGAACTCTTCCGGCGAAGGCCGCTTCTCAGGCGGCTTTGCGGGTGCGGAGGCTTTTGCCGCGTAAACACGATACCCGACGCCTCCCACGACAATACCGCTACAAAAGACCAGCAGGAGCGAGAGGAATGCCGACAGTTTGTTGTTGGCCATGCGTCAGGTTACCGGCCATTCAGTTCGAGGTGCGCCGCCGGAGAGACAATATCGGGATTGTCCAGGGGGTTGGCATCCGCCAGCGCCTCGACATAAGTCTCCGTCGGGGACCCGGCAGCCAAACGGGGAATCGTCATATAAACGCCCAAGGCGATGGACAGCGCCACGGCAGCCGTTACGAAGGCATTCGCCATACGGCGGAATGAAAACAGGAAAGTCTGACGCGAGTCGATCCGCGCCCAGAGCGTTGGCATGAAATTGGCACTGGCCTCGGGATCGGGGCAGGCGTCGCGGTATGCCCGGAAAAGGGCATCCAGCTTTTCGTCTTCGTTGCCGCGCATGGACATATATTACCTCGTACCGCACCCGGATTTAGCCGGGCCCATCCTTTTTCCCACCCGCCCCAAAAGCCTTCAAAACCCGCTGGCGAGCGCGGAAAAGCCGCACCTTAAGAGCATTTTCGTTGACCTTATAGATCTTTTCAAGTTCCTTCAACGAAAGCCCTTCTACCTCTTTTAGCATCAGGAGAATCCGGTCCGCCTCGGAGACCGCCCCGAGGAGCGAATCCACGGATTCCCGTACTTTCTTCTTGGTCTGTTCCTCGTGTTCCACCTTGCTGCCGGCCGTGGCATCGGCCATCAGCACCTGCTGCTCCGACAGGTCGGACATGCGGAACTCCAGACGGCGGCGCTGTTTACGCAGATAATCGAAAGCCGCGTTTACCGTCAGGCGATACAACCAAGGTTCAAAGACCTCAGGCGTCCGCAACTGATCGAGGGAAAAATAAAGCCGCAAAAAAACTTCCTGTGCGACGTCCTCGACATCTTCCGAACGCGCGATCAATCGGCCGATCGTACCCAAAATTCGTTTTCGGTAAGCCAGGACGACTTCGTTAAACGCTGCGCTATCTTTGTTTTGCGCCCGTTTAATGAGTTCGAAATCAACCAGCATGCCGCACCGTAAGGGCCGGCATCCGAATACTCAAACGATTCCGATTGGATAGGCGTACCGGCAAGTAGTCAGGTTACAAAGCTTTGGAGAGAAACGCAAAAGTGCCCCTTTTCGGGCTTTTCTCAACCCACAACAGCGGTTTCCGCACCGGCCAATGACGCAGTACTTCTTCGACGGTGGGGTCATGGTCGAGCTTGCGCCATAGCGCCAGGTACCCGGGCTTGTTCAGCGCCGGCCCCGCAAATCACAGCGATGGCCGTCGGGGTTCTTGGGGCCGGGCTACCAGGAGTCGGCCTCGGAGAAGAAATCGCGCGGGCCGCCGGCGCTGCGTGAGGAGCGTGCGGCGGTGACGGTGATGGGCTTCTCCGTCAAAGTATCGATCTGCCGCGCGGAGCACGCGGTCATGCTCGAACGTTGCGACGTCGAAGTCCTGCGCGAAGCTGCTGCGGATGACGCCGGCGGCGAGAGCTCCGCGCAGAAGGTCGCGACGACGCATATTCTAATTCTTGCGCCGGCTGGAATCGCGGACCACCAGCCGCGGAGTTATAAAGATGTGGCGGGCGGCGGAGGGTTTCGGGGACTGCATGCACTGGACGAGGAGATCGGCCGCGTTTTCGCCGATCGCGGTACTGCTCTGATCGATTGTGGATAAGGGGACCCGCAGCAGGTCGCAATAAGGGGCATTGCCGGCGCCGATCACGGCGACGTCTTGCGGAACCCGCAGGCCGGCCTCGATTATGGCCTTGATGGCGCCGGCGGCGACAGCGTCGTTATAGCAGAAAACACCATCTGGGCGCGGCTCGATTTTCAGCAATTCCCGCATGGCGTCGTATCCCGTATTCTCGCCGTATTGTCCGCTGGTGATGTAAGCGGAGTCAGGCGTGAGACCGTGACGGGCGAGTGCACGCCGGTATCCGCGGAGGCGGCCGGTGCCGGTAGCGATCGCCGGGCCGCGAAGGTGGGCTACGCGGCGGCATCCTTGCGCGATGAGGTGTTCGGTGGCCATGGCTCCGAGTTCTTCGTCCCTTACTCCCACGTAGTGAGCGTGGGCGCCGGCCAGCATGCGGTCAATCAGAACATAGGGCATTTTATCGCGGTCGAGCTTCTTAAAAAGATCGAGCCGGCCCCTTCGCTGAGCGGACGCGATAATTAGACCGTCGACCTTGCGATTGACCAATACATTTATCTGGCGGCGTTCTACGTCGCCGTCCTCCTCGGTGTCGGAAATTACTACCTGATAGCCCACCGGCTGTAATTTTCGGGCAACGCCCTTTGCCACTTCGGCAAAGAAGGAGTGCATGAGATCGGGTAGCACCAGCCCCACGACGTAAGTGCGCCCGGTGACCATGCTGCGTGCGATCCAATCGGGCTGATAGTTCAACTCGCGCATTCGCTTGAGCACGCGGTTGCGAGTTTTTTCGCTGATGTCGCTGTGGTTGCGAAGGGCCTTCGAAACCGTCATTAACGACACGCCGAGATCGCCGGCAATATCCTTCATGCGAACTGCCACTGGAAACTGCCTCCTGGTAATCGGACTTTCTATTATAAATGCAGTTAGTATTCCCTGTCTCGGTAACTCTTCGGAACACGAACTTGGCGTCCCTTATAATCGCTCAATGGCCGAATTTCCTTCCGTTCGTCCGGACAGGCACTCGTACCTGAGCGTCCATGCCGTCAATGTATATGTCAAAGATCAAGAGCGGAGCCGGGCATTCTACGTGGAGAAACTCGGGTTCGAGGTGGCGTTCGACGCGCGCCTGCAGTCCGGGGTCCGGTGGCTGGCGGTTGCGCCTCCGGATGGGTCGGCAGTCCTCGCGCTGGTCGCGCCGAAACCCTCGTCGAAGGAACACACGATGATCGGCCGTTCCACCGGAGTCATGTTCGTCGCCGAAGATCTGCTGGCCCGGTACGAGGAATGGCGCAGGCGCGGTGTGCACTTTCTCTGGACACCGCGATTGAGACGGGTGGAGTATCAACGATCGCCCTCGGGCGAAGGCGACCCGGGACAGCAGCCGGTTTGGGGTGGAATATTCACGCGCTTCCGGGATATCGATGGAAACACATTCGGGCTGGCCGGATTCGATGTGGTGAATCGTGAAATCGAAGCTAACCGCCGGCGGATTGCCGACCGGTTGGAAGCAGACCGCCGGGCGGCGCGCGAACTGGAAATCGCCAAACAGGTGCAAGCGCGACTCTTTCCCCAAAGGCTGCCGCCGCTGAACAGCCTGGAATACGCCGGCGTGTGCGTGCAGGCACGGCAGGTGGGCGGGGATTACCACGATTACCTGGATCTGGGTCACGGCCGCTTCGGGTTGGTTATCGCGGACATCGCCGGCAAGGGAATGGCCGCCGCTCTTCTGATGGCCAATTTGCAAGCCAATCTCAGAAGCCAATGCGCCACAGCGTCCGATCAGCCAGAAGTCTTCCTCCGCTGCGTGAACCAGCTCTTCTACGAGAACACGGACGAGAGCGCCTACGCCACGCTCTTTTTTGGCGAGTACGACGACGAAACGCAAGTTCTGCGTTACGCCAACTGTGGCCATCTTGCGGGCCTGCTGCTCCGAAGCGGCGGCGCAGTGGAACGGATCGAGTCCACCTGTACGGTAGTGGGGCTGTTCCGGGACTGGAATTGCCAGGTGGCCCAGGTTCGGCTAATGCCTGGCGACCTCTTGGCGCTGTACACAGATGGGATCACGGAGTCTTTCAACGACGTGGAGGAGGAATACGGAGAGTTGCGTCTGATCGAGGCGCTACGGCGGCATGGCGAGAAAGGACCCGAGCCGGCGGTCGCGGCGGTGGTGGAAGAACTGCGGCAGTTCAGCCGCGAACAACACGACGACATCACCTTGATTGTGGCGCGATGCCGCGCGAGCGAACGCAGTGTGCCATGCTAGAAGTTCTATGCGAGACCCGGAGATCATTGAAGCCGAGCTGATTGAAATCAGCGGCATCGCCGACGATTCCATGAAGTTCGAACGCCTCGTTGCCTGGTGCGCTACGCATCCCGACGAAGTCCCCATGGCGCTGCATCAGTTGCTGACATGGCGCCACAAGCACGCGCCGGAAGCCTAACGGCCCAAGCCGGGGCGAGATTTGTTATAGTCCGTCGATGGCTATTCGAAAGCTCGTAAGTCTCGGCGTACTTCTCTCCGGCGCCGTGCTGCTCGCCCAACCCCAAGCGGCTCCCCTCAGCGAGGAGCAGCGCACACAACTGGCCTACACTCTGGCCCATTACACCAAGTTCGAATACAAGATTCCCATGCGCGACGGCGTGCGATTGTTCGCCGCGGTTTACGTTCCGAAGGACCGGCCGCAGCCGTATCCGATCGTCATGCAGCGGACCCCGTACAATGTCGGCCCGTACGGCGCCGACAATTACAAGACGCAGGTCGGTCCGTCTTTTGCCGCGGAAAAAGAGGGTTTCATCTTCGTCTACGAGGATGTCCGCGGCCGCTACATGTCGGAGGGCTCGTTTGTGGACGTGCGCCCGCACAAGACGCATTACGACGGCCCGAAGGATACCGATGAGAGCACCGACACCTACGACACGGTCGACTGGCTGGTGAAGAATATTCCCAACAACAACGGACGGGTGGGCATGTGGGGCATCTCCTACCCGGGCTTCTTCGCGGCGCACGGCCTGATGGATTCGCATCCGGCGCTGAAGGCCGTTTCCCCACAGGCTCCCATGGGCGACGTGGGGAACGGCGACGACGGATACCACAATGGGGCATTTCACCTGGCCGCCAATTTCCGTTTCTACTCCGGCTTCCTGCCGCGAAAACCGGAGCCGGAGACGCCGCAGCCGGCGGTGCGCTTCGATCCGGGGACTATGGACGCCTATGATTTCTTCCTGCGCATGGGTCCGCTGTCGAATGCCAACGAGAAATACCTCAAGCACCAGAATCAGTATTGGGACGACACCATCAAACACACTTCTTACGACGAGTATTGGCAAACGCGCGCGCAGGCGCCGCACATGAAGAATGTGACGCCGGCGGTAATGTGGGTGGGCGGCTGGTTCGATGCAGAGGACCTGGCCGGACCTTTGAAGCTGTTCGATTCCCTGGAGAAGAATGGCGCAATCGCCCCGGACACGCTGGTGATGGGTCCATGGCGCCACGGCGGGTGGGCTCGCGACCGCGGAGATACCCTTGGAAACCTGAATTTCCACTCCAATACGGCCGAGTATTTCCAGGAGAATATCGAACTCCCGTTCTTCGTTCAAAATCTGAAAGGTAAGGGCAACGGACTGAAAGCCGCCGCCGATGGCGACGTTCCGAAGGCGTTTCTGTTCGAGACGGGGCGCAACGAGTGGCATCGCTTCGCCGCGTGGCCGCCGAAGAACGCCGCCGCGCGTTCGTTGTATTTCGATGCCAATGGGAAACTCTCCTGGAGTGCGCCCACGGAGGCAGGGTTTGACGAGTATCTGAGCGATCCCAACAAACCCGTGCCCTCGATCGGCGAGCTTGCTCCGGGAATGGGCATGCCGGTGGATTACATGACGTTCGACCAACGCTTCGCCGCCACCCGGCCCGACGTGCTGACCTACGAAACAGAACCGCTCGACCGTGACGTAACCATCGCAGGACCCATCACGCCGGTGCTGCACGTGTCAACTTCGGGCACGGACTCGGACTTCGTGGTGAAGCTGATCGACGTGTACCCGAACGATTATCCCGACCCGAATCCGAATGTGAAAGGAGTGTACATGGGCGGCTATCAGCAACTGGTGCGCGGCGAGCCCCTCCGCGGCAAGTTCCGCAATAGCATGTCGCGGCCGGAGCCGTTCACACCGGGTAAGCCGGAGAAGATCGAGTTCTGGATGCCGGATGTATTGCACACGTTCCGTTCCGGCCATCGCATCATGGTGCAAATTCAGAGTTCCTGGTTCCCGCTGGTGGATCGAAATCCGCAGCAGTTCCTGGATATTCCGAACGCCCGGCCGGGCGATTTCAAGAAGGCGATGGAGCGGGTGTTGCGGGGAGGATCGGACGGTTCGCAGTTGCGCGTGCTTGTGATGGATGAGAAGGGGAAGTAGAGAGGACAAAGTATGCAGTGAGGCGCCGACAGCGTGCAGCGATTTCCGTCCGGTTCTTGCGCGCGCCCGCCGAGCGAGGCATGGAATTGCCGAAGCTGATGGCGGCCTTGGGACACAACACCTAAGATCGATCGTGAAGTACGTTCACATGAGCCAGGCGTACCTCGACGATGGCATGCGGAAATTTGAGACCGGAGCGGCGGGAGTGTCCTCCGGCGGTCAGAGTCTCGATGAAGAGAGCAATACGCGATTGCAGCGATCGCGCGGTTTCGGAGCCCTAGCGAAACAAGCCGGTTCTTCGGCGTAAAAGAAAGACGAGAGCCCCGGCCGATAACAAATCGACCGCCAGGAGGCCTGGACTCGCCGGTTCAGGCATCACAATCGTCAGCGATTTTCCGGTCTTGACGGTTGTCACTGCCTTAAGGACACTGTTCTCAGCGCGTCCGTAGGGCGCGAAGCAAGCCAGCGTGAGCATAACTGCACAAAATGTCTTCCGCATAAACGATCCTTTCGTTACGGCTAAGACCCAGGTCCACTACAGTGTGGCAGCCACCCAAGCAATCAGGGTGGTGCCGGTATTGGTAGCCTACGCCATGAGTGAGGCGGCGTCAATGGGAGTCGGTACTTTCGCAGCAACTCCATGGTACGTTTCGTGGTCGTGGCTATCTATTCTTGCAAGTACATCGTCCGCAGATGCAGCCCATCGCCGGTCTTTATGATCTTCACAAATAACTTCTGCTTCGTGGTTTTCGTGATGACAGTGGCGGCGCCCGGGTTAGGTTCCCAAGGTTGCGCTTCATACACCGGCCGGGGCTGGCTTACCGGCTCGGCCAATTCAAGTTTCCCGCCGGTGGGCAGCTTGTCTAGTTCCTCGCTATGTCTGTTCAGAAAATCGCGAAGATCCTTCTCAGCCTGTGTCCGGCTTCGATACATGGTAGTCTTCCCGCGCCGGTTGAGCAGGTCCAACGCCTCGTCCTCTCTCGAACCGGTATGCGTTTCAGCGTGGCCTTTTGCTCCCGGCTTTGATGAATCGATCACCTGACCTTCAGATTCGTCGATCAAGCGTGCCGCGTCTTCGCGCGTATACAACTTTGGCGCCACTGCCGGCTCTTCCTTTTCCTCTGTGGGGCTATCCGACGCTGATTCTGCCTCCTCGGTTCCGGCTTCCCCGGCGCCCTCCGCCATCTTCGGATCGTCGGCGCCAGCCGCGCCAGCCGACCGTTTCACATCAGGATGCTTTTCGTAGTACTTCTTCCAACCCTCGACATCGTAGTCGTCGTCGGGGGGAGCGAGGCCTGCGATGTAGCGACGACCGAGAGTTCACAGGGGCAGTGTACAACCTTCCACCAAATGAGAACAACACCAATCAAGGCGATATCAATTGGCTGGTTCGGCACTGCGGATAAAGCTCTTGGTTGGCACGGATTATCCCCTGGCGGAGCATCGAAGCCGCGCGGCTACGACCCCGTCCAAGGCCCTAGTGGACGACACGCGGCAGGTAAAGAGCGCGATTCAGCAGCGGCGCAGCCTCTCGGTGAGATGGCGAAACCAAGGAAGCCAAGCCGCTAACCCGGTGATGTGCCGGTCAGCACTTAGCGGTCTCGACGGAGTGCGATTCGAGGATGCGCCGGCGGGTTCTTGCCCCTCAATCCTTCGCAAGGTCCACTGCGTACTGGGATCTTTCGGCGACTGACAGAGGGTGAGCAGAAGCAACGCCAAGAAGACGAAAGCCATGGACACGATCGCCAGATCCCCGTAGGTTGAATTCGCGGCGAAGAGCGAAGATGCCCGGTGGGCATATTGCCATAGCGCGGACCGCCCGATGGGCGTTACCAACACCACCGTGATGAGAAACAATGCAGGCTTCCACATGGTGAGTTCGAGGGTAAGGGTGTCACGTGGTGCGTAACAAGCTGCCGATAGTTTCACCGTCCTGCTATCGATGGTCAGTAACGGCGGCGGGCCGGAAGGCGCACGGGTGTCGAGGCGCGACGCAATGGCGTTCAGCCCAGGAATCGGACTCCAAAGGGCGGGAACCCCCGGGAAGCGCGTTACGCCCCGCGTAAGCTGCTGATTTTACGTGTTTTCGTTTTGTCTTGAGTTGGAGGCGCGGGCCGGGATCGAACCGACGAATAAAGGTTTTGCAGACCTTAGGATTACAGCCGTAACCATTTTAGTTTCAGTAACTATTTCTCGCGTTGCTGTATTCTGCCCGGCATGCGCCCGGACGGGCGTGCAGCGCGGGTGCCAGCCGAGTGCAGCAAAACGACTGGGTTCTCACGGCTGGGGCGACATACCCAAGGGCCGGCAGCCGTGCCCGTTCACGTTACAGGTTCCTGGCGCCGAGCACTCTCACCCTGGCCCTTTCTACGAAACTGCGGGCGAAGAACGCCTTGTCAATCGGAGGCCGCCCGAAAACCGCGCAGTTCCCACTCCCCGGGCCACACAGAATATATCTCCGATCCAACCGCCCCACACAACCGGACCGTCCGGAATAATGCCAGATTGTTTGAGCCGGCATTGCCGGGAATGCAACAAACTGCTCACAGGCGGCACCGTTTTAATTGCCTCCGGGCCGACACAGTCCTCAACGATTTCCCTGATCATCGAGTGCGGGCGCCTCGAGCCAGCCGGCTCCGGGCTTCGGAAAGATCAGGTAGTTACCGATAACGCCGTTTAACCGGCCAATCTCCGCCCAGTTTTGTGGGCCTACTTAATTTGGCGGAGGCGGGCAACGATCTTGGAAAGGCGATCGCCGAGCCGGTCAAGGAGACGGCGAGCGGAGTCTTCAGTAA
>Ga0182016_10004701_pt1 | contig 14997 bp, 14 predicted proteins | sample 712S2MmetaG_FD_120491 | JGI IMG/M metagenome (GOLD analysis project Ga0182016, IMG submission 120491) | Permafrost microbial communities from Stordalen Mire, Sweden - 712S2M metaG | ecosystem: Environmental > Terrestrial > Soil > Wetlands > Permafrost | place: Sweden: Stordalen | collected...
AAACAACTCGCGCGCCGTTCTGCGCACGGTATCGAGCAGCGTCTGCCGGCCTTCGTGCGTGGCCGTAATATCGAGCAGCACAATCTCGTCTGCCCCTTCGCGAGCGTGCCGCGCGGCTTGCGTAGCCGGGTCTCCAGCATCGATAATATCGACGAACTGTACACCCTTCACGACACGGCCGTCATGCACGTCGAGACAGGCGATGATGCGCTTGGTAATCATTTCTGTTTCCTCACCATGTTGCGGGCGACGAGGTCGTTGAGTTCGGTGTGTTGATCGGAAGACATCGACCGAGCAGGAATGATGAGGAAGCAATCCATATTGGTGTAAAGCAGGCTCACATAAACATCCTCTGCAAAATCGTAGATCGCGCTCCAGAGCACTTTGAACTCACTCGTTCCTGATAGCTCCCTGACGACACGCCCATCATTTATATCGATGGTGCTTGTCCGGTCCTTCTGGCCTGGTAGAAAGAGGCGATTGAAACTCCTGCGGACGCTGAAAAATTGAGAAATCGGCATTCCGATCGACATAACAAGCGATCCAGCGCCCAACAAAAGGCACTGCGAGAAAAGCTGAGAGTGTGGGCCTCCGCTCAAAATGAACGCTCCGATGAAAAATGCGACCAGAAGAACCGGCCAAATAAAATGCATGATTTGGCGGGTAAATCTTTGCCGTCTGTGAAGGCGGCGAGCCGCCCTAAAGTCGGCGAGTGTGAGGGTATAGCTCAATTTCATGACTTGAACTCCAAAAAGCTACTGAGAACCTTTAGACCTGTTGCGCCGGATTTTTCCGGATGAAACTGCACGCCCATCACGTTTCCGCGCTCAACGGCCGATGCGAATGGCTCAATATACTGCGTGATGGCCGCTGTTTCCGCGGTTACCGGGGCCTTGTACGAATGCGTGAAGTAGACAAATTCGCCCGGCTCGACTCCGGCGAGCAGACGTGAACCGCCGCGCACCTCGAGCGAGTTCCAGCCCACGTGCGGTACCTTTTCCGTGCTTTCAGCGAAGCGCGTGCATGATTCGGCAAAACAGCCGAGCCCCTGTTGCTCCGGTGCTTCGGTCGATCCCGCGTAGAGCCATTGCATGCCGACGCAAATCCCAAGAAATGGAACGCCGCGGCCAATCGCCGCGCGGATTGCGCCCGTCAGTCCCGTCGCATCCAGCCTCTTCGTCGCTGCAAAATGGCCCACGCCGGGCAACACAATGCGTTCGGCTGATTCAACAATCGAGAGATCGCCGCCGGTCACGATCGTCTCCGCCCCGAGATGACGCAGCGCCTTAAGCACTGAGGTCAGGTTTCCGGCTTTGTAGTCGATCACCGTTACACGCATTACAACAGTCCTTTTGTCGACGGCAGCATCTTGCCCAGCTGCTTGTCGCGCGAGCAGGCTACGCGCAGGGCGCGCGCAAATGCCTTGAAGATGGCCTCGATCTTGTGATGATTGGAGCGGCCATACATGGTTTTCACATGTACATTTGCGCGCGCTCCGCGTGCAAAGCCCTCAAAAAAGTCCGTCACCAATTCAGTTTGCAAATCGCCGACCAAATGCTTGCGCACCTTTGTGTCCACGACGAATGCGGGACGTCCGCTAAGGTCCACGGCAGCGATGGCCAGCGTCTCATCCATCGGCATGAGAAAGTAACCGGCGCGGAGAATGCCGCGTTTGTCGCCGAGTGCGCGGTCGAAAGCTTCACCCAACGCAATGCCGACGTCTTCGACGGTGTGGTGCTGATCCACGTCGAGATCGCCATCGCACTTGAGTTCGAGATCGAATGCGCCGTGGCGCGTGAACAGCTCCAGCATGTGATCGAAGAAGCGGATGCCGGTGAAGACTGTGTAGCGCCCCTGGCCTTCGATCGACAGCTTGATGGAGATGCGCGTTTCCGTCGTGTTGCGTTCAAAGACGACGGTGCGTGCGGCTGAAGTGGTTTCCCCGGTCCCAAAATCGGGACCGGGGGCACCCGGCGCTTTCGGTGAGCTCGCAGTTTTCTTCGTCGCCATGGCCATTATCCTCCCGTCCTTAACGCGGCAAGCGCCTCTTTGAGAGCATCTGCCGCGGGGCGCATCTGCTCGCGTGTTCCGATGGTGATGCGCACGCAGCCGTCGCAGCCGGGATCGCTGGATCGGTCGCGTACCAGCACGCCCGAATCCCGCATGAGGCGCACAAACTCAGCATGCCGCGGTCCAATGTCAACCAAAATAAAATTCGCGCGGCTGGGCCACCGGCGCACCTTGGTTTTATCGAGAGCGGTCTCAAACTCAGCGCGCGCGGCCAGCACTTCTCCAACGTACCAGTCGAGATATGCAGTGTCTTTGAGTGCGGGCGGCAGGCATGCGAGCGCGAGCGAGTTCACGCTGTAAGGCGAAAGCACGCGGCGCACCCAGCGCATCAGCTCGACCGGCCCCGCCAGTAATCCAAGACGCAATCCGGCCAATCCGTAGGCCTTAGAAAACGTTCGCGCGACCACCAGGTTGGGCACAACGCCAACCAAATCCATCACCGTCTCGCCGTGAAAATGAAAATAGGCTTCATCCACCAGCAGCACAGCCTGCGGCGCGCGGCGCGCAAGTTCGATCAGCTGCGCGCGCGTGGCCACCGAGCCTGAGGGGCTGTTGGGATTGGCGACGGCGATGACCTTCGTGTGTGGCGTGATGGCTGCGAGCAGGCGCTCGTGGGGAAATTCGAAGTCGTCGGCAGCCTGCACGGCGACTGCGCGCGCGTCGGTTGCCGAGGCGTACACCTCGTACATCGTGTAGGCCGGCACCGGCAGCAATACCTCGTCGCGCGCTTCCAGAAATGTTTCGAAGAGCACGTGAATCGCCTCGTCCACGCCGTTGGTGAGCGCCACCTGCTCAGCGGCGAGACCCAGTTGAGCTGCCACCCTGGCCTCCACCGGCTCGCGCTCGGGATAACGCGTGAGAGACCCGGCGGAGATTTGCGCCAGCACTTCACGCACCTTCGGCGAACAGGCGAGCGTGTTCTCGTTGAAGTCCAGCCGCAGCGCATCGCGACTGCCAAGCGGCGGGTGATACTCCTTCATCGCCTGGATGCGCGCGCGGGGAATTGGGACCACTGCTGTCTCAGTTTCAGCCACGAGACCTCCTCTTGAAGCGCGTGCGAATGGCCTCTGCGTGGCCGGTCAGGCCTTCGGCCTCAGCCAGCAAAACCGCAGGTGGGCCAAGTGAGCGGATTGCTTGTGCAGTGTATTCCTGCACGGTGATGAGCTTGACGAAGTCGTTCACGCTGAGGCCGCCGCGCACGCGTGCCGTGCCGCCGGTGGGCAGCGTGTGATTCGGTCCGGAGATGTAGTCGCCCATGGGCTGCGCCGACCATCGGCCTACGAAAACGGAGCCTGCATTTTGCACCCAATCGAGGTCGCTTGGGGCGTCCACGGTGAGGTGTTCGGGCGCCAGCCAATTGGTAATGTCGCAGGCTTCTTCATACGATCCGGCGATAATCGCAAATCCATTTCGATTAAGAGCCTCGCGCGCAACAGGATTCGTGCGGCTGCGCTGCTTGGCCTCGGCGATCACAGTTTTTGCCAAATCCTCGCGCGTGGTGATGAAGATGGCGAGAGCTTCAGGATCGTGTTCGGCCTGTGCCGCCAGGTCGGAAGCAATATCGGGTGCGGCGCCGCGCTCGCTCGTGACCACAATCTCAGTGGGGCCGGCCAGCATGTCGATGGCGCAATCAAAGGCCACCAGGCGCTTGGCCGCGGTCACGTAAAGATTGCCGGGCCCAACGATCTTGTCGACGCGCCAAAGGCTCGCGGTGCCGTATGCCAGCGCGGCTACGGCGTGCGCGCCGCCGAGGCGATAAAACTCCGTGATACCGAGCAGGTGGGCGGCGGCCAGGGTTGCATCCGCGGGTTTGGGCGAGACAACCACGATGCGATGAACGCCCGCAACCTGGGCTGGAATCACGGTCATCAGCAGCGTGGATGGCAGCGGATGACGGCCGCTCGGCACGTAGCATCCCACCGAGCCAAGCGGGCGCACGAGCTGGCCGGTGGTGAGGCCCGGATACGGCGAATCATTCCATGAGGCCGGGAGTTGGCGCTCGGCAAAAGCGCGAATCTGCGCGGCGGCGGTCGAGAGTGCATCGCGCAACGCGGGATCAAGATCCTTCCACGCCGCGGCCATCTCGTCTGACGTGACACGCAGGTTCGTTGCGTCGCTGAGGCCGTCAAATTGGCTCGCGTAGCGGAACAGCGCCCGGTCGCCGCGTTTGCGCACATCGGCCACGATGCGGCGCACCGCGGGCAGCACTCGATCGAGCGCCGCGCCGCCGCGCCGCTCCAGCACGGCAATTGTTTCCGCCGCGGGCCGCGCGCCTCGTCCTGTGGTTCGGATCAGCTTCATCGTCCCCTCGGGGGCTGAGGCCCCCACTCATTCTTGTCAGCGAAAATGTATGGGCTGAAGTCCGTACCCTTCGCGTCTACAGCACAACTTTGTTCAGTGGGTACTCCACGATGCCGGCGCCGCCCGCCGCCTTCAGCCGCGGAATCACATCACGCGCAACGCGTTCTTCGACGATGGTGTTCACGGCTACCCACTCGGAGTCGCGCAACTCGGAAACCGTTGGCGAGTTGAGCGCGGGCAGCACCGCCAGCACCACTTCAAGATCCGAGCGCTTGACGTTGAGCATGAGACCCACCTGCGATTGCGCATCGATGGCGCCGCGCAGCATCAGCGCGATCTGATCGATCTTCCGCCGCTTCCACTCATCGGCGAGCGCCGGCTTGGCGGCGATCAAATGCGTTTCACTCTCCATCACCGTGTCGATGATCTTCAAGTGGTTGGCCTTGAGTGAGCTGCCGGTCTCAGTCACTTCCACGATTGCATCGGCCAGCGTGGGGGGCTTTACCTCGGTCGCGCCCCAGCTGAACTCGACCTTGACGTTCACGTTCTTCGCTGCAAAGTAGCGCTTGGTCACTTCCAGCAGTTCGGTGGCAATGATCTTGCCCTCCAGGTCTTCGGCCTTCTCGTAACTGCTGGCCTCAGGCACGGCCAGTACCCAGCGCACCTTGCGGCGGCTCTGCTTGGCGTATGTGAGCGTGGTGACGCTGGGAACATCCAGGCCGCTCTCCACCACCCAGTCGATACCCGTGAGTCCCGCGTCGAGAACGCCGTGATCCACGTAGCGCGCCATCTCCTGGGCGCGGATCAGCATGCACTCGATCTCGCTGTCGTCGATCGATGGAAAGTAGGAGCGGCCGTCGGCGTATATGTTCCATCCTGCCCGCTTGAACAGCGCGATGGTCGCATCCTGCAGGCTGCCTTTGGGAATGCCGAGTCTGAGCTTGTTAGCCACGGGTCACCTCCGCGGTTGGAATGGGCCGCGTGAAGCAACTCACCGTGCCCTCGTGACACACCAGGCCGTCGCCCTCCACCTGAACGCGAAACAGCAGCGTGTCGTTGTCGCAGTCGGTTGCCGCGGACACCACCCGCAGCCGGTTGCCGCTGGTCTCGCCCTTCATCCAAAGCTTCTGTCGCGTGCGGCTCCAGAAGGTTACAAATCCGCTCTCCAGCGTCTTGGCGTAGCTGACGGGGTTGAGAAAACCCAGCATCAGCACCTCGCCCGTGCGCGCGTCCTGCACGATGCCGGGTACGAGGCCATCCATCTTTTCGAAATCGACCCATTCCATGGGTTTCCACCTTTGGTTTAGATTTGTGAAACGAAAAAGCCCGCCTGGCTGGTCGCCGGCGGGCTCTTGCTTTTTACTGATCTCTCTGGCCGTCTACATCAGGCCATGGCAGTCCGCCGGCATGGAAATTCCATGATGGTGGTGGTGGCCGTGTTGGCGGCTGCTTTGCATTGTTTTCAGCCTAAGGGCAAACCTGCCGCAGTGTCAAGCTCAAGCTGCTGTCAGAATCCCGTGCACGATCTCCGCGTTCTCCTTCACTTCGTCCTTATCCCGCGGAAAGACGCCCACATAAACGCCGTCGTGCGGCTTGATGCCGGCATACGCTTTGCGGAACGCATCGGCGACGCCATGATCGGGAATGCGCCCGGCAGCCAGGATCTTGAATGCGAAACAGGTTTTCGAGGTCTGCCGGATCACCTTGTACATCCGCTCCGGATCGCTCTGCATGTAGATTTCGCCGGGCATTTCCAGCAACTGCCCATTGAGTACCTGCTTCCACTCCTCCGGGGTTCGAGTGCGGTTATATACGCAGCCGGAGTAGAAGTCGACATCCCAGCCCTGCTCTTCCACCAGTTCAATCACTTCCGGCTTGTGCGTGCCCACGCCCACCAGCACGCCCAGGTCCCTGGCTCGCTTGCACCACTCCCGCTCGCTCTTCATAGTGCCGTTGCGAAAGGCCAAATCGACCTCCTCGCCGCGCCTTTGCAGCGCCAGCGGCTTCAGGTTCCTCACCAGCGCGGCCTCATCGTCCTGCGCCGTAACCTGGATGATCAGGTGCATCTTGCCACCCTCAGCCTGGAATCGCGCCAAGTCCGCGGGAGCGCGGCCCATGTTCACGTAGTTGAACGCGTTAATGCCGAATCGGTTGGCCCGGTGCAAAACCTCGCACACTTTGTCCTGCGTGTACCACTCTCGCATTGCGCCGCTGAAATTGTTGTTGTAGTGGGCAAATCCATAAAGAGGGTTGACGCCCAGCACCAGGCGGCTGATCTCCGCGTTGCCGAACTTCATGGTGGGAACCTGGACCTCTTTGCTGGGGCCTGGGAGAACGGCACTCTGCACCGGCATCGCTTCCATGGGCTTTACGCCGCCCAGAACTCCCATTGCCAGTGCGGCCCCAGTCTGCAAAAACTCCCGGCGGGTATTCGACATCAGGACACCTTCTTTCACTGGCTGCGACCCCGAAAATCAGCCACGCAACCCTCAAATCCCGGAGATTCTAGCACTCGCCGCGCACAGCCACTTGTGACGAAGGATACGGGATGAATTGATCTGAATCGCCTTGCCGATGGCTCCCGCGGGGCGGAGAATGGTGCGGTGCGAGCGAGAGCGCAATGGGCGGCATTGGCTTTGGCGCTGCTGGGCATTTGCCTGGTGGGAATGGCCCAGAATCAGGACCGGGACTCGAGCGGCGTGCCCGGAACATCTGCCAGCGCTCCGCCGCCTGAGTTGCGCGTCGACATCAACCACGCCGGCGTCGACGAGCTGATGAAAGTTCCGGGGATGACGCGGCCGTGGGCCGGGCGCATTGTGCGTTTCCGCCCTTACCGCACCAAGCAGGATCTGCTCGAGCACGGGGTAGTAACCAGCCAGGTCTACGACCGCATCAAGGATTACGTGATCGCCCACCGCGACCAGTAATAAGCAATTTGGCGTTATGCTTCCGCCGGAGCTCCATGCGTAGCGTCCCCGCGCTTCAGCAGCCGGCTCAAAATCACGTACAGCACCGGGATGAAGATCAGGTTCAGCACGGTTGACAGCAACATGCCGCCCACAATGGTCGTTCCCACGGAGCGGCGCCCGAGCGCGCCGGCGCCGGTGGCAAACACCAGCGGAAGAACGCCCAGAATGAAGGCAAACGAGGTCATCAGAATAGGCCGCAGCCGCAGCTCCGCGGCTTCAATGGCTGCTTCGACAATGGAGCGGTCCTTGCGCCGCAACTGCTCCGCAAATTCGACGATAAGAATCGAGTTCTTCGCCGAGAGGCCGATCAGCATCACCAGGCCGATCTGGCAGTAGACATCGTTGCTCAGCCCGCGTAGCGAGACCAGGCCCAGCGCGCCCAGCACGGCCATCGGCACCGCCAGCAGGATGATGAACGGCAGCGCAAAGCTCTCATACAGCGCGGAGAGCGTGAGGTAAATGACCAGAATGCCAAGTCCGAAAATGATGAGCGCTTTGCCGCTGGATTCGATCTCATCGAGCGTGAGTCCGGTCCATTGGTAGGTCATGCCGGGCATCATGGTTTTTTGGGCGAGGCTTTCCATGGCGGCGATTCCCTGACCGGAACTGTAGCCGGGCCCTGGAGAACCGTCGATCTCGACGGCGCGGAAAAGATTGTAGTGCGTTATCACGGGAGGGCCGGAACTCTGGGCCACGGTGATCAGGTTATCGAGGGGAACCATCTCCCCGGCGTCGGTGCGGACGTAGTAATTGCGGAGGTCGCTGGCGGTCATGCGAAATTGCTGATCGGCCTGCGCATAGACGCGATAGGTGCGGTTGTTGTAGTCGAAGTCGTTCACATATTCAGATCCCATGAAGACGCCGAGGGCGGTAGTGATCTGCGAGAGCGGGACGCCCATGGCCTTGGCTTTTTCGCGATCGATGCTGACCAGTACCTGGGGATCGTTGGCGGAGAAGGTGGTGATCAGGCCGCTCAGGTCCTTTTGCTGGCGGCTGGCCGCCACGATCTGGTGTGCAACGCGGTCCAGGTCGCTGAGGGTGTTGGAGCCCTGGTCCTGGAGCATGAATGAGAACCCGCCAAAGCTGCCGACGCCCTGCACGGCTGGAGGCTGGATGATGGCTACGATGCCGCCGTTGGGCGCCATGGCCAGGCGCATCAGTTTGGGCGAGAGATCGGCGACGATGTCGGCTGCCGAGTGGCCCTTGCCGCGGCGCTCGTCCTGAGACCGGGTCGAGATAAACATCATGGCGGCGTTGGATGAGCCGCCCCCAAAGCTGAATCCGACCATTTCGAAGGCGCCCACAATATCCGGATTCTGCGCGATGATTGACTCTCCGCGCTCGGTCAGGGCCGTGGTATAGGCCAGTGAAGCACCCGGCGGCGCCTGCACAATCACCATCAGGTAGCCCTGGTCCTCCTGCGGAATAAACCCGGTGGGCACGTGGCCATAAATCCAGACCGTCGCACCGAGGCCGGCGAAAAACACCACCAGCAGCACGTAGCGCAGTTGCAGCGCCACATGAATGACGCGGGCATAGGAGCTCGCCAGCCAGGCGACGGAAGCGTCGGCTCCGTGGATGAATGCCGCAAACGCGCGCGACAACGGGCGAATGTGAAGAAAATCAAGCTGCCGCGGGCGAGCCTCTTCGCCGCGCAGAAACATGGCGGACAGCGCCGGGGACAGGGTCAGCGCGTTAAAGGCGGAGATGGCGATGGAGAAGGCAATGGTCAGCGAGAACTGGCGATAGAGAATGCCGGTGGTGCCGGGGAAGAATGATACCGGCACAAAAACCGCAATGAGCACCAGCGATGTGGCAATCACGGCGCTGGTCACCTCGCCCATGGCGCGCGAAGTGGCCTCGTACGGATCGGAATGCTCCATGGCGATGTGGCGCTGCACATTTTCGATGACCACAATCGCGTCGTCGACCACCAGCCCGGTGGCCAGGGTGATGCCGAACAGGGTGAGGGAGTTGATTGAGAAGTCAAAGATTTTGATGAAGGCGAAAGTTCCAATGAGGGAGACAGGAATAGTGACGGCGGGAATAATGGTGGCGCGCCAATCGAGAAGGAAGAGAAAAATGACCAGGATGACGATGGAAATGGCTTCGGCGAGCGTTACCAGCACCTCGTGGATGGAGTCGCCGACAACGGTGGTGGAGTCGAAGGCGACCCGGTATTGCAGCCCCGGAGGAAAACGTTTGGAAAGCTCGACGAGCGTGGACTTGGCCAGGCGGTCGACGTCAAGGGCGTTGGCATTGGAGAGCTGTTGGACGCCGATGCCCACGCCGGTCATTCCGTTGAATTCCAGGCGAGTGCTGTAATCCTCAGCGCCCACCACGGAGTGTCCCACGTCTTTGAGCAGCACGAGTCCCGTGGAGCTGTTCTTCACGATGATCTGGTCGAACTCTGCAGGATCGCTGAGGCGGCCGACGACCCGGACGGGCACTTGAAAGAACTGTTTCGCGTCCGAAGGGGGCTGGCCGAGTTGGCCGGCGGGAATCTCCACATTCTGTTCGCTCAGGGCGTTGATCACATCGGAGGCAGTGAGGGAGTGAGCCGCCAGGCGGACCGGGTCGAGCCAGATACGCATGGCATATTTGCGCTCGCCGAAGATGGTTACGTCTCCCACGCCCGGCACGCGCTTGAGCGCATCCTTGACATAGACATCGAGATAATTCGAGATGAACTCGTTTGAATAGCGTCCGTCGCTGGTGAAAAACCCGGCGCCGAAAACAAAATTGGTTCTGGATTTGGTAATGGTGATGCCGGTGGAGTTGACGGCGGCGGGGAGCCGGCCCTGCACGCTGGCCACGCGGTTCTGCACATCGACCGCGCCGATCGAGAGATTGTAATCGGTGCGGAACGTGATGGTGATGCTGCTGGTTCCGCTGTTGGTGCTCGAGGAACTGATATAGCGCATGCCCTCGACGCCGTTGATCGATTCTTCCAGAGGAATGGTGACGGCCTTCTCGACCGTGTCGGCGTTGGCCCCCACATAGTTGCAACTGACCATGACTTGCGGAGGCGCCAGCGTGGGATACATGGCGACGGGAAGATTCGGAATGCAAATCGCGCCGGCCAGAATGATCATCAGCGCACAGACCGTTGCGAACACAGGCCGGTGAATGAAAAAATCGACGAACAAGGAATGCCCTCTTTCTATCTGGCTCTCAAGAGAAGTGCGGGGCGCCAATCTGATTCCGCGCCCGCCGAATTCCGCCGCGGAAAACGGAAGATGCCCGAGGCCGTCTCTCAGCCGCCCATCGGCATGACCGGCATGCCGTTCACCAGAAACTGAGTGCCGGAAACAATCACCCGCTGGCCCGCGCTCAATCCTGAAGTGATGGAATAGGTGTTGCCCACGGTTTCACCCAGTGTGACCGGCGTCTGCAGCGCCACAAAATGCCCGTTCTGCTGCTGGGCCACAAAAACAAAGCTCTGTGTGCCCTGCCGGATGACGGCCAGCACCGGCACTACCGCCATCGGCTCCGTGCTCCAGACAATGCGCGCATTCACCATTTGCGCCGTGCGCAGAACCTGGGACGTGGAACTCACGGCTGCCTTCACCAGGATTCCCTGCAGCGTGCTGTCGACCTCGGGCGAGACGAAGTCGATCGACGTCTTCTCCAGCGGATTACCTTCGTTATCCATCAAGTCCACCGGGAGGCCCATGCGCACCTGGCCGGAGCGCTCCGTGGGGACATAGATATAGGCTTCGAGATTCTTGTTCTCGTCCACCGTGGTCAACACCGCGGCCGGCGAAATCAGCGGAGAGACGAAGTCGCCGACGTGGACCGGTATGTCGCCCACGGTTCCGTCGAAGGGCGCGCGAACCGTGTAGTAGGCCAGCAACTCCTCCTGCGTCTTGCGCGATGCAACCGCCGACTCGTAGTCCGCCTTGGCGTTCTGGAACGCCTGCTGTTCCTGCTCGTAAACGTCGCGGCTCGTTACCCCGGCGTCAAACAGCTTCTGCTGCCGGTCAAGCTCCACCGTGTTGTAGTCGTAAAGAGCTTTTTTCTGCCGCTCGGTGGCGCGTTGCGAATCCACCATGGCCTGCTGCTGGCGGGGATCGATGTCCATCAACTCCTGCCCCGTCTTGACGCGATCGCCCGATTGCACCCGGATGGCGGTCAGGATTCCGCTCACCTGGGGCATAAGCGTGGCCGACCGGCGCGACTTGATGGTGGCCACGTAATCGCTGCTCTGGGCCACCGGCGCCAGCGAAACAACCATGGTTTGCACCGGCGGGATCTGCATGCCCCCAGGGGCCGGCGCTGCCGCCTTTTTCTGGCAGCCGGTCGCCGCCAGGCTGAACAGAACCAGACAGCCTATGCCTTGAATTGATTTCAACGTGCTCTTCGTCACTCGATTCTTCCTCTACTCCCGGGCCATGCGGTCCGAGGCTCCGTTTTGTGCTCGAACCCCGGTCAATACAGGTTCAGGACAGGTTCAGGCGGCCTAGCGCCGCCATGGGCCATGCGGTCCCCGCCCGAGCGCGCCTCTGCGTCCGCTTGAACCAGTGGTACGGAACGCTTGGATATCTGACGCCCTGGGCAGGGCTATCGACGCAAAAATGAGTTCCCGCAACGGCCAGGCACAAAAAACAGTCGATGGCGCGCTATGGATTGAGGATACCCCACAGCCCTTCTCCAGTTCGACCCGCTGCGCGCTTTTTGAACCATCCGCGCCCCCGCCCGGCAAACGCCGTCTTTTGACACCCCCTCCCCGAGTTGATAGCCTGCATAAGGGCGCACCCCGGCCATTTCAGGCCGCTCTCTGCCCTCCCAGCGGTTCTCCAACGGGCGTTGACCGAAACCACTGCCTCCAGTGGCCTTTTCATCGGGAAAACGCCACCCTGCATGCCATCGGGAAGGCCGGGTAAATTGGAGAAGCGCGAACAGCGTCCCCGTCGTCTAGCCCGGCCTAGGACACCGCCCTTTCACGGCGATAACACGGGTTCAAATCCCGTCGGGGACGCCAAGAAATTCAATAACTTAGCCGTTGCATAGTAACCAATCGGTACGCTGATACGGCAATTTTACGGCAATGATGTCCCTGAGAGTGTCGTTTGAACCGTTCGCAGCGTCGCTTGCTGTGAGAGCCTACCGAGACACCCCCCACACCCCCTAGCGGCCATCCTGCGAATCGCGGGGATACCCCATCGAATACCCTGGAAGTACAAACAGAAATCGGTCAAGACCGAACTGCAAGATGCGCGGGTGCGGGGGAATAGAATAGACGGAGTGAAACCATTCCATAGGACAAAGAACGGGACAATTCTGCTCGGGGACTCGCTCGAATACATGGCTAGTCTCCAACCCGAGTCGCTGGACCTCATCATGACCAGCCCACCGTTCGGACTGGTCCGCAAGAAGGACTACGGCAATGTAGAGAGCCATGAGTACGTTGACTGGTTCGAACAGTTCGCTGAGCAGTTCAAGCGCCTACTAAAATCGTCCGGCTCTCTGGTGATCGATATTGGTGGTGCTTGGATTCCCGGCCAACCGACTCGCTCCTTGCAGCGTTCAAAAAACACGTTCCGTGCCGGGTCTTGATATTGATGGCCGAGAGGTTGCGCAGATGGGATGTGGATGCGAGCGAAAGGGATCCATCCGTTCAGGAATCAAGGGGATTCTCGCTTGTCCTGCGGATAACCAAGGCGCGCTTGTGATTGAGCGGTGTGACACTTGCGAGCGATTTCATTGTGATGAGGCCGCCGCGATCCATTACGCGACATGGAGGGGCGGAACACTCCGCTACGCTGCGCGAGCAAAGAGGATTTTATGGACTCCTCGCTAACCTCCGCTTCACCGGTAGGCCTGTTGAGTGGCGCATGGGATGCTCAGTTTGCAGACCTGTTGGGGGCAGCGGGTGAGTTTCTTCTTCTGGCATCGCCATTCATTACACGTCGAGTTACTACGTGGGCTGGGAACTGCCTGGCCAAGAACTCGTACAGTGCGCAGCTGCGGATTATATGCCTGACCAATCTCAAGATTGAAAGCATTTTGTCTGGCTCACTCGAACTGCACGGAATCACGGAGATGGGCCGCGCGTTTCCGAATTTTTCTGTAATTCACATGCCATCCCTCCACGCTAAGGTGTTTATTGCAGATAATGAGCGCGCAATTATTACCTCTGGGAATTTGACCGATGGTGGATTGAGGAAGAACTGCGAGTATGGCGTCTACATTCGTACTCCCAAACTCGTGAAAGAAGTTCGCCATGATTTCGAGGGATATGCGCAACTCGGAGCCCCGCTCTCCATTGAGGAAATCGAGGAATTTGCTGGCGAGCTTGAGGGCCTTCGAGTAACGTATCAAGCACAGAATCGCCGGTTGATGAGCGGCCTCAGGACAAAGTTCAAGAGCAGACTCAAGAATGCTGAAGATCGGGTGCTCCAATTCCGGGCGCAGTCGACCACAACTCAAGGTATCTTCCGCAAGACAATCCTTTATCTTCTCGCGAAATCCCCGCTAAGTACCGCGGAGCTTCATCCGCTCATCCAACGGATTCATCCCGATCTCTGCGATGACTCTGTTGATCGTGTAATCGACGGATTGAACTTCGGGAAGAAATGGAAGCACCACGTGCGCAGCGCGCAGCAAGCCCTCAAGCGCGAGGGGCGGGTGATCCTCGACGGTGAAATGTGGCGTCTGGCGAAAGCCTGACTCGTTCAGGCGGTTCCATTTAGCGCGCCACAGGACATTCGCCGCTGGCTCCCCGTCCGTTCAGATCGACCTGACAGAAGTTCAGCGTGCGGAAGCCGATGGCCTAAGTTTTCACAGGAAGGACAACGATGAATTTGCCATCGGCATCCGTCCGGACATGTTCATGGCGTATTGCCTGAACGCCACGCTCCTGCATCGCTACGGAAGGGAAGCGAACGTCCTCCGACTGCTCAATCAGGTTACTCATCTTCAGCAGCCACCCCAGCAAGAGATCGAAGCGTTGCCCACGCCCCGCCAGCGCGTCGTTCAGGAAGTGAGCCGCCTTACCCGTCTTGCCAGTTTCCGACAGCAGGTTCTCTTTGCCTACGGCAATCGTTGTGCCGTGACCCGCGTCCAACTTCGCCTGGTGGACGCGGCGCACATTCTTCCCGTTGGAGCCGCAGGAAGCGCGGATCACGTCAGAAACGGAGTTGCGCTTTCTCCGACATACCACCGTGCATTTGACGCGGGACTTATCTACCTTGACGAGAATCACCATATGCGAATTAACGAAGGACAACTTCAGGTCCTGCAACACTTGAATCTCGCGGGTGGGGTTAATACATTCCGCGCTCCTTTAGAACGACAAATATTCTTGCCGCCTGATCCCAATCAACGTCCTACTCAGGAATTCATTCGACGTGGCAACCGATTCAGACAAATCGCATTTTAGTTTATTTGACTAACCCGCATTGGAGATCGACTAAGCATTCGCCATTCTTCGCCGTTCACTAAATTTGCATCCTGCTTCAATCTGAGTTACTTTCTCGTGAGTGCCAGTCGGCGCCACTGCAACAGGTAACATCTTCCCAGTCGGGAACGAAGGCGAACCAGTCGGCAAGCCCGGATCAAACAAAATCCACATTGATTCGAGGTATGCCACATGGCACAGGTACAGATTGCTGACGTAGTTGTTCCCGCCGAATTCACGGCCTATCAAGTCGAA